>Ga0210248_100651_pt1 | contig 30141 bp, 8 predicted proteins | sample ChrtobMetP3_32mM_FD_155493 | JGI IMG/M metagenome (GOLD analysis project Ga0210248, IMG submission 155493) | Chrysochromulina tobin associated microbial communities from unialgal haptophyte culture, Seattle, Washington, United States - P3_32mM | ecosystem: Host-associated > Algae > Haptophytes >...
TCCCCTCCTCCTCTTCCCCGACGGACTCATGCGTATGCTCCTCGCACACCTCCCCTCACTCCTACGCCCCCCTGCCTCGGTCGCACACCTCCCCTCACTCCTACGCCCCCCTGCCTCGGTCGCACAGGCGATCGTCGTCATGCGCGCCATCGTCCGTCTGCAAGCCAGCCGGCGGCGTCGGCTGGCAAAGGAGGAGCTGGTGCGGCGTCGGATCGAGGCGGCAATCGTGGCCGAGCTGCACTCGGCGGTGACGTACATGCAGCGGGTCGGGCGCGGCATGGTCGCACGCAAGGAGCGACACCGACTGCATCGAGCGAAGCTGAAGCGCGAAGCGGATCGGCGAGAGCTCGAGCGTGTGTCGGCGACGTACATACAACGGGTCGGGCGCGGCATGCTCGCACGCAAGGAGCGGCACCGGCTGTATGCAGAGAAGCTGCGCCGCGCGGCCATTTATATACAGCGGTGCGCGCGGGGAATGTTCGCGCGAACGGAGCGGCGCCGGCAGAGTGCGGCTCGCCACATCCAGTCTGTCTTCCGACGCTCACGCGCGGCCAAACGATGCAAGCTGCTCGTCGCCGAGCGCGCAGCCGCGGTTACGCAGGTGGCCGAGGCTAGCACGACGGCCATCGCCCGCTGTTCGGAGGCCAAGGCGGCCGACCTCGCTTGCCTCGAGGCGCTCGGCGACTCGATGGACAATGCGGCCAACTGCTTGTCCATCGAGTCGGAGGCGACGAAGGCGTACGAAGAGGCATGCAAGGCCTCGGTCAAGAAGGATGTTCCGGTCTGTAAGCTGCTCGCTGCGGTGGCGCAGAAGCAAGCGACACAAGCGGCGGAGGCGGCCGCGGCGACCGAGGCCGATGCGCAGCGGACACTGGAGTCCAGCAAGCGAGCCGAAGTTGCGCATCTCGCGGCAGCCGTGGCGAGGGCCGAGGCGGCACGGGCGGCGCTCAAGGCGCCCAAGGCCTCCTCGGTGAACACCGAAGTCCGGCAGGCCGTGGCACGGCAGGTGATGAGCAACCTCGCTGCGGCGGCGAGCGCGGAAGCGGCTGCTGACGCGGCGATGCGCTCCTCTGCCGACGCGGCCGCGGAGGCGGGCATTGCGGCGGTGGAGGCGGCCCGCGCCGCAGACAAGGCCAAGGAGGCAAGCGTGGCGACGGCGGACGTGGCGCAAGAGGCCATCGCAGCGGAGATTCGGCGTAAGCACGGCAACTTTGCGATCCAGAGCACCTTGAAGCTGCAGCGGCAGCTGCGAAAGACGCGACATAGGATCTACATGCGCAAGATCGACGAACTGACGGCGGGGATGGTCTCTGGCCTGGTGCAAATGGCGATCGCTGAGAAGGCCGCCGAAGATTTTCTCAAGGCTCGGATGGCGCGTAAGCTGCAGGCGTTCTTCCGGTGGCGCAAGTGCAAGCGCTTCCTCGTCGAGCAGCGCCGCCGACTCGTGTTGGCGAGCGTGGTGGCGCAGAAGCACCGGCGCGCCGTGATCGCGCGCCGCGAGGTTCGTCAGCGGAGGGCGGCTGCGGCAGCAGCAGCGGCAGCAGCGGCAGCAGCAGCGGCAGCAGCGGCGGCGGCAGCAGCAGCAGCGGCGGCAGCAGCAGCGGCGCACCGGCAGCTCGTGCGCGCGAGCGTACTGGCGCAGAAGCACCGGCGCGGTGTGCTCGCATTCCGAAGGGTGCACGGGCTGAAGGCGCGCCGCTTGCAGCTGTGCAAGAAGATTCAGATGTCGTGGCGAGCCCACGTGCTACGCGTGCGCTGGACACGCCGTTATGAGCAGCTCAAGAGCGACAAGATGAGGGGGGCGAAGGTGCATGCACTCATGGACACGGTCATCGCCAACGTGCTCGAAAAGGCGCGCAAGGCCTTTGAGGCGGCCGAGAAGGCGCGGAATCGCGCCATCGCGCGGCAGCGCATGCTGATGCTCAAGCAGGCGGCCAAGTTTTCAGGGAAGATGCAGACGGCTGGCGAGGAGGCGGCCACGAAGCGTTCCGAGGCATCGAAGGCAAAGGACGAGGCGGCGCAAGCGCGCTCGGAGGCTGAGGCTGCCCGGGCAGTGGAGCAAGCGGCCAGGGGCGTGGGGGTCGCCGCCGCACATGCTCTGCGGGCTGCCGAGGCGGCGGCGGAGGCGGCCGAGGTGGCGACGGTGCCGGAGGCGGAGGAAGCGGCAGCGCGCGCAAGTGCGGCCGCCGCAAGGGCGGATCAAGTCGCGACCGCCGCCGCGGCCGTGGGCAAGAAGACGGTTGCGGAGGCGCAGCGCGCGGTGGATCTGGCGCTTGCGGCCAATGCGGCCAAGAAGGTGTCCGCGGATGAAGCCAAGGCCACCAACTCCAAGCGGCTGCGTGCGGCCATGACCAAAGCCGCCGCCGAGGCCGCCGCCGAAGCGTCCCAAGCGGTGCGGCAGGTGGCCGAGGCGGCGGCGGCGTTGGCGGCGGAGGTGGACACGCTGGCGGCGACGGCCGCGGAGCACGTGGCGGCGGCCATCGAGGCGGCATGCGAGGCGCGTGCAACCACGTGCATCGCCACGGTGGTCGCGCGCGTCCTCGAGGGTTCGAGGTTCGGAGAGCGCGCCAAGAACGGTGCGCAAGAGGCGGAGGCCGAGACGAGCCAGGCTTCCGAGGCCTATAAGGCCGCCGTCGACGCGGTAGCCGAGGCTCAGTTTCGTGCGGTGGACGCCGCCGGGTCGGCGCCCGCAGTGGCGGCTCTCAAAGTGGCATCGGATTCACTTGCGGCGGCGAGGACGGCGACCGCAACGGCCGAGGCGGCTGTCAAGGCAGTAGAGGCGGCGGCGCTTCGAGATGACCTGCACGGGGCCGAGTTGGGCGCAATTCTGGCAGAGGCACAGGTGGAGGTGGCGAGGACGGCGCGGGCCGGAGTCGAGGAGGCCACCAAGGTGGGGCGTGAGGTGGTGACGAAGTTAATAGTCGAGGAGGTCAAACGTGTGACTGCGGCGCGCGCGGCGGTCGAGGAAGCGGTGGCGGCGTCAGCGGCGGCGTCGAGGATGGCCGATGAGGCACGTGCAGTTGCGGACGAGGCGAGTGTCATGGGCGAGGTTTGGTCGATCGCCGCCCCCGCCGTCGCCGACACAACCGCCGCGGCGGCGCATGCAACCGCATCGGAACGCGAGGCGCAGAGGTGCGTGGCAGAGGCCACTAGCGCAGCCGAGATGGCCGCTACGATGATGGCCGAGGCGGCACCCGCGTCATTCGAGAGTCCGATGAATCTCGCCCGCGCCGTCATGCGTGCTGCCATCAGCCCGTATGTGCTGTCGAGGGATGATGGAGCGAGCGCGGCGTGGTCCGGAGCCATCGAAGCTTCTCGAGAGGCGCGCGCGCGCGGCGTCGCGGGGGCCATCGAATTCTCGAGACTGCTCGCGGAGGGTGCGGCGCGGCGCGCGACGATGGCGCAGGCGGAGGCGGCCGCAGCGTCGGCCGATGCGCGGCGGCACGCGCGCGAGGTCGAGATCTCATCTGGTGCGCAGAGTTTCGTTCGCGCGGTCGAGCTCAAGGTGTTTGCCGACAAGGTGGCGGAGGACAAGCAGAGACGTCGCGCTGAGGCGCGCAAGCGTACCAAGAAGGCCGCACAGACCACCATGTTCAATGCCGAGATGCAAAGGGTTGCTGATGAGGCGCAAGCGGCGCGCAACCGTGAGGACCAGATCGTCGACTTTGCCGAAGAGACCGCCGAGAGGTATATGGCGGCCGCGAAGGCGGCCAAGGGGGCAGAGGATGCGGCGACGGCGGCGGCAGCGGCGGCGATGGTGGCGGCGACGCGGCAGGCGATGGCGGCGGCCAAGGCGGCGGAGGAGGCGGTCGCGGCCGCGGTCGCGGCCACGAAAGCAGCCAAGATCGCCGATGAGAAGGGCGCAAATGAGGTGGCCCAAGGGGCGGCGGCCGTACACGAAGCTCTCAAGACGGCTCTGCTGGCCAAGGGGCCTGAGGCATGGGACATCGTGACGAGCAAGGCGCGCGCCCAACGCAAGCTCGAAGCGACCGCCAAGATGATCATCGGCGGCAAGCGCAAGGAGGCTGACAAGGCGGCGGCGGAGGCGATGAACGGTGTCAAAGCTTCGATCAAAGTGGCCAAAGCGAAGCGCAGCACTGTCCTGCAGGCGGCCGAGGAGGCTGAGGCGGCATGGCAGATGATGAGTGTGGGCCTCGCCATAGTGCTCGACGAGGCGGCCGCGGCCAACAGTGGGTCGAAGAAGGCGATCGCCACCGCGGAGCTTTGCAATGCAGCGAAGGAAAGCGCGGCGAGATTCGCGGAGATGGCGGCGGAGCAGGCGGCGAGCGAGGCGCGGGCGGCACGGCTGGCGGCCACGGGCCAGCCTGCAGCCAAGGCGCAACTTGCGGCGGCCGCGGCGGCGAGCGCCGCGGACGAGGCGGAGAAGGCGACGGCAGCGACGGCCACCGCGCCCACTGCAGCCGCAGGGTGCGCGAGCGCTGCGAAGGAAGCGGCGGAGGCAGTGGCGGCGGCTGCGCACGAGGCGCACGAGGCGCTCAAGAGCCTCGCGACCACGGTGGGCCAGGCTGAAGAGGCGAGCCTCCAGAAACAGTCTCGGGAGGCCGAGGCGGAGCTTGTGGCAGCACAGATGTCAGATCTCGAGCGAGCCGAGGCGGCCAAGGTGCGTGTGGCCGAGGCGGCCGCGAAAAAGGAAGAGGCGCAGCTCAAGGCTAAGCAGGCCGCCGAGCGGGCGTCAGCCGCAGGCGCGGCGGCGGCGAGCAAAGGCGCGGAAGCGGAGGCGAAGGCGCGCGAGGCGAGCGTGTTGGGCGACCAGGCCGATGCGCTCTCCGCCAAGGCAAAGGCAGAGAAGCTCGCAGCCAAGGAGGCGGCCGAGGCGGCGAGCGCCGAAATGAGCGCGATCGACAGGCTTCGGGAGGCGCTGCGCGCCAACCTCGAACGCGTGACCGACCTCTTCCACACCCTCGATGAGAATCTCAACGGGATGATCTCGAAGAAAGAGTTTCGTCGCGTCATTCCACAGCTTGGGCTCAATCTGAGCGCCTCCACGGTAGATGAGCTCTTCGACACGTTCGACGTCGACGGCTCGGGTCACCTCGAGTACCATGAGCTCAAGAAGAAGCTACGGAAGATCGCCGCCGCGGAAGCGGCAGCCGCGAAAACAGCGGCACAGGAGGAGGCCGCCCGCGGCGGCAAGGGTGGACACACGGGGACAGGCCGCGGCGGCACCAAGGGCGCGCGGGGGGGCAAGAAACTGCCCGTGTTTGCTCCGCCCGTCGAGGATAACAGCACGGCCGAGCGTGCGGCGTTCAACGAAGCGATTATCTCGCTGGGGATGCGGATCAGCACGCCGTCGGGCAGCGGCCGACGCCCAGGGACCAGCGAGCTCGGCGTCCGCGTGATGCTCAGCTTCGACCTCCATGAATCTCGCGCCGAGATCCATGCGAGATCGTCGAGCATGGTGGGCGCTCGCGTGCCAGCGGGCGGCGACGACGGCGCCCTTCGCCTCACCTCGTGCCTATCTGGCGGCAGCCTCACGACCTCGGCCACGTATCCCTTCCGGGCCGGCCGCGGCGCCGCCGCCGTAGCCGCCTCGCGTGCGGGCGGCCCGAGCGTCAACTTTTTCGCGCCCGTGGGCGCCGCGTACCCGGAGGACGTCGTCGGTGGCGACGGCAGCCTGCGCAGCCCGCGCGGCCTCGGCTCGTCCGTTTCGCTGCAGAGCCTCGGTCGTGCCGCTCCATCGCCTATGCGGTTCATGTCGGCGACGACGCGCGCTGCGACACGCGAGCTGCTCGAGCGCGCACGCACTTCGATGGTGGCCGAAGACGAGCGTGCGAGCTTGATGCGCGAGATCCTTGCCGGGTCGGCCCGCCAGGAGCGCCTCGTGCGACTGTCCCACATGGACTCGGAGGACCGCGCCGTGCGCCGTGACGAGAGGCAGACGGCCATGGAGCAGGATCGGCATCGGGCCAAGCAGGCGTGGGACGCCGAGAGGGCCCTGCAGGACGCGCGCGGGGCGATGGTCGGCTCGATACGCGCGGCGGCGGTACGCCCAGTCCTCTCGGGGCGCGCTGCAGCGGCTGCCGCGGCCGTGGTGGGCTGGCCGGATGAGCTTGCCTCGGGATCGGAGCTGCCGCCCGGGGCAGCGCACGCGATGGGTGCACAACCATCGACCTTCGCGTCTTCGTCGCAGTGCTCGCCTGCGCCGTACCGAGCTCCTCATTGGCAGCCGATGGACTCCGAGCCGAGCGCCAATAAAAGCAACGAGATGCACACCGAGATGCTCCCGATCTATAAAAAGACCCTCCGAGGCGCGGGCAAGCTCCAGAGCCCGGCCTACCTGCCGCAACTGTCCTCGCGCACGCGGGCGATGGCGATGGCGGCCGACCCCGCCATACTCCACAGCCCGTACACGAACGCGTACCCGCTCGGAGGGCCGTCGCCGCTGCACCGCGCCGAAGCCTCGCGCCCACGCCCGCGCGCGTTCCTGCCCGTGGCGGAGACGGATGAGGCGGCGCTCGTTGACGCCGCCGAGGCCGAGAATGCGCTCGGCACGGCGCTCGATACCTGGCCTTCGAACGCCGCCGCCGCCGCCAACGGCCGCCTTGAGGGGCTCAGCGAGGGCGCCTACCTGCTGCCCATCCTGCCCGCGGTCTCGCCGTCAGTTCGGGGGCCTAAGGCCGCGCCCATTTTGCTGCCCAAGCCACGTAGAGCGCTGCCCGCGCTCTCGCCGCCGTCGGCGGCAAGTGAGGACCTGCCGCCCTTGCCGCTACCGCGACCCAAGGCCATGCGAGAAAGTGTCGTCACCACCGCAATGCACCCTGCATCGCGCCAGCCAGCAGCAAGCCGCACGGGGATGAGCCGCAGTGCCTCGGTGCCGGCGGTGCTGATGAAGAAGGCGCAGAAACTGCTCTCGACGCCGGGCAATGCTTCCGACGGGGCGGCGATGATGCTCCTCGAGGCGATCGCTGCTGATGAGGGGTGGCTGTGAGGTCTGATGATCACATCACCTCGTCAGACATCTCGGTGTCTCGATCTCATGGCTCATGGGCGGGCGGTTCCAACATGGGTTCCAAGTCGCTTTACTGGTACCCCTTACGCTACACTGTACACTTTCTCGTACACACTCGACTTTCCGGGGGCAGGGTAGGGGTAGGGCAGCACACTTTTGCACACTTTCGACTTTGCGGGGGCAGGGCAGCACACTTTTGCACACTTTCGACTTTCCGGGGGCAGGGCAGCTGTCACCAATGCAGCACACTTTTGCTTCGTTTCCAGTACTCTGTATGAGTGTAGGCCCCTGAGATCTTGGAAAGTACCGTCATGATCGTCTCCGACTGTGCGGATGGTGGACTGGGGATCTCACTCCCTCGCAGCGCCCGCGTCGTCGCTGTGACGGGGCCCGCCCGCGCCCCCCTCCCTCCCGTCCCAAGCATCCACATCGCACATGAAGTGGACACGCCCTTTCCATACGAGCTGCGTTCAGAACGCGCGCGGCCGCCGCGTGTGCCGCTGGCTCACATCTCACACACATCTTGTCTTATGGCAGATGGACGGCAGTCTGGAGTGGGATGGACATGGTCGTTCCCACCGCGAGGAGACGATCATCTCTACCCCGGCGGCGTTTCCACGCCAGCACGGTGAGGCCGGCCATGAGAAGGAGAACGGCGCAGACGGAGACGCCGCCTATGATGATGTTGTTCCATTGCGCGTCCTTGCCCGAGGTCGCGAGTGCCCCAACGACGGGGACAGGAGGTGGTGGCGATGGCGGCGATGGCGGCGGCCGGTACAGAGACGGCGGCGATGGCGGCGGCCGGTACAGAGACGAGCACACTCGCCAGCCAGAGGAGGTAGTTATGGAGTCTGAAGACCATTCGATCATGTCCGGGCCCAACAGATAGTTGGAAGGCCCGCTCGCTCCTGAGAAGCTCGTATACGACCCCGACGGGTCAGGTATGCGGAGCCTGTCGTAGTTAGGCTCCGTACTAAAGGAGGTCGCTGTCAGTGTCGCTCCGATGGCGAGCGCAGTCGGTGTGATGGAGCACACCTCGTTGTTGCCATAATCCGCGGACGGAAAGTTGGGTGAGCGAATGCAGTTTCTCTGGTTCGGATCGACGGTGCAAGTGCCGGAGCTGATCACGAAGTAGGCCATGGCATCCGGCGGCGGCGGCGGGGGAGGGGGGGACGGCGGCGGCCGGGGCGGCGGCGGCGGCGGCCGGGGCGGCGGCGGCGGCCGGGGCGGCGGCGGCCGGGGCGGCGGCGGCCGGTACAGAGACGTGCACACTCGCCAGCCAGGGAAGGTGTTGCTGGAGTCTGAAGACCATAAGATCACGTCCGGGCCCAACAGATAGTTGGAAGGCCCGCTTGCTCCTGAGAAGCGCGTATACGACCTCGACGCAAAGGGTATGAGGAGCTCGTCGTAGCCAGGCTCCGTACTAAAGGAGGTCGCTGTCAGTGTCGTTCCGATGGCGAGCGCAGTCGGCGTGATGGAGCACTCCTGGTTGTTGCCATAAGCCGACGGAAAGTTGGGCGAGCGAATGCAGTTTCTCTGGCTCGGATCGACGGTGCAAGTGCCGGAGCTGATCACGAAGTAGGCCATGGCATCCGGCGGCGGCGGCGGCGGCGGGGGGCTGTTAGTAGAAGTACAGTCCGAGCTGGTCTGGCAGAAGTTGTAATTGCCTGAGCGACCACAGCAGTAGTAGAGTGACCCGGCCGATGTCAACGATTGAGCATAGTCGATGCCAGGAGAAGAACTCCCCGGGCACGTCCACGTCAAGCCCAGACATCTAAGCGGCGGCGGCGGGGGTGGAGACGGCGGTGGAGGCGGGCGGGGGAGGGGCGGAGGGGATGGACTCGGAGGGGGTGGAGGCTTAGGGGAAGGTGGCGGAGGGCGCGGAGGGCGCGGAGGGGGTGGAGGGGGTGGGTTGCTATAGCAGCACTCATAGCATTCGTAAGAATTGAATAGCCCGCAGCCACTTGCCGACATCACGTGCAGGGACGCAATGCAGCGCGGATACTTAGTGCAAGAACCGATGTTGAAGCCGATGTAACCCCTTTCTCCCATGCACTTCGGAGTGTACCCAGTAGTGCTGGACGGGTTTGCGCAATATGGGTCTGCGCAAGCGGACCCCACCATCATGGCGAGGAAGATGAGGCGGGCGGGTCGAGGCGCCAGAAGGTGGAATGCGAGCATCATCATCTGCGAGCGCCGGGCCGCCACTCAGAGGTCGGGTCAGCTGCGGATCACCATGCCAGAGCGAGTCGCGAGGGCACAGCCACAGGCAGCAGCATCGAGGTGGCTCGCAGACTCAATCAGATCAAACGCAGCAGCGCAGCAGACGCGCGCACAAGCAGGCGACCGTCGGCGGTGTGCCGCGAAGCACGATCGCTCAGCGGCGTTTCCCGGAAAGAAATCTATATTTGGAAACGGCAAGCGTCCGCGGCATTAACGAGAAATACATATTGGCAAGCGTCCGCGGCATTTCAGGCGGTAAGTCAGTTTCGTCGCGGTCCCCCGTCGTTGATGAGCTTCATCCTTCAACTCCTTTCGCTTGATTAACACTTCCCACCCGAGAACACGGTCGACGTGTTGCGCGCGCGCCGCGCGGTCTTCCAGGCGATTCGTAAACATCGATAAGCCGGCCCTTAAATGGGGTGGGTAGGGAACCTTAACCCTAATACGGGTAGTATAGAAACGTTTAGGACTGGAGCGTTAACGGGAGAATCAAGCAAGCATGCTTGCAAGAATCAAGAGCGTCGCATGCGCGCGCTCGTCCAAGGCGAAGCCCATCACGAGCTCAAGGCCGCGTCCTTCTGCGCGCGCTTCCAGCACGCGCGCGGCAAAAAGTCGAGCACGTGCACCCCGATCGCATCGATGACGACCAGGTGGCGCCAGGTCGAGGTCGATAGCATCGCCTCCCTCTCATCGCGTGTGTCGCTCGGATCCCGGGTGAAGTGGAGCGGCATCAGCTTCCCGTCGTTCAACCGGCGCAACTCGGCAGCCGCATGCCAGCCGCGTAGCACGCTGCTGGACTCTTCCCACAGGTACCCCCCCGGCTCGTGTGGGAAGTCGTTGGAGAGCCGCCAGCACCGGAGTGCCACCACGTCGTTCTCCGCCAGCATTACTTGAGGCATGTCGTGGACTGTCGTGGCTGGCTCTTCGGCCCACACGAGGGGCAGCGGCGTCGACGTGAACTTGCGCGCAGAGCCACCGCCTTCGGGATCGAGGTTCCTGCAGCTCGCGTAAGCCAGCTGCAGGTCGGTGCACGTGCAGCCACCTTGGCCAAACGCCGTGTGGCTGGTCACGCCGTCGTCATCGTCATAGGCCAAAATGATCTCGAGATTGGCATCGAGATCGATCAGCTTGTGCCCGAGATTGCTGAGCTCGCCCGACGGCGAGCTGAGCATCGACATGGCCGGCAGGAAGGGCGAGCGATGCCTGTCAAAGGCGCCCCAGCTTGGGGATAGACCTATGCTGACGCCAAAGGCATTGAGGCGGCGCGATTGCACGCGGAGCACGCGCAGTGGCGCGCCACCCGCTGCCTCGATCCGAAGTTGCTCCGGATTCTGATGCACTGCTGCCGAAGCCTGCCCCCCCTTATGGTAGACGGCCTTGCGCGGCGCGGCGGTGCGCAGCTCCTCGGCAGACACGGGCGAGAGCAGATCGACGTGAATGAGGCTGTCCGAATGCCTGATGAGGGACGCAATCGAGAGGCGTTCAGAGGCACCATTCAGAGGCACCATTCAGAGGCACCACTCAGGGGCAATCAGCGCTCACCGTAAGAGTGGCTCGTGCTCTTGGGCAATTCCGTCACGAAACTGCTCCCTCGTGTGTACCAGCAGGGACCAGCGGCGCCCAGCCAGCTGCGGCTGCTCCGACCGACGAAACAGGCACACGTGCATCGGCCAGACAAACGTGTCTGTCCGCAGCTGGGGACCAATGTCCAGCGGAACCACGCCGAGCGGCGCGTGTGTGAACACGTCGAAGAGGAGTATGAGCCAGGCGCCCGCCGCGGGCGTCCAGAGCTCCGCCACGACGCCGGCTTGCTCCGACATCAGCCCGCGCCTTTGCCGGAGCAAGCGCGGGGTGGGGCCCAGCGCCAAGTAAGTGCGCAAGGCCGTGCTCACGGCCTGGCTCGCCTCACGGAACCCTTCGGCACTGCCACCTGCTCTTGCGCTGCGTACAGCGTTGGTAGCGGCCTCGAGGATGGCTTGCGCCGCCTTGTCGGCGTCCAACAGGTGATTGTCTGAGGAGGAGGCGGAGGAGACGCTCTCGTCGGTCGCCTCGCCTGGATGGAAGCGGAGATTCATGAGAGATGTGCACTCCGACATTGCAGCCATCGCGGCCACGGTGGTGGCGGCAGAGGGCGGGGGCAGCTCCCAGGTAATGGTGAGCACACGCTGTGCCTCAGATTTGAGCTCTCCTCCTCCACCACCACCACCGCCGCCGCCGCCGCCGCCGCCGCCGCCGCCGCCGCCGCCGCCGCCGCCGCCGCCGCCGCCTCCTCCTCCATCGCCTCCTCCTCCGCCCCCTTCGCCGCCGCCGTCACCTCCACCGCCGCCGACATCCCCCTCCGCTTCGGCCGCCAAGTCGTCCTCATCCGCATCGCCGAACGCCACCAGACGCAGCCCAAGCCCCGCCGCCTCGGGCCCCGCCCGTTCCGGCGAGTACAGGCACACTCGCCGGAGCGACGCTACACGGATCAACGTCTCCGTGTTGTTCGCAAACGCCCAGATGTGCTCGTCGACGTGCACGAGCAACTCGGGCGCGAGGCCGTCGACGAAGTAAAGCACCGCGCCCGTGCGCAGCGAGCGCACGAGGATTGCTCCGAGCGAATGCAGCGTCGTCACCATCCCACACAGCGCGCACACGTGCACGTCAATCACAGCGGCAAACTCATCGGGGACCGAATACCGACCAAACTCGCCAAAGGAGCCCTCGCACCAGCGGCGCTGGTCGGCAGCGTCGCTCGTCAGGTTGAAGAGCGAGGTCTTGCCATCCGCCTGGCCGAGCGCCAGCCACGGCCCGTCGATGCTCATGCACGTGACGAAGAAGCCGGCGGTCGTGGCCTCCGCACGAAAGGGCCACGTGCGGAAGTGGCACTCGCCCGCGAGGCGGGAGGCATCAGCGCGCGCGCGCATCTCGCAGCGGTTGCGCCAGAGTGCGACCTCGTCATCGCACGGCGTGGCCGGCATGTGCTCCGGCGCCCAGCTCTCGCTGTGAGCGCCGTACATCTCTCGGAACACTGACCGCCATACACCCGGCTCTCTCGCCGCCGCACGCCAGTCGGTGCACACGCTAGCTGCGCGCCCGAGGTCTCTGTCGTGCAGCATGGAGAAGATCTCGGCGAGTAACTGGTGGCTGATTTGCTGGGAAATCGGGCCTAGAGCTCCCGCGCGAGGGACGCAGGCCTTCGACATGGTCGACGTCTCGACGTGGGCGCATGGTACTGTAGTTCCTTACCATTTTTGGTCCGCCACTGAGTAAACTCGCAATTGGATTGTGTTCTTGGATCAACCCGCCACAACACGAACCCTTAGAAGCTTAAGTCGAGGTCTGATTAGCCCCATGGCCTGTTTTGTAGAGCGGCTAGTCGACCGCGCTGCCATGAGTTCCGGGATGCCATCCGAGCCCATCCCCGCCCAGCTTACGTAGAGCTTTCAACACGCGCTATGTATTCGGACCAACCAAAGATAAGCCCCCAAGTCCCCTTCTACACAGTGCGAGGGTTTTCCCACTGCAGTTCATGTGCGCCCTCCAGGGCGCTCCTCAGCCTTTACGCGCAACTTGAGTTCAGAGCTCTCGAGAGACCAGAGATTGTGCGTGGTCTCGCGACACGTCGATCCGGTAGACGATTCATGCCATGCAGCTCTCGGAGCCGCCCGCCCGATGTGTCGTTTGAATGCATGTTCGACTGTCATGTGGTCGGCGTACGGCGGGGGCCAACTTTGTGTGCAACGCGGTCATCAGTTCGCGTATGACAGCTCGCACTCGTCGTTGCCCGTGCAGTGCTCGCAAAACTTCATCACCTGCGCGGTGGTCATCTCATAGATGTCCTCGAGGACATCGCAGTAGCCCGTGGCAAGGCAGCGATCAGCGCACCTGTGAGCAAGGGGCAAGAGGCCACGTTAGTCTCGAGGCTCATGCGTACTCGTGAGCGAGGATCTTTTGTGGGACGAGTGCATCATTCTTCTACGCGAGTGAGAGGCGTGCGAGATGGCATGCGTACCAGGCCTTGCGATCCTTCGCCGCGAGGTAGATGTCCTTCATGTGCTGGACCATGGGGTTCTCCTCGACATCCTCGATCACGCGACCATTGTCCGCCGCAAACACTTGAGCGGCCGCGAAGACTTGCGCGAGCGGGAGTTTGCTCTTGGCAGCCTCGATCTTGGAGCTGGGGTTGACCTTGAGAGCCGCGGCAGTCGCGAAGAAGCAGACGAGGACGCGAAGGATGGCTGACATGATGTTGATGAGCAGGTTTTTGATGACGACAAAAACCGAGCGCCCTAATGGCCGCGGAGATTTTTCGGTGTGAATTCTTAATGGATAAACTCATCTATGCTCATCACGTTCACGTTCACGTTCACGTTAAATTGCCATCTCGGAAAGACGCACAACCACAGGTCCCGTGGAGACCCATCGTGGGGGGCGCAAGCGAAATGCTCATCATTGGGGACTCCCTACTGCGGAAGCACAAGATTCGCCGCCGTCACTCCGCGCAGCAGCCCTTCGAGGTTGGCGCGGAAGCGCGTGCGATTGGGCCGGGCGAGCGTGGCCGTGACGCCATTCGAGGTGAGGAGCGCGCCAAAGAGCGCGGCGGCTCGCTCGGCTGCCTCCGCGCTCGGCTGCGCCCCGACGAGCGCCGCCACGAGCGCCTGCCAGTGCGCGGGCTGCGCGACGATGAGCGCGAGCAGCGCATTGCTACCGGCGGGCTCGATCACCTCTGGATGGAGTCGCGAGGTGAGCAGGTCGGCCGCCACGCGCTCGAGCAGCTGTCGCAGCAGCGCCTCCATCGGAGCCGCCGAGTGCCCGTGATCGGCCGCACGGCGCGCGAGCTCGAACGCCGTCTCGAGCGCCCCCCGGCAGATGGACGCGTCGTGATGGGCGAATCCGAAGCGCAGTGAGGCGAGGACAGCCTCGTAGAGGGGCGGGGGCATCGAGACGGCGGCGAGAGGCCGTCCCTCAAGCCAGGCGGAGAGCGTTCCAAAATAGGCAACGCTGAGCTTCGGGTAGAGCAACATGGGCTCGGTGACGCACGGCAGTAACGCCGAGAGCGCCATGCCGAGCGCGTGCGTGTAGCCCGCCTCGTACTGCGCGTCGTCCCTGTCCACGTCGCGTTCGGCGAGGTACGTGAGCATCTGTAGCAGCGTCTTGATCTGCTTGTACCGCAGGTGCTCCTCGAGCTCAACCTCGGAGATCGGGCCGCCGCCGCCGCGGCCGCGGCCGCCACCGCCGCCGCCGCCGCTGCCAGCCGCCGCCTCCTCGGGGGCATGCTGGGCATACGATTGCACGAGATGCGCGCAGTGCTCCGCGAAGGCCTGCGCGGCGGGCGGCGGCAGCAGAGGCGCGGCGGTGCGTGCCAGATCGCGGTGCACTTTGAGCAGCGCGGCCAGCGGCTCGGCGGCCGGCGCGTACGCTGGCACCATGTGCAGCAGCTGCTGCAGGCAAGGGCCGAGACCCTCCGCGGTGATCGCGACCGTCTCGCGGCAGCACGAGAGCGCGATGCCTCGTAGGCTCGCACAGCATGCACGCACCTCGAGGCTCACGTCAGGTCGCATCAAGAAGGAGCTCGGACTCCCGCCCGCGCGAGAGGCGATCGCCTGCAGCCGTGCGGGCATCGGTGCGATGAGCGTCCGTAGAGTCGCGTCCCTCGTCACATCGTCGGCGATCGCCGCGGCGGCGCGGCTCAGCCCTTCAAGCAGGAGCTGCTGTGCCTTCGGCGGCAGCGCGGCGGGTGGCGCGCCGGCGAGCTGACGCCACGACGGGAGGGCACTCAGCGCTTGGGCAGGGCCCCGGCGCGGCGCGCGCAGTCGAGCGAGTGCAGCGAGGAGAGTACACGCCTCCTCGGCCACGTCAGCCTCCAAAGGCCAGCGCTGCAGGTACACGACCGCCGCGTCGACGCAGAGGGTGAGCAGCCCGGCGGCGCCTGGCGTGTCGCCCCCCCAGAGCCGAAGGAGAGTGGGGGAGAGCACCGAGCAGGTCGCCTCGTCGGGCATGAGGTAGCAGCATGCAAACCGGCGCAGAAAGTGCAGTAACGAGGTGCCGAGCGCCGGCGAGAGCGCGGAGGCAAGGGGCGAGGCGGCGGGCGGCACGTCGTAGGTGCAGATGGCTTGGAGCTGCAGGCGCAGCACTCGGAGCACTCCCTCGCTCAGCGCGGCCACAGGGTGGCCCGAGGCCGCCGCCGCCGCCTCCTCGGCCCCCGCGCCGCCCGCGCCGCCCGCGACGGGGCTCATCGGCGAGTCGAAGGCGGCGAATTCCGGCGGCGGCTCTGCCGTCTCGCCTGCCTCGGGCGCATCGGCGATCAGATGGCCCGACAGGGCAACCAGGCAGTCTAGCTCCTCGAGCGTCGCCTCGAGCGTGGCGGCGCTCACGCCCGCGCGCGCGGCCGCCGCCGGCCCTCCACTCGCCACAAGCTCGCAGTACTGCTGCAGATTGGCGCCGCTCGTCGAGAGCGCGCTGAGTAGCAGTGGGACCGCGGAGCGCACACGCGCCCTCCCGAGCACCGAGAGTGCACTCAGACGCTCCCGCTCCGTGTCAGCGTCCTCGGCGCCGTCGTCCACCTCCTCCTCCGCGCAGAGCGCCGCCGCCTGAGCGGAGGCATGCAGCTTGGCGCGCACGCAGGCCTCGTACACGTGGTACGCGGCATCGTCGAGGGCAGGCGGGCGGCGCCGAAGCGTTCCGGTGCCGTGGAGCAGAGAGACCCACCCGTCGAGGAGCACATCGTGCGCCTCCGCGAGAAGCGCCGCCGCATCGGTCTCCTCCTCCGCCGCCGCCGCGGGCGGCTGCATCGCACACGAGACCGTGTGCATCGTCGAGGCATGCAGCAGCCGCACGGCGCCCTCGAGCGTCGTGTTGGGCAGCGCGAGGAGCGCCTCCGCGCCGGCGCACACGATGAGCCGCTGCAGCGCGACGCACCCATCGCGGAAGGCGGCCTCGCCGCGCACCGCGCGCGCCGGCCCACCGACGGCTGCAGGCGCTGTCGCGAGCAGCTCGGCGATGCCACCAAGCAGCGTCGCCGCGTACGTGGCATAGTTCGCGTCGTCGTCGAAGACACGACGCGAGACCGAGGAGAGCATCACGAGCAGCTGGCGCAGGCTGTGCGCGAGCTCCTCGGCCGCCGCACCCGCCGCGCCGCCGCCGCCGACCGGCCCCGCACCCGGCGGAGGTGCATGCGCGGCGAGCAGTTGGAGCACTGCTGCGGCGAGATCCGATCTGCCAAGCAGCTCCATCCACCCGCGCGCCGTGCCGGGCGCGCCGCTCGGAGGTTTGACTACGATCGCGTTGAGCCCGGGGCGCGCATCGCCCACGGCCGCGGCCTCGCCTACGCCGTCAAAGTCCCACGAGAATGCACTCGAGAGCACCGTTGCACACTGCGCGAGCGTGCGTGCCAACGGTGGCGGGAGAGGTGGCGGCACTGGGTACAGCCTCTGCAGGTGGCCGAGGCCGACGTGCACGGCGCGCAGCAGATGGTGCGTCTGGAAGGCAGCGCGCGCGCGCGCGTGCATCGACCAGGGCAGCGCACCGCCCACGACGCCCGACGAAGGCGCGCCAAACTCGCTGAGCGTCGCATGCACGATCTCGAGCGCTGCGGGTGCATGCGCGCCGCTCGGCTCCTCGAGCATCTGCGTCGCCGCCTGCAGCAGCGTCTCGAGCGCGACGGCCGGCGCACCGCTCTCCGCGCTGCCGGCCGGCGGCAGCGCGTGCAGCAGATCGTGCTTCGCATGCACCGCCAGGTTTTGCGCGGCGGCCGCGCGCACATACGGCTCCACGGAGCCCTCGGCGAGCAGGCGGAGCAGCAGCTGCTGCAGCTCGGAGCGCTCAGCAGGCGAAAGCATCGGCCATTGCGTGCCGAGGCACTCGCGCATCATGATGAGGGCCTGCAGCTTGGCGTAGCCCACCATCGAGCGCAGCAGCAGCTCGCGGCAGCACGCAAGCGGCTGCGGCCACTTGCGGATCTCGAGTAGCCAGCGCTCCGCAGCGGAACGCTCCGTGGCAGTCGTCGCGTTTAGGAAGGCGAGCGACGCCTGCTCAACCGTGCGCGCGGCCTCTTCGGGCGACGGAGGCGCGCTCATGGAGATGGCGGCGCTCGCGATGGGTCCGAGGCAGTGAAATGTGATACTGCAGGCAGTGAATGTGAATGTCCTCGTAGAAGCAGGCCCTCGGCAGGCGGGCGGAGGTTTCTTTTATTTTTCGCAAATCGAATCATGTTTTTTTCTCGCCAAAATCCAATCGCAAATCGCAACCTCGCAAATCCTTTGTGGACGGCCGCGGCTTACAATGTCGCCCAAGGCGCTCGGCACGTCGGGTGTGCCTCGGGCTGGGTCGCCGCGAAACGCGCCTCCGGCTCGGGCTGCATCCCCGCGTGGCGGGGCTCCTAAGAAAGCTGCGCCGTTGAAAATCGACACCTCGAAAGCCAAGGCTTCCGAGAGCAAGGTGTCGTCCGCACGAGGAAATGGCACCGACCGGAAGAAGCCGATCGCCGGGCAAGCGAGCGTTCGCACTGCGGCCACATCGGCTGCTGGGGCCACGAGCTTTCGCGCCGCGGCGTCGGCTGCTGGGACCTCGAGCTCTCGCGCCGCGGCCACAAAAGCTGAAGGGGCGATGAAAAAATCGTTAGCCTCCAAAACCAAGGCCTCGTCAAACGAGGAAGACGCAGGCATGGCACCGGCACCGCCGATCAAGTTTGTACCCATTCCCGTGCCTCCGTCGCCTCGTGTTTCGGTGGCGGTGGCATTGGACACGGAAGACTTTGATACGGGCGGCCGGCGCGGCGCACAGAAGCCACCCACGCCGACTCATACCGAGCTGGAGACGGAGCCGATGCCTCCGGTGCCGACGCCATTGCCGATGCCTCCGGAGCCGACGCCGGAGCCGGAGCCGGAGCCAGCGGCGGCGGCGGAGCCGGAGCCGGCGGCGGCGGAGCCGGAGCCGGCGGCAGCAGCATCCGAGCCCACTCCAGACTCTCCTACTGAGGCCCCCATGAATGAGGAGAGCAGATTCGTCAATGAGGAGAGCAGATTCGTCAATGAGGAGAGCAGATTCGTCAATGAGGAGAGCAGATTCGTCAATGAGGAGAGCAGATTCGTCAATGAGGAGAGCAGATTCGTCGTGAACATCGTTGAGCACGAAGGCGAGCTGGAGGTGAAGGTAGGCCCCCTCGAGACCTTTGCTGCGAATGACGAAACCCTGGTCGGCGATCAGCTCGAGACGGCGAAGGAGGCGTCGGCAGGCGAGTTGATGGCGCCTCTGATTGCGCCTCTGATTGCGCTTCTGAGGGCCTCCTTGATTGCCTCCCCATCGCATCCTCGTGGCGCGTGCAGGTCCGCCTTCCTTGATTGCCTCCCTCATCGCATGATTGCCTCCCTCATCGCATGATTGCCTCACTCATCACATCCTCTTGGCACGTGCAGGTCCGCCTCCCTTGCCTTGGGCCGGTGCAGAGGCCCAAGATGCAGATGAGTCCTCCATCTTCGAGGAGGTGGCAGCCGTCGTGCAGGAGTGCGCAGAGCAGGCGGCCGCGGCCGCGGAGGGCGACGCTGACTACGCGGACGCCAAGATGAAGGCGTGGCTCGAGTTGACGGAGGAGGACGAAGGCGTACGAACGCTCGACGAGGCGCTCGGAGTCGGAGGCGAGCCGTCCGAGGCGCCCATTCGACTCGTGGACGCTCGGTTCCTGGTTGCACTGGCGAAGGCCGAGGGTGGCCGCCTCGTCGGGCGCGACGCGCTGCCTGAGGGCGCGTTCTTCGACGTCAGCCGGCTGCAGCGGGAGAGCTACGGCTCGCTCGAGAACACGCTTCGAGTGCTCGCTGTGTCGATGCCGAGGCTGTCGGGTGAGCATCCGGACCCGACAGGCGTCCTTCTCCGCCGTCTTGGGCGCGTGCTGGACAGTTTTGTGGAGGACGACGGCGGCTCATACGGCGTGCTGTTGCCGTACTGCAGCGTGTCGCCGCCCGCCGGCGATGGCGAGCGGTACGAGCGGGCGCTGCACGGGCTTGCGTCCATCTACGGCCACACTGCCATCCCCGTGCTCTTGCTGCCTGCGCTGCCGGCGGACGTGGATGCGAGCGGCGCAGCCTCCGCCGCGTACGCGGTGCTGGGATGGTCGCTATTCGAGTCGTGTGTGGCGCGGCTGGTGAAGCCGCCCACCATGGTGATCGATGTCTCCAAGTTTGAGGATGAGGGTGGGGAGGAAGCTCCCTTTTTGGAGCCCCTGGTGGAGTCGTGCCGGGCGCTCAACACGCCGCCTCTGCTTCCCGCCGCCTTTGCCGCCGCCCTCAGAGCAAGGGCCTTTGTCCGGGACGCTGACCGCGAGGTGCTCGCTGCGGCGTACGAGGCGTTCTTCAACGCCGCGTTCCCGTCCCTCGACGCTCTCTTGTACGATGGGAATGGGTGGGGCGATGACGAGGTGCGCGCGCTCTGCGCGGTGCTCTCGCAGACCGACATGCCCAAGTGCAGGCAACTTTGGCTGAGCAAGAACCACCTGACTGATGAAGGGATGAAGATCATCGAGCAGTGCCTCCGGGGAGGCGCCCTCCCGAGCCTTGAGTCCGTCCACGTGTACGGCATGCCGAACGCGAGCTTCAAGTCTCGCGACGAGATCCGGAACGCGAGGGAGGACCTCAAGGTATGTTACGACGGGATGGGCGGCGGTCGTGACAATCACATCCAGTGAGACCGTGGGCGCTCAGTACGGCGCGTGCAAACGGGCTCCCAGCCGGCCAACGGCTGAGGGCTCGAAGGCGAGAGATCGTGTGGTTCTTGCCCTGTGGAAGGCGAGAGATCGTGCCCTGCCCACCCAGAGACGCACCGGCTATTGTGTCCCCGGGGCCACAGCGCTGGTGAGGGAGAGAGAGGGAGAGAGAGAGAGAGAGAGAGGGAGAGAGAGAGAGAGATGAGAGACACGCGGCAACAGGTCAGGAGAGATGAGAACACGCAGTCCGTACAGCTCGTGTAGAGCTGTAGGCGTGTAGGGATCAGGGTACAAGTCGAGTATGAATTTATAATACGTATAGTACGGTAGTTCACTTCTTGTTCTCGCTCAGACTGCGTTGAACCCGTATGTCCTTGAACGTCACCGTCAACGTACACCACATAACACACGACACTGTACTAGCGTGCCGAGCACTGAGCAGTACGCAACTCGTCACCCCCGATTTACGTAAGGAGCGCCATGAAGCGAACGAGTTTGATCTCCAATCGTGGTCGCATGTCGCGTTTTCGCGTTGTCGGATTGTGATGAGTTGGGTGCGATTTGTGCGAAATTCAATGCCTTGAGCTCGTGATGGGCTTCGCCCTGGACGAGCGCGCGCATGCGACTCTTGCTTCTTGCAAGCATGCTTGCTTGGTTCTCCAGTCCTAAACGATTCTCATCACTCGTATCTCGTTTTTAAACTACCAATAGGGTAAGGCTCATGTTCGATGTTTCGAATGTCAATGTGCCTGGAAGACCGCGCGCGCAACTACACGTCGTGTCATGTCGTGTCTGCTCGGGTGGGAAGTGTGAATCAAGCGAAAGGGGTTGAAGGATGACGCAATGAAACTGTCTGACTCATGAAGATGCCGCGGTCGCTCGCCGTTTCCAAATATAGATTTCTTTCCGGCGAAACGCCGTTCTGAGCGATCGTGCTTCGCGGCACCCCGCCGACGGTCGCCTGCTTGTGCGCGCGCCTGCTGCGCTGCAGCGTTTGATCTGATTGAGTCTGCGAGCCACCTCGATGCTGCTGCCTGTGGCTGTGCCCTCGCGACTCGCTCTGGCATGGTGATCCGCAGCTTACCCGACCTCTGAGTGGCGGCCCGGCGCTCGCAGATGATGATGCTCGCATTCCACCTTCTGGCGCCTCGACCCGCCCGCCTCATCTTCCTCGCCATGATGGTGGGGTCCGCTTGCGCAGACCCATATTGCGCAAACCCGTCCAGCACTACTGGGTACACTCCGAAGTGCATGGGAGAAAGGGGTTACATCGGCTTCAACATCGGTTCTTGCACTAAGTATCCGCGCTGCATTGCGTCCCTGCACGTGATGTCGGCAAGTGGCTGCGGGCTATTCAATTCTTACGAATGCTATGAGTGCTGCTATAGCAACCCACCCCCTCCACCCCCTCCGCGCCCTCCGCGCCCTCCGCCACCTTCCCCTAAGCCTCCACCCCCTCCGAGTCCATCCCCTCCGCCCCTCCCCCGCCCGCCGCCTCCGCCGTCTCCACCCCCGCCGCCGCCGCTTAGATGTCTGGGCTTGACGTGGACGTGCCCGGGGAGTTCTTCTCCTGGCATCGACTATGCTCAATCGTTGACATCGGCCGGGTCACTCTACTACTGCTGTGGTCGCTCAGGCAATTACAACTTCTGCCAGACCAGCTCGGACTGTACTTCTACTAACAGCCCCCCGCCGCCGCCGCCGCCGCCGGATGCCATGGCCTACTTCGTGATCAGCTCCGGCACTTGCACCGTCGATCCGAGCCAGAGAAACTGCATTCGCTCGCCCAACTTTCCGTCGGCTTATGGCAACAACCAGGAGTGCTCCATCACGCCGACTGCGCTCGCCATCGGAACGACACTGACAGCGACCTCCTTTAGTACGGAGCCTGGCTACGACGAGCTCCTCATACCCTTTGCGTCGAGGTCGTATACGCGCTTCTCAGGAGCAAGCGGGCCTTCCAACTATCTGTTGGGCCCGGACGTGATCTTATGGTCTTCAGACTCCAGCAACACCTTCCCTGGCTGGCGAGTGTGCACGTCTCTGTACCGGCCGCCGCCGCCCCGGCCGCCGCCGCCCCGGCCGCCGCCGCCGCCCCGGCCGCCGCCGCCGCCGCCCCGGCCGCCGCCGTCCCCCCCTCCCCCGCCGCCGCCGCCGGATGCCATGGCCTACTTCGTGATCAGCTCCGGCACTTGCACCGTCGATCCGAACCAGAGAAACTGCATTCGCTCACCCAACTTTCCGTCCGCGGATTATGGCAACAACGAGGTGTGCTCCATCACACCGACTGCGCTCGCCATCGGAGCGACACTGACAGCGACCTCCTTTAGTACGGAGCCTAACTACGACAGGCTCCGCATACCTGACCCGTCGGGGTCGTATACGAGCTTCTCAGGAGCGAGCGGGCCTTCCAACTATCTGTTGGGCCCGGACATGATCGAATGGTCTTCAGACTCCATAACTACCTCCTCTGGCTGGCGAGTGTGCTCGTCTCTGTACCGGCCGCCGCCATCGCCGCCGTCTCTGTACCGGCCGCCGCCATCGCCGCCATCGCCACCACCTCCTGTCCCCGTCGTTGGGGCACTCGCGACCTCGGGCAAGGACGCGCAATGGAACAACATCATCATAGGCGGCGTCTCCGTCTGCGCCGTTCTCCTTCTCATGGCCGGCCTCACCGTGCTGGCGTGGAAACGCCGCCGGGGTAGAGATGATCGTCTCCTCGCGGTGGGAACGACCATGTCCATCCCACTCCAGACTGCCGTCCATCTGCCATAAGACAAGATGTGTGTGAGATGTGAGCCAGCGGCACACGCGGCGGCCGCGCGCGTTCTGAACGCAGCTCGTATGGAAAGGGCGTGTCCACTTCATGTGCGATGTGGATGCTTGGGACGGGAGGGAGGGGGGCGCGGGCGGGCCCCGTCACAGCGACGACGCGGGCGCTGCGAGGGAGTGAGATCCCCAGTCCACCATCCGCACAGTCGGAGACGATCATGACGGTACTTTCCAAGATCTCAGGGGCCTACACTCATACAGAGTACTGGAAACGAAGCAAAAGTGTGCTGCATTGGTGACAGCTGCCCTGCCCCCGGAAAGTCGAAAGTGTGCAAAAGTGTGCTGCCCTGCCCCCGCAAAGTCGAAAGTGTGCAAAAGTGTGCTGCCCTACCCCTACCCTGCCCCCGGAAAGTCGAGTGTGTACGAGAAAGTGTACAGTGTAGCGTAAGGGGTACCAGTAAAGCGACTTGGAACCCATGTTGGAACCGCCCGCCCATGAGCCATGAGATCGAGACACCGAGATGTCTGACGAGGTGATGTGATCATCAGACCTCACAGCCACCCCTCATCAGCAGCGATCGCCTCGAGGAGCATCATCGCCGCCCCGTCGGAAGCATTGCCCGGCGTCGAGAGCAGTTTCTGCGCCTTCTTCATCAGCACCGCCGGCACCGAGGCACTGCGGCTCATCCCCGTGCGGCTTGCTGCTGGCTGGCGCGATGCAGGGTGCATTGCGGTGGTGACGACACTTTCTCGCATGGCCTTGGGTCGCGGTAGCGGCAAGGGCGGCAGGTCCTCACTTGCCGCCGACGGCGGCGAGAGCGCGGGCAGCGCTCTACGTGGCTTGGGCAGCAAAATGGGCGCGGCCTTAGGCCCCCGAACTGACGGCGAGACCGCGGGCAGGATGGGCAGCAGGTAGGCGCCCTCGCTGAGCCCCTCAAGGCGGCCGTTGGCGGCGGCGGCGGCGTTCGAAGGCCAGGTATCGAGCGCCGTGCCGAGCGCATTCTCGGCCTCGGCGGCGTCAACGAGCGCCGCCTCATCCGTCTCCGCCACGGGCAGGAACGCGCGCGGGCGTGGGCGCGAGGCTTCGGCGCGGTGCAGCGGCGACGGCCCTCCGAGCGGGTACGCGTTCGTGTACGGGCTGTGGAGTATGGCGGGGTCGGCCGCCATCGCCATCGCCCGCGTGCGCGAGGACAGTTGCGGCAGGTAGGCCGGGCTCTGGAGCTTGCCCGCGCCTCGGAGGGTCTTTTTATAGATCGGGAGCATCTCGGTGTGCATCTCGTTGCTTTTATTGGCGCTCGGCTCGGAGTCCATCGGCTGCCAATGAGGAGCTCGGTACGGCGCAGGCGAGCACTGCGACGAAGACGCGAAGGTCGATGGTTGTGCACCCATCGCGTGCGCTGCCCCGGGCGGCAGCTCCGATCCCGAGGCAAGCTCATCCGGCCAGCCCACCACGGCCGCGGCAGCCGCTGCAGCGCGCCCCGAGAGGACTGGGCGTACCGCCGCCGCGCGTATCGAGCCGACCATCGCCCCGCGCGCGTCCTGCAGGGCCCTCTCGGCGTCCCACGCCTGCTTGGCCCGATGCCGATCCTGCTCCATGGCCGTCTGCCTCTCGTCACGGCGCACGGCGCGGTCCTCCGAGTCCATGTGGGACAGTCGCACGAGGCGCTCCTGGCGGGCCGACCCGGCAAGGATCTCGCGCATCAAGCTCGCACGCTCGTCTTCGGCCACCATCGAAGTGCGTGCGCGCTCGAGCAGCTCGCGTGTCGCAGCGCGCGTCGTCGCCGACATGAACCGCATAGGCGATGGAGCGGCACGACCGAGGCTCTGCAGCGAAACGGACGAGCCGAGGCCGCGCGGGCTGCGCAGGCTGCCGTCGCCACCGACGACGTCCTCCGGGTACGCGGCGCCCACGGGCGCGAAAAAGTTGACGCTCGGGCCGCCCGCACGCGAGGCGGCTACGGCGGCGGCGCCGCGGCCGGCCCGGAAGGGATACGTGGCCGAGGTCGTGAGGCTGCCGCCAGATAGGCACGAGGTGAGGCGAAGGGCGCCGTCGTCGCCGCCCGCTGGCACGCGAGCGCCCACCATGCTCGACGATCTCGCATGGATCTCGGCGCGAGATTCATGGAGGTCGAAGCTGAGCATCACGCGGACGCCGAGCTCGCTGGTCCCTGGGCGTCGGCCGCTGCCCGACGGCGTGCTGATCCGCATCCCCAGCGAGATAATCGCTTCGTTGAACGCCGCACGCTCGGCCGTGCTGTTATCCTCGACGGGCGGAGCAAACACGGGCAGTTTCTTGCCCCCCCGCGCGCCCTTGGTGCCGCCGCGGCCTGTCCCCGTGTGTCCACCCTTGCCGCCGCGGGCGGCCTCCTCCTGTGCCGCTGTTTTCGCGGCTGCCGCTTCCGCGGCGGCGATCTTCCGTAGCTTCTTCTTGAGCTCATGGTACTCGAGGTGACCCGAGCCGTCGACGTCGAACGTGTCGAAGAGCTCATCTACCGTGGAGGCGCTCAGATTGAGCCCAAGCTGTGGAATGACGCGACGAAACTCTTTCTTCGAGATCATCCCGTTGAGATTCTCATCGAGGGTGTGGAAGAGGTCGGTCACGCGTTCGAGGTTGGCGCGCAGCGCCTCCCGAAGCCTGTCGATCGCGCTCATTTCGGCGCTCGCCGCCTCGGCCGCCTCCTTGGCTGCGAGCTTCTCTGCCTTTGCCTTGGCGGAGAGCGCATCGGCCTGGTCGCCCAACACGCTCGCCTCGCGCGCCTTCGCCTCCGCTTCCGCGCCTTTGCTCGCCGCCGCCGCGCCTGCGGCTGACGCCCGCTCGGCGGCCTGCTTAGCCTTGAGCTGCGCCTCTTCCTTTTTCGCGGCCGCCTCGGCCACACGCACCTTGGCCGCCTCGGCTCGCTCGAGATCTGACATCTGTGCTGCCACAAGCTCCGCCTCGGCCTCCCGAGACTGTTTCTGGAGGCTCGCCTCTTCAGCCTGGCCCACCGTGGTCGCGAGGCTCTTGAGCGCCTCGTGCGCCTCGTGCGCAGCCGCCGCCACTGCCTCCGCCGCTTCCTTCGCAGCGCTCGCGCACCCTGCGGCTGCAGTGGGCGCGGTGGCCGTCGCTGCCGTCGCCTTCTCCGCCTCGTCCGCGGCGCTCGCCGCCGCGGCCGCCGCAAGTTGCGCCTTGGCTGCAGGCTGGCCCGTGGCCGCCAGCCGTGCCGCCCGCGCCTCGCTCGCCGCCTGCTCCGCCGCCATCTCCGCGAATCTCGCCGCGCTTTCCTTCGCTGCATTGCAAAGCTCCGCGGTGGCGATCGCCTTCTTCGACCCACTGTTGGCCGCGGCCGCCTCGTCGAGCACTATGGCGAGGCCCACACTCATCATCTGCCATGCCGCCTCAGCCTCCTCGGCCGCCTGCAGGACAGTGCTGCGCTTCGCTTTGGCCACTTTGATCGAAGCTTTGACACCGTTCATCGCCTCCGCCGCCGCCTTGTCAGCCTCCTTGCGCTTGCCGCCGATGATCATCTTGGCGGTCGCTTCGAGCTTGCGTTGGGCGCGCGCCTTGCTCGTCACGATGTCCCATGCCTCAGGCCCCTTGGCCAGCAGAGCCGTCTTGAGAGCTTCGTGTACGGCCGCCGCCCCTTGGGCCACCTCATTTGCGCCCTTCTCATCGGCGATCTTGGCTGCTTTCGTGGCCGCGACCGCGGCCGCGACCGCCTCCTCCGCCGCCTTGGCCGCCGCCATCGCCTGCCGCGTCGCCGCCACCATCGCCGCCGCTGCCGCCGCCGTCGCCGCATCCTCTGCCCCCTTGGCCGCCTTCGCGGCCGCCATATACCTCTCGGCGGTCTCTTCGGCAAAGTCGACGATCTGGTCCTCACGGTTGCGCGCCGCTTGCGCCTCATCAGCAACCCTTTGCATCTCGGCATTGAACATGGTGGTCTGTGCGGCCTTCTTGGTACGCTTGCGCGCCTCAGCGCGACGTCTCTGCTTGTCCTCCGCCACCTTGTCGGCAAACACCTTGAGCTCGACCGCGCGAACGAAACTCTGCGCACCAGATGAGATCTCGACCTCGCGCGCGTGCCGCCGCGCATCGGCCGACGCTGCGGCCGCCTCCGCCTGCGCCATCGTCGCGCGCCGCGCCGCACCCTCCGCGAGCAGTCTCGAGAATTCGATGGCCCCCGCGACGCCGCGCGCGCGCGCCTCTCGAGAAGCTTCGATGGCTCCGGACCACGCCGCGCTCGCTCCATCATCCCTCGACAGCACATACGGGCTGATGGCAGCACGCATGACGGCGCGGGCGAGATTCATCGGACTCTCGAATGACGCGGGTGCCGCCTCGGCCATCATCGTAGCGGCCATCTCGGCTGCGCTAGTGGCCTCTGCCACGCACCTCTGCGCCTCGCGTTCCGATGCGGTTGCATGCGCCGCCGCGGCGGTTGTGTCGGCGACGGCGGGGGCGGCGATCGACCAAACCTCGCCCATGACACTCGCCTCGTCCGCAACTGCACGTGCCTCATCGGCCATCCTCGACGCCGCCGCTGACGCCGCCACCGCTTCCTCGACCGCCGCGCGCGCCGCAGTCACACGTTTGACCTCCTCGACTATTAACTTCGTCACCACCTCACGCCCCACCTTGGTGGCCTCCTCGACTCCGGCCCGCGCCGTCCTCGCCACCTCCACCTGTGCCTCTGCCAGAATTGCGCCCAACTCGGCCCCGTGCAGGTCATCTCGAAGCGCCGCCGCCTCTACTGCCTTGACAGCCGCCTCGGCCGTTGCGGTCGCCGTCCTCGCCGCCGCAAGTGAATCCGATGCCACTTTGAGAGCCGCCACTGCGGGCGCCGACCCGGCGGCGTCCACCGCACGAAACTGAGCCTCGGCTACCGCGTCGACGGCGGCCTTATAGGCCTCGGAAGCCTGGCTCGTCTCGGCCTCCGCCTCTTGCGCACCGTTCTTGGCGCGCTCTCCGAACCTCGAACCCTCGAGGACGCGCGCGACCACCGTGGCGATGCACGTGGTTGCACGCGCCTCGCATGCCGCCTCGATGGCCGCCGCCACGTGCTCCGCGGCCGTCGCCGCCAGCGTGTCCACCTCCGCCGCCAACGCCGCCGCCGCCTCGGCCACCTGCCGCACCGCTTGGGACGCTTCGGCGGCGGCCTCGGCGGCGGCTTTGGTCATGGCCGCACGCAGCCGCTTGGAGTTGGTGGCCTTGGCTTCATCCGCGGACACCTTCTTGGCCGCATTGGCCGCAAGCGCCAGATCCACCGCGCGCTGCGCCTCCGCAACCGTCTTCTTGCCCACGGCCGCGGCGGCGGTCGCGACTTGATCCGCCCTTGCGGCGGCCGCACTTGCGCGCGCTGCCGCTTCCTCCGCCTCCGGCACCGTCGCCACCTCGGCCGCCTCCGCCGCCGCCTCGGCAGCCCGCAGAGCATGTGCGGCGGCGACCCCCACGCCCCTGGCCGCTTGCTCCACTGCCCGGGCAGCCTCAGCCTCCGAGCGCGCTTGCGCCGCCTCGTCCTTTGCCTTCGATGCCTCGGAACGCTTCGTGGCCGCCTCCTCGCCAGCCGTCTGCATCTTCCCTGAAAACTTGGCCGCCTGCTTGAGCATCAGCATGCGCTGCCGCGCGATGGCGCGATTCCGCGCCTTCTCGGCCGCCTCAAAGGCCTTGCGCGCCTTTTCGAGCACGTTGGCGATGACCGTGTCCATGAGTGCATGCACCTTCGCCCCCCTCATCTTGTCGCTCTTGAGCTGCTCATAACGGCGTGTCCAGCGCACGCGTAGCACGTGGGCTCGCCACGACATCTGAATCTTCTTGCACAGCTGCAAGCGGCGCGCCTTCAGCCCGTGCACCCTTCGGAATGCGAGCACACCGCGCCGGTGCTTCTGCGCCAGTACGCTCGCGCGCACGAGCTGCCGGTGCGCCGCTGCTGCTGCCGCCGCTGCTGCTGCTGCCGCCGCCGCTGCTGCCGCTGCTGCTGCCGCTGCTGCCGCTGCTGCTGCCGCAGCCGCCCTCCGCTGACGAACCTCGCGGCGCGCGATCACGGCGCGCCGGTGCTTCTGCGCCACCACGCTCGCCAACACGAGTCGGCGGCGCTGCTCGACGAGGAAGCGCTTGCACTTGCGCCACCGGAAGAACGCCTGCAGCTTACGCGCCATCCGAGCCTTGAGAAAATCTTCGGCGGCCTTCTCAGCGATCGCCATTTGCACCAGGCCAGAGACCATCCCCGCCGTCAGTTCGTCGATCTTGCGCATGTAGATCCTATGTCGCGTCTTTCGCAGCTGCCGCTGCAGCTTCAAGGTGCTCTGGATCGCAAAGTTGCCGTGCTTACGCCGAATCTCCGCTGCGATGGCCTCTTGCGCCACGTCCGCCGTCGCCACGCTTGCCTCCTTGGCCTTGTCTGCGGCGCGGGCCGCCTCCACCGCCGCAATGCCCGCCTCCGCGGCCGCGTCGGCAGAGGAGCGCATCGCCGCGTCAGCAGCCGCTTCCGCGCTCGCCGCCGCAGCGAGGTTGCTCATCACCTGCCGTGCCACGGCCTGCCGGACTTCGGTGTTCACCGAGGAGGCCTTGGGCGCCTTGAGCGCCGCCCGTGCCGCCTCGGCCCTCGCCACGGCTGCCGCGAGATGCGCAACTTCGGCTCGCTTGCTGGACTCCAGTGTCCGCTGCGCATCGGCCTCGGTCGCCGCGGCCGCCTCCGCCGCTTGTGTCGCTTGCTTCTGCGCCACCGCAGCGAGCAGCTTACAGACCGGAACATCCTTCTTGACCGAGGCCTTGCATGCCTCTTCGTACGCCTTCGTCGCCTCCGACTCGATGGACAAGCAGTTGGCCGCATTGTCCATCGAGTCGCCGAGCGCCTCGAGGCAAGCGAGGTCGGCCGCCTTGGCCTCCGAACAGCGGGCGATGGCCGTCGTGCTAGCCTCGGCCACCTGCGTAACCGCGGCTGCGCGCTCGGCGACGAGCAGCTTGCATCGTTTGGCCGCGCGTGAGCGTCGGAAGACAGACTGGATGTGGCGAGCCGCACTCTGCCGGCGCCGCTCCGTTCGCGCGAACATTCCCCGCGCGCACCGCTGTATATAAATGGCCGCGCGGCGCAGCTTCTCTGCATACAGCCGGTGCCGCTCCTTGCGTGCGAGCATGCCGCGCCCGACCCGTTGTATGTACGTCGCCGACACACGCTCGAGCTCTCGCCGATCCGCTTCGCGCTTCAGCTTCGCTCGATGCAGTCGGTGTCGCTCCTTGCGTGCGACCATGCCGCGCCCGACCCGCTGCATGTACGTCACCGCCGAGTGCAGCTCGGCCACGATTGCCGCCTCGATCCGACGCCGCACCAGCTCCTCCTTTGCCAGCCGACGCCGCCGGCTGGCTTGCAGACGGACGATGGCGCGCATGACGACGATCGCCTGTGCGACCGAGGCAGGGGGGCGTAGGAGTGAGGGGAGGTGTGCGACCGAGGCAGGGGGGCGTAGGAGTGAGGGGAGGTGTGCGAGGAGCATACGCATGAGTCCGTCGGGGAAGAGGAGGAGGGGA
>Ga0210248_100657_pt1 | contig 29959 bp, 28 predicted proteins | sample ChrtobMetP3_32mM_FD_155493 | JGI IMG/M metagenome (GOLD analysis project Ga0210248, IMG submission 155493) | Chrysochromulina tobin associated microbial communities from unialgal haptophyte culture, Seattle, Washington, United States - P3_32mM | ecosystem: Host-associated > Algae > Haptophytes >...
GGCCAAGGGCGTCGCGTACCTGCACTTCAACAACTTGCTACACCGTGACCTCAAGCCAGGCAACGTGCTGCTCTCAGACTCGTGGGTTGCCAAGGTGGCCGACTTCGGCTCGTCCGCCAAGGGCAAGCCCGGCTTTGCCGCCGAGGGCGAGGGGATCCACGGCACGCCGCCGTACATGGCACCCGAGGTGGCGCGTGGCGAGGCCCACTCGAAGGCGCTCGACGTGTGGTCGTTTGGGTGCCTGCTCGTGCACATGGCGACGCTGCGCCCGCCGTACTACGCGCTCAAGTGCAAGACCGCGATGGACATCGTGCGCGTGGTGCAGCGCGGCGATGTCTCTCCGGTGCAGGTGCTCCTCGACGACGCCGAGCGGCGCCAGTTCAAGTGCCCAGCCAGCATCCTCGCACTTGCCAAGCAGTGCTGCCAGCGTGACCCAAAGCAGCGGCCAGACATGCCCGCGATCGCGGGCGCGTTCGCGTCTCCCGATGTACAAAAAAGCATCCTCAAGGGTGCGCGCGACATGCGCCCGCTCGTGCGACTCCAGCGCGGGGGGGCGCGCGCGCCCATCGCCGTCGATAGTCAGGGCACGTACGACGCCTCCAAGAGCAGCCTCGGCGGGTCGCTCGCGCTCAGCGCCGACGCCGGCCTCTCGCCTCGCGAAAACAGCAGCTCGACCAAGTCCAAGTTCCGGCGACTCTCGAAGCAGAGCTCTGCAGCTGCCGGTTTGACCTTTTCAACTGTGAATGGTTCGGCCGCCGCCTTCGTCAGCACTTACGACGACGGCTCATTTGACGCCGCTACGAACAGGACCTTCGATGCCGCACCCGGCGCGACGTACGCTCAACACGGCGCGACGTCCGCGCGCTCAGACGCGACGTTCAACAACACGTTCATGTCCGCGCGCTCAGACGCGACGTTCAACAACACATTCACAGGAACTTATGTTCCGAGCAAGGACAAGGCGTTGACCAGCTCGATCAACACACTGTCGGTCAATCTCGCGCGTGCGTCGCGGGCCAACATTGCGGCGGCCTCCGCTCGCTCTGGCTCGACATCCGCTCAACACTGCGCGGCCTCCGCTCGCGTCGAAGAAACTCTCAAAACCGGAGGCATCGCATCATCGCCTTGATGCTTCCACGTTTGATGCCTCGGTCAACTTTGATGCCACAGCCACTTTGATGTGTCATCCACACAATGCTCGTCCATGTTTGATGTCTCGGCGCGTTCGCTGACGGCGCGTGGCAGCAGTCTCGCACCCCCTGGCCGCCACTTTTCGTTCGGCATGACACGGTCTGACACGGACGCCTCGCGTCCAGCAGTGAATCCAGAACATTTGCGATCACCATACGATACACATTGATAGTGCCAGTGTGTGCCAGTGTGTGCCAGTGTGTGCCAGTGTGTGCCAGTCATGGTGCCAGTGTGTGCCAGTGTGACACTCGGGTGTGTATTCGCGTGACGAACCCTGACCGGTTCCTTCGAGGATTCCTCAGGATAAAACATGCAGTCCGCGAATAGAACGCCCTACATGCCTTGCGTGTGCCTTACGTTACGCACAGTACATGTCGTGCGTACGTCAGCAGTATTGAAAGCTTGCAGTATGTTGCACACAGCGTACAATGCAGTTTGGTGTTCGCCGCGCCACCACGGTTCCACCACGGCCTCTCACCGACGGCTCTTACGCCGGGGGAGTCGACTCCCCGCTCGCGCCTCGGCCTCGGGTATGAAAACACCCCGCCCACCGACATCCCGCTCACCTTTTCACCGCTCTTCATGCCACTTTCCGATCGCTGCCGCACGTCGGAGTGACAATGGATCACATCTAGATCACATCCAGCCATTTTCCAGCGCAGCTCTCGGCTCGAGGTCTCACTCGGCTCCCTCCGAGGCAGTCCCGAGGGCTGGTGCCTCGGCCACGGCCAATCCAAAGTCACGTCTCGCAATCTCCATCGCTACCGCCACGCCAGCTTCCCATGCGGTGGCGAAGCCGCCTATCGATTTATGGTTGAACTGGGCTTGCCAGCGCCCCTTTCGGCCTGGGTAGACGCCTTTGTAGCCGCTCACGTTCGTGGCATGGGGGATTGGCCTCAGAAGCATACCCGCTGATTGGATGATCACTCTCTTGGGTTGTAGAGTCATGGGTCCTGCAGGGTGATTACCCTGTTGGGTACTTGTTAGGGTACTTGGGGTTGCAGTGCCCAAGAAAGTGAGCATGTTTGTCGCTTGTGGCGAAATCGACGGAGTTGAGGACGTGGTGACTCGACGCTCGGAGCTGGGTAGCTTGTTACGGGCCTTGTTAGAGACTGCGATCGCCTCCACGCAGAGAGCTGGAGTCTCTTCATCGTCCGACTCGGCAACCACTGCCACTGACTCCTTTCGCTTGGCGAAGCGGACGGCGACGTGGTCCACGACCAGCCGATCCACGGGCGGGACATGCGCCCGCAGTCCTTGGCGGAGGGTCGAGCGCGACCATGAGGACTTTGGTAGAGATCCTGCAGGCACATCAACCGCCGTGTGCCATCCCACAAGGTGGACGGCAACAGTTGAGCGCTTCCGCTTCTGATCACGCGGAGCGTTGCACGTCGGAGCTGCTGGCTTTGGAGGATCTGCCGCTGCATGAGTGGGAGCCTCTCGGTCGATTGACTTCGAACCAGCCCCCTTCTTCGAGCCGGCCGCCTTCTTCGAACTGGCCGTCTTCCGAACAGTTCTGAGTGGCTTCGCAGCCGCAGCTGTCCCGTCGTCGCGGACCTCGAGCAAGCGCGCGAAGTTGGCCACATCATTGCACTCGGCCGTCTCGTCGAGTCGTAGAAAGTCTGCCAGGAGTTCCATATCGCCTTGAAGGCTAGTCTCCTCCGCTGGTGATGACTTCGATGGCGGGCTGCCATCATCATGTGCCTCTGGGACTGGCCCCTCGCTCGGCGATTGGCTCTCCGGTCCGTCGCTGGGCGAGTAGGATGACGACGAGGACGACGAGGACGACTCGATGGCGACTTTCTGCTCCTCTAGACTCACCATGTGCAGCGCCGCCCTCGCGCGCTCTGCCACGGGCCGTTCAGAGTCTGCCACGGACCTGAGGCACCCAAGCGCGGACGAGCACATCGAGGCCTGCATTGCGAGTGCAGGGATGGGCGCGGTCTCGATGTACTGGTCTAAACGCCCATTCGGTGCGGACGGCGCCACCGCGGTGTTCATGACCGTGCGGCAATTGTCCGCTAGTGACGAGTCGTAAGGAATGGGTCTTCATCTGTGTCCAGCGTCACGGGTGTCACACATCGAGTGCGGGTGTCCCAGAGACGCAAACTACAAACTTCACCGTTTTGGAATGCGAAAATTTGTGCATCATCGTGTTGTATCGGTCGGACGCCCGGGTCACTGAACGACTGACTAATAATGAACTTCAAACGCATTCAGCGACCGTGCCCGTTCAGCCGCGCTCACCCGCCGCGTCCCGTCCTCCGAGACGCGATAGAGTGAGCACTTGAGAGATTAGAGAATTAGATCGCATGCGGGTGAGAGACCTGTTGGTACACAAAAGCTTCGCCACGAGACGAATAAGATGTGCGCGTGACCTGCAGTCATGAGATGACACATCCCACAGCCTCCGAGCAGCAGCCAGGACACAAGATGCCTCCCTGAGGTTTTCTCCTGGTCGGCGGTAGCGCAAAGTCAAGCTCGTCGTCGTCATCGACCTCGTCGAGATGCCTGCGAAATGACCACGTGTACGCGGGGAATGGGGCCGTCAGATCGATGCTTTTGCGGCAGCGGCGAAGGAGGCTGCAACTCGGCGGGTGAGCCGAGTCAGCCCTTATTGTCTCGAGCAGCAGCAGATCATGTGCGTTCGTCAGGCGGCGTTCTGCGGCAGCTGCGCGTACCAGCCATCTGACTGCAGCTGCTCATCATAGAACCGATCAGAACCATCCGCCTGCGCGTCAGACTTGAGCACAGATGGTGGCAGTGAGGCTTGAGCTGAGACAGCGGCAGAAACGCAGCACCAGGGCAGCGTTCATCAGATCGAGCAAGCACACGCACCCTGGAGGCTTTCTGGTTGGCCAACGAGGTGTAACCTTTCGTGCCAGGCGTGGAGAGCTTATTTTCTGCGGCGGTCGCGGGCGGTGTGAGTCAGCACCATGCGGCAGCAAGCAGAACTGTGTGGAACGGGCCACGAGCTGCGCGATCACGTACCAGCAAAATCTGTCGCCTTCTTCAGCATACTTTGCATGTATTGGAGGTTCCGTGCGTTGCACGAGCAGCCTCCTCCGTCTCCTGGCGCCCAGGAGCGTCGGGCACCACTGAGATGACGGCAGCTACGACCAGGGCAAAGGGTCCTCTGAAAAAGAAGAGTCCAAGCGTCGCGCTGGGCTCCTGTACTTCGAGACCCTATTGGGCGTGCGTGTGCCTCACAGTAATAGTGGTGTCACAGCATCGACTTCATCCCCACACGTGCCGTTTGCCGCTCGCAAATGGTGCCCCAGGCCGTCGAGCGGTCGCAGCCGGATCTCTTGCAACAATCAGCCTCACGGCTTCTGCACCCAACGCCGATCACGGATCGGCTCAAAGTCTTCCGAACCGCCGCCTCCATGCCAAAATTGGCCACACTCCACGACGACACGGCCATCGCGCAGTGGTTCTTGCTGGTAAGACGCGGCTCTTACAAGACGGTGCAGAAAAGCCTCCGAGAGGGCTGGGCTCCCGTGAACGCCACCGACAAGGCGGGGTACACCGCGTGCATGCACTGCTGCGTGAGCGGCCGCCTGCTCGAGGCGCTGCTCGGCTGCAAGGAGGTCAATATCAACATGCAGGCGAACGATGGCAACACCGCGCTGCACCTCGCTGCGCGGTACCGTTCGGCGAGCACCGTGCACGCGCTGCTGCGCCGTGGGGCAGCCTTCACGCGCGATGTGAGCGGCTGCTCCGTGCTGCACAAGGCGGCCGCCAACAGCGACCCGGCCGTCGTGCAGCTGCTGCTGCAGACGCAAGCTGACCCGTGCGCGCGTGACCGCGACGGCCGGTGCGCGCTCGCGACCGCGCTGCTACACTGCAACGAGGGCGCAGCGGTCGCACTTCTGCTCTGGCAGAAAAGCTGGGCTGCTTCGGACGTTGGTGCGGCCGCGGGCGTGGGACCTGCTGGAGGGAAGGGCGGCGACGGCAGCGGCGCCGGCGGGGTCGGTGGCGGCAGCGGCGACGGCGGTGGCTGCAGCGGCGCCGGCCTCGACTCCCTGCCCGACGACTGCGTGGAGCTCATCATGGGCTGGCTCTCCGCCAGAGCGTGCGGCGGCAGGGGGCCGCTCGCTGCGGTACCGAGCTGCTGGGCGGCCTCGCGATCGCGGCCGCCGCCGCCGCCGCTGCCAACCATAGCTGCCGCATCCGTCCCGCCGGGCGCCATGGTGGGCGCCTCGGTGGGAGACATGGCGTGTGCATGCACCCGCTTCCGCACGCTGTCTCGTCGGCGTGCGGTCTCGGCATGGGTCAGCGCCGAATGCGTCAATGCGCCGGTCAAGTGCTTCCACCCGCGTGGCCAATCGACCACGCTGATGCACCTCGCTGCCGCTGAGGGCATGGAGCAGGCCGTTGAGCTGCTCCTCGAGCGTGGCGCGTGCCCGCTCGCGCTCGATAGTTGGGGGCGCACGCCGCAGCAGGTCGCACGTGCCGACGCTTTGCTCATCGCCAGGCTCGTACACGCGCAGGCCGAGGGCGGTGCCGGTGGCGGTGCGGGCCCCGGCGGCGCGCCCGGGGCCCGCCCGCTGAGAGTAAAACACTACACAGTAGTTCGAAACGCAGATTGTTTGCCCATTGAAATGTCCTTTTTTGATCTTCTTCGTCGGCGGATGAAACTACGCGCGCTTATAATGTAAGCGCTAGTCGTGATTCGAGACGCGTGTTTAGCCAATGTTTAGCCTTTAGCGGAGTTCGGGCACGAGGCACGTCGTCCCCGTCGGGCCCGACACCCGAGCCTCGGGAGGCAAATTCCAAATTGTTGTATTGCATAGGCGGCGCTTCAGTGGACATCGACCCAACCGACGCCAAACGTGAGCCCCGGTGTGCCCGTGGGGTCGGCCCTGAGCCAGATATCATGCGCCTTGGGCGATCCGGGCAACTGGCTGCCGTGGCGCGCAGCCGCCGTCGCGGCCAGCCGCCACGAAGGGCTGTTCCGCGGCTGGCGCGGCGGCTTGGTCGTGGGCTTGGTGCGCTTGGGCTGCGGCGAGACGGGCGAGACGGGTGAGCGGCTGCGCGGGCTCGCGGCAGGGCTCGATGCGCCGCTTCGACAGGTGGGGGAGCCCACGATGGCGCCAGGGGCGGTGGCGGCGGCGGCGGCGGCGGCGATGTTCTTGATGCTCTCGTTGATGGCGCTTATGTCCTCAACGGCGGCGGCGTCGGCGGCGTCGGCGGCGGAAGCGGCGGCGGCATCATCGGCGTCGGCTGCGGCCTGCTGCTGTCGTCGTGATGAGAGCCCGGCCTGGTGACCGACCTGCGCCCCAATCGATCGCTCGACACTCGAAAGAAACCAGTCCTCGCCACGCCACGAGAGCGACGAGGGGCGCCAGGTCTCCGGGCTGCGCATCGACTCGGCGTACAGAAGCTGCCGTCCTCGCACTGAGCCGGCCGCTAGCGCCGCATGCTGCAGGGCCTGCAGCCGCTCGACTTTGAGCCGAAAGTGTGCTGCATCGGCCTGCCGCTCGGCCTGGGACACGCGCAGTTGCTCGTGGAGTGCGGCCAGGGCGGCGTCGTGCTCGAGCCTCTGGTGCTCGTGTCGGGCATGGGAGTGCGCCGCATCGCGCTGCCGCATCGCGTGCACATGCTGGAGCTCCGCCTCGTACGCCTTCGCGGCCTGCTCCTTTTCGCGCGCCAGCCGATCGATTTGACCGTGCAGCTCGAGCCTCGTGAACTCCAGAGAGCCACCCGTACTGCTCAACTCGGCGCGTAGGCGCCGGTTCGCTTCGTGCAATTCGTCAATTGTGCGACGCTCGGCCTCGCGCCCTGCACGCTCGTCCGCGAGCTCGTGTGTGAGCCGCGCCTGCTCTTGCTGCAGCAGCCGCCACTGTTGCGACGCCTCGTGGTGTGCGTACCGTGCGGCTTGGAGCTTGGCGGCGTCATCCTGAGCGCTCGCCTCGAACTTTTGACGAAGCTTCTGTATCTCGTCAATGGAGCGAGCACGCTCGAGCTCCTGCTGGTCGCGCAGCGCGCGCACGTGCCGCTCGTGCTCCATTTCGGCGCGGTGCCGCTCGTCCGCCATCCGCGCCGAGAGCGCCACGTGCTGCGCCGAGAGGTCGACCTCAGCGCGTTGCACCTCCTGGCGCAGGATACGTGCGTTCGCATCGCCCTGTACGGTCAGCGCGTGGGTTTGCGCGTGCAGCCTGATGCACCACTCGGCCTCTTCGGCCGCGTGCGCAGACTCTGCCGAAGCCGCTACCATCTCAAGCTGTTCAACGGCCACCGCCAGCCGGGCGATGAGCCGGGCTGTCATCGCCACGTACGCCCGGGCCTTGGCCTTGGCCGCTTGGCCATGCGGGCTGAAAGCGGCGTCCAGTTGCGTCGTGGACGCTGCCGACGCGCGACGCGCATCGGCCCTGGCGACGGTGGCCGCTGCGACTGCCTCATCGAGCTGCTTCCACAGCGTCCTGCCGCCGCCGGATGGTGCCAGACTTCCCAGGCGGTCATGTGCTGCATTCCGAGTGCCATGGCTGCCAGTTTCGAGCTGACGCGGAGAGAGGCTACGCTGGTGCGACCACGTCGGGTCCGCGAGGCCGATCCCCAGACTCGGAGCTGGGCGTGGCTGACGAGCCATATTTGTGGTTTTTTCGAAAAGTTTGAAGTTTGGTCTCGCGCCAAGACGGAGGTGTTCTTCGTTATGTACGATCACACGATACTTCCCAACCGAGCCCAACGAACTGTGAAGCGTGCTGTCGCGTCGTGCTGGCGCGCATATTGGTGCGAATCTACTGAATAGTCTGAATACGCTAGCAATATGCGTTTTGTCGTCTTGCTCTGCCTCTCGAGCCTGGTGATGGCCTCTGAGCAGTCACTGGAGTCGGAACTCTCACCGCCGCCGCCGCCGCCGCCGCCGCCCTCGCCGCCATTGCCGCCGCCGCCCTCGCCGCCATTGCCGCCGCCGACGCCGCCGTCCTCGCCCTCGCCGCCGCCTCCCTCACCCTCACCACCACCACCCAAACTACTACACATGATCGATGAGATCGAGCAAGAGATCGAAACCGAATTTGACATTCTCTATCACATTCCATGGCTGCTGGCTGCCTTGATGCTCATTGGTTGCGCATTCGTGAACAAGTGCATCCACAGCAGCCTGCAGCGTGCGCAGCACTCGTTTGAGCCCCTCAACGACGAAGAGCAAGCGCAGTCCAAGCAACCTCCCCCATCATCTTCCGCGGCGCTCGAAACGAAAGTCGAGTTTGCCAAGACGCAGCCGGATCGGAAGCAAAAACGAGACACGCTCAGCAACTCCGCAAGGTCGAGCCCTGCAAAGTCGAGCCCCGCCTATTCTCCGTCGTCTGTCGTTCCTTCATCGCCAGGACATTCTCCTTCGTCTCCTTCGTCGCGTTCTCCTTCGTCGCCAGCGCCCGATTCTACGGCCATCGTGGCCGTGAAGTCAGGCCCTTTCAAGATGATCAAGGTCGATCAAGACTGCATACCCGATACTCTCACGAACAGGGCGATAGCAAACGCCGCGGAGAACTTAGCGTCGCGGCGGGTGGGCCCCGGGCTCAGCTTCCCGTCGATGTCGTCGCCATACTACGCGGGAGCGGCGGCCAAAATGATCATACAGCGAGCGGCCAGCCGACCGAAGTCGCCACCGGGGAGCTACCGTCCGCGCAGGCCTGAATCCCCGGTGTCGCATGCACATTGGGAAAATGGGCTTCCAGAAGACCTTGCACCACCGCAACACCAACGTCAGTCGACCGACTAAGGTCCTCAGTCAGACGCTCATCATCAGTGCTCCGTGCTTTGCCGGGTTTTGAATGTGCGAAGAGAACTTGCATTCTGTGGTCACTTTTGAAGCCCTTCTGAAACCGTCGCACTTTTTGGATCCGAAACATGAGGTTCGCAGGAGAGGGCTGCTGTGCGGAGAGAGGGAGCGCCTCAATGTCCTTCCCGTCGATGTCGTCGCCTAACTACGCGACAGCGGCGGCCAGGTCGATGATGAACCGAGCGGCCAGCCGACCGAAGGCGTCGTCGCGACCGAAGAATGCGCTCGTGGTACGCGGCGGCGACTTCGTTTTACGCGGCGGCCACAGGATGGAAGACGCTGGAGAGGACTTCTGGAAGCCTGATCCCTCGTCACCAGGGCCTACGCGGACGCCTTCACCCACACGCGGCGGCGCTTCCCCGGGCGCGCTGCGTCCCGACCTGATGCTCAGTCAACGCCTGTCGCAAAACTTGTCCGAAAAGAATTTGATGGCGGCGGAGTTTAGGATGAATGACTTTATCGAGAAGATTAAGCGTGAGGCGAGGGAGGCGGGCGGCGCCGACGATGATGACGGCTGGAGCGAGATCGGCAGCGTCGTGGGTGGTGGGCTCTTCAAAAAGAGCCCCTCGGCCAAGCGCCTGCGCGCAATTTTCGACGCTTTTGACTACGACAAGTCAGGCGCTATCGACGTGGGTGAGCTCGAGTCGATCCTCAAAGAAATGAATATCCGAGGGCAGAATGCACACGCGCTGCTCAAAGAGGCGGACTTAGATGGGAACGGCGTGCTCGACTTTGACGAGTTCGTCGCCGTCTTCAACAAGCCGTCCTCGGGCTTGGCGAGCGTCTTCGCCGCGGCTGGCCAGTTTGGTTCGGGTGGTCTGTTTAGCTTCATGGCTCGCGTGAGCCCCGGCCGCCAATCTCCCACAGATGGTAGGCGTAGTCCTGCTGGCCACTCGAGCGCCACAGCCGCCAAGGGCGAGGCGAGTACGCAAGGGCAACCTGGCCACTCGCGCGCCACAGCCGCTAAGGGCGGGACGGGTACGCAAGGGCAGCCTGGCCTTTCGCGCGCTGGCGGCATGGTGCAGTTGCCGCCGTCGTCTTCGAGTGACGGGCGCAGCGATGGCTCACGCTCGGCATCACCACAGCATGGGCGGATGGGTGTGGATCCCTCAGAGAAGGCCACGCTGGCTCGCAGCGCCGAACCGAACAACTTTCTGGAGCGTGAGCGACCGCGGGTCCAAACTCAGATGTTGGCTGCAGGGGCGCCGCCCCTGCAGCGCAGCCAGACTACCCAACTGGGCAAGAATGATCGCCAGCATCGCGAGGATGGCGTCGATCGCGTCGATCATCAGCCACTTCTGGAGGGGCCCAAGGTGTACAACCCCCGATGCTGCCCCAAAAAGTGTACAAAGTGCGAGATCTTGTGAAACAAGCCAAACAGATGGGAGGCACACAACTGCGGTCGGAGCGTGGTGCATGAAATCTCTTCGGAGTGAGTGGAATTACAGTGTGACACTGTGCATGCTTCAGGGTTATTGGAAGGTCATGCTATGTACAAGATGCGATTAACTCTACCAAACTGGAAGGCATCCCGACCTGATTCATGTGTACTACCACGACGTTCTTGCAACATCCTTGCGCTCCCTGCGGACGAAATCTCGCTGGGCCTTATTGCCTCGCATCAACTCTTTATTCTCACCCCTCTCGCGCTTCATCTGCTTGCGCTTCAGCTGCTTGCGCGACAGCTTGACCAATCGCTTCTTCTTCGTGCTGGTCGCCAGCGCCGGACCTGTGTTCGTCGTCAGAGCGGCAGTGAGTAATGCAATCGAAAGTAGGGGTGGCAGAGTTAGCGTCACTCACCGTAGCTGTACCCATCATCGGCGTCATCAGTGGCCATCTTCTTCGTCTTCGCCATGGCCACAATGCCGGGGGAGGAAGCCGGACGCAAAAGAAAGCGACGATCCCGCACACGCGACAAAAAAGGTCAAACTCACAGATTCGTTTCACGAAGTCTTGCGCAAATTCCTCGGATCGAATGAAACGTCGTTCGCGCTGCCCAGGGTAGACGGTCGTTACTCTGGAGTCTTGCGGACGAAATCGAGCAGATCTGAGGATACATGTACCGATGCCGAGGTGCGAGGAGCGAGATAGGTTGTATACTACTGTCACGGATTGGGCAGGCATTGAACGAGGCCATGAGCAACGAATTAAGTGAGATGGATGTGAATGACGAGCTCGGCGAGGCGCTGCAGGCAGTGTTACAGGCCTTGGACCAGGAGAATGACGACGTAGACCCATATGAGCCCTATCCGATCGCAAGAGGCTCGCGAGGACCGAGGTGTGACCTTCACGTTCACCTTCGCCCCCCCTTTTCAGAAGTTCAATTCACGGTTTCACCCCGTTTGCGTTTCGCACCCCGTTTCCGGCCAAGCCTGCAACTTAAACCATGTATTCCCGGCCGGCGTCGGCTTTGCTTTGAGCTCCGCGCACGCGCACACCGCCGTCGCAGCGTCGGCCACGCGGTCGGTCGTCGGAGTACGGTCGGCGTCGCCGTCGGGCCCCACCGACCGCCGGCGTCGCTGTTTCTCCTGTTTCCTCTCACCAACGCCCCGCCGGGCCCACCATGCACGTTGCACCAGCTATGGCCTATGCATCTGAAACGAAAAAGGGTGCTCTCCCCAAGCACCCAGCAACAGACCTACAGACGCAGCACGCGCACACACACATCACAGATGCAGCTCACAGATGCAGATTAAACCCAGCCTTTCCTTGCGCTGCGGAAAGAATCGAGGCCTTCCCTTCCTCGCCCATGGCATTGTTCGAGAGGTCGCACTCGATCAATGCGCCTGTGACGGCCACCATGGCGGCCACTGACTTTGCTCCTATTGGACCGATGCTGTTGGCGCGCATGTTGAGTGATGCGAGCTTGGTCTCCTTGTTGCTCTGGATGGCCTCGCAGACTGCGCTTACGCCATCATCATTGAGGTCGTTGAAGGACAAATCCAGGGCCATCAGCCCGCCTGTGACGGCTACCATAGCCGCCACAGCTGTCGCTCCAACTGGGCTTATGTTGCTGCCTGCAACGTTAAGCTTTGTGAGCTTATTGCCCTGCACTGCGTTACAGATCGCCGTGATGCCCTCGTCCTTGATTGAGTTGCCCGCAATATTGAGTTCCGTCAGCCCGCCGTTGACGCGCAGAGCGTCGGCGATCGCTGTGATGCCCTCTGCAGTGTGAGTTCCACGGCCCCAACGATCTTTGCCGCACAGCTGGTTGTCTGAGAGGTCAAGCTGCAAAACCATTCAAAGCATAGGCAAGGTTTAGAGTAACAGAAAAGGCATCTCTTTGGGGGGGCAGAAAGCGAACACCTGTGTCAAGGCGCCTGTGACGCTCGTGCGGAGCGCCTCGGCGATCAGCTTGCTACCAGCAGGGCCGATTCTTTCGGAGGACGCGTCCATAGACATGATCTTGCTGTCCTTGTTGCCGCAGATGGCGGCAAAGATGGCACCCCAGCCCTCGTCCCCAAGCTCGTTGCCTCTGAGCTCGACGGACGTCAATGCGCCATTGACACCGATCAAGGAGGCGATCACAACTGCAGAGGCAACGCCAAGACTCTTGCGCGAGAGGTCGAGCGTCTCGACGGGGTCGGTGCCCTTGATCTTCTTGACAGGGAGAGCATACCCGTCCAAGTTCACCTATGCACAAGGGGACATCCAGATGTCAGTGCAAGTGGGAGCACACCTGGGCTGCAAGCTCAGCGTACCTTCATCAGCGCTCCTGTGACGCTCGTGCGGAGGGCCTCGGCGATCAGCTTGACACCAGCAGGGCCGATGTTCTCGGAGGAGTAACGTCCTCCGATGTTCTCGGAGACCGCGTCCAAGGATGTGATTTTGCTGTCCTTGTTACCGCAAACGGCGGCAAAGATGGCGCCCCATCCGTTGTCCCCGAGCTGGTTGCCCCTGAGCTCGAGGGACGTCAATGCGCAATTAACGCGAAGTGCATCAGCGATGGCGTTGATGCCCTCTGTGATGTAGTTGCCTTTCTGCGTGCCATACTCAACCCAGACACCACAGATGCGATTGTTTGAGAGATTCAACTGCCGAAAAAGACACAGATGGGTCAGGGGAGAAGAGCTTTCAGGAGGCTGTGGGCTGACAAGTCTCCCATACCTCCATCAGCCCGCCGTTGACGCCAATCAGCGAGGCGATCACGATGGCGGAGGCAACACTGAGGCCCTTGTCTGAGAGGTCGAGCGACTCGACTGGCTCGGCGCCCTTGAGCTTCTTAATGGGCAGCGCATAGCTGTCGAGATTCACCTGTACGTGGAGAGTGCAAACTGTCAGCTCAGAACAGGTCACACTCGTGGGCTGGAGTTCAGCGGCACCTCTGTTAGCGAGCTATTAGCAGCAAACTTGCCAATCTGTACTCCCATCTCGTGTCTCTTATCAGGAGCGCAGTCTCTGAAATGAGAGTCGAGAGATACGTCGAGAGACGTGAGAGTAGCTGCACACTTTGCTGCCGCATTGATGAGCGCCATTTCACTAGGAAACAAACGGCCCCTGGCGGGGAACTCCTCAATCAAGGCCATCTTCATCACGAGCGGCATGTGCGTCGAAGTGAGAGCATCCGATTCGAGGCGTCGCATCCGCGGGAGGTTGCACACGTGCTTGAAGAGAGCTGTGACGCCATCCTCCGTGGCCTTAGTGCCCTTGAGTTGCAAGTTGAGCGACTCGAGCGAATTGGGCAGTGCTGCCATGAGCAGTTGCAGCTCCTTGTCGGTGCACTTGATCAGATTTGAGAGATCGATGACAAGAGACGTGGATGCCGACGCCTTCATGGCAGCAAAGTACGGGCCAAGCTGCTTGCCTCGTGCGATGACGGTACGTACCATGCCTGCGGCAAATCGGCCAGCGAGCATGTTGTTCAGCCGTGTATAGCTCGCATGCTCTTCGGGCGGCTCCGCGTCGGAAGCCGCGCCGACAATTGCGTTGAGGATGGTCTTGCGGTCGGCCTCCACAGAGGCTTGCGCGGACTGCAGCTGAATGTCGAGGCGCACACGCTCGAGCGGAAAACCCGACTCGCGCTTCTGCTTCGCGCCCGCGTCCTTATCTCCTGCGCTCAGCCCTTCAACGAGGCCAACAGCCCCGCCCTTAAGGCACGTGTACACGTCGTACGTCTTGTGCTTGTCGCCGGCAAGGCTCGTAAAGATTTCATAGCCACACCAGATTCGAGAGAAGGTGATGCCACCCTCATCAAGGACGGTGACGGTGCCGAACGAGAGCTTCATCGCCTTGCGGAACGAGGACTCCTCAAGGGAGCCCCCAATCTCATCGTCGAGCTTCCACTGGTTGTTGGCGTACGCGCAGACCCAATATGGGCTGTCGACGCCCAGCCCGCGATCGACAGCGTGCTGCTCGAGGCACTTCACAAAATCGAGAACCGGTTCGCCCCACCAGTGGCTCACAAAGTAGAGCGGCACCTGCTCTCCGAAGGCGATAAGCTCCACGAGTGAGCACTGCGCGGCGTACGTCGCCGGCTTGATGACGAAGCGCGCCGCGTCGTAGAGGGTGACGGTGCCGGGTGTCCTTTGCTTGCCACTCTTGTCGGCCCACCCCTCGCGCTTGCATCGCCGACGAATGTGCGAGCACACGCGCTGCAGCTGTTCGCCAGTGATGGCCCGTTTGGCAGTCTCCGCGATGGTGCAGCCGCCGCGCTGATCACCGTGCAGGTCGGCAAAGTCCTCGGCGGCCGGCGGCCTGACGTGGACAAAGCTGCTCGCATAAAAACCTTTGCGCCACTCGTCGATTGTAATGCAGCCATCCGAGTCGAGGTCGAGCTCGCTCATCAGGGTTGCGAAAACCACGTCATCGTAGCCTTGCTTTTGCAATGCGCTCTTCAACTCATCGCAAGAGATGGTCTGGTCGCTGTCGACGTCGACCTCCTTGAAGATCCTCGTCGGGTCTTGCCACTGGAGCGTCTCCGGCGTGCGCACCTCGACACCATCGACAGGATTTGGCGCCACCTTCGTGACGGAGCCGCCCATCGAGGGAAGGAAGGTCCCAAGGTCCCAAGAACCCGCTTGTTCCCAGTGAAATAACGAAGAGGGGTTTCGTCAATGGATCTGCGTCGGAGGCCGACATTATGTCGTAATAACCCCTTACACGTAAGATATTCCTGTTTTCATATTCACACCTGCTGCTGTTCACTCACGCTCGACTAGACGATCTTGAGAGCGTCCAAGCGTCGAATGGCGCAGCCTCAGCCGGCCACGGCGATGCCCACGAGGCAGATCAGGCCGGGTGCGCTCGGACTATTGACGCCACCGCAACGCGGCCTGGCACTCGCTATCATCCAGGCAGATCGGTGTGGCCGTGGTGGTGATGACCTCGAGGACCTTGCGAAGCCTAATCGCTTTGCGCACATGGACACCACGACGAGCACGCAACTATCGCAGCGAATCGGGATGCTCTCACACTGGGCGCCGGCGAATGGGTCTGTACCATCGTACGGGAGGTGACGTGGTCGTAACGGTCAGGTGTTCCGATTGGGTGTTCCGATTTAGACGGCACTCGCACCTATCCCACCGCCGAGCCCCGAGGTGTTCCGTATATATTCGATATAATTGGAGATGACAGTCCTGTTTCGTCCGTTTACTATAGATGTCCATGGACCATGGCTCACTCACGGCTAAAGGTAGGTGCACCTTACACGAGATGCGCCAGGGCGAGCCCCGCACGTGCTGTGGGCAGTGGGGGCAGCGCCCTCCAGCGGCCCTTACGCGCGTCGAAAGCCTCGCAGGTGGTGAGCGGCACCCCCGTGTCGCCGCATCCGCCCACGACATAGAGGCAACCGTCGAGGGCGAACGTGGCCGACAGGTACCCACGCGGCATGCTCATCGGCGGCAGCGCCCGCCAGACGCCCTCACGAGAGTCGAATCGCTCACTGCATGCTAGCATAACGATGCCATCCTCGCTGCCGCCGACGACGTACAGCGCACCGTCCTGCCCGACGCCAGCGCCGCAGCCGGAGCGCGGCTTCGACATGGGCGGCAGCAGACGCTGTGGGCGCACACCACACATGTCGAACGTCTCTACTGTGCGCTGGTAACTAGTCCCGCCGGAGTAACCACCGACGAGGAATAGCTCGGAGGCGCGTGCGTCCACCGCGAGAGCGTGGCCGCAGCGCGGCTTGAGCATCTCGCCCGCGTGCCTCCACGCAGCCACATTCCCGTCTGCATCCATGGCTTGCAGCCTGCCTGCCATGGGCGACGACAAGGGCTCCAAGAGGTACTCGATGGTACGGAGGCACTGCGCGCCGCGAGACATGCCATCGCCGCCTCCGCATACCCAGAGCCGGCCGGCGTCGTCGCACACCGCGGAGGCGAAGCAGCGTGGCGACGTGAGTGGCTCCACGTCTTGCGTCCAGACCCCACGCACCGAGCGTACAGGTATGTCCTTTATCGTCGCCGTCGCAATATCGTATGCAAACTGAAACTCCTCCACCTCGAGCGGCGAGTCGTCGACCGTCAGGCGCTCGATGGTAGCAATCGCCTTTTCCTCGTAGTCATCGTAGCCGCCGATGAGGAAGATCGTGCGCGCTACGCTGTCCACGGCGGCGCACGGCGCGCTGCTTGGCGTCTTCGGCAGGGGTGCCTCGCACCATCTCTGCGCTCGTACATCAAAGGTCGCGCTCGTCCGCTCGCCGTCGAGTCCGTCGCCGCCCATGGCGACGATGCGCTCCACACAGCAGTGCGCGCGGCGCACAAGCGGCAGCCAGGCCTCATCCTCCCGTCGCCGAAGCAGCCAAGCGTTCGCTACGGCCAGTGGCTGCCACACTGCAGGGTCTGCCGCTGCAGCCGCTGAGAATGTGCGGCATGATGACAGGGCGTTGCATATGTCCGAGGCGGTCGGTAGTAGACGGAGCACGTAAGCTAGCACTGCCTCGGGCAGATCGATGATACGCATACTCGCCATCTCGGCCTCCTAGGGCCGCGTTTTATCGACGACACCGGAAATGCGGGTCTCAGGAGATCTCAGTTTGACGTAACCCATCGAGCGCTCTAGGCGTAGAAAAGTGTGTGTGAAGAACGTTCAATCAAGTTTCGGGGGATTTCGCGGCATTAAATTGCGCGTTGAGGGCCGGTGTGCAAGCAGCTATCCCAATCCTTGGACTCCCGACCGTCACCGTGTGTGCGTTCTGTACGTCAGCGCTACGTCAGCGCACCGTGCCTTCCTTCCCGGTGGCTGCGGGCGGCAGATCTGAGCACCGATGAAAAAGCAGCACTGGCTCGTATCGGCGATGGAGGTCAATGGCGTCAACGATCATGGTAAACTCGATTATCGCGCGTTGCTACGCTTCACCGCCGAGGTCTTCGACGCCAGAAAACTGCCAACGTCGAACCCGGCATATCAAGTCGCACCGCCATCGTCAGTGGTCGATGCGACACGATGGCTCGTGGATGTGTATCCGGAGCACCCACCGTGTGGCTTCAACGCTGCTGAGGTCCGGCAACGAATAGATGCGGCCATGGCACAGGAGATGGTGGAGTATCATTTGATGCTGCAACGCGCGGATGCAGCGCTGAGCAATTGGGACGCATCGAAGCAGGACCACTACAATGCGGAACTTCGTGCGCCAAACGTGTGGGAGGTGGATCTGCCTATGAACATTATCGATGAAGCCAAGTCGATTTTTGAAGCAGCTGATCTGGCCAAGGCCTTTCGCCACCTTCACGAAGCCGATGCTCGTCATCAGCAGGTGTCAACGCCCTGTGGGCAGTTCTTCGTGCTGCGCTCGCTCGGCGGGATGGGCGGCACGACCTCGTCCGACATCACGTGGATCTCGGTCGATGATCGGCACACGTTCAACCGGTTCGAACGTCTTTTCGAGCGTCTCGAGCTCGCGGAGATGTTCGAGCCCGTGGTGGACTCAACAGACCGACTGTGCCTGTACTCTGCGTTCTACGTGGTGCGCAGCCATTGCGAGAGTCCCTTCTTCCATTTCGATTGGCCTGCGGAGCTGGGGGTCAAGGCTCTTACGCTCATGACGCCGCTGAGCGATTTTCGGCAGCAAACGTCCTTCAACCTGCTCTATGGCCAACGGTCACCCGAGGCGCCACGTGGCTCGACCGCCGACGAGACGAACGAGGACGACGACAATGAGGCGGGCAACTTGACGGGCAACTTGACGGGCAACTTGACGGGCAACTTGACGGGCGACTCTGCACCTGAGCTCGCAGCGCCGACGAGCTCCGAGCTTGGGTCCGGCAGGGGGCCTCGGGCGGACCACGCGTACGCGTCGTCGAGTACGGAGGCGCGGTATAACTATACGAAGGGCAAGGGGATCGTCTTCGGCGCCTCCTTTGCGCATAGCACCGAGCCTGGCGTGGCCCACGAGCAAGATGGAGTCCATGCGTACCTGTGCTTCACGTTCGGCACGAACCGGAGCAAGCACTGGCCCCTGATCGCCGACAGCATTGGTGGGCACAGCCGCGTGGCTGGGGCGATGGATGGCAGTTTGGTACTCACGAGGCTTGGGAGGGAGATCGAGATCGAGATCGAGACAGACGGAGGCACTGTCGACACGGGACAGATCCGACAGAGCTGTGGCAATCTACTAGTCTGTAGAGATGCACACGGCTTTATATGGAGATTTTAAGCGCGCAGGCCGCAGCCGCGCACGCGCTCGCGGGCGTGGCGCGTGGGGCCGCGCGCGGTTGCGGCGACCGTTGCGGGCGTCGGTTAAATATGAAGATAACATCCAGGATGACATGCCGGCCGAAAAAAGCTGCAGTGTGCAGAGGCAGCGCGTGTGCCGGGCCGAGCTCGTCCTCGAGGATAAGGTCATTCCCATCTCTCACACGCCTCATTTAAAAACTCGTGCTCTGGGCCTGGAGCAGCATCCGCGTGAAACTCGAGGCCTGAAAGGGTGGAGGGTGCGCCGAGACCTCGAGCCGAGACCGGGTTCCTCCGAGATAGTAATTACTTCTAATATTTATTATGTTAGATAGTATAATAGTAGTAAGGGCAGTATAATAGTAGTCAAGTAAATAATAATAAGTGGTACGACAAGCAACAGACAACCAAGAAGCATACTTGTAAGAAATCGGGGGGGGGGGTAAAGAATCCTATTCATACCGTAGCGAATGAGTGCGAATGTCAGAAACACGAGCAGAAATCATGAAAGCAGGGTGCTCAACATCAAGCACCATGCTGCTCGCGGCCGTCGGCCTGACGGCCGCCGTCGACAAGCTCACGCTTCCAACCTTCCTGAATTCTCACATGGCGCTGCAGCGTGCGCCGCTCTCGGCACGCCTCTGGGGCTGGGCGTCACCCAATGCGACCGTGACCGCTGCGATGGATGTTGAGAGTGTGAAGGCGACGCCCGATGCGGACGGGCTGTGGATCGTCGAGCTGCCCCCGCAGCCAGCCTCAACGGGTAAGACGATCATCGTCACGGACGGTACGACCAGAATCACGCTTGACGACGTAGCCTTCGGCGATGTGTACCTCTGCTCCGGGCAGAGCAACATGGAGTTCAGCGTCAACGCCGCATTCAATTCTACGCTCGAGATCGCCGACTCGGTCAATTACCCCGACCTGCGTCTCGCAACGGTGCAAAGGGCCATGTCCGACAAGCCAGAGCAAGATGCTCCGTCCAAGGCCAACTACACATGGGCGCGCTCGAGCCCAGCAGCCTTCGCGCCCGCCGGCGGCGACAACTTCTCGTGGTTCTCGGCCACGTGCTACTTCTTCGGGCGCGAGGTGTACAAGGTGCTCGGAAACGGCAAGGTACCTATCGGCCTCATTGCTTCCGACTGGGGCGGCCAGAGTGTCGAGAGCTTCTCGTCGCCCGAGGCGCTAGCGGACCGCACCTGCGGAGGTACGCTGCCTGGCCATGCCGCAGCATCGTCGAGCCAGGACTATCCCTCGCCGCCAGGATCGCCAGGACTATCCCAAGCCGCCAGACCGCCAGGACTCGCCCTGCCCGCGGATGAGCCCTGGCCAGGCCCCTCACAGCTGTGGAATGCCATGATCTATCCCCTCCGGTTGATGCGATTTACCGGGGCTACATGGTATCAAGGGGAGGTATGTGGCACGGAGTCCTTGCTCGGCCTGGCAGTCTCATGCCACTGCGCCCGGCCGTCCTAGCTCGCTCACCAGCCACGCGGCACGTCTCTCGGCGCGCCGCGCCGCACGCGCGCCCCCGACGCAGGTAAATAGGGCCGACCCTGCTGGATACTAACCCTAACCCAACCCCCAACGCAGGCGAATTGGGCCGACCCTCCTGGATACTCCTGCCGATTCCCGGCCATGATCGCCGACTGGCGCCGCCAGTTCGGGCTGCCCGATCTCTCCTTCTTCTACGTGCAACTCGCCCCGTATCGCCTGGACTTCTCGCGCTTCCGCTTGGCACAGGGTGCCGCGCTGCAGCTGCCCAAGGTCGGCTTCGCAGTCGCCATCGACCTAGGTGACTTGACGAGCCCCTACGATGCCATCCATCCGAGGCGGAAGCAAGAGGTGGGCCGGCGTCTCGCACTCTCGGCACGCGCCATCCAGTACGCCGACCGATCCGTCGTCTACCAGGGGCCGACCCTCTCGGCTGCCCAGTTCGTCTCGAGCAACACGATCTGGGGGACGAGCTACGGCGCCCGCCTGAGCTTCGTGCCCGGAACGGCGGACGGGCTGCATGCGGCCGGCACAGCCGATTGCGTGGCCTGCTGCGAGGAGTCGCCTTTCGAGGTGATGGACGCCACGGGATTGTGGACGCGGGCCGCCATGGGCATCACCGGTGATGAGGTGTCACTCCGTGGTGTGCCGCACCCCATCCAGGGCATTCGGTTCGATTTCGAGGGCATGCCGCAGTGCTCACTGTATAATGGCGTGGGCGGCCCCGACAACCATCAGGGACTCGCGGCACCGCCCTTCCAGTACTGCGCGTACGGCACGCACGACGGCCAGCCTGCCTGGGCCGCCTCCTGCGAGCCCAACGAGTGTGCTCCCGTCGGTATTCCTGTGCCGTCCGCCGGAGTCGCCGTGGCAGTGGCCGCCCTGGGCTTTACTGTTCTCGTCCCACTGCCACAGTTCTTCAAGCTTGCAAAGGCACGCTCTTCCGCTGGCGTGAGCCTGTTCACAGTCATCATCACGATGTTTTCCTCGATGCTCAACGTTGGCGCAGCTCTCATCACAAAGTGGCGTCAGATCACCGCATGCGGACACCTTGGTTGGAGCTGCGTCCCCAACCTGCTCGACCTGTTCCAAAACATACAAGTGGCCATTATTGCCGCAATCCAGCTGGTCATGGTTGTGGCATACCCGCCGAACGCCAAACGCGCGCGAGCCATGGCGGCGACCACCCTCGGCATGGCAATCATCCTTTGGGTTGCATGCGTGTGCGCATCACTGGCGGCGCCTTGCGGGAAGCGCACGCTTGCCTTCGCTGCCGTGCAGAGGTCTGCCGGCTCCCTCGCTGCCCTGGTGCATTACGCTCCGCAGCTTCTCGCCACGTGGCGGCACCGCGCGTCGGGCTCGCTCTCCCTCCTAACTTACACGTTGCAAGTCGTGGGAGGCTATCTCAACATCTACCAGAGCATCACTCAGGGTGTCTCCCCATGGCCTGTCTGGACACCATGGCTGATCTCTACGAGCATGCAGAATGCCGTGCTAGTGAGCGCATTCGTCTTTGACGCGCGGCGGTGGAGGGCACGGCAACGGGCTCGAGGCAAGTGCGCGCTGCCCGACGATAATCTTGTGAACAGCTCCGAAAGAGAGCCTACACCCCCCCCGCCGTCCAGCTGAGGGACAGTGCGGGTGCCGTCCTCAAGGCACTCTTCCAAAGCCCTCCGCTGGGCAACTACTCGTACGACGCTTTCACCGGCAACTCGCCGACTGTCGGTGGTGAGTGTGGTAGAAAAGTTGTCTTTTGTCTCACCGGAGGGACCGCGTACGCTAAGAGAATGACGGCGGGTAACCGCGTAACCTTTCTGGGCGGCTAGCGCGAACCGAACTGTCTCCCCCTTGGGGCAGGGGGCGGTTCGTTGATCCCCCCTAAGAGGAAACCCCACCGAAGCATATAACGGCCAAATAGTTACGGCCCGGGGTTCACCTCATCCTCAACATGATGACAGCACTCCGGGTGACACCTTTCGTAGTTTCGTATGACCTTACGCCGCCGCCCCCCCTCACGAACGCGATGTCGAACCCGCCCCAGCGCCAGCCCCCTTTTCCGTAGGGGAAGTTCGGGACGTAGAACACCTAACACCACGGCGCACAGGGAGGATTTTCCAATGCGTTTGCCGTTTCACGGCCCGCCCCAAGGTGGGGGGGGCGTCGCGCCGTAGGGCGACGGCATACGATACGTCGTTGTGGCCCTCGTCCGTGGTCCGGACTCCGGACCGACCCCTTACCGACCCCTTACACTGAGTTCAAAATCAGGTGGTGGGGATAGTGTGTGAATCCAGAAAGAATACCCTCCCCTACCCCTTTGGGTCAAGTTACCCGCGGGGGGCCGGCCGTGCCCGCCCCCTGTGCCGGCTGTGCCTGTGGCGTGTGGGGGGCGGTCCGGCGGTGGGGATTTTGGTTTTTGCGATTTTCTATCACATCCTAGGATTGTCTCACATATCCTATGTACGTACAGGGCTGCGCCGTCCGAGGGCCAATGCCGAGGGCAAGGCGCTCGTCGTGTTCAACATTGAGCGCAACGTGCAGCTCGCCATCGGACGACCTCGCGTCGAGGGCCGTTTCAACGATCGTGAGTTCGTGAAACTGCGCCAGTTTGCGTTGGAGGGCGCGACGGCGCGTGAAACATGAGTCATGACCATGAGTGGAGACGGGAAGCAACGGTCGAATGACCCGGAATCGCAATCAGACAGCAGCCGGTACATCGATGGGGTCCACGCACACCGGCTTTTGTGGGACAACAAACGCGCAAGAAGGTTGATGCGCTTGCAAATTCACTTGCAAATCAGACGCACCGCGCACCAGATCCGTCGTCGATCGTCGATCGTCGATCGTGCGGTCAGGCCGTATACGCACTCCGCACTGCGTCCCCGGTAAACACACCAAGATCGATGCCCCGAGGGCAGGCTCGCTCAAACAAATGCGACATCGCCTCCCGACCGATGTGCGATGAACCGATGTCTCCGCGCGGCTATCTCCGGCGCGCCTACGAAACCGTAATGGATATTTTGCCCACGTGATCACTGACGCCACCGGCGCCACTGCCGGCGCTGTAATTGAAGGCCAGCGCGGCGTCCTCCAGGCTGAAGGATCGATCAACGGTCGCCCGCAGCCCGCCCGAGCGGACGAGTGCCGCCAGCTCGTCGAGGGCCTCGAGAGCAAATGCCTCGAACTCTTCGCCTGTCGCGTAGTTGAGTTGGCGCACGCCGGGCTTCGGGTTGGCAGAGAGGCACGGCGGCCCTTGCGTCTTCTTGGTGAAGCACTCGCCGTGGGGGAGCAGCAGGTACGTGCCGCCCGGTCGAATAGCATGCATCGCCTTATCGGCAGTGCCCTCGGCGCCGTAATTGTCGTACACGATGTCCACGCTGTCATCGGGAAGCGTGCCGAAGAGATCTACTTGCTTGTAATCGACGACGTACGTAGCGCCGAGGCTCTTGACAAAGTTGATGCTCGCGTCGCCACTCGCTGACGTCGCGATATGCGCCGCGCCCCACGCCTTGGCGAGTTGGATGCCTATCGAGCCTGTGCCACCTGCTCCTGCGGTGATGACAACGGTGAGGTTACCCTTGGTCCAGGGCGAGCCCTTTGGTAGAGGCGTGCCCGGCTCTGAGGCCGTGCGCTTGAGCGACATGAGCGAGGTGAGGCCAACCTCTGGGATCGTGCCCGCCTCGAGGTGGCTGATCGATGGCTTCAGACCGATGCTCGTCTCGGCGACTGCGACGTAGTCCGAGTAAGCGCCGGTGCCGAGCGTCCACACCTCGTCGCCGACATTGATGCGCGAGCAGTCGTCGCATTGTACCACCGTGCCGCTCACGTCCGCTCCGCACCTACCCACGGTGCAGGCGCCTCCCTCAACCTCGTCCACATCAGAAGGATTTACCGATGTGGCATTGACACGAATGAGCGCAACGCCATGGCCCACCTTGGGCACGGCGACCATGCGAAGGTGCACGCAATCCACGAAGGGTGCGGCGCACGGGCCGGTCGTGCGCACTTGGCGCATCGTCGTTGGCGGAGCGGCCGCGTGAGCGGCCGCGGCCGCGATCGCGATTCTCAGCATGTTCGGCCTTGCCGATGAAGTGAAACGAACAGCGTGAAAAGTGGTCTAGTTGCGAGCAGGCTTGACTTCATTTATCCGTTTGCGCCCGCCCGCCCGCCCGCCCCCCCACGTCGACTTTAGCTGGTTGATCGCGCGCGCGCGCTTCAGAAGATGCTTCGCGCAGCCGTGTCGACGGCGCTCCGGCGGCCGGCGTCGTTGTGCCGGTCGCAGCCGGTGCGGCGGTTTAGCAAGCGGACGGACGGCTTCGACGAGGCACTGCCGCGGCGCGACATCATCGCGCCGCTCTTCTTCGCGGGCGTCTATGCGGGCTCATGGGTCGCGGCCGACGAAGGCCGCATCCAGTCGCTCGCAGAAAAGGTGGACGTGAACACGGACCCGACCAAAAACCCGACGCCCACGCAGCTGTTCCACCACTTGTGGCCGTATGTCGCGGGCACGCTCGGCATGCTCTTCGAGTCGGTCGCATGCAAGTTCAGCCAGACGAAGGACATGGAGTGGCTGTGCACGACCGCGCTCAACGACGACGTGAACGCGGCGGTGGCGCTCTCGCTGCTCACGCCCCCGGCGGAGTTCTCGCCCGCGTTCACGCGTGCCATCTGCGACCGGAAGGGCGCGCTCCGGCGCGTCAACGAGATCGTGCAGATCTACAAGACGTTGCCGCGCGACCAGCACGACGACGTGGTCGTCAACGCGTGCGTGGTGATGGCGAAGGTGGCGGCGCTGCCCGAGCTCAAGGCGGAGGGGCTCGCCGTGGCCGACTTTAGCTGGATGATGCCCCCCGGCGAGAAGGCGCCGCTCTACGCGCAGTACGGTCTCGAGGGCCTCCAGATGCTCTGGCAGTCGGACACGCGCAGCTTGCTTTCGTCAGGTGGCGTGCTGCGCACGTATGAGTTGCTAGAAGGGAGCCCGCTGCGCCCGAGTAAGCTGGAGAGCTCGGTGATCAACCAGCTGCTCGCGCACCGCCTCTTCAACCAGTTCGTGTTGCGGCGCGCCGAGCTCCTCGAGCAGGTGCGCTGAGGGCCTCTGAGGGCCTCTTGAGGGCCTCTTGAGGGCCTCTGACGGCCTCTGATGGCCTCTGACGGCCTCTGATGGCCTCTGATTGCGTTCCTCATCACTCCTCGGGCAGGGGCGCGCGCTCGAAACGGCGCTTATGCGAGAGACGCGCGCGGTCGGCGCGGCCCAGCGCCCCAAGAACGTCTGGCAACGGGCGGGGGTGCAGAGCGGCGAGTCCGAGATGGAGATCTCGTCGCGCGTGCGCTCGGCCGAGCTCGAGGCGGTGCGCGGCAGCTTGCGGGTGCTCGAGGCCTACCAGCCCTCGAACGCCCTCACGTACCTCGAGCAGTACACCCCCTACATCTCCATGGCGAGCGCGGCCACGCTTGGTGCCCTCTACGGCGGTGCGCGCGGCTACTTTCGTGGCTGGTACCAGGACGTGACGCCTTCAGTCTGCCGTGAGCTCGCCGCGCACGTGGGCGCGCGCGCCGCGCTGGGCGCCCTCATCCTCGTCGCCGCCTTCGAGTACGCGCCATGGCTCAAGGCTCAGGCGCTCAAGCTCGCGGGCGAGAGCGAGGTGACGTGCTACTCAGACTCGAATGCTCTCAAGCAACTCGTGGCCATCGACTGCGCGTACCTCGGTGTGATTGGGCTCGTCAACTTCGCCTTCCCTTTCTGCCTCGTGCCTTGGGCATGCAACGTCGCACAGATCCTCGTGCTCCCGAGTCAGGCGCCCGCGAGCGCGCGCAGGACGAACCCGACGTCGACGACCAAGCAGTGAAATTGTCTGATGACACCAGGACGACGATGATGTGACCCAGGCTCGGTGACTGTGATCGACGTGGCAAAATGACGATGCTTGGCGAGCGAGAGACGTTCTGCGTGCCGTGTGCTGCGGTCAGGTCAAATGGGGAAGTGATAAAGTAATTGGGCTTGCAAATCATGTTGCAAATCCAGCGCTTCCACACACCGCACAGCCGGACGTTCCAGCTTCCACCGGAAGGACCCCCGCTCCCCCGGGGGCGCCCGCCGCGCCGCGGCCGCGAGCGAGCGCGGGGCCCGGGGCGCGGCCCGCGCCGGCCCCCGCCCCGACTGACCGTCGCGTACACGGCTCGTCGGTTTCGGCTTTCGGGCGTACCTTAAAAGGCGTACCGCGTGCGTTATCGCGCCCCTCCGGCCTGACGTCTCAGCGAGCGGGTGCGCTGCCTTGGGCCTCCGCTCGGCGCTCACCACAGCGCTCTCCGGTCGATGCCCGCTCTTCACAGCATGCGTGAGGGGTAAAGACTGAACGTGAACCCCTTCACCGCTGACACGTCTGCGGCGGGGATACTCGCTCGGCGCCTGGACCGCGCTGCTTCAAGTGGCTGGCGAAGCGCGCCGCGTGCCCGGGCTTCATGCGAATCTGCTCGCGGAAGATGCGCATGAGCTCGGGCTCAGGGAGCTCGGCGAGATACTCGAGATCATCGTAGCCGAGCTCGGCGAAGAGCTCGGTGTATGGCTCGAGCCTCGAGATCACGAGCTGCGCGCGCACCGCGGCCATGCCCGCGAGGTTCACGAAATCAAGGGGCGCGGCGTACGAAGCACCGGTGGCACCAACGACAGGTGGCGCGGCCGCGGCCGATGGTGGTGCCGGCGGCGCTGACGTCATCGACCGTGGCAGCGGCGGCGGCGCCGTCGGAGCACTCGGCGCCCAACTCGGCGCGCGCCCATCTGCCGCCACCGTCGGTTGTGCCAGGCGCGGACTGGGGGGTATCAGCGCGGCGTCGTCCACCCAACGGTCCCATGAGTGACCGTAGCCAAGCCAGCGTACGAGGGTCTGAGGTGGCTGCCCTGCGAGGGCTCGGTGCTGCAGGCAGCTGTCGACCAGATATAGAGCTCCGCGGCTCCAGGGTGCCTTCCACAGCTCGGCTTCGTCGAAAGCGCGCACGAACGACGGCGCGATGTCCACCTCACGTGCCCATGAGTCGTGAGCCTCGCCCTTGCCCATCCATCGCACCGCGAACTTGCGCCCGCCGGAGGCAATCGGCATGCATGCCAGGAGCCTTTCGACTACCGCCACGTGCGTCGGCCGAGGCGCCGCGGTGGTGGCAGCCGCCGCCATGGAAGACGCCATCTTTGACCGGTTGTTCGACGGCTGCTGTCTGGTCGTTGGGCTGAGGAATGTTTGCAAGCGCCGTGGCGGGGCCACGGAAGCGGGGCTGCGCTGGCGCTTGCCCGAGCGCATCTCGGTCTCGCACAAGCCGCAATGGTGATCGGGCAGACAACAGCCGGGTGTGCCGCACTCGCGGACGCTGCCGTCAACCGACTCGTCATCGTCCCTGCACTCGGCCAGCATTATTGCGAGCCCCCCTTCTAAAAAAGGAAAAAATCGCAAACAGGCCAAGGGACTCCCAGCCCCTTGAACACATCTACCAAGGGCGACTTTAGGCCACCATTGGAAGCTCGAGCCAGTCGATTGGGATCCCACAGAAGAAAGCGAGCAGGGAATCGAAGCGCCCCTCGTCAAAAAGCCCGGCGTCTCGCTTCCACTTCCGGTCGCTGCCGGCGGCATGAGCCGCTCGTTGCACCGGGTCCGATTCCCGGTGCCCTCGCTCGACCAGATCGTCGCGTGGGACCTTCCGTACGAGAGCGCCCTCGTACAGTCGGTTCCGCACAGCAGTCGGCGCCGTACACAGTCGGAGCCCAACCGATCGTCAGCGACGCCCTTGTCGGCGAGCCTGCCCTCAGCCGAGCCTCGCGCGAGGGATTCGTCAATGAGGCGACGCCCCTCTCTCGAGCGCAACTCGTCGGCACGTACGAGCGCCTCCGCAGCGTCGACGCCTTTGTCCGTGTCGCCGCCCTCGACGCCCACGTTTGCGCGGGTGGTGCGGTCCGCGGCGACGCATACGACGACGACGACCGCCACGAATGCGCGCGAGGTGATGGCAGCGGAGCTCGCCGCCTTCGCCGCAGAGCTGCACCGTGCGGCACGCCAGGCGGCGCACGAGCGTCGGCAGCTCGAGCTCGAGCTCAAATCTCGGCAGCTCGAGCTCACGCGCGTCGAGGCGCTCCACGCACGCGGCGCCGTGTTGGGCATGCGCAGTGCAGGGGCACGCGCCGTCTTGGGCGCAGAGGACATGGGGCAGCTGCTCGAGGCGGCCGCGACGCTCGCGCCCAACACGGCGCTGTCCTCGGAGCCGCCTAGCCGCCAGCCGGCGGGTTGGCTGTCGGCTGAGGAGATGCAGAAGACGGTCAACGCGATCGCAGAGGACATTTTATACCAGGAGCGCTTCGACAGCGTCGCGCTGACAAGGGAGGCCATTGACGAATCCGTGCCGGAGGCGCTCCTCGAGGCGCGCCTGACGCCCTCCCGGCGCCGATCAAGACGGCCTTCGCTCGAGCCCCTAGACGCCCACCACGGCTCGACCGAGCTCATAGGCGCCCACCACGACGCGACCGAGGGCCTGGCAGACGACGGCGTGCCCGAGGGCGCGGCCGAGGTGGGCGAGCTGCTCTTGAATCTGATGGCCTCTGATGGCCTCTGATGGCCTCTGATGGCCTCTGATGGCCTCTGATGGCCTCTGATGGCCTCTGATGGCCTCTGATGGCCTCTGATGGCCTCTGATGGCCTCTGATGGCCTCTGATTGCCTCCCGCATCAGGTGGACGAGCTGCAGCAGCTCAAGGACATGCTCGTGCATGCAGGCTCGCTCGATATGGATGCGACCGCCGTCGATCTCGCCGCTCAGCTCGTGGCCGAGGCGAGCTCACGATCTGAATCTGCCGATGAGCTCGATGGCCCAGCTACGGGCTTGCAATTCCCCACACGGGCTCGCTCGGCACCGGGCACCTCCGCCACCTGGTCCGCGTCCAGCTTGCATGCATATGCCCGGGACGGCGCGGCCTCGCCCAGTGACACGTCCTCGCCCTCGCCCACCTCGCCGAGGTTCGAGGCGCCGTCTCGGGCGCTGCCGTTGCCATCCGAGCCCAAGCTCCTCTCGTTTGAGCCGGCGGCCTCGCGCCGGCGGGGAGGCGCTGCCGGAGGAGGTGCCGGTGGAGGTGGAGGTGCCGGTGCCGGTGGAGGTGGAGGAGGCACGTGGGGCTCGCGTGGTGCGTGGGGCGCTGGCAACGGCCGGGGCGGCAGCGGCGGCGGCGGCAGCGGCGGCGGCAGCGGCGGCGGCGGCGGCGGCGGCGGCGGCAGCATCACGTGGAGCGGCCGCACAGCCGCCCCCTCGGGCGGCGGCTTCGCGGGCGCCGTCTCGGGCGTCATTCCCCCGCCTCGGCCCGCAGCAGGCGCCGTCTCGGGCGCGGTCACGTGGGGCCGCGGCTTCGCGTTTCCTAATATGGGTGCGTCCTTATTTGGGCGTCTGGGGGAGGGCGGCCACGTGGCCGGTGGCCGAGGGGGCGCCTTGCCGGCCGTCGAGACAGTTCCAGAGGAGGGCTCCGAAGAGGCCTACTCGGTCGCATCTGAGACGCCGTCGTGGGCGCAGATCGCGCACGCCACGACGGCGCTCCCAAATGATGAGGGCCTCCTTCCTAATATGGGTGCGCCCGATGAGGGCCTCCTTCCTGATATGGGCTTCTCACTCGACGAAGAGATGGGGGAGGCGGCCGAGGAGGCGGCCGCGGTGGACGGGCTCCGTGGACGCCTCGCCATCACGCCCAATTCGGCGGGCGAGCTCTTTCGCGCCATCGATGACATCCGTGCCGAGGAGGCGCGAGATCGCGATCTCCCCGGAGCCGAGGAGGCGCGAGATCGCAAGTCAAGCGGGCGGGAGGGCGGGTGGGGTTCGTCAGAGAGCGGGCGGGGTTCGTCAGAGAGCGGGCGGGGTT
>Ga0210248_100660_pt1 | contig 29860 bp, 43 predicted proteins | sample ChrtobMetP3_32mM_FD_155493 | JGI IMG/M metagenome (GOLD analysis project Ga0210248, IMG submission 155493) | Chrysochromulina tobin associated microbial communities from unialgal haptophyte culture, Seattle, Washington, United States - P3_32mM | ecosystem: Host-associated > Algae > Haptophytes >...
CCTCGATGCTGTGCCTCTCCGCTGCTGCTGTGCTCGCCCCCTCGATGCTGTGCCTCTCCGCTGCTGCTGTGCTCGCGCCGCTCGGCTGCGCTCGCCGCCGCTGTGCTTGCGCCGCCGCTGCTCTGCTCGCGCCGCCGCTGCTCTGCTCGCGCCGCCGCTGTGTGCTCGCGCCGCTGTGCTTGCGCCGCCCGCCACTGTGCTTGCGCCGCGATCAGCGGTAATGCTTGTCCTGGTAGAGTGGGAACCTCGCCTGGATGGCGCTCATGTTCACGAACGGTTCGTCGTCTTTGTCATGCCAGGTGTCGTCAAGCACTGCAAACTTGCGCCCTTCCAGTTGGGGAGGCACCATGAGTGGCACTCCCCCATACTGTTCCAAAGAGGCATCCCACCAGCGCACAGCCACCTTGATCGTGAGAACCTCCGCTGCAGCACACAGGAGTGTGAACAGAGCAAGCGTAAGGCAGGGGCGGGGCAGCGGGGCCTAAGGTGCGAGGGCAGCGGCGGCTGAGGGCGGCGGCGAGCGGGCGGCGGCGGCGAGGGCGGCGGCTGCGAGGGCGGCGGCGCGAGGACGGGGGCGGCGAGGGGAGCGCTGCGGTGGGCGGCGCTGACATGTGCCAGGCAACTTACTGGCCAGGTTGTAAGAAATCTCGTTGGCGTGATCTGGATGCTCGGCGAACGTCAGGTACTTGGTGAACCTCTTGTTGCCTTTCTTGTCGAGCTTATTGAGCTGCAACCCACGGCAGTCGATCGTGTCCATCACCTCGATCGCCTCGAGCGACGCCAACCCTTCAGCCACGAGCTCCTCCTTGGTGCTCTTGAACACGTAGCCCACCTCGTTCGTCGTCGTGTTCACGATGTCGATGCAGTCTGCAATATCGAGAGAGAAGAGCTTGCGTAGTCCAAAGTGAGGTATGACGACTGTGATCATGCGCGAGTGCGTGTCATAACCAAGTTGCAAGGCATGCGATATGATGGCCGCCTTGATGTTGAGCTGAGCCATTTTTGTGACCTTGCCCATCTCAAGGGCCAAGCGCCGCATGTTGTTGAGCACGGTGCTCATCGGGGTCGTGGGAAGAGGCTCCACCTTCGACTTCGTGATGAGAGCCATCTCGCACGTGATCACGCGTTGGGACTCAACCAGCGTGAGGAGCGGTGGGGTGTGCGGGGGGGTGGCCACGTAGATGGGCTCGGCACTCAACATGCCCCCCTGAACTCGGATCACGGTGGTCGCCGAATCTGCAGCCACGAGGACCTCACCGGGCGTGCGACCCCAGACGCGTTGCTGGCGAGCATTCGCGAACTCAGTAAAGCAGCCTGTGAGCCCTCGTACCTCCGGGCACTCGCATACCATGATACCCTCGGCGTCGGTGCGCAGAATGCGGACCACTGCCTGAGGGCGCGAGCCCATGCCTGTGTCGAGCCAGCGTGCTTCGAACAGGCCGGCCTCGAAGTCGAACTCGATCACAGCTGCACGCACAGCTTGTGGCAGCATCACGAGAGAGCGTGGGATGGTCTCGAGAGGGCGGGACCTGTCCCACCTGCGAAAGCGAGCACCACAGCAACAAGGTGAGTCAGCGAGCGCAGCGGCAGCGAGCGCAGCATCGTCGCAGCAGCAGCAGCGGAAAGCGCAGCAGCGGCGAGCGCAGCGGCGGCGAGCGCAGCAGCAGCAGCGGTGAGCGCAGCAGCAGCGGTGAGCGCAGCAGCAGCAGCAGCGGTGAGCGCAGAAGCAGGCAGAAGCAGCAGCGGGGAGCGCAGCAGCGGGGAGCGCAGCAGCGCGGCGAGCGCAGCGGCAGCGAGCGCAGCGGCAGCGAGCGCAGCGGCAGCGAGCGCAGCGGCGGCGGGCGCAGCAGCAGCAGCGGTGAGCGCAGCAGCAGCAGCAGCGGTGAGCCCAGCAGCAGCGGTGAGCGCAGCAGCGGTGAGCGCAGCAGCAGGCAGAAGCAGCAGCGGGGAGCGCAGCAGCGGGGAGCGCGGCGAGCGCAGCGGCAGCGAGCGCAGCGGCAGCGAGCGCAGCGGCAGCAAGCGCAGCGGCGGCGGGCGCAGCAGCAGCAGCGGTGAGCGCAGCAGCAGCAGCAGCGGTGAGCCCAGCAGCAGCAGCAGCGGTGAGCGCAGCAGCAGGCAGAAGCAGCAGCGGGGAGCGCAGCAGCGCGGCGAGCGCACAGCGGCAGCGAGCGCATCGGCAGCGAGCGCATCGGCAGCGAGCGCAGCGGCAGCGAGCGCAACAGCAGCAGCGGTGAGCGCAGCAGCAGCAGCAGCAGCAGCGGCGAGCACAGCAGCGGCGGGCACAGCAGCGGCGGGCGCAGCGGCAGCGAGAACCCAGCAGCAGCAGCGGTGAGCGCAGCAGCGGTGAGCGCAGCAGCGGGGAGCGCAGCGGCAGCGAGCGCAGCGGCGGCGGGCGCAGCAGCAGCAGCGGTGAGCGCAGCAGCAGCAGCGGTGCGCGCAGCAGCAGCAGCGGTGAGCGCAGCAGCGGCGAGCACAGCAGCGGCGGGCACAGCAGCGGCGGGCACAGCGGCAGCGGCGAGCGCAGCGGCGGCGGCGAGGCGCACGGCTGTCGTCCGCATGGCTCGGCGTTCCGGTTGGAGTGCAAGATGACGGCTCCAGAATGGTGAGCGAACCGCCAATCAGCTCGCGCCTCGCCGTGGTGGGAAGCTCATGCGCACAGTGGCCCTCGCCCCCCTGCCACAGATACGTCTCGACAATTCGACGACAGTGCAGGCATCGAACGATATCATGACCGAGCTCAATGGCTTGCCGGAGGAGCACATTCTGATCGCGGGCGCCGTGCGCCTCTCGACGCGAGCGACATCCAAGCTATGGCGTGACCAAGTCGTCGAGTTCATTGCGATCGGCGACCGCAGCATCGACGAGCTCCTAGAAGCAATCCGCGTGCCGCACGACACGCCCCCGGAGCTCCGAGCACGTTGCCCGTGAGTGCTCCGCCTCAACGATACCTGCGCCCGCTGCTGCTGACACTGCGCTTGCCACCGCTGCGCTTGCCGCCGCTGCGCTTGCCACCGCTGCGCTTGCCGCCGCTGCGCTCGCCACCGCTGCGCTCGCTGATGCTGCGCTCGCCAATGCTGCGCTCGCTGCCGCTGTGCGGTGATCTCCACAGGCTTGTTAGCCAAGAACCATACGTTGTTCCCGACCATCACGTCGGGGATCAGATGGCTGTAGTCCATCAGCGTGCTTCGGAGGTAAGCGCCGTTGTAAAGATAGATCGCGTTCACGGCGCATATGCCAGCATTCCCTTCGGGTGACAGCATACTCGTGATAAGGACTGGGGTCTGCACTAGTCCAAGCTGAAGATCTCTGCACGAAATCCAAACGCCATCGTGAACTCGGTAGTTGAAGTTGAATTCAGTGGTGAGGACGAGGACCTCCTCCTTATTGATGTCCCCATTGATGTCCCCAGACTTGCGCTTGCGGTCATTGTCGATTCGGCGCGCGTGCGCCTGCCGACTGGGCCGGCAAAGCATTTGAGAACGGGTCGAGCATTTGAGAAAGGGATTATCCGAACGGACGAGGGGCGAGGGGCGAGGCGAGGGGCGACGAGGGGCGGAGAGGGGCTAGACACCGGGAACTAAATCTGAGGCGTACAATGCCGTGCGGGCGCGCGAGCGCCGCGACGCACCGGTCCCGCTGCCGGGGGGGTGACTGGCGGGCGCCGCGCCGCAGGGCACTGGCGTGGCAAGGGCACTGGCCCTGCTGCTGTCCGATCCGTACCCACGCCGCGTGTGGACTCTGAGCGAGCAGCGACGATCCTGAGAAGCAGGGGGCTCACGGCTCTCGGCTGAGGGCCCGGGCTTTCATGAACCGACATGGTCGTGCGGCTGCACACGCTGCACGTTTGTTCGTTCAATGCCGCACCCTGAGCCCCAACCCGCTGATGTTATACTAAGTCTCGAGACATCCGTGCAAGTTGTTGAAGCGAGTGATCGATGGTTGCAAGCCTGGAGCGTAGTGTCGACGTTTCCTCCGTGAGCCTCTTGACGTCTTCGATGGCATCGTTGGACTTTGTGCGTTCCGCGGCAAGAGCAGCGTCCGCCTCACGGTACTGGCGCAGTGCCGCGTCGGCTCTCCTCTCGGCCTGCACTTTAGCCTCCGCCTCCGCCAGCTTCTCCTGGACCACACGCTGGCGCTCCTGGCTCGCCTCGCTCGCGTACTCGGTGAGGCGCTGGAGCTCGCTCTCGTGCTGGCCGAGTACAGTGGCCAGCCTCGCGTGGCTTGCAACGGCTGCCTCCTCCATCTGGCGCAACTCGTCAGTCACCAGCCGTAGGCGCGCGGAATCGGCGGCCGACGCTTCGCGCAGCGCCGCTAGCTCTGCTTCAGCTTGCTCCGCTCGGGCACGCAGCGTCTCAAAACGCTCAGCTGCGGCACTGGCGTATGTCGGCGAGCCCGCCCGCTCAGGCTGCGGACCTGGCAAGCTGCTCACCAGTGTCTCCGTCGGTGTGCGATCGTCGTCGCGATTGAGGAGGCGTTGGCGCTTCCCAGACTGTGGACGATCGTCCTCTGTCGCTGCAGCTGGCGTCTCCGAGGCTGTCGCAGCAGGCCTTTCCGAGGAGGGAGGAGGCGCGATGACAGGTACTGCTGCACGGGTAAACGCTGCCGGATCGCTCGTGGTAGCCGTTATACTCTCCGCTGACGGCTGTGACGCATCGTCCACCTTGAAGAACTGGAAGAAGACCTGCCGGTGCTCACCAGGCTGCTCCTCCGCAGCTAACTCGATCGTATCGCCAGTAGCCAGCGATCTCGGCACGTCCTTTACAACCCTCTCTGAATTCACCCAGGTCCCATTGCTCGATGTGTCGCGCAGCTTCACACCTCCATGACTGTCCGGCTCCAGGACAAAATGCTTATTGGAGATCCACACCAGCGCCTTGCTCACCCGCATCACGCTCTCAGAGGAGCGTCCAACAACAAGTGGCTTCGAACCGATAAGTAGGACTTCACGCCCTTGTCCAGTAGCCAACGGAAACCCCTTTCCGCCTGTATCGTACTGGCCCAGGACGATTTTGCCAAAGCACCGCGCAGCGGGAAGAGCCAGTGAAGAGTTCATTGACAGTGCGCGGCGCGCGGGGATGTGCCGTTTGTACACGTGCGAAACCAAACTTGAAGAAAGTTCAGGGGGAAAATCACCTCAAGAAGAAATTGAAGTATTCACACTTCATTGAAGTATTCACGCTCGCTCCGCACGCTCACTCGGTGCTCCTCACAGCCGTGCTTGCACTTCGCAGCATGAAGCTCGTGTGGTCGGCACTCTTCAAGACCGGCTCGCAGGCGGCAGGCAAGGAGGGGCCAGTTATCCTCAGCTCGGCGAAGGAACTCTCGTCCTTCTCCTACTTCCAGCGCAGCAGCGTGAACGAGATGTTCACCTTCTTTGCACGCACCTTTGCCAACAACCAAAACTTGACCGTGGGCGCGCGCACGTCGGTCAAGCAGCAGGGTTTCCAGTGCCACATGTACGTCTCGCCCGCGGGCGTGACCGCTGTCTGCTACGCGGATGACGAGTACCCGGCACGCGTGGCATTTGGATACCTCTCCAAGCTTTGCGAGGACTTTTCACTTTCTTTGGGTGGGCAGCCACCTCCAGCCTCGAATGAAGACAACTGCGTGGGCGCATTTCAGGTATGCGCCCCCGCTCGAACGCGCCCAGCCTCTAATCTGTCGGTGATGTGCATTGAGTTGTGGGCCATTTCAACGCGTGGACGCAGGACGCACACACAAAGTTGCTCGTGCAGTTCCAGGACCCGTCGCAAGCGGACCAGCTCACTCGCATTATGAACGAACTAGAGCAGACGAAGCTGGTTCTACACGAGACCATCGAGGCAGCGCTCCAACGCGGCCAGAAGATCGATGACTTGATCGTCAAGTCCAACGACCTGAGCGGCTCCTCGAAGATGTTTTACAAGACGGCCAAAAAGCAGAACCAGTGCTGCACCTTCATGTAGAGAGCGTGCGGGTTGTTGCCGCGCTGCAGCTATGCTAGGAGCTTGCGGGCGGCGGCGCTCGCAGTGCGTGCGCCCGGCCCGGCGGCGGCGCGGTCGCGGGTCGACGGGTCGTACCCGTAGCCGTAGCGGAACGGGCCCACCGTCACATACGTGGCCGGGGCGCCCGAGAACGCGGCGCTCGGCGGCCCGCCGTCCACGGGACGGCGACGAAATAATTGGTCGGAACGCGCGCGCGGTAACGGTCGAGGACCAAGGGTGCGACGCGCGTCTGTTCCGGCCTCGGCCCTCGCGCGTCGCGGGTCCGGGCTATTTAGATAAAGCAAAAACCGCGACACGGCGACCGCACGGACCACGACGCAACTCGCAAGCACGACATCCGCCGCGCGCCGGCGGCTCCCGGTTCGGCCGGATGCGAGATCCGGACCAACTACGCCGAAAAATGCGGCATGCGGACGCGCGTCGGTCGATCCCGGCGGCGTCGCGGGGACCGCGCCGGCCGCAATAAGCGGTTTTACCGGCGTGCGGCGACGGCTAACGTAAGGAAGACTTTACACGGTATCATACACACACACGCATCATAGTAGACATAAAACGGCGAGCGAGATGACGCGGGCCACGACGACGCGCGTTGCGCACAACACCAGGCCACAGAAGCCACCGTAAAGAACGTCTCCGTCGCATTTATAAGCGTGTCGATGCGAGAGTGATCTGCGCCCGGGAGCATGCTTTCCCTTAGTCCACGCTGCCTTGAGCCCGCCCTGAACACTGCCCGTAGTGACAAACAGGTTCAAGCCTTCGGAGGTCGCAGCGCACGCTGCTCAATGATGGAAACCTTGAGACCCTTGCTCTTTGGCAGGGAGACAAGGGGTTTGGTGCCCTCGCCGATAACGAAGACGTTGCCAAGCCGGGTAGCGAAAATGTGACCAGCCGAGTCCTTCACGTGGACGATGTCAAAGCTGCCCTGGTGGCGCTCGCGAGAGACGATCACACCGACGCGGCCGGTGTTCTTGCCGCCGCTGATCATGGCCAGGTTGCCCGTCTCGAACTTGATGAAGTCGGTGATCTTGCCCGTCTCGAGGTCAAACTTGACGGTGTCGTGGACCGCGACGAGCGGGTCGGGGTAGCGGATAGTGCGACCGTCGTGCGTGACAATGTAGGGCACCTTCTTGGCACCCATCTCGAGCTGCTTCACGCGGCACAGCTTGTACTTGGCCTCCTCAGCGCCAATGCGGTGGATGGCAAAGCGGCCACGCGTGTCGTACAGCAGGCGAAAGAATTCGTTGGTCTTCTCGATGCTCACGACATCTGCAGCACAGATCAAGTAGGCGGGCAGGCAGCACTCGTGAGCGGGCGGCACTTGGGGCAACAGGCCACAGCAGCTGCGGGCAGCCCGCCGTGCTTCAGAATGGGCAGCAGCGGTGCTGGTGGTGAGGGTGAACGGCGCGCACCCATGAAGCCAGCCGGGTACGTTTTATCGGTCCGCGGTTTGCCGTCGACCTTGATCAGGCGCTGCATCAGGACGTACTTGACCTCCTTCGTGTTGAGGGCATACTTCAGCCGGTTGCGAAGCAGGATGATCAGAGGCAGGCACTCGCGAAGCTTGTGAGGACCAGTCGACGGCCGCGGCGCCCACACGCCGCCCAGCTTGTCGAGCATCCAGTGCCGCGGCGCATTCAGCCGCTTGAGGTGGCGTTTCGGACCGCGAGCCATGCTCCACAGGCAAGACGCAGAAGCCTTGCGCCAGACTACGTCGCGTCCCGATAGGCTGTGGGGAAAAGGAGCCGAAACAAAATTCGTGTGGAGAGAAGTCGAAGTAAACTTGGTCGAACGACGTGTAGGTCTCCCGGAAATGTAATCGCACTCGCACAAAAATCTCGTTCGTCAAACGTGTGGGAAAAAGCCCGTCGACGTGTTCGCCCCGCACTAATGGAGGGCGAGAGCGCACCCCGGGAGGGCGAGAGCGCCGAGGCGCTCGCCGCGCGGCGCAAGGCGGACAAGGAGCGCAAAGCAGCCGAGAAAGCCGAAAAGGAGCTCCAAAAAGAGGCCAACCGCAAGGCGCGTGAAGCCGCGCAGAAGGTAAAGGAAGTTGGCGGGGCCGCGGAGGCGGATGTCGTTGCGCCTCGCGTGACACTCCGCAACTACGAGACGCATGACTTCGCCAACATGTTCATTCAATCCGATTGTCCGGCTGCGGCCCGCACTTGGACCAGCATCGGCGACCTCACCGCCACACTTGCCGGGCAAAAGGTGTGGGTGCGCGGCCGCATGGCCACCTCCCGCAAGCAGGGCAAGATGCTCTGCTTCCTGCAGCTGCGCGAGTCGATCCACACGGTTCAGGCAGTCGTCTTTTCCAAGGAGAGCGACATCGTGCCCTTCGCCGCTCAGCTTCCACGCGAGTCCGTCGTGGACGTGTATGGCGAGATCTCGTTGCCCATTGAACCGATCGCATCGTGCACGCAGTCGGCCGTCGAGTTGCAGGTGCGCACGCAGCGCACAGGACAGCCGTCAGCACAGCCTTACAGCACAGCGTCACAGCACAGCCTTAAAGCAAAGCCGGCTTACAGAACAGCGCTACAGCGCAGCCCTTATGGCGCAGCCCTTCGCAAGGATCACCCTCCGACCATCCACCCTCCGACCTTCCACTGCGCAGGTCCATAAGCTCTTCTGCGTCAGCCGCTCGGCGCCCGAGTTGCCACTTCAGCTCGAGGACGCGGCGCGCTCGGAGGCAGCGCTTGCGGCCGATCCTGAGCTTCCGCGGGTCAACCAGGATGTTCGCCTCAACAATCGCGTAATCGACCTCCGTGTGCCAGCAAGCCAGGTGCGGACTTGCTCGCCCTGCCGTTGCTGCCGGTGCTGCACCGCACATACGCAACGCACACCTGAATACTCATCCTCGATGGATGTGCAACGCAGGCCATCTTCCGGATGCAGTCTGGTGTGTGCCAGTTCTTCCGTGGCTTCTTGCGCTCACAAGGTTTCACAGAGATCCACACGCCGAAGCTTGTGGCCACGTCATCTGAGGGCGGGGCCGACGTCTTCAAGGTCGAATACTTTGGTGGCGCAGCTTACATGGCGCAGTCGCCGCAGCTCTACAAGCAGATGGCTCTGATGGCTGACCTTGATCGTGTGTTCGAGATCGGCCCCGTCTTCCGCGCGGAGAACTCCTTCACACATCGTCACATGACCGAGTTCACGGGCCTCGATATGGAAATGACCTTCCGAGAGCACTACCACGAGGTTCTCGACGTGCTCGATCGCACGTTCAATGCCGTCTTCGATGGGCTGAACCAGTCCTACGCGGAAGAACTGGAGGCGGTGCGGGCGCAGTTTCCCTTCGAGAACTTGCGCTACCGTTACCCGTGCCTGCGCTTCACGTACCCGGAGGCGATGGCACTCCTGCGCGCAGAAGGCCCAGCTCATCTGCGCGCTCTTCAGGAGACTACTACTGATGAAGCCGAGCGTCTGCGTCTCAAAAAGCGCGAGCAGGACGTGGCAACGCACGGCGACCTCGATGACATCGGGACTGAGGACGAAAAGCTTCTTGGCGAGATCGTCGGCAAGATCCACGGCCAAGACTTTTACATCATCGACAAGTTTCCGGCACACGTGCGCCCGTTCTACACGATGCCCGACCCGAACAATGCAGACTTCGCAAACGCCTACGATATCTTCATCCGTGGCGAGGAGGTGACATCGGGCGCGCAGCGCATTCACGATTCGGCCATGCTCCTCGAGCGGGCGGCGGCGAGGAACCCACCTGTGGACCTGTCTCCGATCGCGGCATATGTCGACTCGTTCAAGTACGGAGCGTTCCCGCACGCAGGTGGCGGCGTCGGCCTAGAGCGTGTTGTGATGCTCTTCTGCGGACTGCCAAACATCCGCAAGACGTCGTTGTTCCCCAGAGATCCCAAACGACTGACTCCTTGAGAGAGTCACTGAGCCTTGGAGGAGCGCACAGACGGGCTCTGCCTCAAGAGGATGTCGAGGTCAGCTGGCAGGGCCCCACACAAGAGCTCGCATGGTGTCCTCTAATCTATCTGAGTCCATGCTGATGCACGTGGCGTTTCCTTGGTGAATAGGTCAACAGAGGCGGTATGTGACGGAGACGCCGCACCACGCGCGCGGTTACCGGGCACGGTTTCCGTTCGGTACGCGGCAGACCCCGCGGGCGGTGAGGTCGTCACGCGCACAGCCCGGTGCGGTGCACAGCGCGCCGGGGGCGACCGCGGTCTCTCGCGCGCCTGCCCGTTCGGTTTCACGTTGGTTTCTCGCGACTCGAATCAGTATTCGCCCATCGCCGCGCCGATGTGCGATGATCGTCATCGAACATCGATAACGCCGATGTTGAATGTACCAATATATTGCCGTACAGTCAGAGCGCCGCGGGCGCAACCGGTAGCGCGGCGTGTTATCGCGAATTACGAAGATGAATGGGGATCGAGATCTTCGACGTTTATGTTACGCTTAGACGTTCGCACGCGTACGCATCGAGACAGTACACAGTTTCTGGCGTGGGCCGTGGGGCGGGGGCGGACGCGTGCGTGCATCCTTCGGCCGACAAAATTAACGCAGAACGCGGAGTACTACTACCGTAGCTACTACACATCAGTTACACTGTGAGAGGTCGTGAGTCGACATAGCTGTACCGGGGTCGATGGGCGCGCCATATTCCGGGTTAGGCGTTAGCGCCCGCCGGGGGTAGTCACGCCTACGGTGCGTCTCGACCGGACCCGCGGACCCGGCGTGGCTACACGGCTATACCGCGGTCCCAACCCGGTGTCGCCGGGGCGCGCGGCTAAAACGCGAATCGCGGCGCGAAGAGCCTGTGGGACCTCGCGGGGTACTGCTCAGACACGTCGAGCCGACTCCGCCGGCAGTTTGATCGTAAGTACGAATAATTGCAGAACCGCGCCGCCTTCCGGCTTCCGCAGTTCCACAGATCCTGGGAGAGCGGACGGTGCGGACGACGCCGCGAACTGTCCTTGGCGCCGCGGATAGAGAAGCGCCGGAGGGGGCCGCGGAGCCGCGCATCATGCAAATCAAACCCTGGCCATCACACACGGCAGGCTTTAGACTTTTGCTGTGCTCTGAGCCGCGTCATCACGCTGACGGGAAGAGCATGGGCAGGATCGATTGGAAAGACGCCGTCGCTCGTAAGCAGTGAAAGCCCCGCAATGCCGAAGAAGGTGTGGAAAACGTCGGCCTCGTCACCTGACGAAGGCGAGCATGTATGAGCGGTGGAGCGGCTTTCCCTAAGGCCAGCCTAGCTCCCAGAGAGCGGCAGTGTCGAGTGGCATTTTTGCGTTGGGAAGAGCTACCTGGTTTATCAGAAATGCCACCATCATCGGCATCTTGGCAGCAGAGGATGAAGCGCCGGAGAGCATCGCCGTCGATCCACGCCTCGCGGCCGAGGACGCAGAGGCTTGAAAGGACCTGTGACGAACGACAGTACATGGGGTCGAGTCAAGCGCGGTGAGGGGCAGAGGCTCCGAACTGGTCGAGGTGGGGACGGGCCGGGACGGGATAGGACGGGTCAGGGCGGGATAGGACGGGTCAGGACGGGCCGGGACGGGTTGAAAGTCTCGTTGAAAGCCTCTGCCGGCAGAAAGCACTTACCCACCAAGAATAGCATACATCAGCCTCCTTCTGCGGCCGGCCGTTGAGACCGCCGCCTGGGGTCTGCCGCTCGCACAGCCACCAGCTCAGAAGATCCCGTTGGCACGCGTCTAGGGCGCCGGCGATGGCGAGTGCCCCAACGCATGTGAACACCTGCCCAGCATGGCTCTCCCCACCAGGCATGCAGCCGTATCCACCGTCAAAGTTCTCACAACGCTGAACGAATGCGACAGCCCCAGGCACGTCGAGCGCACCGAGCTCGCCGAGCAAAGAGGCGCAGCAAAGGGCGCAGTATGAGAAGCGTGTGTCGATTTCTCCCCACTCGTCGCCCTGGAAAGAGCCGTCAGGACGCTGCAGACTTGACACGTAGCGCATTACGCGAGGAACATCGAGGCGCTCGAGCGCGTCGAAGAGGCAAAGGATCTGGACTGCGCTGAGCGTGTAGAGAAGGTGGGGGTCGTGGCCGACGTTGCCTCCGAAGCCACCACACTCGTGCTGGCAAGAGAAGACAAAGTCAACCACCGCTGCCCCATCGAGATCTTGGAGAGCTCCGACAAGGGAGAGAGCCCTGTGCGCGCGGGAAATACAGCACGGTGGCTTAAGCGCATCATCGGTATGCCCAGCGTTGCAAGTAAGCGCTTCGAGCTCGACACTCACGTGGCGCCCCAGTAGACGCCACTCATGCGCAGATCTGGTCCAGAAACGGCCAGGACAAGTTCGTCAGCTGCAGTGAATGGTGGACGGGAGTAGTTCTGGTGAGGGACGGTTGCGTACGCTCGGAGACGGCGAACTCGTAAGCGGAGCTATCGTTTGATACGCGCTTGATGTACGCGCGGTGCTTGTCGGGCACGAAGGGAGGTGGTTCGGCGCTTGCGAGTACTGGCTTCGCCGCCATCTTTTCTAGGTGTGGCGACGAAACGTGAAACCAAACACTGTGAATGACACACATGCGGCTTTTTCCGCGACGCTTCTTCTGCTACCTTTCCCCGCGGAGCCCTCACCGCTCGACACTCAAGGCGCACACGTGCGGCAATGAGAACAATAGCCGCCGAATTCGGCCGACGACCACATCCTGCGCGCGTGCTGAACTCTGAAGCGGCCTGCTTGGCTCGCGCGAGGGGCGCTTGCTTCCCCTCCCACCAACACCTACCTGATATCGCGCACTCCACCCGCCTGCCCCTCCTTACCGGGCTCACGGGCGTTGGGCACAAACAGTGGCGGCATGGCGCACGCGCAGCGCCATGGGCTCACCATGGGCGGGACGCCCCTCGACCGGGCGGCTACCAGGAACCCTTATGGTGATGCGATCATCGACTGCGAACCGATGCTCGTTGCTCATGTCGAATGCCTCCTGCCACAGACCCTGATGGCCCGGCCGCCCTCAATCCCTTGCTGCTCTTTCACGCTCCAACATCTTTGCACACACTCGTGCCAATGGTCAATCGCATTCAGATCGTAATTGTCCAGGGCACACAGTTGTTCCTCAGAAAAGCAGCTCAAATCCAGCCTTTCCTTGCAGTGCCTCACCGATCAAGGCCTCCCCTTCCTCGCCGATGAAGTTACTCGACAGCCTGTATAGGGATGCAGACAGGAGGTGGTTCACGCAGGGGGTATCCTTCAGCACTGGCCTTCAGACAGGCAAATAGCGGTTACAAATCAAGTTTGGATTTGGGGCGACAAACTTACTCGATTTTCGTCAGCGCGCCTGTGACGGCTACCATAGCCGCCACAGCGTTTGCTCCACCTGGACCGATGCGATTGTTCTTGAAGTTGAGCGACGCGAGCTTGGTCTCCTTGTTGCTCTGGATAGCCTCGCAGATTACGCTTACGCCCTCATCCTTGAGGCTGTTAGAGGACAAATCCAGGGCTGTCAGCCCGCCATTAACAGCGAGTGCTGGAGCCAGAGCTGCTGCCCCCTCTGCACCAAGATGGTTGCGGCTGAGACTGCGCAACAAACGAGAGCATTCATGGCCATTAGCAAGGCAAGTGGCGGTTACGAATCAAGTTTGTGATATTTTGGGCGTCAAACTTACTCGATTTTCGTCAGCGCGCCTGTGACAACGGCCTGTGACAGGTCCGACGCCAGCAGGATCGCATCGCGTGGCTTGAGGTTCTGCTTGGAGAAGTCAGCGGTGCTCTGGTCGCGCCGGATGCCGCAGAGCGAGATACCCTTCTGCTTGGCGACCTCAGCGAGCACCTTGGCGGACTCTGCATCAAAACAATTGCCCAGGAGGTTGGTAACCGTCAGCGCGCCGTTGACGCCAAGCATCTTGGCCACATGCTTGGCACCTGCTGACCCTCCGATGTTGTCATGGTACTCGCCGCCGCTGATGTCAAGCTCCTTGAGCGTCCTGTTCTGTTCCAGTGCCTCGCAGATGGCTTTGGTGCCCTCCTCCATCAAGTTGTTGCTGGCGAGCGACAGCTTCGTCAGCGCGCCATTAACGCGCAGAGCCTCGGCGATTGAAGTGATGCCCTCTGCAGTGTAGGTGCCGTGGCCGAAGGTGGTCACTCCGCAGAGCATATTGTAGGAGAGGTCCAGGCTCGTCAGCCCGCCATTAACACGCAGGGCGTCGGCGATTGCAGTGATGCCCTCTGCGGTGTAGGTGCCTTGTTGGTCGTAGCCGTTAGTCCAGATGCCACACAGCCCGTTTCGGGAGAGGTCGATGCTTGTCAGCCCGCCTGTGACAGCTACCATCGCCGCCACAGCGTTTGCTCCGACTGGACCAATACCGTTGTCCCCGAAGTTGAGCGACGCGAGCTTGGTCTCCTTGTTGCTCTGGATAGCCTCGCAGACTGCGCTTACGCCCTCATCTTGGAGGCGGTTATAGGACAAATTCAGGGCCGTCAGCCCGCCATTGACGCGTACCATCTTGGCCACGTGCTTGGCTCCTGCTGAACCACCAGTGTTGCTGCCATGATCACCTCCGCTGATATCGAGCTCCTTAAGCGTCGTGTTCTGTTCTAGTGCCTCGCAGATGGCTTTGGTGCCCGCCTCCTTCAAAAAGTTTTGGGCGAGCGACAGCTTCGTCAGCGCGCCTGTGACGGCTACCATAGCCGCCACAGCGTTTGCTCCAACTGGACCGATGCTGTTGTAACTGAAGTTGAGCGACGCTAGCTTGGTCTCCTTGTTGCTTTGGATGGCCTCGCAGACTGCGTTTACGCCCTCATCCTTGAGGCTGTTGGACGACAAATTCAGGGCCGTCAGCCCGCCTGTGACAACGGCCTGTGACAGGTCCGAAGCCAGCAGGATCACATCGGGCAGATTGAGGCTCTGCTTGGAGAAGTCAGCGGTGGTCTGATCGCGCCGGATGCCGCAAAGCGAGACGCCCTTCTGCTTGGCGACTTCAGCAAGCATCTTGGCGGCCTCTGCATCAAGCTTATTGTACAGGAGGTCAATCACCGTCAGCCCGCCTGTGACGGCCGCCATGGCGGCCACAGACTTTGCTCCCACAGGACCGATGCTGTTGGCGCCCATGTTGAGCGACTCGAGCTTGGTCTCCTTGTTGCTCAGGATGGCCTCGCAGACTGCGCTTACGCCCTCATCCTTGAGGTCGTTGGACGACAAATCCAGGGCCATCAGCCCGCCCATGACGGGTATCAGACCCGCAACGACCATGCCTCCCTCGACTCCGACGTCCTTCCCCTTCAGGTCCAGCTCCGTGAGCGAGTTGGCGCGCATCTCTTTGATTGGGATTTCGTTGAAAAAATTGATGTTGAGGTTGCCAAGGACAGCAACTGCAAGCTGCACAGCGCCGTCGCCCGCAATGCTGTTTTGGCGGACGTCGATGCTTGTCAGCCCGCCCATGACAGGCACGAGGTATGCAAGAAGCATGCCACCCTGAACGCCGATATTTTGCTCACACAGGTTGAGCTCAGAGACGGAGTCGTCGCGCATCATCTGCACTGGAATGCCGCGCACCTCGCCAGAGCCGGCACAGGCAACAGCTGCAAGCAGGAGCTCGAGCGGCGGCTCGCCCTCTCCCTCGATGCAGCTGATGAGAGCAGTTTTGGCAGGGCCTCCAAGGAATGGCCTCTCGTCCTCGTCCTCGTCCTCGTCCTCGTCCTCATCCCTCTCGTCCAGATCCACCTCGCGGACCGCGGCCACACTCACCGTGAAGCCCTCCCAGCGCAGTCGGGCCAGGCTCGTCAGCATCCTCCCCGTCGCCGCCGCCTCCCATGGCCGGCCCGCGTCGACGAGGACCTTGATGTTGAGATCGGTGATCTCAGCCAGCTGAGTCGGCGCGGGCTGACCCTCGCAGCGGCTGAGGCGGGAGCAGAGCACGCGCCGCGCGAGCGCCAACCACGATTGGCTCACGCCCTTGAGCTCGGCCAGCGTGCCCACGTCGAGCATGCCCAGCGCCACCTCCCTGGCATCGTATGTGACTGCCATCCCCGACAGCGAGGGCTGTGGCAGCAGCGCGGGTGGCCCCGCCGCAGAGCCCGTCGTGGCTACTGATAGCTGCCCCTCCGGCGAGAACGCCGGCTCGGCGAGTGCCGCCACACGTTCCTCCGCACTGCCAAAGTCATCCGTTGCGCCGAGCAGCTCTCTGAGCTCATCGGCACGTTTGCCGTTGAGGCGTGTGGCGAGGGCGCACTGCGCGTGATTGAGCGCCCCGGGGGCGTCGAGGAAGCTGGCGCCCTCGACGAGCCTGAAGAGCTCCGAGATCGAGCACTGCTCGAGCCTCGCCGGCATGGAGTCGGCCTCGCACATCTCCCGGAGCACTGCCAGCTCTGCCGCTGCAATCGTCGGCACCGGGTAGACGCCATCTTCGGTTGGAGCGTCGTCCATCATGTCTTTGAGCGTGCCTGCTCGCTGGGCCACCCGGCGCGTCCACTCGACAGCCTCGCCCTCGCGTGCCCGCAAGCGCACGCGCTCCTGGCCGTCGGTCATTTTGATAGCGGGCAGCTTCGGACCAACGATGCTCTGGGGCGGCGAAAGCCGCGGGAAGCGTCGGTGAGAAGCGCCGTCGGAGATGTTCTCATATAAAGCGGAGTCAGAAGGCTGGGAAGTCCAGACTCTGATCCAACCTGCATGTCAGAGTAATCTCTGTTCCCAATCATCTCGTGGCTTTTCCAGACGCGATCTCGTCAAAGATCGATGTCGCTGTCCGTGCTGCTGATCGCGTTTGGCGCGTTGCGCGCGCCGCTGCGCGGTGTGGCGCCGATGACGCGCGGATATGCCGCCCACATGGCCGTCTCGCTGCCGTTTGGCGGCGGCCAAGGCAGCACTGGCCCATCCGAGGAGGTACAAGCAAAGTACCGCCTGCTGGGCCTTGCCGAGGATGCCAACTATGATGAGATCAATCGCGCGTACGATGACCTGGCCAGCAAGTATAAGGGTGACACGAAGATGACCATCAAGCTGCAGGTTGCGAAGGATGGCATCTTTGATCATCTGCTTCGCCAGCGCATGAGGGGCGCTCTGAAGGGGGCCGTGGCTGAAAGTCCGTTTGACAGGAAGGAGGCACCGAAGCCGCTTATCACGATCCCCGTCTTCCTCGCAGACGTGATGGAACTACCTACGCGTGCATACCTGCTGAAAAACGCGGGCGTCTTCGGCGCGATCGCCTTTTTGGGCGTGCTATCAAAGGCGTGGGCGACGACCTCGGTCAGCATCGGCTTCGCAACGGGCCTCTTCCTGCTGTACAATCGGGGCGTGGCTGAAACCTCCAACGACATGGATGCAGACATGCGCCCACCAAAGGTGCGTGCGTATTCGTACGAACTCAAACTCGCACTGTGTACGCACCGCTGATCTTGCACGTCTCACACGCAGGTGAAACCTCTGGCACTGGCAGCTGGCATCACCCTCTTGGCAGGCGCCGTCGGCGCTACGATCAGCCAACTGCTATACGGCGCCATCAAATTCATGGCACAGGAGAGCCTCATTGCCGTTTGCACTTCATTCGCCTTTTTCATGTCCGCGACCCTATTCAAGGTGCAGGAAGCTTAAGCGGCATCAGTCGTGATCGCTGCCAGAGACTTCCGCACAGATACCGCGTGGTCCGAATGGCGCCGCCGTGCGTCCGCCGCTTGCTCGAGACAGCTGGCCGTAGCCTCATGTGCCTTTGCACAGCACAGTGGCCACTCCTGCTCGCGTGCCTCGAGCGATGGACTGGCGCACCGGATGCACTCGTTCCACGGTGCCGATCACTCAGAAGCACCCAGTGGCACTCGTGAACAACACCCACGTCATTTGGTCGGATGTCACCCGCAATGTTGCCCCTCCCTGCAGTGGCTTGGCTAGGCCCGCTGGCGTGTCCTTGCGGCGCCCTCGCTCCGCGGTCGAAAATGTGGCGGACCTTCGCGGGTCGCGCTGTGGGCCGCCCGGATCTCAAATGGAGACGACAATGCGGATCGGCTACCGTCGGTCGTATCCGTTCAGGTTCACTGAGTGCGGTGGCACCACTCCCGAACAGTGAAGGTCAGGGTGCTCAAAAAATTTGGGTGATACAGTTTCCACGCAATCCAAGACCCCTCGGCCATAGTTCACATCGGGCTTCTTTTTTCAGAGCTCTCCTTTCGTCCCTTTTGCCTTGGGGATTTTGGGCACGCTGAGCTCAACGAGCTCAAAGTCATACTGCAAGTCTGAGAAGGGCGGAACTCCGTTCGTGCCTTTCTCCCCGAAAGCCATGTGCCATGGCACCATCAACCGTCGGCGCTCTCCCTCACACATGCCATCCAGACCTTGATTCCACGCGCTGAGCACCTCGTCGCTTCCGAGGGTGAACCGGAATGGCTGTGAGCCGGTGTGGAAGGACGATGCGAAAATCTTGCCCGTCGCGACCAACTTGCCGACATAATGCACCTTCATGGTAGCGCCCTCCACAGACTTGCGTGGGCACTTCGGCGGGGCAAAGGTCGTATTGATTGAATATGGCACGCTCTCGGCCGGAGGCCCAGTGACAGCCACTGGAGCCGTCGGCGCATCGTCCGCATCCTTCGCTGCGGAGATCGAGTCTTGCCACTGAGCCAGCTCGGTGCGCAGTTGCTGAATCTTGGCCAGTGCCACATCATAGTCTTTTGATTGTGTGCCCTGCGCGATATGAGGGGTGCAGCATCGTGGTACATGGCACGTTTGGCAGGATGAGGAGGAAGAGCGGTCTCGAGACTGCCGCGCACCGCGATGGCACTTCCCAAAGTCTGTTGCAGCTTGGTAGCTTGCTGATGGAGTTTCCGTTCGTCCGCAACAACACTCGTAATGAAGAGCAGCAAGGACCACGCCGCCCTCGAACTGGAAGCAATTCGCCGCATGGCGTGAAGGTTGCTGACGTGTCCTTATTCATACATAAAGTGAAACCAACTATAAGATTTTACAAGAACGCGGTCCGGGTCGGCCCCAAGTCTTCTCCCCGTCCACACTTGCTTTCTTCACGCAATCGAAATTCATGGGTGGCGACTTTCCATCCCTCTCGCGAATGATGAGCACACGACGTGAGATCGTCGTCCTTGCAAGCGCTTCCTTTTTCCTGCGTTTCTGCGCTTTTGGTGCGTTTAGCCCTTACATAGCACTGTGGCTCAAGCACGGTGGTCACGATACTGCAGCTATTGGCGGGCTCTTCAGCTTGTACCGCTTTGTCTGCATTTGCTCGCCTATGGCCATCGGCGCCCTCGCGGACGCGCGCAAGTGCCACCGAGTCCTCTTCATTGTACTCACCGTGGCCAACGCGGCTGCTGTGGCTAGCCTAACAGCGTATCCGGGCTCAGTCACCTGGCAGGCAATCGGCTTGATAGCGGTCGCGATGAGCGACTCAGGTTCGCTTGTGGATGCCATGGTCGTTCGTTGCCTCACATGGGCAGGCGCAGCCTCCATGGCACCGCGCTGCCGAGCCTTCGGCGCAATCTCCTGGTGTGCCGTTGCGCCATTGTACGGCGAAATCGCCGCGCGCTTCGGCCTTGCAACCTTGTATCGATCGTACGCTCCGCTTCTCTTGATAGCTCTACCATTTTGCGCTGCGCTGCCGTCGACACGCGCCTATGCGGACGCGTCGTGTGACAAAGCAGTCGATCCTGCGGCGGCGGGAGGCAGGTTTTCGCAGCGGTTGCGGCTCGTCGGCCGCTCAAACCGTGCGCTCTGCCTGCTGCTGCTCATCTTCCTCGTCGGCGTCCACTTTGGAATCGGCTTCGGGTTTGGCTTCGTCTATCTCGAGTCGGAGCTCGGTGCGACGCCGCTGCAGCTGGGTTTCACGCTCACGGCGCAGGCGCTGCTCGAGGTGCCGCTCTTTCAAGTGGCGGCGCCGCTCGCCAAAGCGCTAGGGCTGCGCCAAGCTCTCCTCACTTGCCAGCTGGCCGCGTGCTTCCGCTTCGGTGGCTGGGTGCTCGTCACCGACCCCTGGTGGATCCTTCCATTTGAATCGGGCCATGGTTGGAGCTTCGCGCTCATGTACACGTGCTCCGCGCTTCTGGCCGAAGAATTTGCGGAGGTCGGGCTGCAGGCAACGGTGCTGGGCGTCGCACAGAGTGCGCAGCAGGCTGGGAGCCTCGCCGCCACTCTCCTCTGGACGGCGCTCATCTCGGCGCTTGGCATGCGCACCGCCTTCCGCATCGCCGCAGCTCTCTTTGCGCTCGCCGCGTTGCCGTTGGCGTTGGAGACCCCGGCCGTGTGCCGGGGCGCGCCGATTGCGTGGCAGAGGGGAAGGCGCGTGGGGCAGAACGCGTGGCAACGCCTAGTTGCACGGGGCTGCGCCTGGCGAGACGGCAGGGGCAGACTGCTTGCCGCCGGGACCGTCTCGTCGAGCGTATGCAGCGAGCGGACCTCCGTCGACAGAATTGCAGCACCAATGGTGGGCGCCAGCCAGCTTGAGGACGAGGAACCATCCGACGAGGACGGCGACGCGGCCCGCGCGTCAGCGGCCGCGCCCGCGGCAAAGAAGAAGAAGCGAAAGAAAATGAATGAGAAGGGCGCGGCTGCCGGGGCTGCCGAGGCTGCCGAGCTTACTACTGTGCTGGACGGTGACGACGGGCGCAACGTCTAAGATAATGCCGATCGGTACTAAGCCGCGCGCGAAACGCGGGCCGAACCCGATTAACAAAGTGTTGCAAGCCGGTACGGCAACGGGCCGCCGCCGGCGTACCGCCGGCGCTCGTTCCCGTCCAAAACGCGTGTCGCGAGAGCGCGGCACCCGGAATCCCGAAACGCACGGGCGGCGCGCGGCCGCGTGGCGGGGCCGGGGACAGCGTGCGAGGCGGGGTGTTGAAGTGTTCCGCCGTGTCGGGACGGTCGCGCCCGGGACGACGCGCGCCGTGGAGAAGGACGTTTTCGAGTAGACCGAACACGCACGTCGGGTGCGAGCGCATTGAAGGCGCCCAACTCGAAGCTCGAAGCCAGGCCTTACAATACTGGTTCGTGTATGAACTATAAGTAAACAACTAAAGTGTCGACTGAATACGCGGGTTAACCTATACAACTGCAGGAGGATGCGGATCGGCGCGGCGGCGTGGGCCGTCGCGATCACAAGAACAGAGTCAGAGACGCGAGAGTGGAGGAGCGCCTCAAGACCGGGCCTCTGTACAATGTATAGCGCAGGTGCGCAGCGCCGCTCGGTCTGCCTTCGCTACGATCTGCGGCGGCCCTGCGCCCGCGTCGCCGCAAGGGCCGCTAGGTGCTCGCGTTCGCTTTTTTCGAACTTCTCCGATTCTCGCTTGAGCGCCTCTCGATCGAGCACAGCGGGCGGTGGGGGCGGCGGCGCTTTGCGTGGAAGAGCCCATGGGTCATCGAGCGCGACTTTGGGGTGAGGTGCCGACGCTCCCCGCCGGCTACGGCGACGTGTGTTCTGATGCACGCACGCCTCATCTGCGGTCGCCTCCTCCTCAACGTCAACCTGCGACGAAGGCGACTGGCGCCCAGAGGAACCCTCGGCTGGCGACCCGCTGGCACCCTCGGCGGTCATCGGCAGCCCGAGGCGCACGCCCAATGGCGGCCGCCGAACCCTGCTTGCTGCAATCGCGAGCTCTGGCGTCGCATAGGCATTCGTGTGGGCGAGCAGCCTGCTGAGGGCAGCCTCGCACAGCCGGATCCTCGCAGGCAGCTCGCTCGCGATCCCATCCAATGGATCGGAAGAGTCTGCCGCCGTTGCCGTTCGCTCGGCGTCGTCGCTGCCGTCGGCTGAAACGCCGATCTCAGGACTCGCGCCACCAGCGTGAGCGCGAGTCGCCGTCTTCGTCGGCTCTTGGCGCGCGTCCCTGGCCAACTCGGGCACTGCCGTGCGCTGCAACAAGTCGCTCAGGTTGCCGAGCGCCGCATATGCATCGGAGAGGAGCCGAGCGCTCCTCTCGAGCTTGAGGGACGCATCGTTCGCGCGAGACTTGGCGGCTATCGAGGCCGCCTGCAGCTCGTCGAGCTCTCCCACGCCGAGATTTGCGGATGCGCCCGGCGCGCCGCCGTCAGTGGAGCCTTCAGGCTCTACCTCATCGAAGCGCGTGCGCAGCACACGATCCAACTCGGCTCGAGCGGCAGCATGCTGCTTGAGTAGGCGATCATGGTGAGCGCGCGCCTGATTCTCTGATGCGTGGCCAGAGGCTTCGGTGCGCAAAAAGTGGTGCAGGCGCCGCAGCACGAGCAACCCATCGCTCACGCCCGCTCGCACGTATACGCGCTGCATGTAGCGGGCGAACGGGCCGTCCTTGAGCAAACTGATCTCCTCGGGCAACTTGCCCGTCAATGAGGTGGGCTGGCCCGCCGAGGCCTTGCGAGCAGCTGCAGCCTTTTCAGGCGCAGGCGCCGCCTCTAGAGAGCCGGCGGCGGCGGCAGCTGGCGCGTCGGCGGCGGTGTGCACCTTGTGCACCGCGTCCTTGGAGGTGTCCAGCGACCATCGAAGTGCATGCTGCTGACCAGCCATCCTGACGAGCTCCTGTTGCTGCGCCTTGATCTTCGCCGCAATCATCTCAACGAGGTCGACGCCACCGGGGCCACCGCCCTGGCTGAGCGCCCGGGCCATCGTCTCGCGTCTCTCGAGCTGATCGATCCGCACCTGCCGCCGGGAGCGCATCTGACTGAGGAGCTGTTGGCAGCCCTCGGCGGCCACACGCTCCGAATCCTGCAGCGTGCGCATATGCCCCGTCACGTTACTGAGCTGAGTCGTAAGGTCGCGCTTCGTACGCTCGAGCTCGTGCAGTTCCTTGCGGCGCTCGTTGATGGCTCGAACGATCCGCTCTGCTATCATTCGCAGGCTAGCAGAGTAGTCTGTCGCCTCGAGCATGGCTGACTCGGCAGCCTCGAATTCGGCGTTGCACTCCTCGATGCGCCGCGCGGCCATCACCTCCCATTGCAGCGCAGCCGCTGATTGCGCGGCGGGATCGTTGCCGGTCTGGAGCGCTTCGAGCTCGAATTCCATCCGAGCCAGGATGGCCTGCTTGTGGTCAGCAGCACGCCTCTCGTCATTCCAGCGCCGGCGGCGGCCCTCAACGATGTCGATCATCTCTGCCTCGCGAGCCTGACACGCTTTGCCGACGGCCAGCTTTGAGTCGCGGTCCAGGAGCAGCGCGTCGCGAACCGGATCGTCCGGCTCTACTACAATGTCCCCGCGCAAGGTGGACTGAGAGACAAGCGCCGCCTTCGACTTGATTTCGGAGATCCGGTGCCGAAGGGACGCTGCTGCCCTTGTCGCGCTACGGCTCGACGACGCGCTCGACGGACGATGCTGCAGCGACGGTGCCGTCACGGCACGCGTTAGCGTCGGTGCTGGACGATGCATGGGAAAACCGGCCGAAGATGGTTCACAGCCAATGTTTATCATTCGACACCCACTACGTTCCAGACCAGGCGACGAGGCCCAAGAGAATATCCGAGTGTGGAATTGTGTCGAGTTTTATACCTTATTCACGGCATCTCAACAAATCGAATGGGCGTCACGCTGGATGAGGGCACCAAGTGGCTCGTTGGTATCACCTCAATGCTCTCGTTCTGCGGCGCAGCCTTTGTGATAATCACGTACATGTTGGGGCGTCGGCGCCACTTCATCCTCCGCCTCATTGTTTCCCTTGCAGTCGCCAACTTGCTCACAGCGGTCTCTTACCTGATGTCGTTTGTTGAGTGGCGCTTCGTGCCATCGCCGGGCGACGCATGGTGCCCCACGCAGGCCATGCTAATGGTCGTTTTCGAGGACGCCTCCATTCTCTGGACTGTCGCAATCGCGCTCACGCTGCACCAGCAGACTGTGGCACGCAGGAAGCCCGAGCGCCTGGAGCACTGGTTCCATATTGTGTGCTGGGGCGTGCCCAGCATGGTTGCGGTCGTGCTGCTGCTGCTGGGCATGCTTGGGCCAGCCGACCCCGCTCCGCATCAGACATGGTGCTGGATAGCCGCCGAACTGCCTAATTCCAATCACAGTCAGTCTGGTGACGAGGCGCTGCTCACCAGCGTTGAGTTCTCCACGAGCAGCGCTCGTGCGGCGCAGTTGGGCGTCTTCTACGTGCCCTTGGCGTTCGCATTCGTGTTTAATCTCGCAATGTACTTTCAGGTGGGCCGTGCCTTCACCAAGATGGCCTACGATGGCGCGGTGGACGCAGCCAACGAGCAGCAGATCCAGGTGCGCCTGCGCTTGTACCTCCTTGTCTTCCTCGTGATCTGGGCGCCGCCGCTTGCCCATCGCACCGCGCAAGCCTTCGGGTACGATCCTGTTTGGCTGCGGCTCTTACACACCGTAAGCTCGTGCTCGATGGGCGCTCTCAACTGCTTGGTCTATGGGTGCAACGAGGCGACGCTGCGCCCGTACAAGGAAGCTCTTCAATCGCTCGGCTGCTCGCGTTTCGGCATTCGGCTTGCGCTCGGCCGTCGGCCTCGTCCGATGGCGGCCACGACAGTTCTTAGAGGCAGCTCTCGAGTCGATGACGCGCTGCTGCTCGATGCAACGGAGCAGTCAAATCACGTCGGGCCGACCTAGAGAGTCTTTTTGAGTTTAGAGCGTAGTGGGCTAGTGGCTAGTGCGCGCCGTTGCCCGAAGCCGCAAAGGCGTCCCCGCCCGCGCCCCCGGGGGCCCCGCGCCGCCGCGGGCGCCCGTCGTCGACGCTCGGGATAATACGAAAACTAGTAGTGTCGTGTGTGCATCGGTGATCGGAGTGCGCATATCTAGATACCGTGTACGCGGCGGTCCGTGACGGTCGTTCCACGCACCATCTGCGCGCGCCGCGGCGCCGCGGACCGCACCTCGCCGACCGGCGCGGCGGCGGCGGGCGGGGCCGGGCAGCGGCCCCACACTTCGCACGTGTGCGTGCTATTGCGCAGCGTGCGCCGATTGGTCCCACTATGGTTCGCACAAAGAGCTGCTGATACCGCGCCGTTTCGATCACACCCGATAACACCCGAGCGCATCCCGAGCGCAGAGAGACGAATGGCGTCTTCGGCTGCTTTCGCCAGGCTCAGAATTCTTCGTCATCATCCAGACCAGCCTCGAGGGCAGCTGCCGCTGCCTGGGCTTGCTCACGTGCCTGCTGTGCGGCGGCAGCGGCGGCGTCCATCGGGGTTGCGCCCGGCTCGGAGTCATCCATGAATTCAATTTGCGTCCTAGGCGCGGGCGCAGGTGGAATCGCTATGGGTGCGCCCAGGTCACCGAACAGCTCGGCCTCGGCCTCCTCGTCAAAGGCATCGAATCCCGTCGCGTCCAGATTGCCGCCCACTTCCGCCGACTCCTCGGCCCAAGCCGCCGCCATGTCCTCGTCGTCTTCCTCGGCAGGCTGAGGCGGACGAGCACTGAACGACACGGGGGCGCTGCCGTCCGTGGAAGCTGAAGCGGCAGCCTTGCGCGCAGCCGCACGTTCGAGAGCCAGGCGCTTGTTGCGCTCCATGCGCTCGCGCTGATCGTCGTCCAAAACCACCGGCGCCGGCGCCGGCGCCACCGCCATCGCCGCATCGATCTCGTCTCCCCACTCTGAGTGGCCATCCATCTCTCCCAGAGCCGCGCCATCCCACTGCTCCCCTTCAGCAGCAGCGCGCTCGGCGCGATCTTGCAGCTCGATCTCGTAGTCGTCGATGTCCTCCTCCCTGCAGATGCCCTGCACGACGTTACGGATGAGCTCGAGCTTGGTGCGCACGCGGTTGTTGCCACTCAGCTTCTCGAGCTTCTCGACGAAGTCCGAGAATTCCATATTGGGCACGAGGATGTGCGCCCACTCCGCGTACTTGTTGACGAGGCGCCGTAGATCGGCAGCCTCGCACCCCTTCCCCTTAAACTTGAGCTTCGGAAAGTTGCGGAACACCGACGAAATACCCTTGTGCTTGTCGAGCAGCAGCTCGTGCGTGAACTGCGCAGCCCGTCAGGCGTCAGCAACAGAGCACACCAGAGCACGCAGGCACATGCGCTGCGCTGTGCTTCGCAACGCTCACCTTTGGTGCAATCTTGCGCTGCTTCTTTTGGATGGTCTTCGTTAGCAGCACGTTCGGCTTTTCTTCCACGTCGTCAGCCGCGGGCTGGTCGCCTACCTTCTGCTGATGACACTCTTGGCACGTGACCTTGCGCCCCGGCTCGCCCTCCTTGTTGTACCTGCGAGCGTCAGCAGGCATCCGTGTGATGCAGCTGATCATCGGAGCTAATGATGCGTGATTGGCGCCTCAGCCCTCACCAGGCTGGAGTGCCGATGTCGATCGTCTTGGAGCACTCACGGCACTTGGAGGCATTCTTGACACCAGATGCCATCAAGAAGCCATCCTCATGGGCAGCGGAAGAGGCATCGGCTCGCCCAGCCAAAGGCTGACCGCCAGCGCTGCGCACGCGACCGACGGCGAGTTAGCTAGCGAATGCTGGAAACACGCACGGTGCCAATCACGCACGCACCCGCTCGTCTTGTTCAGCACGTCTTGCCATGTCGACGCCATCATGTCAGTCGGTGGGGGTTGTGAGAGCCTCGACGCGCGCGAATTCTTAAAAAAAGTTTAGGCGCAATGGAAGCGCCGTCGTGGTACATCAGTTGAGAAGTCATTGGCACACACCAGCCTGGACGCTGGAGAGTTGGCCTGGTCAGGTCAAGCCTGGTGGGTGCTCTCGCCGGGGACGGTCGGAGCGGGACTAGCGGGAAGTGCTCCCTTAGTACTCCCACGCCGCGCGCCGCCGGCAGGCCGCCGGTCTATGCTGGGTACCAAGCTACCAAGCAGCTGGAGGCCGAGGCCCGACCGGCGTGCGGTGCTTGCCCCAGCCTGAGTGCGGAGGCATAATCTGGCATGGCGCGATGGTGCATGCTGGACGTACTTGCGATCGATTGTCATCGTTTCCAACGATTATCATCGTCGTCACCAGATCTCTGTGCAGGATCAGCCCCTCCCACCCCCATCCCCTATCCGATCTCTCAAGTGCAGCCGGCGCTCTCGCGCGTCGGGGCTTTCGTGGTCGGGTTCTCACCCTTGAGCGTCGGGTTCTTGCAGATTCGTTGCTGGTCAAACTGCCCAATGTCTGCGAGCGCAGCGGACAGCTCAGCAAAAGGATTCGAGGCAGCGCGCGGGTGCTGTGCACAAGCCACGGGCGCTACGCATGTTGACGCACATGCATCGGTAAAATCGGCATCAGTTAGGTCCGCCTCCTCAAACGAGGTGCCAGAGAGTACAGCGTTGTTGAAGATCGTCCCACGGAAGGAGGAGCCCTTGAAAAAGGCGCGATCGACGATGCCGTTCGAAAAGTCGGCGCCATCAAACTTGGCTCCGGGTGCGTACACCTGCGAGCAATCAAGGCGCATCACATGGGGCGCACCTCAATCGTCATGTTGGTCGTGTGCGGAGCACCGGAATGCTGCATGCTGGGACAGGGCACAGCGTGCCTTTGAGAGCTGCGCCTCCTTGAAATCCGACTTAGAAAAATCCCCGGTGGCCATGAGAGCACCAGATAAGTCGAACCCACCTGCTGATGAGTCGGTCATCACACATTCGCGCAAGTCGTACAGGGAGTCGCGTGCTGCGTTGGCCTGACCCATCGCCGACGAAACGAACTTGCAGCGGTCCTTTTTCGCGCGGTCGATGGGAGGAAACCGGAACTCTTTGGTCTGCGATTACCGACACACTTGGGGTGAGCGTGCGGCGCCTGGCTGCACGCATCCTGCATGCACGGGCAGTGTGGTTGGATTTGATCTGCCTTACATCTCCGTCAGCGAGCGCCGGAGGCACCACGCCGATCGTCGGGAGGAGCAGCAAGCCCGACAGCGCGAACGCGGCCGCACTGCGTTGCGCGCCGGCGATGATGGGGCCAGCGTTGAGCTTCATAGGTCGAGGTGCGCGGTGATGTCCAAGAGGTGTGTAATTCCTGTGAAAAGAAAACCTATTTTGGAAAGCTGAACGTACCTCTCATCCTCTCCGCCCATTCTTTCCTACACCGCTGGCTACTGGAGTACTCGGTTGCGCAACGTTCAGATTTTGTACTTTAGTGTGTTGATGATAACGTTAACGACTAAAGTTAAAGTTTGTTGCCGAAACTCAAACTGGGGAAAGGGCGGGCGCCCGACGACCAGATCGATCGGCGAAGCCACCGAAGGGAACGAGTGTGGCAGGCCCATCATTGTAACATTCATGACATTAAGAAAACATTAAGATAACAAATTAAGAGACACCGCGGTCGCCAGTCGAGGTCGTGTTGCAAGACTGACCGCTGACCCACACATGACCTGCGCATGGTTGCCGCGACCTCTACACAGCGCAGCGAAATATGTAGAGCCACCACGTGCGAGTCCTGGATCATGTACTTATCTCCGTATCCATATCTTAAGTTGTTGCTTTTGACCTCTTCGTCTGCACAAATTTTAGTCGTCGGGGGTCGCTCGACGCGTCAGTCCCAAAGATGACCCGAAAAGATGAACGTCGCATCAGGCCTCTTCTTCATCATCCTCCAAGTCGTCCTCGCCGTCCTCGTTGTCCTCGTCGTCAAGCTCGGATGCAGATCGATCCTCGAGGCTATCACCTGCTGCCTTGGCCTCTGCGACAATTTCGTCCTTCATCTCCTCTGCGTACTGCCCGGCCGCGTCCATGAACGCTGGATTCGATGCCATCTGCTGCACCCTTGCTTGGAATGTTTGGTCCTTCGAGAGAGACTGCAATCTCTCAAGTACTGCAGGATCCTGACAAATGGGGGCCGAGGCGGCCACGCACATGTAAGCAATCCGATGCGTGCCATACGTTACATATGTACTCATTTTTGACAAGCCGTGCGCACCTGCATGCGCTCAAACAAGGCATCGAGCGCGGCGTCATCGTTGGCGAGCTTGCCGGCTCCCTCGATCGGCGAATCTTCTCCAAGTCGCTGCAGCATTTTGCGCATGCGAGCCTTGACAGCAGGGTCTGCCATCATCACTCTCATCTGCTGCATGACGAGAGGATTCTGCATCATCTTCATCGCCTGTTCAAGCATAGCCGGATCTTTCATGGCGTTCGCCATCGCGCCTGGTGGTGGGATCGCGCCATCACCCTCGGCCGCACGGCCAAGGGTGCTGAGGCCTAACACCACAACCAGCGCGAGCCTCAGTCTCATCGGATCGGAGATCGCTCTCGGTTTCCGAGAGCAAGTGAGTCATCAAGACATGTCAAGTCTAGTCTATACAACTAACCTCACGCCCAGGTCGTTATACCTGAGTCGTCATTCCGAAAGGGTGTGGAGAACGGAACGGCGGGGGCGGACGGCACGACGGCGTGACGTCGTGAGAACTCGTCCAGCGTAAAGTCAGCATCAGGCATTCAGGGTGTATGGGGCCCGGCGATACCACTTGTCGCCACTGCCGCAGCCCGTATCGCCGCGCGTCGGCGATTTCGCCGGCCAGAACGTGGCCGTTCTCGTTCCACGGCTGCTGCCACCACTCGCCTCCCCTCGAGCAAGAATGCTGTCAACAACACAAAGTGCACTCAACCCCCAAGCACGAGGCCGCCTCTATCGCTATATACGCACATTTTTGCTACTTGTACGCACGCCGCGGCGCTATCGCTGCAAACCTGCAAAAAAACTGCAATTGTCTTTTATATGGGCCCAGGGGGCGAGGGCTGGGGACCCGCTTTTCCAAGTTCCCCTGTGGTCATGCGTGATTGAGGCAGCTTCGCGCACGCAAGGACCAAGGTGGGACGAGGGCGGTTCAGTTCAGTTCTCCTCGGACGTGCAAGCCTCGGGTGCAATGCAGTCGAGCCACCTCTGGCGGCTCACGGTCGGGAGTCCCTCGTTTACTTCCGTCCACACGGGTCGCGTGGTGCATCTGATCTTAGAATCACTCGTAGGGTTTTTTTCGGTTCTGAGGAAGACGTGATGGCATTGGCACAGTCCCCCTCGCGCCTCGGGGTTACCTCGGGGTACGCATGGATGCGCTCGACATCGTCGCGTAACGACGATGTCGAGTGCACAGGTAGC
>Ga0210248_100668_pt1 | contig 29782 bp, 22 predicted proteins | sample ChrtobMetP3_32mM_FD_155493 | JGI IMG/M metagenome (GOLD analysis project Ga0210248, IMG submission 155493) | Chrysochromulina tobin associated microbial communities from unialgal haptophyte culture, Seattle, Washington, United States - P3_32mM | ecosystem: Host-associated > Algae > Haptophytes >...
GCATGGGAGGCGGCAGCGACGGCGGCGGTGGCCTAGGAGGTGACGACGGCGGTGGTGGCGTCGGCGGTGGTGGCCTTGGAGGCGGCGGGGAAGGCGGTGGTGGCATGGGAGGCGGCGGCGACGGCGGTGGTGGCATGGGAGGCGGCGGTGACGGCGGAGGCGGCGACGGGGGCGGTGGCGTCGACGGCGGCAGCGACGCGCAGCTGTGAGCCACAATGCCCAAGACGATGAGTGTGAGCTTCATTTCGGAGGTTGACAAGGGGTACGAGGATAGCTACAAGCGGCCCGTCCGGCGGCGTCTCAAGAAATTTGGGATGCAGATTTATTTTGGGCAGCCGTTCATTCATCAACTTTTCGTTTTGAATTCCATCTCGCGATAAAAAGTAGAAAATCTCCGTAGACGAGGTCGGTAAAGTTGTGTGTCAATTACATGCAGAGCTCGCCTGCCTTGAGATTCTCGAGCGATGCTGCGTCTAAGTAAAGTTAAAACACCATATGTTTGAGATACTTGACAAGATGTTGGCGTTCGTTATAGTCCGAAATGAGGCGCGCCTTTTCTCGATCTTTCCAATTCACTTGTCAGAGAAAGAAAATGTCGAACGTGTTCGCGAATTTGTGATGAGCTGAGCAATCTAATCTTCAGAGATCGCACTCAGTCTTTCACCAAGCGCATCGAGAATGACAATACACAATTTGACATTTAGGATCTTTCTCCGTTCCGTTCGTCCAATTTCTGCAGACCGCACCGCGCGTTTCATGCGAGAAAAGTAGTTACATTTACAGCTGAATTTCGTTTTCACGGGCATGTACGAACTTGAACCTAATGGTGCCACAGTGGTGCCATGGCACAGATTTCTACACACAACCCTCCAATCAGCAAAAGCTCGGCAGTGGCGGAGGCAAGCTGCCCGCCCCACGTCTCGTTCGACTGAGCCTGCGCCCTTGGTCACGTGAGAATGATTCGTCCGCGAAGCCCTCCACCAAGGCCTCATCCCTTGAGACTGGGCAGCACTCGGCGAGCTCCCAGTGCGCCAAGGGCACAAAGATCGAGAAGGCGTGCATGCAGCTGGGCGCGACCACGGTGCCACCCACACGCAGGAGCGCAGCCGTGTACGAGAGTGAGCTCAGGCTGATCACAAGCACGTCTGCATCCACGAGCGTACCGAGGTCACGGTCGAGGGAGGCGCCGCCCGGAGCGCCGTCCGCGATAGCCGTGTGGGGCTGGCCCCCAAAGAGGCGGCGTACTGCCGTCCGCTGCGACCAGGTGCCAAACGAGGTGCGAAAGCCGCCCCGGGCCAGGGGCAGGTACGGGACGTAAGCGGCGTCCGAGGTGGACGGGAGACCGCTCGATTGGTTGTACACCCAGTGAGGCTGGTCCTCGTCGGTCACGATCGTGACCTTTGCCACGTGCCCTACCCGTGCGTACCGTCGTCGCAGCATACTGACGGTCCGATTGAAGTACGCGAGCATCGAATCTCCCATGTGCCGATGCGTCTGCCGTACCGTGTCGCCGCGTCGAATGTGCACCGCAATCGAAACGTTTCGTCTGCCATGGCCCGCCACCGCCGCTGGCGCCTGGTGGCGGGGAGAGGCTGGGCGTGCAGCATGGTAGCGCGCTTGCACCTCGGACCCGACGCGCGCCCACGCTCGCGACGCCGCGCTCACGAGCTCAGGGAGCGTCGCCTCGGCGTCTCGGCGCCCTCCGCAAGCCAAGAGCTCGAAGCAATTGTCGGCGCTGAAGACCGTCTCGGGGTTGCAGAGCGCCCTCGATTGCCCGTGGAGCCACTGCACCAGAAGGGAGGCGTTGCGGTTGGACGTCGCGCAGTAATGATCGGCCCGCTCCTCATGCCAAGGGCGCAGGCTTGCCGACCTACGGGGCACAAGGCTCATCGTGCGACTCTCAAAGGGGCGCGCGCCTGCCTCTATGAGGCCGAGCAAGGACCTAACGGAAGTGAGCTCGCTAGGCCTCGAATGCTCAGCCATGGTCCAAGGCTGACGGATATACTCGAAGGCAGGCGCCGAGAGCCCCGCCCCCACCCCCGCCCCCGGCTGTCCAGCCTCCTCGCGCAGCAGCGCCGCCGCGGCCAGGCACGAGAGGCGCGCGTGCGCTTGGTGCCCGATGCCGTCGGCGCTCACACACGAGATCAGGCAGGGCGATCGCGCTGTGTTGGGCGATCGGGTCGCCGCGAGCTCCTTGATTGTCTGTGATGCAGGCTTGGGGGGCTCAAAGGGAAGCACCGCCCCCCCCTCCTTCTCCCCGAGCTCTGATGCCGTCTTCGATGCGACCCTCATGGCGGATGCTTCCAGGTAGCGTCGCTGGTCGTCGCATACCATGTGGTAGAACCGGCGATGCGTGTTCACGCCGGTCGCCTTCGGATCATGGCTCGAGCAGAACCATCGAGGCCAGAGTGAGGCGCGGGCTCGGGCGCGAGCAATGGCGGGCACGACGCCGCCGGGGAACTGCCCACTGAGCCACAGCTGGTCACCGCCCCATCCATGCTCGAAGGCGTGTACGTACCCGTGCTCGACGAGCCGCTTGCATAACGCTGCGCTCGGCTTCTCAATGGTCATTGCCTGGACCTGGTATGCGTCGAATGGGAAGCCGAGAAGGACGGCGTCCTCGGCGCCCTCCACATCGAGACTGAGGTATGAGATCATGCGAGGCGCGCCGGCGCTCGCCAATAACTCAGCAAGTGGCACGGTCGCCGTTTGCGTGCCATTCTTTGTACTACCCGAGGCAACGCGGGATAGACCATCGTCACGAGGATGCGCGCGAAAGGTCACAGCCTCGTTCCAGCTGCCCACAACCGCGTGCATAGTGAAGCATCGTCTTGCTTGCTGCAGCTCGCGAAGAAGAACGGCATTGCCCTCGATGCACAATCCGGCCCAGCCATGGTCGCGCTCGAGGGTCCGTGTGTTGGAGAGATACACCGCGTGATTGGCCGCGAGATCCACAAAAAAGCGCGGGCCCGGAATACCCTCAAACAGGTGGACGATGGAGGCGTCTTGGCCGAACTGCGAGCACCAGCTGCCTGTGGTGTCATTGCTCCACCAGGCGTGCGCGGACAGCATGTGCACAGCACACAAGCAAAAGCGGTTTTCCGTGTGACTGTGAGCGACTGCTGCATGCATTGCAATTTGGTATTTGCCAAGCGAAATGCGTGCTTGGGGTGCATGGTGCTGGGGTGGGGCACCACTAACTTAGTACGATACACATTCTACAAGAGGCCCCTGGCTAGTCTCAGAGGAATAACTGACTGACCGACTGCTCACAGCACTCACATGAACAGAAGCCCCCCATTTTGGCCTAACCCCCACGGGATCCTGTTCACACATGGGGCATTTGGCATCACACTCATGCACAACCATGATTCACTGCCCCCGCATGCACACCTCGTCCATGGTTTAGGCCTCGCGATGCATCAGCGACTTGAGAGCGAGCCCGACACCCGTGATGAACGAAACAGAGGGGTGCTCCCACTGCGACGCGCCCAGTACGGCGCTCCAGTAGTACTCGGTCCCCTCGACGGTTGAGCGGCGTAGCCAGCCTACCGGCAGCTCGGGCGAGAGCATCACGTCCACGAGCCACATGAGCTCACGGTCGGAGCTCGCATGCAGACCGAGGTACTGCGCGGCCATCACCACCTCGTCGAGAGGGCATGGAGAATGAGCGAGTTGTAGGGCGCGCGCCGCCCGCCGCGGTTCCCACAGGCGCGCACGCAGGTCGGCGATCACGAGCTCGTGCACGGCGACGGGTGGAAGGCCACGGAGCTCGTGAGCGTTCGCGAGCTCATGCACGAGAGCGGCGCCAGCGTCAGCGAGCATCTGTGCTGACGCCTCGAGCTTCCGCAATGGGAAGGCGCTCACCGGCAAGTCGCGAGGCTCGAGGGGAGGGAAGGCATCGTCCAGCCGCGTCGCCGTCACAAACGAGTACCAGTAGATGGACCCCTCGAAGTCAACAAACTGGACCCAGCTCGACACGACCGACGGCTTACTCGCGCGCCCTCGGCGCACCTTCATGCCGTCAACCGTTGGGCGTAGCACTGCGGCCCCTGGGTGGCCATTGACTCGTTTGTTGGTGACAGCATGCTCGTACCGGTCGCGCCGACGCATCTCCAGCAGGGCCTTCTGATGTGCCTCGAGTTCGGCCTCAGAACGCTTACGAGGTCTGTTCACCTCGATGCCGCTCATCCGAGTAGGTGTGCCAACCGGTACGGCCGAGGCCGCCGCCACGGGCGTGCTGGCTTGCATCAGCGCGTGGCGCTGCTGTGCGTTCGCAAAGGCGCCTCCCCCCTTACCCAAGTCGACCAACTTGTCGTCGCCGCCGCCACCCTTCACAGGAGTGGTGGGCGCGCTTACGCCCAGCCCCGGAGGCTTCTGACCAAGCCCCCTGATCAAGTGTTCGAGCTCGGCATACTTGACGCTCCCCGAACCGTCGGAATCGATCTGATTCACAATGGCCGAAATCTCATCGTCCGTCACGTGGAGGAAGCCATATTTCTTGAGCACCGTCTTGAACTCGTCCCGGCTCAGCTCGCCAGACTGGTCGGTGTCGATCTGTCTGAAGATGTCGACGATGCGCTTGCCGCCGTTGGCTACCTTTTGATAGCCTGCCATGTGATCTCGGAGCGTCCAGATATCGAGCGCGCCGAGATCTTCGACAGGAGTGGCAACGGGCTGCGGGGCGGGCGGCTGCACGACGCGGCGAGACAGGATTCCCCTGGGCGGTGGCTTGTCGAAGTAAGCGGTCTCGACCCCCGGGGAGGTTGCGTACCAGCTGAGGCTACCGCGCTCTTGAACGGCGGCGCTGGGCGTCGGGGAGGACAAGTTGCGGTATTCCTTCGGCGGGTTGGCGAACCAGGGCATGGGCAGCGGCGCACGCGCGATGGCGATGACGATGGGGATCGTGTTCAGGTCTTCGCCCCGCTCGGTATCGAGGTTGAGCTCGAGGGTAGCGGCAGTGTGCGAGAGCCACAGCGGGGTGATCGGCCCCGCAAGGACGCGCGGGTGCGGACGCATCAGCGCCACCGCCTTGAGCTCCGCCCAGTGCGTGGGCGCCGTCTCGAGCGCCGAGGGCACTTTGGAGTGGCGAGCGAGCATCTTGATCACGATGGCTTGTTGGTGCGCGCGCCGACGCAGAAACGTCTTCCACGCGCGCGTGCGCTCGCCTTCGGAAGGCGGCGGCGGCGGCGGCGGCGGCGGCTTGTGAACCTCCTGCGTCCGTGAAGACAAAGGTGTGAAGCCAAAGTGGCATTCGGGTTCAATCAAGTAGCAATCAAGTAACAATCAAGAGCAATCAAGAGGCCACTCCGCTGAACCTGCGTCCCGAGAACTTTGATGGCGCCCGCAAGCTCGAGCAGCGTCTGCTTCTGCACGCGCACCTGATGAGGAGCGCCATCAGAGGTCATCAGAGGTCATCAGAGGTCATCAAAGGCCATCCCCAAAGCGAGGAGTCAAGCAGCGTCTCCTTCTGCACGCGCACCTCCTCCGACGCCTTCCGGTGCAGAGCGAGCTTCTCCTCGGCTGCTTGACGCATCCGCTTCAGCTCAGCGCGCGCCTCCGCCATCACCTCTGGCAGGTACTCGCGAGCATTCGCGCGCCGCCGCTTGGGGCAGTCGACCATCCGATGCTGTACGCGCACGGGCGGCGTGAGGGACGCGCAGTAGTAGCAGAAGCGACCGCAATGTCGCTCCTCATCGACCGTCTGCGGCTCTCGGCCGCCCTCGAGTCGAACCTCGGGATCGAGCAGCCCTTGGTTCCAGCGCCGATCTGCCCTGATCTCCTGCCCCCCCACTTCGATCGTGATGATCGGCAGCTGCATGCAGCCCGACTGGAGCAGCTCGAGCAGCCAGAGACGCCCTTCGCAGCGGATGAGCTCGCCGCGGAGCCTCGAGCGCTCGTCGCGCTCGGACACTGCCTTGAGCACAGCGAGCCTCGACTTGAGGATATCACGCACCTGTGGGGAAGCGCGGGCGCCGTGGTGAGCACTTGCATGCGGGGCAGGTCGACTTGAGGAGATCACGCACCCCGAGCCATTTTTGGGCAAAGAGGCTCGGCGCGCTCTCATCGACTTCCTGGTCCGGCTTCGCACCCCAGCTGCTGCCCCCGGCTGACGCTGCTGCTCGCGCCTCCGTCACGACGCTGGACAAGTTGATGCGACGAATGTACGAGAGTGCGCCCTTGAGCCGGTGCCAGGTGCGCAGCTGCTCCGCGAGAGCCGACCGCGCTGTGGTGAGCACTTGCAAGCAAGGCAGGTCATCAGTGGCAAGCAACGTGCCTGCTCCTTGTGGTACGGCTTGATGGCCTGCGAGATCTCGTACCGCTTCTGGCAGCTCGCCTGTGTCTCTTCGGTCTCAGAGCGGAGCTGCACGAGCGTGGGCGGCTCGCGCACCTGTGGGGGAAAGGGGATAGGGCGCCGTGGTGAGCACGTGCATGCCAGGCAGCTGCACGAGCGTGGGCGGCTCGACGCACCAGCTCCTTGGCCTGCGTGAGCACGAACATGCTAATGTGCGCCTTGGAGACGCCGAGCTGCTCCGCGAGGGGCCCGCTTGAGTACGCCTCGGCAAGCTTCTGCATGAGGATGGTGGGCACGGACTCCTTGTTGCGCTCGCGCCTGACGCACACGATGAGCTCTGTCCCGGGCTCCTCCGTCTCCACGCCGCTGCGCGACCTCTCGCAGATCGTGACCCGGCGCGCCTGGCGCACGTAGAGGCGATCATCGCGCGTCTCGCCGAGGTACATTGAGAGTTTCGTCGCAATGTTCTCCTGCTTCTCCTTCGCGGCGGCGACGGACTCGGCGGAGGTGTCTTCGGGCACAAGCTCCGACAAGGGCGCCTTCTCCTTGCCGTCGATGACGCGGAGCGTCGCGTGAGCCTCGTGGTACGTGCGCTCCTGCACGGCGGATCAGTCACACTCAGTCGCACTCAATCGCACTCAGTCGCAATCAGTCGCACTCGGTCGCAATCAGTCGCAATCAGTGCGCACTCAGTGCGCACCTGCACGGCGGAGCCCTCGATCTCGTTGGCAATCAGTGGCACTCAATGGCAATCAGTCGCAATCAGTGCGCACCTGCACGGAGGAGCCCTCGATCTCGTTGGCAATCAGTGGCACTCAATGGCAATCAGTCGCAATCAGTGCGCACCTGCACGGAGGAGCCCTCGATCTCGTTGGCCAGAATCTCCGCCTCCTCGACCACGCAGAGATCTCGCGTGGCAGCCTTGTACTGCACCTTCGTGTTCACAGGCTCGGCGCACCTGCGCCGGTACGCGTGTTCACAGTCACACTCAGTCGCACTCAGTCGCACTCAGTCGCACTCAGTCGCAATCGGTCGCAATCGGTCGCACTCAGTGCGCACCGGCGCCGGTACGCGTCCGAGCGCTTGCCCAGCAGGACGCGCTTGAGCCGTAACCGCTCCGGGTCCTGCAGCGACACGAGCACTCGTATCGCACCCTCCGCCTGGACCCATTCGAGGCAAAGGCGCTCGAGCTCCCTGTGCTCCCGCTCAAGGAGGTCGACCTTGGCCTGAAGCCGAAGCGCCTCGTGCCGCGCCACCGTCAGCCGCTCGCACCCGTCGATGTCGTGCACGCCTTGCTTGAAGGTGGCAAACGTGCGGATCACCTCCTCCATCCATTGCTCCCACAGATCGAGCTTCTCGGGGTTTGTCGGCGGCGCGGGCACTGGCGGCTCGTTGGCCGCATGCAGCTTGGCACACACGTCGCGCAGCTTGTGGCTGAACGGCACCCGTTGCGCGAGCTCGCCCTCCAGAAAGTGGATCGTCGCCTGTCGCTGCTCGATCACGTCCATGAGCCGCGTGAGCTCGATGATGGGAGATGCGACGCCCTCCCGCCGCGCCATATCTCGCGTCGTGCTGTCCGCGTCGTCGTGGGCACGCGCGTATTGGGCCTCGAGAGCCTTCAGTGCCGTGGTCCCTGCATGCCACATCCTTCGCTGGCCGGCGATCGTCTCCACCGGCGCGTCCTCCCAAGTCTCTGCCTCCTCGAGCTGCGCACACGCCCCCTTGAGGAGGTGCAGCCGCCACGGCAGCGCGAGCGTTCGTTTCTCACCGCCAGAGAGGACAAAGAAGGCCTCGCCCATCGCCTCGAACTCGTGTGTCTGCGGGGTGGACTCCTTTGGAGTGGACTCGAACGCCTCCGGGGACAGCGCGCGAGTGGGGGAGACCGCTTTCCCCGCCGCAGCGAGAAGCAGATTCTTCGCCGTGGGCATGGCGGGCATCGAGGTCTTGGGTGGTGAGCTTTTCTTCGCGGCCTCAAGAAGACTGCTCACGGTCGCCTGCTTACCCCCGATCATCGAGCGCACCTTTTTCTCACTCGCCATGCGCTCAGCGACTGCGACCTTGGCGCGCATCGAGCGGCGGCTCTCCTCGAGGTTCGCCTGCACCTTGTCGTACAGCTCGCGGAGTACCGGTACATCGAGAAGCCCCTCCTCCGTCAGGCTCAGCTGCCCAGGCACGCGCCGTCCTTGCGGCGAAAGCGGCTTCGACTTGATCGTCTTGATCAGATTGACCGTCTTCTCCCACGCTTCCACCTCGGCGATCAGCCTCTCATACGCAAACGACGCGGCGCTCAGCTTCGCCTTTGCATCCTCCACGGCCTGAAGCACATCGACCCGAGGCTGGCCGTCAGGGCCATGGCGCATCGCTTGCTCCGCCATCTCCTCCATGGTGGCGATCCTTTCGCCAGCCGTCCCGTGCCACGATGGAGGAGGTTGCGTGCCCCGGCTGAGGGCTGGGCTGCTGCTGCCCCCGTGCACGCTGCCGCCAGGCATGCTGCCGCCACTGCTGCCGCCCGGCGCTGAAGAGGTGGGCCTGCCATCCGTCGTCACGCCACCCACAGTCACGGAGCCAAATGCTGCCGCCGCCATGTCAGCGCCGCTGCGTCCAGCTGCCGCCGTCTTGGGACGTGCGCCATCGGCTGGTGGCACCAGGCTCCCCACAGCGGCAGGTTCGTCAGCAGGAGCGCCCTCCTTGCTTTTTGTGAGCGAGTGAGCGAGGAGGACGCGCGCGGCCATCTCCGCGCGATACTGATCAGTGTCCACCCGCGCTTGGGCCTTGAGCAGCGTGCTGTGCCATGCCTTCGACCGCTGTCGCTCGTCGAGACGCTCGAGGCCCTTCACCTCATACCCGAGGCATACTTGGGAGTACACGCTCGCCATGACGGACATGGCGGCGCGATGACGTGCCATCACCTTCTCAAGCAGCGCCACACTATGCGTCTGTGCCATCAGCGTGGACGCATTCGAGTTCGACAGGCTCCTCTCCTTGCGCCGGTTATTCGCGGTCTTCTTGCACAGTCGTACCTTCCATCGGCGCTGCAGCTTGATGATCGCGTCCTCCTCCTGCCGACGCTGATCTCGGAAGGCGACCAGGCGGGCGGCCTCGCTCTCGTGCGCGTTCTTTCGGCGCTTCTCCTCGAGGCGCTTCGCGTCGCGCCGCCTCTTCACCTCGCGCCGCAGGCAGAAGCGGCGCCACATGCCCTGTAGAAACATGGCGGAGCGTAACTGTTTCTTCGCCGCGGCGATGTTCTTCAGCTTCGCCTCGTGATCTCGGGTCTCGAGCAGCGTGCGACGAAACTTGCGGACTAGCCGGTTGCGGTACATGTGCTGCACTGTGAGCGCCGCGTCGGTGAGCGCACGGTGGGCAAACCACTGCGGCAGCCCGCGCAGCAGCGGAACGTAGAGCACTCCGCCGTACAGGAGTGCCTGGAACGCTTCGTACTGCCATCGCTGGCCCAGGGTCGGCGCATCGGCGCCTGGCGAGGCAGGGGCGCGAGCGAGCCTCGGAAGGGCCGACGGCGCGCAGAGGGTGCCGTGCTTCGCGCCCACCTCGAGCAGGTCCTTTTGGGCAGCCGCAAGCTGGGCGAGCGCATGCTCACGTTCACGCACGCTCTCGTGGGCGCTCGGCGCTCGGCGCGCGTCGAAGGAGGCGATCGGTGCGTCGCATGCCTTCGAGAGGCCAGGCTCGAAGCCCGGAGGCTGGCCGAAGGCGAGCATCCAGGGCAGCTGCTCGCCAAACCAGTGGAGCAGCAGGGGGTCCTGCGACGAGGGAGCAGGCAGGAAGGCGAGGTCGGTGCACATCTTCCTCATGTAGTCGACGCCGCCTACGTAGAAACCGAGGCTTTCCTCGGACAGGGTCGCGAAGTAGACGTAGCGAGAGCGCAGCGTGAGCTTCCACTCATGGATCGCGCGGCACACGGCGGCCGAGGTGCGCCGCATCTCGTGCATCAGGATCGCGAGGTCCGCGCGCAGCTGCGCAAAGGCCGCCGGATCCGCAAGCAACTCAAGCGACGCGCGCCGGGTCGAGACCGAGCCCTTCGGAGTGGGCAGCAGCGCACGCATCGCACCGAGCGCGGCCTCGCGCTCGCCCACGAGCGCGAGCACGGCCGACTTGGCAGCCTCGGCGGCGGCCGCCGCGGCGTGATCGGGCAACCTCGATCGCACTGGGCGGGCCGGGATTGGCGTCGTATCGGGCAGCCTCTCGTGCACGAAGGACGCGCCGGTCACTGGCCCAGCGGCCGTCGGGTGAGCGGCCGTCGGCGGTGGTGGCCCGTCACCACCGTGCTGCTGGAGGAGGGCGCGGTGCTGCGCCTGGCAGGTGACCAACGCCTCGTGAGCGTACCGGCGCTTCGCGCGCTGCTCGTGCCGCTCCTCGGCCGACGGCAGCGGCGGTGGCACACCGCTCATCATGAAGCGCAGTCGCTCGCTCGCTGTCAGAGGGCGCGTCTCCTTGCGAGCGCTGTGCGAGCCGCCGGCAGAGGTGGCGCGCTTGTGGTACCGGTGCCCACGCGCCGACTGCACGCGCTGCGCGTCGTATGGCCGCGGCGCGAGCGAGTCGGGCGGCACTGCAAGCACGATCGGCAGCCACATGGGGTAGTCGATGGCCTCCGACGTGCGGTTGAGCACGTAGTTCAGCTTCTGGCACTCGTCTCTCAGCGCGACAGCCTCGCACCGGCGCTCGATGCCGAAGAGCTCCTGGAGCTCGGCTGTCGAGAGCGCCACCATGTTGAGCAGGGAGACCTTACCGCCGCGTCCGACGAGGTGGCCGAAGCCTACCGCAGCGAGAAAGCGCTGCGCAGCCTCGGGCGTGCTCGCCGCCTTGTCGACCACCACGGAAGCACTCGTGGCATGCTCCAGGGTAGGCATCAGGCACAGGCACGCCTTTGAACGTCGCGACGGCACCGGCCCGTGGACGTTCGCCCTCTTACGTGACGTTCAGCTTCGTGAGGAATTCGTTCAATTTAATGGGTGTCCTCACTAACTTCACACAAAGAAATCAAATCTTGGTTATTGGAATGTCCTATCTGCTGTGGTCACGCTCACGTGCGAGACCTCAGTCTTGGGGAGGACGAACTGCGGACGGAATCTTTAACACAAAAAGATCAGTCATCACGCAATGCTCGCAATTCTGCCCGCCCTCTCTCTCGTGCTCGCCACCCCGCCCAGCGCTTACCTTGTACGGCTATCATACAGGCGTGCGGTGGCGCCTCAGCTGTGCGCGGTCGATCAAAAGGGCCTCTACAGCAAGATCGAGCGGGTACTCACACGTGCCAAGAGGGATGGCGCGCCTGCGCTCAACGCCCGCACGGCACGCGCGCTGAGCCAGCGGTGGCTCGAGCTCTCCCCGGCAGCTCTCGTCGAAGCCACCTTCGTCTCGGGCGCCCTCATCCTCGAAGGCTTCGACGAAGGCTTCGAAATCCTGCTCGAGGCAGAGGAGGTGGCAGCTTGCAACGTGAGCGCCAAAGCGTACCATGCACTGTGCAGGATGGCCCTGGCGGAGGAGCGCCCACTCGACGTACTGGCTCTGCTCGCGCGCACACGCGGCCGCGACGTGCCGCGCACGGACGGTCTGCTCCTCGTCGCTATGGAAGCCGCCGCCAGCCTTGAAGACTGGGGCGGTGTCGCACGCCTCTACTCGGAGCTCACGGACGGCCCGGAGGAGGCGGCGAAGCTGGCGGTAGCGCTCGAGTCATTCGGGTCGGCGGCGGTGCTCGAGGAGCTGCAGCGCCCGCGCGCCCGCGAACACGACTCGCCTGCGCGTAGCCCGGAGACGCAGCGCGCCCTCGCCCTGACCCTCGCCCTGCGTGCGCACGCCGAGCGTGGAGACGTGAGCGCGGCGACCGAGGTGCTCGAGAGTCTGCGGGCGCGCGCGGCACCGCTTGGACTGGCCGAGTACGCACAACTCTGGAGGCTCGCGCGCCGCACCGGGCGCCCCGAGCCGCTCCTCGCCCTCCGTATCGTCGACGTGCGCCGAAGTGCTCAGGGCGCCATCGAGCCTACTGTCCTCGGGCTGGCCAACCGCGCGCGCGAGCTCGCTGCGACACTCGGCACGACGGAGCGCGCACTGGTCTTGGGGCTTGCAGGTGTGCTCGTCGCCGCCGCCGCCATCGCCGCCGTCGCCAGCGCCCTGACGCCGCCGCCGCTCGACCCTCTCGACTTCTGACGAAACGGAGGGCTGAAACGACTTCTGACGCTCCGCGGCTCCGACAGGCGCGCCGTCGAGCGTCGACGAGGTTCGGTTCGGTTCATTCAGCCGCGCGGTACCCGCGGGAGGAGGCGCTTGAATGGTCTGCCATGGCGGTTCGGTTCGGCTCCCCGCATCACGCATCATTCAGAGAGTCACATGGTAGCGTAGAGAGAGAGATCACAGCGTGCGGTGACGGCTGACGCGGCTGCGCGCGGAGGGCCGCGACGAGCGTTACGACGAGCGCCCAGAGGGAGCGGAGGCCGCCGTGGGCGCCTGTACCATCATATAACCCGCACCTAGGTCCTAGCGGAGATGAAAAATGCCCACAACTTACTGTTCTCGGTTCCGTCGTGAAACGCTCGCGAAGCATATAGCGCGGTTCGTCTTTAGTTCCATATTGAATATTTATTTGCCGACCGGATGGCGGAATGCGGAAATCCGGATCGGCGCCCCGGCCCGCGGGTCGGACCGGCGACGTAACGGACGCCGGTGATGAAACGCGTTCGTCAAACGTGCGGGCACATCTCGGGGACAACGCTCAACGGCGCGCGCGCAACGCACACGCCCACATATAGACGCGACCGGAGCCTGTTGCCTGTACGACGACATCCATGGACGACGCATCTTGTTCATGCGAATCCTCACGCGACTACAGCGACACCGCACGAGATGAACTAAACCGCGCATGCCACGAACGGAACCACAGCGCACAGGGTCTTGACACAGCTCACACGTACACAGAGAGATAAGTATTGCCTGATATGCATGCCTTCGGCGACGCGTCCGCCCCTGATCATCTGCAGCACACATGCCAGTACAGAGCGGCGCGGAGTGCGCCCTCGCCTATCACTTGGAGGATGGCCTGCCGGAAGTGGACGGTGATCCCTTGCCCCCAGTGGGCGAGGGCAGGCCACCCTCGTGCACACCCTCCGCGTCCGGTGAGGCCACGAACCCCGCCGCGATGACCATCTTCACCGCGGCGGAGCGCTCCGCATAAGTCGACTGCAGATTCTGCTTATGGACCTCGGCCAGCTGCTGCTTGACCTCGCGCAGCTTGGCCGCTTCGTTCGCACGCTGCGTCTTCAGGGCCTGGACCGACTTGCTCGCCTCGGCGCGCGCCGACTTCACCTTGTTCTTCCGCTGGTCCTGCGCCTCCTGTAACTGGGTCTTCTGCTCCATTCGTTTCTTGGCCAGCTGCTCCTCCCGCTGCTTGATCTCTCGCGCCGCCTCGAGACGCTGCTCGTAGAAGAAGCGCTTGGCCTGGTCGGTTACCGTGTCGGCGGTCTCGGCCCTCACCTTGGAGGTGTGGTCCAACTTCTCCTTGCTCAGCAACTGCTTCAGGTCATCAAGCTCCTTGGCTTTCTGCTCATCCTCCTTGCGCGTCTCCGCCGCCTTCGCCTTGCGATCCGCTGCCGCCGCCTCAAGCGCCGCCTTCGTCTTGTCGTCCTCCTTGACCGCCTTGACATTCGACTTGCCCAGCGCCTGATGCTCCACTTTTTCCGCGTGCTCCTTCATTCGCCATTGCAACACCTCTTCGGCAACCTCTTTCCCTTTCGAGAGGTTGCCCTGCCGGTACGCCTCGACGGCCTCCGTTGCCCGCTTCATCTGCACCATGGCCGCCTGCTGCCGCGTGAGCCCCTGCGCGGCGTGCAGCCGCTGCTTCTCCTTCACAAACTCAATCCCATCCCTTTGCTGTTCGCGCACCTCCGTCGCCATCTGCACGTTTTGCTGCTTAACGAGCCACCGGTTGTACTCGGATTTCTTGGTGGTCTCGGCGACATCGCCCTGCCGCTGCGACGAATCTTCCTCCTTGCGCGCTTCCGTCCCGCGCCCCTGGCGGCTCATCATGGTCGCGCGCTCTCTCTCGAACTCCGAGGCACACCCGAGGAGAGAGGCCGGCTGGTGTGGAGAACCGGCCGACACGGCGTGCTGTGTGTGCGGAGGGAGGACGACTCGAAACTTTCTCTTTCGCAATTGGCAACTTTCGGACGAAACGACGATTGAAAATACTCATATGGGCGCGCGAAAAGTTCATGCAGCGATGAGCAGAGGCATTGGCTGGAGGTTGGTTGGGCTAGTATGCTGTGTGTGGGGATCGGTGTGAACGTTAACACGACATACGCGACAACCGGTGCTACGGCACTGTTACTCGACTGCCCGCGCTCAGAATACACACACCTTACATGACCCCATACGAGACACGGAGCATGCGCGCGCTGGCGGCGTTTGGATACCGTGGAGAAGTTCAGAACACATCAAATGACCCGTTCTACTACCGACAATTGTCTACAAGACTGCAAGAGTTCGAGCAGGCGAGGACTTAGCGTACGACTAGACACTAGTGGTTATATTACCACGGTACACGCTCAGTGACCCGCGCTCCTGGACCCGCGGCGAGTTCGTCTACAGCGTACAGGTCATGAGACATTTTGATTTTATGTGACATTAGGAGACATTGACCTCGGTAATCTGCACATTCGTTATGCCTGGCACGCGAGCAACCGTCGCAGTATTGTAAAGCTGATCATGACCGTGTGTCAGGATCAAGAGGTCACGTGTCGGCGTACAGGGCCGTCTCGTCGTGGAGAAAGGGCGAAAGGGCGCAGACAAGCGCATGCTCGTAGTAGGCAGTCCGATCGATCATACCATTGGTCACCTTGGCAACGGTGCCGCCCTTTTGCTTCGAGTTGATCTCGCCGAAGACTTTGTCGTCTGCATCGCCGAGCTCCATCGGTGGCTCTCCGCCACGGCCACGCATGAGGGCGACAATACGAGGAGGCAGTGAGAAGGAGGCTGTCCTCGCGATGCCCCAGCGTGCGTCGGCTGGGCCGCTCATGCTCAAGATTGCCATGAACGCAAAGCAGGAGACGGTCGACTTGGCACCGGGTATGCTCGGGTGCAACTCGCCAAAGTGCTCCTCGAGCACGCCACCCTCGAGTCCGACAGCGAAGTCAGGTGGGCAGCCGCACGCTTCCATATGTGCCACGTGGCATGCCAACGCACGATTGAGAGCACCCTGCCTCGTCTGACCATCGCCCCAAGGCTGGTCAGGTACGCCAGAAGGCACGTCGTGCATCGATATGTCGAGCTGAGCGGTCGGGAAGGCGGCAGCAAATGCACTCTTGACCGCGTTCACTTTGACGGGGTTGCGCGAGCCGACGGCAACGACCAGGCGTGCGGGAGTTGGCATTGGGGAGCGGGTGGCGGCAGGGTCGGGTTTCGCCTGGGGGCGGCCTCTTCTGACCAGGCGCAGGTCTTGCCGCCATTTTCGGTAAGTTCAAAGTTGCCTGGTTGGTACAGTTCTTCCCTCAACTATACTTATCTCAACACGGGGCGCCTCGCCTCCCAGCAGCACGCGGCTGGCCCCCTCTCTTTGGGGAAACGAAAAGGCCAGCAAAGATGCATTCCAAAGAGGAGATTGTTAATTTTTTGATCTTCCCTGCTATGCGCTGGCCGCTGCCTGTTCGGCTTGCTTTACTTACTTACTTATGATCTTCCCTGCTGTGTGTGTCCCCTGTGTGACGCACTGTCCCCTTAGTCGTTCTTGTTCAACAAGTCGTCTCGTCGTAACCTGCGTCGACCTTAGCCTTCGTATTGGCAATTCTCCTATGGAAGACCTTGTTTTGGGCCGCCAGCTTCTTGGCTGTTTCCTTCTTTTCTGCGTCGCTCTCTGCTGCCATGATGTGCCGCGCCGCACCAGCTGCCTCGTCGGAGATGTCTACATCCGTGCGCGCCGCGATGTTATGGATCCGGGCATAGAGGGCGGCGTTCTCCTTGGCCACCTGGTTAGACAGATTCTTGAACGGCCTGAGATAGGCACCGCTCGGCGAGCGCGATTCCGGCTCCATCGTGTAGTAGCTACGAGGGGTTAGGGACGCCACCTCAGGGCTGAACATCTGCAGCGTGGCGACCATCTCGTCAATGGTCAGGTAGCGTCTGTCGAACGACTGTGCGGCTCGCTCATTCTTGGCCTTCTGGTCAGCGTCAAGGCTCTTTCGTGCGATGGTGTGCAGACGCTTGGACTCCTTCATGACCTCCTCCGCCTCCATCTGCTTCGCACGCAGCACCTCCTCCTTAGCCATTTCGGCGTTGGACCTGCCAGAAAGCACGGCCGCGCGGCTCGTCAAGGCCTTGTCCATGTACTTCTGATCCTCGTCGCGCAGCTCATCTTTCCAGACAGCAATGTCTTGACGCGTCTCCTCGGCGCGATGAGAGTTCATCTGTTGCACCACCGCATTGTAACTGCCGTTGTAGCCCACAGGTAAGAGCTTTTCCGCGCTCGCCTTGTAGTTGGCTCTCTGCTCTTCAGTCGAGACAATAGATCGGCAACTCCCAGGAGTGGACATGGCTGCCTTGTCCGAAGAAGAGACGCGAGGAAGGGACTCGCTTCCCGCGCCGAAGAAGGAGATCAGCAATTGGGCGAAGGATGGGGCGGAGCGTGACGTCAAGGCGAGGGCAGCCTGGTGCCGCTCCTCCGTCTCGGGCACGGGGGCTACCTTTGGCGCGGGGCGGCCCGTCTGAGCGTGGAGACGGGCGCGTTCAGTGTGCTCGTCCTTCGTGAACGCGTCGTGAGCGTCGTCGAACGCGTCGGAAGAATGCGATCCTGAAAGCGGCGATCGAGTGTTGGCCGAGCCCGAAGGAGGAGTTCGCTTCTTCGGAAGCGCAACCTTTGTCGTGACTAATGCCCGGTCCTTGGTCTCGTGGTTCTTCAACTTGCCATCCGACTTCTTGGACGCGACGAACACGCGGGTGGGCGTTGCGCTATTCTCTTTGATCAAGGCCAAACGCAACCTGGTGCCCTTCGGGGTGTGCGGGCTGCAGAGGAGCTCTTGCTCACGCTGTTCGCTCACCCGTCGGACGCGTTCAGCTTTAGCTTTGTTGCACATCGACTGTGCGTACCTTGAGAAGCCGCCAGCTGGCACCTGCATCTCGCCGCGGTGCATGCCGACGGGGGTGCTGTAGTTGAGCCGCTGCAGATCGACGAGCTCATTTTCCTCGAAGACGACCAGGCGCGCGGGAGTCGGCATTGGGGAGGCAACCCAACAGATCAGGCTGCGTCGTTAGACGGAGACGCGTCGGCGACAGTCGCGCGAGACGAGCGCGTCGTTCCTCCTTCACGAGCGCGAAGTAGAGGTACAAAGACGAGAACTTCTGACAAAAGTTAAAACCGAACCGGGGGATGTGGGATTTAGATTCCACCACGGGACCGCGCCGAGCCGAGCTCGTCAGCTCGTAGCTGGGCACGCTGTACCGCAGCTCTCCTGTACCGTACTGTATCGTATAAAATCGTACACAGCCAAGCCGTGTACGCCCCCCTCTATCGCTACCATCAAAAGGAACAAGCCGCGCCACGCCGCCACCAGCCAATAGGCGCTTTCGGTGTGCGATGATCAGGGCGTCACGCCTACTTCTTCGGTTTTTTGCTGATGCGATAGCGGCCGTTGGAGCCCACCGACGGCGCGTCCGATGCGTTCCGCTTCAGCGGCGGCTCCTCGATCGGCGCCGTGGCTGGCGCGAGCTTCGAGGGCGGGCCGGTAGCCGGTAGAGGCGCCGCAGCGGCCCCAGCAGGGGGCGCCCCCCCTCGCGATCCAAACGGCGCCTCAACGGGCGGCCGTAGAGGTGGCGTCGAGGCACCAAAGAGAGCGCCCACCATGGCGCCCGGGATGACTGCGGGCCCCTTGTCGACCTGTGGAATGGTCATCGCGGGCGGGATTGGATGTCGACCTGTGGAATGGTCGACCTGTGGAATGGGGATTGGATGTCGGCCGGGTCCACCATGCATGGCCGCGCCGCTGCCGCTCATCAGCGGTGCTGGCTCTGGCTGGCGGTATGCAACCTTCTTCTCTTGGGGTGGCCATTGCTGCTGCTGCTGCTGCTGCTGCTGCTGCTGCTGCTGCTGCTGCTGCTGCTGCTGCTGCTGCTGCTGCTGCTGCTGCTGCTGCTGGTGGCGCTGCTGCTGCTGCTGCTGGCGTTGGTGCTCCGCGTCTGCCAGCGCATACGTGGGCGGCGAACTTGGCACACTTATGTCGCCAGAACGCTCGCGACGGCGCTTGAGGTAGCGCGTGCGCACCAGGCCGCGCAGCGTGTCGACCAGCGCCGCCTCGGCGTTGGCGCCCGTGCGCGGTGGCTGCCGCTGCAAGGCCGCCTTGACCTGTGGAATGGGACGAGGGCGAGGGTGGGTGGAGGGGCAGGGGAGGGGAGGTGCTTAGCATGCAAGGGAGGCGCGAAAGGCGGGCGGGGGAGGCGCGTCGGCTGCAGGTCGGCGGCTGGCCTCTCTCACTTGTGGCAGCATCGCCCTCGAGGGCAGCGGGCCCCAACGGCGCAGTGAGGCAACGATAGCGACAGCGACTGCTTGGAAGGCAGCGTCGTCGAGGCAACACGTCCAGCGTGTGGTGCACGATCGGCGCTCGTCACGGCGCTCGCTCGAGGCGTTCGCCGCGGCGAGAGCGAGAGCGGCCGCCGCCTTCTTCTTGGGCACTGCGCTCTCGTCGCGACCGAGCAAAGCGGACTTGCGTGAGCGGGGAGCGGCGGCCGCAGCCGCCTCGGCCGCAGCCGCCTCGGCCGCAGCCGCTGCCCGCGCCCTCGCGCTCGTCTCCTCAGGACTGTCGTCTACCAATCTCGAATCATCGCCCTCTTCGCCCTCTTCGCCCTCCTCGCCCTCTTCGCCCTCGTCCGCCCCCGCCACGCCGTCCGCCTCGAGCCATCCGCCGCGTGCCGCGTCCCATGTCCGCGGCGCCCCGTCTCGCCCCCGCGGCGCGCGCCCCCGCGGCCGCGGCACCAGCGTGCGCCCCGATGGCTTGCGTATTTGCTTGCCCTCCTCCTCCTCCTCCTCGGTCGACGCAGCGCCCATCGTCACGTCGCCAGTGTCGTGCGAGACGCCGTCGTGGGCGCCACCGCCGTCGTCGTCGCTCAAGGGCTCGTCGTAACCGTCGTCGTCGGCGCCCTGCGATGCGCTCGTCGCGGCGCCGCCATACGCGTCGGCATAGCCGCCCCCTGCCTCCTCCTGCCCCCCTGCCTCCTCTTGCAGCTCGGGCTCGATCTGGCCATCGAGCTTCGAAAAGGGCGGCGTCACGGCGAGCGTGAGCTGCTCGCCGTCCATAGTGGCAAGCATACCGAAGGCATACTTGCCGTCGCGCAGCTTCATGATCTCTGCCAAGCTAAACTTGCACTCGCCGAACATCTTGTTCTTGGTGATCAGCTTGTACTTCATGCGCGCGGCAGCATCGTGCACTGTGGCCGAGGGCGCGAGCGACACCCAAGCGGAGCAGTCGCCTGGGTTGGCGGGCGGGAAGGACCAGAGGAGGGTGATGCCCGCCTCGTCCACATTCTTGATGTGGAGCGAATATGACTGACGAGCGAGCAGCTGGGCCTCGAGAGAGGGCGCGTCCTCGCCGTAGTCGAGCGCCGGCTCGGGCACGACCGCGCTCCGGGCGAAGGTGAACGTGTCCTGCACACGAGGGTGGGCAGCGGGGCGAGCTCAAGGGCGGGCAAGCTGGTCAAGTCAAGTCAAGTCAAGCTGGGCGGCCGCAGTGGTCATGCGAAGGCAGGAGCTCCGGTCGGCCGTGGGTGGGACGGTGGAGGGAGTGGCGCGGAAGTTGTGGCTGGTGAGGAGGGTGGGTCAGGGGCCGGCAGCCAGGCAGCACTTACCTCTTTTCGCGAGCCATGCTGCGTCGCAGTTCGTCTCGCTGCCATAGTTCTGTCCTCGGCGGCCTTCGCCTCTGCTGCCTTTGCCTCTGCGGCCTTGGCTGCGGCGGCGGCCGCAGCGCTCTCCTTGGCGGTCTTACTGCGTGCGGCCGCTCCACTCTCCTTGGCACTCGCCTTGACCTTGCCCTTGGCCGCGAGCATCGCCTCCGCTGCCGCCGCCGCGGCCGCGATGGGTCCACGAGACGAGGCACCTGCTCCTCCATGATTGCCTCCGCCATTCGACTCGAGCCGGCGAAGGCCAGGCAGGGCAGGGGAAGCGGAGGCGCCCATGCTCGTGAGCGGCCGGTCCTCGTCGTCCTCGTACTCGACCGCCGCCGCGTCGCCGCCGCGCTTGCCTTTGGCGCCGGCCGCACCCTTAGCCGGCAGTAAGAGGAAGGGGTTGGGCGTCTCGCACGCCTTGCACTTTTTGGCAGCGGCGTTGTTGATCAGAGTGCACACTGGGCAGCTCCATTTGGAGGCCTTGGGCGCGGCAGGCTCCTCGTCCGCCTCCTCCTCTTCCACCTGCGCCGCGCCGCCGCGTCCATTTGACCCGCCGCCACCGGCGCGGCTCCGTTGGCCACCACCCTTTTTCTCTGCACCCTTATCGGCCGCAGGGGCACTCGGGCCGCTTGCGTCGTCGTCCCGCTGCGAGGCGCGCACCTTCGGGGACTTGCCCATCGCCCGGCCGCCGCTGCGCCCACCGCCTCCGCCTGCGGCCGTCGCGCCATCGGCCGTCGAGGGTGACGGCGCGCGGCCAGAAGTCTCTGGCTGCCCGCCGGGACGCAGTGGCACGTGCCGATACAGCGCCAAGTTGTTCATAATGTCATCCTCGTCGTCCTCATCCTCCACGCCGCCCGGAAAGAGCGTCAGCATGAGCGCCTCAAAGTTCAGGTCGCGGCGCAGCGCACGGCGCGTCGCAATCGGGAAGCGGCACGAGGGGCACTCCTTCTTGCCGATGCGGATGGACGTCTCGATGCACTCGCTGCAGAAGCGGTGCAAGCACTCGGTGGCCGTCGGGGCCCGCATGATGCTCAAGCAGATAGGGCACGAGAGCGAACGATCCAGCGTGTCCGCGCCACCCAGCGGCAAGTGCGAAAAGTGCCACGCGCTTGTGATCATCTCGCGGTAAATCTGTGGCTGCTGCTTCTCGTCCTCGTAGTCATCCTCCTCATCCTCCTGATCGTAGTGCTGCTGCTGGTGCTGCTCCAAGGCGCGCGTTCGCGACGTCATCGCAACAAAATCAACGCCACCGCTCCAACAAAAGCGCAATGTGCGCCGCGCGCAGGCTGCGCGCCGCTGCTATGTGTGCAGCTCAGTTTCGCTTCACGTGCCACGATCCTCGGCGATTTTGAACTGTTTCTATTCACAACTAAGTTCCTGGAGGCGTGGAGGTGCGATCAATTCCCAAACAGGAGTGGGGTTGGGGCCTTATAAACATGAAAAATAGTAGACCTCTCCCCCTTGGGTCAAGGGAGGTGGCGCCTAGTTCGTAGCGAAAAGATCAGCTCTGAGTGTAGCGTTGTTCCCGGCTCCCCCGGTGACTTTTCGAACCGGTCTACATGGGCCGTTGAGTGGCCGGAAGATTATGTACAGACCAGGATGGGATGCAGGGGAACCAACCTGTCTCCTGTGAGTGTGTGACAGCAGGAACCTACATGTATGACTAAATTTCGTTTCCCACGCGGGAGACCTATACAACTGACTGACTCAGGCGGATCTGGTCACGCCTCCGGCTTGTTCGCCCTGCGCCACAAGCGCCTCTTGGGAGCTGCGCTGCGAGAAGAGGTCGAGCGTCGGGAGCGTGTGAAGCGGCGGCCAGGCGTCGAGTTGTCGGCGCGCCTCGTCGCCGGCAGCGGGTTGGGCCCAGAGGGTGCGCAGCGTGTGGAAGTCTTCGAGGAGGGGGACGGTGAAGTCGATGGGGAGGTGCGCGAGCCGGTTGGTCTTGGAGGCAATGTGCTCTCCTGGCTCGAGGTGGTTGGTCGAGAAGGACGACTGGTTGCCAAAGTTAGGGTAGAGCACCACGTAGCCGCGCAGGTAGGCGAGCTCGATGAGGAACTTTTTCCACGACGTCTTCCACCCGTTGGTGGCCGAGCCTGGGATGGTGATCGCGGGTGCGCGCCCGGCGAGGCGCGCGTGCATATACTCGTGGAAGGCTGCCCACGCCTCCGGGAAGAAGAGTGAGCCCCATGAGCACGGCAGCTGCTGCAGAAAGAGCCCGCCACCGCCTGGGTGCACGGGCGGTAGTGTGGCATACAGGTCGATGCGTCGGCGCGGCATTGTGAGCTCGATGAGGCGTGGCGTGTACAGCGAGATGCCGAGCAGGTTGGAGGGTGCGCGCCCGCCGCCGCCGCCCTCGGCTCCATCGGCATACACGTACCGGAGTAGCGTCTGCTTGAGGAAGAGATACCACCAGGGCGAGAGCTCAATGTCGTCCTCGAGCAGCACGCCGTATGCGTGCGGCCCGGACGGGTACCACGCCTCTACCACCGCCGCGATCAGCCCGCCCTTTGCATGCCGCTCATGCACGCGCGCCGTGCCGGCCGTCCACTCGGCAGCAAAGGCGTGCGCGAGGTCGAGCGTTGCCTCGTCCGCGCCCGCCTCGATCGAAAAGGTCACGTCGAGCGCGTCGCCGAGCAGTGGGACACACGCGAGAGAGCGCAGCAGCCGCCGTAGCGAGGCAGGCCTACGATGGGTGATCACTGCCACTTCGATCCGTGGTACGTGCCACGAGCGCAGCGCCGATGGTGGTAGGCTCGCGAGCCACTCAAGCGCGTAGAGCTCATCCATGGGTGGTTCGAGCAAGATGGTCGGCGCCATCCCCACACGGAGAGCGTGCGCCCGCTGGGCCACTCGCACCGCTTCGGCGAGTGCGCTCTCGCCCCATCCCGTGCCCCAGCGCCGATCCTCCCATCTCGCGCCGCCCTCGCGCGCCGCAACCACTGCGTCCTCAAGCGCCGCGTCGTCCAGCTGCTGCGCTTCTTCGCCCCAGCGACCGCTGCCCAAGCCCCGACGTGCGCCCCGACGAGCGCCGCTGGAGGCCTTCGCCTCGCCGCGGTCTGAGCACAGGGCAGACCGTGGGCGAGTTGGGACGGGTAGCACCACGAGTGCGGGCGCGGCCCCCAGCCACAGCTCCTCGAGCTGCACGTGCAGCGACGCGCACCCCGAGGCGAGAGCTGCTGCACGACGTATTCGCGCCCAGCGTACCTCCGCCGTCGTCGCCGCCAGCGTCGCAGACAAGACGCCTGTGCCGCCACCGCCGCTGTCACTGCCGCCCTTGGTGGTGCCACTCTTAGCGTGCCCACTTTGGCTTCCGCCCTCGCCGCCGCCCTCGCCGCCGCCCTCGCCGCCGCCCTCGCCGCCGCTCTCGCCGCCGCCCTCTTCGTGCGGGTTGGCATCGGGCCACTGCCTCTCGCCGTCAGCATGTAACTCGTAGACGGTAGTGGCATGCACGCACTCCGCCGCATCGAGCGAGGGCAGCAGGCGGGCGGCCGCCGCGCATCCCCCCCGCCAGCCCGGCGGCAGCACGAGTCGCGGCTCATACCGCGAGGTGCGCGCGCGCAAGGCGGCGTACAGCCCATCCATGTGCCGCGCCGCCGCCGCCGAGGGCACCACGAGTAGTGCCACGCGCCGACCAGCAGCGCGACCCGCCGCGCCGCTGCCGCCCACGCCGCCCTCCAGCGCGTCGCTGCCCTCACTGCCGTCCACGCCGTGACTACTGGCGGCATCAGCGGTCTGCGCCTCTGGCTGCGGCTCGGGCTGCGGCACCAATCGTGGATTGGCGTTAGCGTTGGCGGCTGCGACGGCGCTGTGTGGCTCGGGTGCCGCCGCCATCGCCGCCGCTGTTGAGGGAGAGCGCCAGTGCGGCGGCCGGTCCGCACGTCGGACGCTGCGCCAGATCTCCCGACGCCATGCGGTGGCCTCGGCAGCGGTTACAGGCGGCGGCAGGGCGAGGGCGTTCCTGGTGGCAAGGGGCTCGGACAGCGCCGTCTCAGGTAGCGAAGGGAGGACGATCGAGCGGAGGTCCCCATGGCGCCGAAGCATGAGGGAGATGAAGGCAGCCTCGGCTGCGTCCACCTCGACTGCGCTCATGGCGCCCGCCTCCCGCCTACCCGCCGCGCCGTCGGCCTCCGTGTCGGCCGCGAGCCACGGCGCTCGCTCGCGGAAGACGAGAGGGACAGCGGCTCGACGGAGGAACCAGGCGCCGCGCAACACGTCGACCTCCATCGCACGCTCGAGCGGCGCGGACGGGTGGGGTACCGAGAGCGAGACTGCGCCCGCCGCGGCAAGCCGCGCCGCGTGCTCGTCGGGCACTGTGCCGGCCGTGCCGCCGCCCACAGCCGCCGTCCACCACGACGAGGCGGCCGCGCCGAGGGAAGAGACGCGGCCAGGACCGGCGCTATGGGCGTCCGCATCGGCGTCGCTATCGGGTCCGCCAAGCTCGTCCGCGGCGGTCGGCACCGCCTCGTCCGCGGCCTGCGCGGGCAGAGAGCGCCATCCCGCGACGCCAAGCACCGAGCCCGTCAGCTGCGGTGCCTCGGCCGCCTGCACGAGCGTCGCGAGGAGTGTGGGGGGCGGGACGAGCGAAGGATCAAGCAGCAGTACGTAGCACGTGCTCGCCTGCAGCGCCATCTGGAGGCGCACCAGCCGCCTCCCACGCAGCCCTTCGAGCCCACTGTGCCATAACAACCTCTCGCCAGCGCTCGCGCCGCCGCCGCTCGCGCCGCCGCTGCCGCCGCCGCCGCCTGTCGGGTAGTCGCGCTCGCTCGCAGGCATGGCCTTGCGCCCTGGCGGCAGCGACGTGGCCGAGATGACGGCCACCTGCCCCGTCGGGAACCCAAATGATTCGATGATCTCACGCGCCTCTGCACCGGGATCGCGGACACCCTCCTTCTCCTCGGCCATGCGCTGCGCGCCTCCACCGCCTCCGCCTCCGCCGCCGCCACCGCTGGGCATGTGCATGGCGACCACCCAGATAGTGTGCGCGCGCTCCGTCTGCTGGGCGAGCGCGGACAGCTGCGTGCACAGCTCCGCGCGACCCACGTACTCGAGCACGACCGTCACAGTCGCCTCGGAGGCTTTGCCGAGGCGTTCATCGGATAGCAGATCGCGCAGCGTCGGCGCGTCGCGGCTCAGCTGCGAGCGCAGCAGCCGTCGGTAGCGCTCCAGGCCGCCGACGCGATGCGGCGGCTGGATCGGCGGAAGCGCGTCGTCGCACACGCCGTGAACCGTTTGGCGCACGACGAGCTCCTTCCGACGACGCAGGTGGCCCACCTGTGAGAGGTCGGGCAGCGTGATGCGCCATTGGAAGCTCAAGATCAGTCCGCAGCCGATGAGCAGGAGCAGCAGCAGCGCGCGCCGCTGGCTCAGGAAAGGCTTCATGCGAGCCGAGGCACACAAGGAAATTCCATACAAAGCCATCGGGCCGCCAATCGGCTGATCGAGTTCTCGCTCTTTTCACACTCGGAATTGCGCGCAAGTTTCGCAACTTTCGGTCACCTCCGACGGACGACGCCGCAATCCTCTAATGCCGCCATCCGAGACTGACAGGAAGGCGGCAGCGTCGCGCGAGCTCGAGTCCTTCGACGGCGATGGCGACGAAGACCTGGCTGCGGCGATGGCCGAGGAGGGCGACGAACTGGCTCCTCTACCCGGGGAGGATGGCGGCGGCGATGATGAGGAGAAACCACGACCTGGAACCGACGATGATTACGACGACGACAACGTCGACGACGTCGACATCTCCCAATTGCTCGGAGCGCCGGGTTCGCCAGAGGCAAAGATGGCAGCAGAGCAGCTGAAGGCGGAATTTGCGGCGATGTCCCCAGGGAAGAAGGCCTCAGAGGTGAACACGGCGGCGGAGGAGCCGACACCAAGCAAGGTTGCCGCAGCCCCCACTCCGCCGCCCCCGGCGCGCAGCTCCTCGGCCAGCCGCGTGGTCGAGCCCGAGCCCGAGCCCGTGGCGGAGCGGCCGGCGCGCGTGTCGCCGATTGCACTTCTGCGTCTGGTGGCGTGCAAGACTCCAGCGGAGGTGCGCGACTGGTCGAAGCGCACAACGGACAGCGAGGTGTTGCTTCTCGTCAAGGAGCTGCGCGAGCTGCAGGGGTGGGTCGACAATGCGGACCTGCGCCTCATCAACCAAGAGGTCGAGCTCGGCTTGCTCCGCAATTCCGCGGCCGCGGCCGAGGTGCGCGATGTCCATGACAGGCGCAATACCGAGGGAGAGATGGCGCGGATGAAGGCGATGCTTGAGGAGAGCGAGGCGAAGCGGCTCAATGCCGAGAAGGGGTGCGAGCAGCTCGCCGCCACCCTCGTCGAGAAGGAGAAGGAGCTCAACGAGGTGACTTTGGCGCTCCAGGCCGCCATCCTTGGCCAGAAAGGCGCCGCCGAGAGCGTGCGCATCTGGCAGAAGTAGTCGCGCAGCCCACCCCCGGCCCGCGAGGCGAGAGAGCGAGTCGAGAGTGTCGGATCGGACATCGGATCGGATCGGGTCGGATCGTGTAGCTCGTGCGAGCGCCGTGTGGTGTAGCAGTGGCGGGCAGCCTGCGCCCAGCGTCGCCGCACGTCGAGGACAACTGGTCAAACACAATCGCGTCCGCGTACCGCGATCATGAACGAAACGTGGCCCTGCGCGGTGCGGTGCCCGGCCGCCCATCATGCTAGTTGTTGCCACGAATCGTTATCTGTCGTGTGCACGATTGCATCGCATGGCGCCTATACGCTCTTCGTTTCCTCTACACACAGCACCACACCGACAGTGCTCAGTGGACAGTCTACGTCTGCAACGTCTTACGCAGCATTCAAATGTTACACCGCAATCTCTCCACTAATAACAATATGCGGCTAAAAACGACCCGGAACACTGACCGGGTCGTGCATCACACGAATAATCAAAATATTACACTGGAGTGGTGGAGAGTGTCGCCCCGCCGCTCCATGCTCCGCTCGCGAGCGCTTTGATCAAGCGCCATCGTCGCCGTCATCGTCGCCGCCATCGCCACCGCTCACGCTGCGCGTGCTTGCTGGGCCTCGTTGCCACCGGTCTCGCGCCCAGCGCCACGCTTGGCAGCGGCGTCGTCCGCACGGTTGTAGACTTCGCGCCCGTCGACCCAGACTGCAGCAGTGTTGCGGTCGTCGCCGAGCTGCAGCCATTTTTGAAAGACCTCCACAGGCCCGTCGTCGTCAGCCAGGTCGATCGGGCTGCCCTCGGCCAGTGGGTCGACGATCACCGCGTCAAAGGCCGCGTTGCATCCAAAGTCGCCCGTCACGCCATCGGTGTGCAGGGCACGCGCGCCGCCCACGGTGGCGAGCCAGAAGGCCTCCGGGTAGGTGAGCGGCGAGCACCCCTCGCCCTCGGGCGCGCTGAGCGACACCATGTTCGACACCTTGAGCGCCTCGCGGATCGCGCTGAGCATGGAGGGGGCCGCGCCGCCACTCACATCGGTCCCGAGGGCGACCGCGACGCCCTCACTCAGCAGCCTGCGCACGTTGAGCATGCCTGAGCGGAGCATGCAGTTGGAGACCGGGCAGTGCGAGACCACCGCCCCGCGCTCCACAAACAAGCGGCGCTCCTCCGGCCCGAGGTAGACGCCGTGTGCGAGCACCGAGCGAGGTCCGAGCAGCCCGAAGGCGTCGTACACGGCGGCGTAAGTGGGCTGGGCCGGGTGGAGGGAGCGGACCCACTCGATCTCGCCCAGGTTCTCCGAGATGTGTGACTGGATGAGCAGCCCGTGCTGCGCCGCGATCGCACCCAGCCCGCGCATCAATTCGGCCGAGCAGGTGGGCACAAAGCGTGGCGTGATCACAGGTTGTGCGGGCGGCCCGCGGCACTCGCCGCACGCACTGCCGCTCGAGCCTGGGAGGCGTGCGTCGTGCTCGGCGAGCATGAGCTGGACGAAGCGCTCCGTCTCGGCCAGCGACTCCTCCGTCGTCTCGCAGTACGTCTCGGGAGCGTTTCGGTCCATGTTGACCTTGCCCACGAAGGCGCGCTGCCCGAGGTTGGCGGCGATGCGCCCGAGCTGCACGGCGGCGTCGGTGTGGATGGTCGCGAACCAGATGCAGCTCGTCGTGCCGTGGAGCAGCGTGCGCCGCACCGCCGTGTGGCACACACGCGCCGCGTACTCGAGCGACGAGAACTTGGTCTCCGACGGGAAGGTGTACTTCTGGAGCCAATCGAGCAGCTGAAGGTCGTAGCCGAGGCCCGTGAAGGCGAACTGTGGCGCGTGCGTGTGCGTGTCGACAAAGCCGGGCACGACGAAGGCGCGCGGTGGCAGCGTCACCACGCGCACACCTGCCAGCGGCTCGCTCCGGCCGCCGGCAAGCTCGAGCGTCGAATCCAGACCGAGCGGCTCCGTGTGGCCGCCCTCGACGAAGACGATGCGGCCAGCCGCATCGATGCCCACGACTGCGTCCGTCAGGATGCGCAGCGTCGTGCGCGACGAGCTGTCGATGACGGTGCCGCGCAGGAGGGTCGCGACCATTCGAGAGGACGCGTCTTCCGTCTCGGAGGGACTCGCGTTGCGAATTCCTCACCTCACGATGCGTGTGGGAATTTGGAAATGGCGCTTTCCCTGCATGCATTGAAGGGGAGAGAGGGGGAAGGGGGGAAAGTCGTCTTTCGAGTATCTGTCGAGCGAGGTGCAAGATAGAATGCCGGGAGGCTACAACTCAATCACACACACATTTACTTGAGTGTTAGGTTTGCTCACGGAGGAATCTGCATCTGGAATTCTGGATCCCACGTGCGGGCCAGCGTGAGGGCGCAGGGCGGCGAGGGCGGAGAGATCTAATCGGGTTAGGGCTAGGGTTCGGGTTAGGACGCAACATCCCGCTTCCTGCGCCAGCGCCAGCTGTGCTGCCGACGTGAAGTCCAGCTCCAGCTCCAGCGTCCATCACGTTGGACGACGCTCTGAGGAATCACATCGGAACCGGCCGTGGGATTTGCAGCCAACTGTCTCGAGTGCAGGCGCGTGCGCGCTCTCCTAGCGCCTTCATGCCACACTCCCCTCCTACCGTGCATGCTCCGTTGATGAGCGTGAGTGTAACGGCGCGATTAACATTGTGCGGCGCTACTTGAAGGCCTCAGTCTTGAGGAAGGTCTCCACGACGAAGGCCCACTCGCGAACGCGGATGCACCGTCCGACGTGGGTTGACACTCCAAGCGCAATGTGGCCAGACTTGGTCAGCGTGGCTATGTTGCCCACCAGCGGCGTCGTACCTAGGGTATCGGCCCTGAGCGCGTTGCGCTGGCCCACGCCCACCTGCTCCCAGACGATCTCCCCCCTTCCCCCCCCCCCCCCCCCCCCCCCCCCCCCCCTCTATACCCATTGCGATCGTGGTTCGGGTGAACGTGGCGGCGAGTCATGGCACCTTGGTGTGCGATGGGTAGGTTTCGGCGAAGAGAGAGCGAGGGAGCCGCAAGTGCACGCAGACGGACCGTGTTTCCCTCAGGCAGAGGACCACGGCCGCACGATCGAGGGGTTCAAGAAGGTGAGGACTGCCAACGGCAGTTGGTGCTCGGACTTGTGCACAACGATGATCTCATGACCACCGTTGCCCGGCGTTCTCGCCTCGTTGGTCATGCCGTAGTAGGACACGCCGGTTTCGTCACAAAGGACCACGAAG
>Ga0210248_100673_pt1 | contig 29650 bp, 16 predicted proteins | sample ChrtobMetP3_32mM_FD_155493 | JGI IMG/M metagenome (GOLD analysis project Ga0210248, IMG submission 155493) | Chrysochromulina tobin associated microbial communities from unialgal haptophyte culture, Seattle, Washington, United States - P3_32mM | ecosystem: Host-associated > Algae > Haptophytes >...
AGGCGGTGGCGGAAAGGGCGGCGGCGGAAAGGGCGGCGGCAAGTTTGGCAGCGGCAAGGGCAGCAGCAAGAGCGGTGGAAAGGGTGGCGGCAAGGGTGGCGGCAAGGGCGGCGGCAAGGGCGGTGGCGGCAAGGGCGGTGGTGGCAAGGGCATGGGCAAAGGCGGCGGCAAGGGCGGCAAAGGCGGTGGCGGTCGTGGCATAGGCAAGAAGGGCCGAAGGTGAATACAACTGAAAAGCAGATGTGGACGTGCGGCGGTGCGTGCGGGTGGCCTCTTACGGCTGGCCCCGACCGCGGGAGCTGTTAAAAATGAGCGAGGTTAGGCAGGTTTGAAAGTGGTGCCTCGCGAACGAACGCTCATCACGGAACTCAAAGTCTCAACAACGAGCGCGCGCTCGCTTAATTAAGTTTTTCGTCCGTCCCACCCGCGCCTTACTGGCACATCGGTCATCGCAGGGAGCGCCGAGTGCCACATCTCGTCTACGGCGTACGGTACCAAGAAATCCTGCTACGTACGGTACATTGAATCCTCAAAGCCACCCTAATGATGACCGCAATCCTGATACGTACATTGAATCCTCAAAGCCACCCTTAGATGATGACCGCAATCCAGCGCAAAGCATTCAATCCGAGGTGATGATGGCTGCCTGTCGGAGAGCCGTCTCGACCCAGCTGAGCTGCGGCTCTCCTCGCCACGCCCTCTGTCCCTCGAGCGGCGGCAGCAGGTAGGGCACGAGCCCCGCCGAGCGCCGGAAGCGCTCGTCCGAGGTACAGCACCAGCCGCCGAGCAACTGCTGCGCGTCGCGGTGGAACGGGACGAGATAGCGCGAGGGCGTTCCGTCGGGTTCGTCACTCAACCGCCCGAGGGCATGAGAGGCGTCCTCCAGGTGAATACGTGGCGTCGCGGCGAAGGGAGCGAGCGCAGCGAGTACTGCGCCCGATGAGGGCGCAGGTGGCAGCTCGATGCGCGCCACTTTGCTGTTGCTGCCATCGCTACTGCTGCTGCTGCCGCTGCTCTTGCTGCCGCTGCTGCTGCTGCCGCTGCTGCTGCTGCCGCTGCCGCTGCTGCCGCTTCTGGCCGCCGCGCTGCCGCCGGCGGCGACACCCACGAGCAAAACCAGCTCCTTGACAGCGCGCGGTGTGCGTTCGGCGCGTAAAAAGGAGCGTTCGCGCAGGACGAAGGGCGACTTGCCGAAGTGCTCGGGCATCAGCCAATGGTCGATGGTGCAGTTGTATGGGATCGGGGTGCTCGGGTGGCCAGCGCCCCGGCAATCCGGCTGCACGTGACGCGGATGAAAGCCATACTCGCACGCACAAAGCACCGGTTCCGGCAGCACGAGGGCGCGATGTAGCAGGCGCGCGAGGAAGAGGGCGTTGCGCAGTTGCGCGATCTGCAAGCGCATGAGCCGCAGGCCTGGTCAGTGGCAACTGGTCAATGGCAACCCGTGGCGATCAAATGCACTCAGATGCAATCAATGGACCTCCATGAGCAGCACTGACCTGCACGCGCATGAGCCGCAGATGAGTCCTTGGTAGCGTCGTCCCGCCGTCTGATCGACGTGGCAGCTCCGACGGCGCCACGAGCAGTGGAGCGGGAATCTGAGGCGTGTACGAGAGGTATCCTGCCCACGAGCCCCCCTCGCCGCCCTCGCCGGCTCGATGACGGTGCCGGCCTGCCATTGCGCCTCGGCTCGCCGTCGCGCCTCGGCCCGGCGTCGCGCCTCGCGCGTGGACGACCTCCGCTTCGTCATTCCACAGCCCTGCCTCACGAAGCCTTGCCAGCTTTACGGCCGGCTGCTGTACCCGCGCAAAGGTCGCATGGACGGCGTAGGGCAGCACATGCGCGGCCGCGTGCAGGCGCAGCACGCCGTGCGTGAGCAAGTTCCCAAACTGCGCGATCGGAAGCACGCCCGCGACCACAGTCCCATTCACAAGGCCGCAAAGACGTCGCCCACGAGCGTCCGAGATGGCGAAGAGCGTACGGCGCCAGCGCCACCGGTCCGCCCCCTTCTTCCAGCGGTAGTTGATCGGCCCCTGGTCGACGCGTCGCAAATTGCCGGGCAGCAGCAGATGCGCCATCGCCTCGCGGATGGCGCGAATGGCGCCGTCGCGAGCGCCCGGAGGGAAGTGCATCAGACCGATATTGAGCGACTCATGGCAAGCGCGTGCGTGCTCGAGGTCGAGGTCGCCGCCGTCGCCGCTTTCAACGGCGTCACCAACGCTCGGGCTGAGACGCTGGGCGTCAGTGGGGCCTTGCGCATCGCTCGAGATGGCCAGGTCCATGAGCGGATGCGCCGCCTCGAGCTGAAGGAGGTACGGCCTCGGGTCTCGCAAAAAGACGACATCACAGTCCGAGAGCAGGACACGCGCGCCTGTCCGGAGCAGCGGTAGCACGTGGAACCAGCGGCCGCCCTGCGCGTTCGAGCCCGCTTCCTTCGACACCGCCGAGAAGCCGATCGCTCCATATGGCCGCAGCGCAAGATTCATGCCAGCGAACGTCTGCGTTGCCGGCGACGCCTGCAGCAACCCGACCAGTATCCCGCGCACTCCGGCGCGGTGCAAATGGGCCGCCCAGTTGACCGCGAAACTCAACGCTTTGACATTGGCGAAGGTTACCACGATGGTGTTGTCGACGGCGTGCCTTGAGACGAGCCGGCGAAGGTCGTCGACCGCCATATCGTCACACCGCAGCTCCAGTGTGAAACGGCTGTGCGGTACCTGAAGGTACTTCACAAGGCACCGAGAAGGCACCACTGCTGCTCGGGTCTCGATACGTCTCCTGCCATTTTTGTGGAAAAAAAAGGTCACGCTTGGGAAAGCGATCACCACGAGTACGTGGTATGCGCCAGCCACGCTGTTCGGCAGCGCAGCTGTCCCAGCTGTCCGCGGACGCGGAGCGCTCGGTGGGCATCTGCGAGTATGTGTCTCAGGCGCTGCCGGGTTTAGGCGGCGTTGTCAAAGCGCGTCCGTCCGACTTTCAGGTCAACGAGATCTCCATAGCTGGAAACGAGGTCATCATCTCTGAAGCAGCTATCGACGAGGGCCGTGCAGACGAACAGTCTGAAAGCACTGATGATGCGCCCGATCAGTTCACTCGTTTCACGCTTCGCAAGGAGCGTATGGATACTTTCGGCGCCATCGCCGAGATGGCGCGTCAGCTCGAGGTGCCGGCACGCTCGTTTGGGTTTGCAGGCCTCAAGGACTTCCGAGCCGTGACGACCCAGGAGATGACCGTGCGAGGTGTGCCACCCGCGGCGGTGCGCGTCTTGGTGCACTCGCATTTGCAAGTTAGCTCGTGCCGCAAAGTGGCGCGCTCGCTGCGGCTGGGACAGCTCAGCGGCAACCGCTTCCGAATCGTCCTGCGTTCGTGCCACGGGACCGCCGCCGAGGTGGAGGCAGCGCTGTCGGCACTGGCGCGCCGCGGCTTCGTCAACTACTTTGGCATGCAGCGCTTCGGCGAGACCGCCGCGCGCAACGACGAGGTGGGCAAGCACCTCCTCCTCGGCCAGTACGCCGCAGCGGTCGATGCGCTGCTCAAGCCCCGCCCTGACGACGCGAGAACGGGCGGCGCAGAGGCAGAGGCGAGGGAGGCGTGGGAGCGTTCCAATGACGTGCGCACCGTGCTCAAGCTGATGCCACGGGTGCGCAGCGTCGAGCGCGAGGTGCTCAGCGCGCTCGCGCGTACGCTCGGCGAGACCCAAACACTCTCTTATGAAGAGCGCTGCCGCTTGGCGGTGCTCTCGCTGCCCCTCAACCTACGTCGTCTGCTCGCGCATGCTTACTTCTCCCGGCTATGGAACCTGGCGGCGTCGGAGCGGCTGCGTCAGCATGGGCTCCGGCGCGCGCTCGAGGGCGAGTTCGTGCTTCCCAGGGGCAAGCGCTTCGCGCGTCTCATGCGACGGGGGTCTGGCGCACGTCGCGATGCAGTGCACGTGGTGACGGCGGAGGAGGCGGCCGCAGGCACTTACAGCGTGCGCCGAGTTGTGCTGCCGCTGCCCGGACGGTTGATCGAGATGCCGCGCACCGCGGTGGGTCGCTTCTACTCGCAACTGCTTGATCTGGACGGCGTGGAGACGCCGAGCCTCGAGCGCTCCGCCAAACGGGCCCGTTGTGGCGCAGATGCTCCGGCGGATGGTGCTCACGTGGGTGCTAGGGAGGAGGAGGAGGAGGAGGAGGAGGAGGAGGAGGAAGGGCCTTGGGAATCGGATGTTGCGGATCATGGGGCGAGCAATATGGACGCTGACAACGACGATGCAGCAGCGGAGGGGAAGGAGCTGCCGGACGCGGCATGGCAGGCGATGGACGAGGTCCATGCCGATTCGGATCCCAGCAGCAGCAGTAGCGACAGTTGGAGTTGGTTCGAGCTCAATGGTGACTACCGCCCATTGCTGCTACGGCCGCGCCGGATGACGTGGCAGGTCAAGGACGCGGTCTCCCTCAACGAGATTAGTGAATTTAAGAACTTGTCGTTAGTCACCGCCGGCTCCGCTCTGGGCGCGCACGACGTTTTCCTCCAATTTGATCTGCCGCCGGGTGCGTACGCGACGATCGCCTTGAGAGAAGTGCAAAAGGAGAACCCAGCGCCGACGCGGAAGACGCACATTCGGTTCTGATGGGGTGTAACGTGGGTCGTGGGTCATAGGGATATGCTCATAGGCTTGGATTGGATTGGATTTTGGTTCGATTCGGCGCCGATGATCATCCGCCGCGCGTTACGCAATTTTTGGTATTAATAAAAGTAGTCTCAAAAAGTACGTGCTGCGAACAGGTCGCGCACCTGAGCCGAGATAAACAGAAGTGATGCATCTTCGGTATCTGTACCAGATCTGTACGCGGTGTCGAAAGCCACAGGCAGCGAGGCAGGTATCTGCTGGAGATAGTGCGGTTGTGATGTCTTGTACCCGGACACACGACAGGAGTAGGCAATACGACGTGATCGCTCAGTGAACCACTCCGTAACCACTCCATACATGTAGGTGTTCGGCGGGCTCACTCACACCCAAAAGTGGGCCCGCACACCTCGCGAGCGCAGCTTGTGCATCAGCCGCAGTGCCTCGTCGACTGTGTGGTTAAAGTGCGTTTCCTTCCATCCAAACTCAACGCCGTGGTCGAATCGGAAGTGGTATTCAAACCAGAGTTCGTCCACGAGCGCGAGCAGCCGTGAGTCCGCCGCGATCGCATGCATGATCGAGAGCTCTGTCGGGCTGTGGTCGATGTCGAGCTTCAGCACTACGAAATCGTCAGGCGTGACAGTATGCTTCAGCCAGGACAGCACGCTCATGCCCGTGGGCGGCGCGTCGGCGGTCGCCGGCGCCTCGGGCTCCGCGTCCACGCGTACGTTGTAAAAGGACGTGCGCATGCGCATGAGCGGCGTGAGCGTCGCCCACCACGCGGGCTGGTTGTATGGCCTCGCCTCCCATGCGAAGATGCGGTCAAAGTGGATGCAGCGGCGCGCGTATCTGTCGATCCATGAAGGCACTGAGGCGCCTCCGCGGTAGCGTGTCGCCTTGCACTCTCTTGCTGCGCTTTTAGAGTCGTGATGGCCGAGGCGTGAGCTTAGAGTGCCCGCGCTGGCGTTGGTATGGTCGAGGATGGCCTCGGCCTTGATCGCGAACAGCTTCTCGCGGCACTTGAGCCACTCGACCTCATTCGGGCCGCCGGCACCCACGTCGAAGAGCACGCTGCGTGCCAGCGGCGGCCGCCCGCACCAGTTGAGCGGCACGAGATGCGACGTGCTGGACACATCTACTCCGGGCAAGCCCATGGGTTGAGCACAACGGCGACGCCAGGCATTTTGGTTGACAAGGCAGCCAACGCGGGCGCACGGATGCCGTGCCATGCCTGTGAGAGGCTCAAGATGGCTACGCGGAAGCTCGTCTCCGGAGCAGGAGAGCGTCGAAATGGCGTCTGCTTCTGCGCCGTCGCGAGGCTTACGATCGCCATTCTCGCCAGAAACATCGGCTGCATACGGCAACCAGCCATCGTGTGCGACATTAGATTGCAACATCGTTGTCACGCAGATGCGGTTGACAGCACTTCGCGAGAGCCATTGTGCCTCGATCTTCGACGAGACGTACTGGGGCGCGGCGCAGGGAGGATACCGGTAGCGGGCCGCCATGAGCAACCTCAGCCGTGCACCCCAGCAGGCCACCGCTCAGCCTCCGAGACACGCAGTCTGGAACAAACTTCCTGTCCTGCAAAAAAGGAGGCATGCATGTACCGGTACAAACAAGCCCCACTCGCCAACATACTTGTGTTGTTTCGACTCATTAGCTTGCTTGCTTGCTTGCCAGCCGTGGGCGTGGCCGGCTCCCCATAAGGGGCCGGTCACGACGAGTTCCACCACGACGCCTCGCCATACGGCGCGTCGCCCCCCATCACGGGGGCGACCGTGACATGCAGCGGCAAAATCCTCCCCGTGAGGCGGCTCGAAAGCGCTTGTAAGCGATACTCCAGGTTCACTGTACGGTCCGGTTACGTTCCGATCGAAACAAAAGATAAACAAAAGAAAGCTTTCTACACCAACTCTTCGTATACACCGATCTCCGTTCATGTAGTACTGTAACGTACCGGTTTGTCAGCTTGTTCCAGTCCTGGTTGGTCTCTTGGTAGCCGAAGAAAAGGATCAACCTCTTCTACCGCTCCGGCTGCACGATCGTGCGCCGCGTCGGCGCGCGCTAGCGAGCTAGAGGACAGCTATGTAGGAACGGCCTCGGCTGGGTACAAAGGATAGCCAGGCGCACCTGTCAACGCTTGCTCAGAATGTTGGTTAATGCTTGGGCATGGCCCGCCATAACCTTTGCTACGCAGCGCGGCAACCTTAGCGTGGCGGTGGAATTCGAGCACAAGCGTCGTGCGCGTATGATTCCCTTGGTGCATGCCACGGTGCAGAGCATTTGTGTCGAAGATAAAGCCACCACCTGCTCGCCCCACCATCGGCACCACCCTGCCACTCTTCAACGCGTACTCGGGAGAGAATCGAGATACGCCAAGCACAGCAGTATGGTAGTACCATGTGCCATGTGTGCCCTCTGAAATGAGCGTCGGACGCCCGTCTTCTGCCACGTCATGCAAAAAGATGAACAACTTGAGCCGCCGGCCACAGCGGTCGTGGTGCCAGAGCGCCGAAACGTAGCTACTAGGATGGGTATCTTCGCCAATGTGCAGCAGGACGTGGCCCTCATATCGAACGGGCCCACCTAGGTACCGCTCGAGTAGTCTTGCGACACTCACGTTTGCCAGCAGGGGCTCGAGGGCTGGCATTTGAGGCTGCTTGATGCTGAGCACCCCGACCTTATGATTGCCGGCGGTAAGGTTAGCCAGAAGCGCTGTGCTTTGCGCTTGAAGGGCCCGTAAGTCGAGTCCCCAGTCGTCAATGCCAACCCACCCTCGATCACGCAGTTGAGAACTGTGCGGATCATCCCACGGCTGTGTACACGCATCCTCAGGTGTCAAGTAGTCGAGCTGAAACATGATAGGAGTGACACGGTCTCCTGCAGAAGCGTTGACAAGGTCAAGAACGGCTTGCTCACGCATCTTGGCGGCGCATGGCCTGGCGCCAAACTCAATACCCAGAGCATTAGCATGGAATGAGGTTGACGAAAGCAGTTCAGCAACACGGCCACCACGAAAAGCATGCCATCCGCGTGTAGCTGCCACCGCAATGGACCGGTATTGAGAATGGAAGGCGAGCGGATCCATTCGGCGTGATACCAAGCAAGCAAGCGATAAGACTGACAGGCCACGACCTTTTCAACTGTGAGTTCTGCTGGTGCTGCTGTGAAACACACGACGCGCACACTCTCCGGTGAGTGCTGCTAAGGCTGTTCAACACAACGCGCACACGCTCCGGACCTGTGAGTTGGTGCCAGTCAGTCAGTCAGTCAGTTTCATCGCGGCCCCCCCGCGCTCACCACACCGACTCATGGGACGGCTCCGAGTTGGTGCCTTCTCGGGACCACACGCTCCGGCTCACAGCCGTTTCACACAGAGCTGAAGCGAACATGAACGATTTACCTAGGATCCCTACCCGTTCCCTCACGACAAAGCCGCTTTTTCCCAAGGGGAAGTCAGGGGAGGACCAGAACACCCCAATCGCACGGGCGGAGGATTTGCCGATGCGTGTCACCGGCCCGCCCCCCGGGTGGAGGGCGTCGCGCCGCTGCGAGGATTTTCGGTTGCGGGGCTCCAATACAGGACAGTACTTAGGACACACAATCGTGTGAGTTAGATAACCCTTTGGTCACAAGCTGCCCCGTTTGGGGCTCACCATCCTGGGACGATATCCCAGACGAGGAGAGCTCAGCAAAGGCGTTCCTGTAGCTTCATGAATGCGCCAAAGTGAAACCGGACTAGATGCAGAGATGGCGCCGAAATGGTGATCTTGCAGGTTGGTGCCTGTCGGAAGAGGCGTGTGCACCCGCCCGTACAGACGCGCGGTGAACGGCGGAAGGGCAGGAGGTCGTACTCGAGGGCTGGGCGTGCTCATCACCTCCAAGAAAGGCTGGTAGCCATTAAATCTGGGTCCGAGGCTGAGCGGCACGATAGTGCTGGTGGTGCGCGGCCGAAGGGTATCCGGGTCTATCGGTGCGTGCACGCGAGCGTCGGCAAAGCCATGGTGGGTCTGTGGCCTGCGCGAGGGTGGGCCAACCTGCAATCCATAAAAGGCGGGTGTGCAGGCGCGAAAGCTCTGCACGTGGTGATGGAGGCCTCTCGGCGTATCCCAGACCGGCGCGTTTGGCAGGTGCGCTGAGGGGCGCTTCGACGGTCGTTCCAACTGAGGCAATGGTCGCAGGTCAGGCTGAGGTGGCAACGGTAACGCAATGGGCTTTCCGCTGGAATCCAATGGGATCACTGCCAACAGACCATCGCGGTCCGCATCGTCGCCACGATGTACGGTTTCATCGCCACTGCCATTGTCAATTCCCTTGCGATGATGTTCATTGACAGGTCCTTCGCCACGGCTGCGGCCACGCTTCCCCGTCTCATTCGCACGAATGTTCCTTCCGGTCGGCCCGTGGTTGCCATCCTTGCTCGCCGTAGTAGCAAGGGGCTCGTCGGGGCCGAGGTCCATGTGCGTCTCGCGCTCGTGCATGGCCTTCTTACTTGCCGTTGCCGGGGAGTGCTTGTCGAACTTGCGGTGGGGCGGACGCTCATGAGGGGCGTGGTCCTGTGGTGGTATTGGCACCTCGCAGCTGTCGGCGACCGACGGAAAACCACGTGTCATCAGCGAGCCTGCCTGTCCTCCCGTGTTGCGCCAACCATGTGCTCGCCCGTCGTTATTGAAGGCGGCTTTGACGTCGTTGTAACCAACCGTGTTCATGGGCGTGGCGTGCCATCCCTCGTCATCAGTCTCCTGCCCAGGCATGTCAAGGACCATGTAAATCTTGGCGCCTCCGTCCCAGAAGGATTCTTGACCTGGACGCAGTTCAGATTTCTGCGGGACTTTCAGAATGACAGCATCGTGCGTGCGCACGCCGGCGCTTCTGAGCGCCTGGGTGTCTCGCACGATCTCTGAATTGAACGTGATGGTTTGATGATTTGGTTGCGCCCCGATGATGTCGCAGATGGCGCCCTTGAGGTCTCGCCCAGTGGCAGCGGTGGTGACCTCCGCTTTGGGGTCCCTCCTGGGCTCGGGCGGGAGCGACACCTGTAGCGTTTTGCCGTACAGCGCGTGGAGAGATGCCGGCAGACATACCCTCAGTATGAAAGCTTGCATAGGTGGTGCTCCTTTTTGGATCAACGATAAGATGTCGCCAGAGCATATGCCAAGCGAGTCAAGGCTCTGTGACTCGTCCCGGAACACTTCATTGAACGAGCTGAACTGCATAGCTGCAAGACTCGTTCCCGCGCGCAGCTCGACGGTCTTCTTGACTTTGGCTAGGCTTTCTTTAAGCTTGACGGGGATGGAAAGGGTCATACCAATCACGTTGACGATGATGAAGGGTCCCCCTTCAACTGGCGCCAGAGTGACGTAGTCGGTTGTGTGAATATTCTTCAACTTGTAGATTTGGACCTCCATGGCAGTAAGTTCGCTGCGCTCGCGAAGCGTCTTAGCCAGGATGGCAGTTGTGATGTCTCTGCCTTCCTTCGGCTTCACCGTGACCGGCTTAAACCTCAAGCCGGAGGGAGGAGCAGCCTTGCGCTGCCTGTGGGCAGCTTCTGCCTTCTTCTTCTTCTCCTCCTCTGCTGCCGCGGCTGCCGCGACAGCCGCGGCAGCCGCGGCTGTCGCGGCCTCTTCTGTCTTCCTCTTCTCCATCATCTCTTCGTTCTTCGAGTTGTATGTTTTCTTCCGTTCAATGCTGCCGCGGGCGTGAGCCTGAATGGTTGCTGTGGCTTCCGATCGCTCTTGTGCCTCCTTCCTGGCAGTCCTGCCACGCACGAGGGCCTGGATCTTGGCGGCCGACTTCCGCCGTTTCTTGATCTCATCCTTCTTGCGCATCTTTGGACTCGGTGGGGCTTGCGTCCACTGAGCGAGTGGCCGCAACTCAGCGAGTGGCTGCAACTCAGCGAGTGGCCGCAACTCAGCGAGTTGCGTCAACTCTGCGAGTTGCGTCAACTCTGCGAGCTCATCTGGCGCGCGGATGGCCTCACCACTTACTTTCAGTGGCGGCTTTGGAATACCTTCATCCTCGTCCATGAACCTCTCGTCAAAGGATAGCGAATCGAGGCTTGCCCAATTGCCGGCGTCGAGGCGGCCGCCCATCAGCGTGGTGAATAGGTCCATCAAGAAGTCATAATATTCTTGCTCATCAATCTTATGGGTCCACGTATCAGCCAGCTCGAACAGGCTGTCGAAAAAGTCCTCTTTGGTCAAGATCTGATTGCCTCTGCAATCGTGAAGCCAATCTTCTTCAACGGATGCTTCGGCGTCGTCGCCATCTGGGTCCCAGCCTTCAAGCATCACCTTATAGATGCGACGGTAGAGTTCTCGGTGACCTTCTTTGGTAATGCTCCCTTGGCTAGCTTGGCTGTTGAAGTTCTTGATTTCGACCGCTTTCCTGCCAGCGCCTCGTATCCCGCCAGCAGCGGCTGAGTCTCGAATCGCTGCGCTGCCTGCAACTGCAGCGTTCCAGAATAACTCCAAGGCTTTGAGGATGAGCGGCGACCACCTCAATTTGAAGCGTTTCCTCAGGCTTTCGGTCGTGCTCAGGGAAGCGTCGCCCTGCTGCCAGAAGGCTGACATGCTCTCTCCTGTACAGGTACGTTCAGTTTCCACTCTACCCGATTTCATGGCCATCATCGCAGCGAGCGCGGCACGATGCACTTGGGCATCGGTTAACGCCCCGGTTGATACCTGCACAATGTGAACGCCTCTTCTGAGCTTGTCGAGGTAGTTCTTGTGCCTCTTGAACTTGCGCTCATCGAGGTTCTCGATGACCGCAACAAAGAAGTTGGCGACCATCAACCCCGATCGAATCTTTTCGAAACCTTTGCGCCATCGTACGAGTATTTCAGCACTCTTTTTCCAGACCGTCATGGCGCCGGGTAGCGAAGCTCACGCGCAGAGGTGCAGCTCGCAACCCGTACTGCCCTGCAACTCGCACTGCATGGATTGAGGACCCAGGGACCGGCTGACAAAGTTGCAAAAGTCGCTGAAACAGCTTTCATCCGAAGACGACACCTATACAACGAACCCCAAACCTATACTCCTTGAGGCCCATGTCATGTCTCTCCTCAATACCAATCCTGTGTGCCCAACCTTAGAAATGTAACAGCCGATTCACACTGGATTGAGCCTGTTCACACTTGTGTGATGGCCTCCTCGTTCGAACCTCTCAGTGGCGGCAGGGTACGGCACGGCAAATGGGTCCCGGACCATCGGTGTCGTATGCATTCTCGGCTCAACGTGACAGCGCCGCCAACGCCGCTGCCATGGAATGCGCCTCGCATGCTGCTAGCTTACAATGCCTCCCGAGACCATGAGGCAGAGGATGGCGCACGGGGCCGATTGTATAACGTGATGTCCGTGGGCCAATCCGCAAAACAATGCGCTGAACGACCCGGGCCCAGCACACGGCATCCCGCACCTTCGACGTGGCGCTGTGAGAGCAGCACTTTTGTGGGCATGCGTCTCCTCCTCGGTGTAGTCACAGCACCTCGGAACCGCATGCGGCGGGACGCCATACGCGGCAGCTGGTCGAAATGGCCTGGTCGTGCGTCCCTCGTCTGCTTTGCCGTCGGGGTTGGTGGGCTAGCGCCGGCGCTGCGCACAGGCCTCAACGCGGAACAAGCCGAGTTTGGTGACCTAGTGATGCTGCCGGAGGTCAGCGACGTGTGCCATGCATCGATCGCAAAGGCACACGCGTGGTGGCGCTTTGCAGCCAGCACCGGCGTGCCGTACGTCGGTCGGGTCGACGACGACACCTTCGTGCACGTGCCCAATCTTGAGAGCGATCTCGAGAGCCTCTATTGCCACCCGCAGCTTGTTTATGGTGTCTCGGCCTTTGTGGGCTACAACCCGACGACTTTTCGCAAGTGTGGCTACTCCTGGAGCGGGAATCGCGCGTGGCGCAAGTACGGCTGCGGCGCGACCGGCGCGCACGAGGCGACTCCCTTCGTCTCCGGCATGCTCCAAGTGCTCTCCCGCGGCCTGGCGCACACGGTGGCTAGCTCAGAGGAAGTGCGCGCCTTTGTCGCACGCGCGAGCGCCGTCATCGACATGGTGACCTGGGATAAGACCGAGGACGTGGTGCTCGGCTACTGGCTCGTGCAGCTGCTCCTGAGCGGCGCCATCGCACCGCTCGTGCACCTCGCAGCCCTTGAGCCCGGCCGTGGGCACAACCTGGGATGCCGCAAGCAAGAAGGGTTCTATCAGCGCCCCTCCAACCGCTCAAGGGCCATTCACTTCGTGAAGAAGCCGCAGGGAATGATGTACCTGTATGGGGTGATGCGCGGGCAGCACGCGCACGAGATTACGGCGTGCCGCAAGGCGGCTGGCGTCGATTGAGTAGGAAGGAGGGGCTAGCACACATCAAGCTGCAAAGATTCTAAGGTAGGCCAACGGTATAACGCTCTATTCCGTATCGCTGATGTGCGTTACATCAGTAAGGAAACGCGGAGGTAGAAGCGTTTGCGATATCCGATAAGAATGACTTTTATATAACCCGTACCCGAGCCCCTGTGAGCTGACAGCTGTGTGCTGAGAAAAATCCAATTGGAAAGATCCGGAAACCGGGGAAAGCCCCGGTTTGGGGTTCGGAAAGAAAAAGGGAGGTTGTACTATCGAGTACACTCCACAGCGTACGGCTGTGAAACCTGTGTACGAGCGGGGCCGAAACTAATACACGTGGCTGCGTGAGGTGTGACTCTCGTCTATCGTGAACCCATGCGTGCTCCGCGCGACATGCGGGCTGGCGGGCTCTTCTTGCTACTACCATAGGTAGATCATCATCGCCTCCTCCCCCTGCGTGACCGATGTTCAGCATTCGCGTGCCAGCACGTGCCGGTGCCGCCAACGGCTGACACGTGCCACTCGTTGCGCGGCTCTCGACTACGGTATCGTGCGTGTGCTATCGCTGCAGTCCGAGGCACGGCGAGCTTGCACATGCGGCCGCACTTCGCTCGCCCTCCTACTCAAGTCTCGTCTAGACCCGCTTGCTGCGAAAGTGGATGTCGAACTCGCCGATGCACCTTTGAACGTCCGCCTTCAGAGCCTCGAGCGCTGCGGCGGCGACCGGCCGCAGCTCAGGCTCCTTGACCTCTGCCTTGTAGGTATGCGTCGCGTCAGCACAGCCGGCGCCGCTCACAGTGCCTGGGGTTGCGGTCGGGCTCACCTCGGCGTAGTGCAGCGTGCCCGAGCATAGCTTTGTCTCGATGACCTTGGCATCGACCGCGGGCGGGACGCCGGGGGGAGGAAGCTCCGCAAGCCGCTTCGCCTTCCATTCGAGCTCGAGAGCGTACTCATAGATGTGGCGCACCTGGCCGCGCGAGGCGACGACCGAGGCGGTACCCTCGACACTCTTGACCTTGGTGATCGAGATCTGCACCTGTTCGGCAGAGCCGCGCGCCGTCTCGAGCACCTTTGTAAGCTCGGCCTTACACCAATCGCCCATCTCCTTCTCCTCCCACGTGCCGCCAGCATTCCAGGCCGATCCGGCGGCAGCCTGCTGCCGTGCCTCTTCCGCGCTCGCGGGCGCCGCCTCCGCCCCGCCCGCCGACAGTCGCTTCGGTTTCTTCTGCTCGTCGAGGAGCGCCTTCGTCTTCTCGTCAATCTGACGATCAAAATAGGAAGTTTTCGAGCCGTCAGCGCGGATCTTGTACCCCTTCATATCGAGGCCCTCCTCGCCGCTCACGGTCACCTTCTCGGCCTTGCGCGCGCGCCGCCGCTCCGCGTCCGCCTCCTCCTTGGCCTTCTTCTGGAGTGCCTCGACTCGCTCCCTGTCCTTCTTCTCCTCATCCTTCTTTTGCTGTTTGTAGACCTCAAAGGAGATGGGCTCGTCGACCTCCATCGCCTCCATCGCCGCCGTCGCTCCCTGCGCCTCATCCGCACCCTCGTTCGCACCAGCAGCAGCCGGCGGCGATGGCGTCACCGGCGGTGCGGACTCCTCCGCGAGCGCGCTAGTGGGCACCTCCTCGAGCGCCTGGGCAAAGTCAGACAGCGCGTCACTCACCACCGTCTTGAGAATTTCGAGGGCGCTCAGCGTGCGCTCCTCGGGCAGAGTCTTGGCGCCCGGCACGGCGCCCATGTCCTCGTCGTCGTCGTCCCCCGTCCCTTCCTTGTCCTTGGGCGGTGGCGGCGGCGGCGGGAGGATCATCGTGTGGTTCACCTCGCCGATCGAGATGTACGCGCCGTCTCGAGCGCCGTCTGGCGCAGGCATCACCTCACTGTACACGAGCGTGCCCGAGCTCTCACCACGCTCAGTGGCGACGGCGTCGGCGGCGTCACCTTCAGGCGACTTGAGCGGGCCGCTCACCGTCCAGTCGAGCGAGAAGGCGTACTCAAAGAACCGCCGGCCGGTGGCGCCACCAAGGAGCGTCGAGGCAGAGCCATCGAGCCCCCGCACGGCCGTTACCCGAGCGACACAGCCGTCCAAGTCGGCGTGACAGCGGAGGAGGCGAGGGGTGAGGTCAGCGCGCGCCCATGCGCTCAGGTCCACACCCGCCGCCGTGCCCGCCGCCGTGCCCGCCGCCGTGCCGGCCGCACCCGCCGCCGCGCCGGCGCCCTCGGCCGCACCCGCCACCGCTTCCACAGAGGAGGCATCCTCACCGAGGAATTTCCGCAGCCGCGCTCGTCGAGTCTCCTCGCGCTGCGCCTTCTGCCGCTGGCGCAGCCTGTCGCACTCGACGCGCCACTCGGCGCGCAGCCTCTCCTCGGCGAGTGCCTTGAGTCGCGCCTCTTCTTGCTTGCGCGCCCTCTCCGCCGCCTCCTCCTTCGCCACCGCCTTCTCGGCGGCCGCCCCGAATTTCGCCGAGAAGCTCGACTTGAGGCCATCGCGCTGCACCTTGAGCGCCGCCTGTACCGTGACCAGCTCGGCGCGCGCATTCTTGTCCTTCGGGTCCGCCTTGCATGCGGCCAGCAGGTCCTGCTGCGCCGACGAAAGCTGGCCCAGCTTACCCCTAGCCATGCCGCGCCGGAAGAGCGCCTTCGAGTTGTCCGCCTCGAGCTCGAGCACCTGGGAAGCGCTCGCCTCGGCCGCCTCCCACGCCTCGAGCTTAATCTGCGCGGCCGCCGAGTTGTTGTGCAGCGAGATGAGCACCGGCTTGAGCAGCTCCTTCGCCTCATTGGAGGTGGGCGCGTCCTTCACCGCGTTGAGCGCCTCATCATACGTGGCAATGGCCGCCGCATTGTCGCCCGCCTTGAAGAGCGCGTTGCCCGCGTCCTTGAGCCGCGTCGCATCCTCCAGCAACGACTGCGCCATCGCGGCCGAAAGCTGCTCCTCCTCCTGCTCGGCGCCCGTCTTCTTCTTAGCTTCCGCTGCCTCCTCCTCTGGGTCCACGGGGTCTGGAAAGCCATCGTCGTCGTCTTCATTGTCGCCCGCAGACAGATCCATTGGTTCTGGCTTCGTCTCTGAGGACATGTAATAGGAGGCTGCACGGCTAGAGAGACTGGAGAGATAGAAGCTGGTGAGCCTTGACGCCAATACTAGTGTGCGTCTCGAAGTGCAAAAAGATTCCGCCACGTGGCGGAATCCTGGTTCATTCACAGCTATGTTTCTTGAACAGAAGAGTGAAAGCCGGAACGGAGGGAAATGTCGTCGTATGCATGCAAATCCAGGGAAGCAGGGATGCAAATGCGTGCTCTTTTCGGTTCGAGATGGCAGACATTCGCGACGACTCGCCCGGCCAAGATAATCTCAGTTTTATGTGTCTGCCACGCCAGCCCCTGGGGGCCTGGCCCTGGGCCATAGGAAACGTGTTGATATTTTCAGGTGAATCAGATGATTAGATTTCGCGGATTTGAGCTACACTTTCCCGCAGAGGTAGAGCCCAATTTCTATAAGACACCATCTGAACTGAACTTTCAAATGATGCTGCGCTCGCCAGGTGTGCGCGACTTGAACGGTGCAGCCACAGCGCTGAGGGCCCCCCAAGAGCGCTGCGTGCGACCCTTGCCAAGATCCGGAGAAGATGCCGCGTGGTCAGGCACCTTGAGGACGTGTGGCCGAGAAGGCTGAAGAAGAGCTCGGGAGTTCGACGTATCTCCTCGGAAACGCTCGCATAATTCCTGGTAGTTTAGCGAGCCGGAGCGATCTTGGTCGAGCGAGTCAAAGGCGGCGTCGGCTTCGGCACTGGTGGCAACGATGACCATCTTCCGCAGCACGAGCCTGAATTCCTGCTTTTCAATCTGGCCCGATAGGTCCTGGTCGAACGCGCGGAATATGTCGATGATCCTCTTGGGCTCCCTCGCAAACTTATTCTTGAGCTGGCCGACGATGTCGGTCATGTTCCGCACGACCTTGATCACGACCCGCAGCTTGTCGGTCGTGAGAAGCTCAGCAAAGTCTGTATCTTCCGCGACGGGGCGGCCGCCCACGGCCAGAAGCCGATCATTGATCTCAAGCCTCGGGTCACTATAGGCTGCGGGTGAGCCCGGCTTGATCGCGAGGACCAGCACGGCCCCGTCTTGGAAGCCCACTCCAAGTCCGAGTGACTCGTCCTTTGTACGCTTCCAGAGCGTAGCGTTGAAGACCTGGTCGATGTCCTTCTTAGGAAAGGAAGGAACATGCGGGGCCATCTGCTCCACCGTTGCCTCCTCCTTCAACTTCGCTTTGGGCGGCGCAAGGTCAAGGGTCTCCCTATTTAGGATTGACTCTTCAACCGGCGCGGCCTTTTCGGCAGGCGGTCGAGGAGGCGGCGTCTCGGCTGGCGGCCGAGGAGGCGGCGCCTCGGTGCGAAAGAGGGCTCCAAAACCTTGTCCCACTGCGCCGCCCCAGGCCTGCAGCCCTTGCCCTACGTTTTTGACGCCCTGCTCCCACTGCGACACGACTCCGCCCTGCTGGACCCCCTGGCCGACATCGGCCGCTGACACACCCTTGGTGGCAGCCGCAGCCTTCGCAGCCGCTGCTTCCTTGTAAGCGATTGCCGCCCTCTCGGCCGCTGCCACTCTCTCGGCCGCTGCCGCCCTCTCGGCCGCTGCCGCCGCCTCAGCCGCGGCCTTCTCGGCCGCTGCCGCCGCCTCGGCCGCCGCCAGGTCGAGCATCGTCAGGGGGGTGAGCCTTTGAACTGTGGGACGCTCCCACTGCGAAGTTCCGTCATCCGACCAGTAATAGACGCCGCCACCAGCGGAGGCCTCCGCGTGCCAGCTTGGCGGCAGATCCGTGTCCAGCTTTGAGCTTGCATCTCGGCCATTTGAGCTGGCATCTCGGCTTGATGGCAGATCCGCCGCCAGCTCGGCCATCAAGGCAGCGACGTCCGCGGAGCGCCGAAGAGCGAACTTGTCCGTGCTCCCCGCCGTCGTGCTGGTCTCATTGTAGCCCGGGCTGCTCGCGCTGCGGACGGTGCCCGTGCTCCGGACCGAGGAGGTTTCGCTCTGCGCCACCTCTTGCGCGAGCAGCCTTCGCTCACGAGCAAGCCGCTGCTCCTCTGCATGCAACCGTGCAACCTCCGCTGCTCGCTCCGCCGCCCAGCGCCGCTGCGCCTCCTCATGAGCCCGTCGCTGCTCAGCGATGGCCATCTGGTCATTGGCCATCCTCGCCGCCGCCGCCAGCTGCGCCTCGATGACAGCCTGCTGCTGCCGCGTGGCCGCGAGCGCAGCCTCGAGAAGCCGAACACCTTCGTCGGCAGGGGAGGCGGCTGCGACCGCCATCGCCGACGCCTTTCGCATCAGCTCGCTCACGTCGCTCAGCCTGCCGTTTGACGAGATCGTCGGCAACACTGTGAGCTCCATGGGAGCTCTGATCGTGCTCGATGTCGTCGCGGCGGTGGCGGCGGGGGAGGGGGGAGTGGGGGACACGTCTTCATAAGTGGCCGTTGGGGCGGGCGCAGGCGGGGCATTCGCGAGCTTATGCTGCTCCGTCTGCTTCACGATGAACTTGCCCATCCCCTCGTATCGAATCGTGTAGAGTGGGGGCGCGGTCTCGCGGTGCACCTCAACGATCTCGGCGCGGATCTGCGTGCCATGGGCCGTGCGGTAGAGGACGATGTCGCCCTTGGAGAAGGGGGCGCGCGGGCTCGACGTGCCGTGTGCGGTGGCAGTGCTGTTGAGCGAACGACGCGGCGGCGGCGGGGGTGCTTCATCATCAGAGGAGGGCTCAGAGAAGGAGGGCTGCCAGATGAGCTGCGAGGCGGAGGGCTGCGAGGCGGAGGGCTGCGAGGTGGAGGGCTGCGAGGCGGAGGGCTGCGAGGTGGAGGGCTGCGAGGCGCCGATGCGAGGAGAGGGCTGCGAGGCGGATGCGTTCAACGAGGTCTGTGAGGGGCCGCGGCGCTCGTCACGGTGCTCGAGGGGGCTGGTACGAGTCTGAACATTGGTCTGAAGATCCAGCGACCAGATCCGACTAGATCCCACAGGCGCGGCCAGGTGTACCTGAGCTGTTGGGTCTTTCTGTGCGCCGGCCCATGGGTCCGTTGCGATCCTGGGACGGTCGGGCAGCGCGCTCGAGCGTTCGAGCGTCGCGCGCTGCTCGGCGATCAGACGGGAGAGAAGCGATTCGTCCACGTCAGGGCTCAAGCCCTCTGGCGAATCGGGCCGCGGTGAGAGTGACGCAACGCTCGAAATGCTCTCAAAGGGCGAATCAGGCTGCGAAGATTGGAGCGCCTCCACGATGGCACGTGCAGCCTGCGCGCTCACCGCCGCCCGATGCCCCTCGCTGGCGGCGAGCTCTGCGGCGGCGGCAAGCTCAGCGGACGCACAAAAGTCCATGTCGTCCTCCACTGAGGATTCAGTGTCGAGGACGCGCATGAGATCGAATGTCACCGTCATCGCGTCCTTGAGGGCGCCAAAGTTGGACGCAGAGCTAACCGGCACGCCGTCAATTGCCATCACGCGATCGCCGATGCGCAGCCGCCCGCAGCGCATCGCCGGCGTGTCCTCGCCGATGGCTGAGAGCGTGACCACGTCGCCGCCGTCGAAGCCGAGGCCCAGCCCGAAACCCTCGTACGGGTCGCGCTCTAACGTCACGCGCAGCTTCTCAACGAGCGGCTTGGGCACTTGTTCATGATGCACCGTGACGTCGGCAGTGGGCATCGGAGGTAATCTCGGAGGCAGGTCGACGGGGCCCGCCGCGGTGGATGTTTTCATGCCTCGACGCAAGAGTCGCGCCGGAGAGAGTATACTCGTGAGGCGGGAGGCGGCGCCATGCAGGGTCGCCTTGTGGGATGTCTTGGGCTTGGCGAGATCAACAGAACTGGCGGCATCGACGACGCGCGTGAGCACGAAAGTGACCGTGGTGGCATCCTTGAGTGCGGACAAGATGTCCAGGTATGAGGTGTCGGACTGGTGACGCACCGGAACGCCGTTGATCGCCACTACGCGATCGCCCTTGCGCAGCTGCCCGCAGCGCATCGCCGGCGTACCCTCGGCAATCGACGACAGCAGCACCGCCGTCCCGTCGAAGCCAAGGCCCAGCCCGAAACCCTCGTACGGGTCGCGCTCTAACGTCACGCGCAGGACCTCGACGTCCGGTTTGGGCATGGCAGAGGCCGACTCCGGGGACGCGACCGCGACCGCGGTGCTGGCCGAACTAGCCTTCTTTCTGCGCAAGCTCGTCAAGCTCAAGCTTCGCCATGACCGGCGTGCCTCCTTGCGCTTCGGAGTGCCAAAAAGGACGGATTCGACCTCTGTGGAAGAGTCCATTGGAGCGGGCTGCACCGCAGGGCTATTCTTTGGCTTGACCACGATCGCGTCTCCACCCAAGTCGACCACCCGTACCCAGCGCGCCTTGCCGTTCGCGAGCGCCGGGCTCCCGTGTCGCCCATTATGGCTCACCTTCGGGCTCCCCTGTCGCCCATCGGGCGCCGAGGCGACAAACCGGAGCGCGCGCTCCTGCGCCTCGCCATCAGCCTCATCGCGTTCGTCGCTGCTGATCAACTCCGAGATCATGCGCTTCTCATTGTCCTCAAGCCAGGCAAGTTGACCCTCCATCGGGCGATTGCCGCGCTCGGGCGGTTGCAATCGCAAAGGCGGCGGTGACGTCGCGAGCTGGGGCTTCTGAAGCTGGGGTGGCCCGGGGGCAAGCTGGGGTGGCCCGAGGGTGGGGATGCCTCCGATGGGGATGAACGTGCGGTCGGGGATGGTGATCGGCGTGACCACCTGGGACATGCCGCGGCCACCATCTCGCGACCACTCGGGAGCTTGCGGTGGCGCCCGGGGAAGGGGGGGTGGGGAGCCCGCCTGTGATTCAGACGCAGCAGTGGTGCACGAGCGCTCCTTGGTAAACGAGCGAGCACGGAGAAGGCGCTCTTCAATGCGACTCCTCACGAGTCGTCCAGGGATACGTGCTGTAGCCGCGCGCACGCTTTCGAAGGAGACAGACCCTGGAGACACAAGTGGAGACAGCGGGGAAGTGTCCGCCTCCTCCTCGCTCGAAAACGAGCCGGTTTTGTTGGCCAACAGTATTGTGGCTGACGTCTCCGGCTCTGGGCTCACCGCTTGGATTGTTGGCGTCTCCTGTGCGCCGCCAAAGCGGGGAAGATCTGGGAGCCCAAAGAATGACATCACCGTTTTGCGCTCCCCGGGCTGCACGTCGGACTGCACGCTAGGCGTCTCGTTTGGCGTAATCTTATGCCGCCGATCCAGCTCGCCGAACGGCACGGGCACCTCAATGCAGGCGCTGTGGCGGCGGCGCGGCGGCGGCGGCGGGGGGCTGCCGTCGCCATATGGGAACTCCCCTGCCAGCTCGCGCATGGTGGACTCATATCCTGCCCCAGGGCTAGGCGCGCCCGTCGTCGACATGGCGCCCGCCTTCGCTCACCGGCACTTGAATCCCTCTGAAAAATTCTCGAAACTTGTGAACGGCCACTTACCTAAATTACAAAAAGTACAATGTGACCAAGAAGTTGGGTCAGCTCTGCTCTCGTGCATGCTTGATTGCGATTGAGAGTTCGAAAGGATAGTGTGTGCGCCGCGCCCGGGACGACGACTGTACGATCATTCCCCTTTCCTCGGAAAGACCCGCCTTCGCTCTTGGTAGGCTTTCGTGAAGGACCCCCAAACTTTATTTCTAGAGGCCACATAGCGCTGGACGTTGACGTGACAAAAGAAGAGTGAGCGCGTGCGCGTTCACAGATGCACCCACGAGGTCGTGAAACCACATTTTGCGACCATTGTGATGCCAAAGACCTTGCCTGTGCTGCCAATCACTTGCAACGCATCCGAGTTTGCAGAGGTGTACGCGCGCACGCGCGCCGTGCTTCTCCGCGGCGGCGGCGAGCACGCGGAGCGCCGCTTCGGTTTGGAGGAACTGCGCAGGCTTCCCGCGCACTCCGAGCTGTTGCGAGACGCGGGCGAAACCTTCACCGTTGAGAATGCGCCGATTCGCGTCGCTGAATTCGTCGATGGCCGCGGCAAGCGCAAGCACGCACCCGAGGATGCCACGGCGGCGGTATTTGGACCGCGAACGGCGTCTGAGCTCCTCGACAGCGCTTGCGCTCTTCCAGGAGCCTGGTATGCATCATGCGTGCTCGGAAGGGAGCCCGCCGCCATCGATGCGCTGCTCCGCGCCGTCCCTCTCGCCGTGCCGCCCTCTCTCGCAGATGCCCATGCGCGCCACTCGCGCGCAGTCTGGATCTTTATCGGCCGAAATGACGCGAGCGCTCCACTGCCAGGCCGACCGGAGCACACGGATAGTGTGCAGCACGACGGCACTTGGCACTACCAGGCGGAGGGCGTCAAGGAGTGGCGTCTCCGTCCCACCGACGAGCTCCTCGCGTCTGCGCCGCCGGGCACCCTCCCCTCCCGATGCCGCGTCCTCTGCGAGCGCGGCGACGTGCTGGTGATCTCGACGCGCGATTGGTGGCATGCCACGTCACTGCCTCCTCAGACAAATGAGTCCAAGGTGTCGCTCTCATATGCGCGCGAGTTTCGACTGGGAGGAGCGGCAGCGGAGGGGCAGAAGAGGAAGCGCAAGCAGGCGGAGATGATGGGTGGGGAGGTAGAGGAGAAGGGGGAGGAGAAGAAGGAGGACGACGAGGAGAAGGCACGTGCGAGCGAGGACGAGGGTGACCACGAGGACGGCGATACTTTGCAGATGGGCAATGTGGATGGGCTGTGCGCGGGCATGGCCATCAAGGCGGGAGAGATCGTGCTGCGCGAGGCACAGATGCCAGATTGCACTCTGCCGATGGGCGAGGTGTACAACGTCCAGGCCGAGCGCGTGCGCGTGCGCACGACGGTTGGTGGTCGCAGCAAGCGTGAGCAGGTGCTGATCGCAACTCGCGATATCAAGAGCGGGGAGGCTCTCATCCTGCCGCCAGCAGAGCTGCAGGAGTCTCTGGCAGAGGAGGACAGCGACGAGGACGAGGAGCGGGATGAAGAGGACGAGGACGACGAGCAGGAGGGGAAGGTGGAGGGCGAGGATGGCGAGGATGGCGAGGGCAGTGACGACGACGAGGACGACGACGACGACGTGGAGGAAGAGGCCGTCGTGCAATGCGACGGGCGCAAGTGTCGAAAGGAGATGAGCTCGCTCGACGAGATCGTGTTCACCAGCCGCTTCGGGCAGGACTACTGCGCGGCATGCGTGGCCACCTTTTCTGACTTGCGACGGGAGGGGCTGACGCGCTCAACGGTCGCGGAGCGCCTCCAAGCAGTGACGGTCGCATAACGGTCGCGGAGTGTCTCCAAGCCGCGCGCGAGGAGCCGTGAGAGCCACTCAGGCTGCCAGGTTTGGGTGAGATGTGGGCTCGACTCGACGAAGAAGTGCATGGATGGATGACTCGCAGACTGATACTGTGTGATATGATGAATGCCAGAGTTTCGGGACACCCACCGCACACTGCGAACCTGTGCGCCCTAATATTCAGTACCGACATACAGCTGCGCCCTAATATTCAGTACCGACATACAGCTGAGCCTGTAAAGTTTGTGTACTGTACACTGTGAATACACTAGGTGTTCGTACGTATCACCCACCCTGCCGAGTATGTCGCGACTTTGACTTTATGGGCGAAACGAGGTGAAGAATCTCCAATCTGAATGTGATAACAATCCAGAAATAATACTGTAGTATAGTACCTCTGGGTCACTAGCAACCGAGATTGTTAGGGATGGCGTACCTCACCGCGCACTGGACTGGTTTTACGTATACCACGAACCACACGCGCCCAATTCCGGGAGGGTCCAGGATGCAGGAACGCGACGGAGACTCTGGCATGTTGCAAGATGCATGCGGGACCGGACAGTCAGCAGACCGGTCCCTAAACAGCTTACTTTTGGTCCGATAATTTCCACGTCACGTTCGCTCTTAAAGAAACCCTCGTCCACAGGACGATCAGGCGCAACCGCCCAGCAGCACCACCGCACGCACCTGCACGAGCACATGCACGAGCATCCGAGTAAGACCGCCGCCACTTCAGCTTGCAGCGAAGCGCCGCCACCACGCTCACGACCACACGAGACCCGCGATCACGAAAAGCAGGTTCGTACCGTTCCGTGTCATCCCAAGGTGTGGGCGGGTAGATGTTTCCTCTGTTACAGTTTGCGCAGATCGGCTGGCTTCAAGGCTACCGTGCTCCCATGGTGCAGCCGCACAGAGTACCGCCCGCGCTCGCTGTCCCAACCGGCGGCCGTCCCCATCCTGTCGTTGAGCTCCGGCTTCACCACGAGCCCATGCACCAGCACCTACTCGCAAACGAGCCCTTCAGCACTCGGGCCGGGTGATGACGAAGACGGCGCCGTCCCTGGCACAGATTGTGTCCCTGGCTGTGGCTCCTGTGCAGTGTGTCAAGCTGTCGCAGGTTGGCTGGCTTCAAGAACAGCAAGCTCCCATCCTGCAGCCCCACAAAGTACCGCCCGCGCTCGCCTACGGATGAAATCCCATGGAGCTCAAACATCAGTCATCACTATCGCGCAGCAGCGGCCGCGCCTCGTCGAGCTTGCCCTGATGAAACAGGAAGAAACCCAATGCTCTCATGGAGTCGAGCGTGGTAGGGTGCCGATCGCCGAGCGTCGCACGCTGCGCCTCGAGCGCCTCGCGGTACAGCGGCTCCGCCTCATCGAGCTTGCCCTGGGCTTCCAGCAGATTCCCCAGATTGTACATGATTCTGAGCGTGTCAGAGTGCCTATCGCCGATCGTCGCACGCATCGCCTCGAGCGCCTCCCGGTACAGCGGCTCCGCCTCATCGCGCTTGCGCTGAGCCGACAGCAGATTCCCCAGATTGTTGATGGATCTGAGTGTGTCAGGGTGCCGATCGCCGAGCGTCGCACGCATCACCCCAAGCGCCTCGCGCACCAGCGGCTCCGCCTCGTCGAGCTTGCCCTGGGCCCGCAGCAGATTCCCCAGATTGTTCAAAAACTTGAGCGTGGTAGGGTCCCGATCGCCGAGCGTCGCACGCACTGCCTCGAGCGCCTCGCGGTACAGTGGCTCCGCCGCGTTCAGCTTGCCCTGGGCCTTCAGCAGCTGCCCCAGATTGTTCATGGAGATGAGCGTAGAAGGGTGCCGATCGCTGAGCGTCGCACGCTGCGCCTCGAGCGCCTCGCGCAGCAGCGGCTCCGCCTCGTCGAGCTTGCCCTGGTCCTGCAGCAGCGCCCCCAGGCGATTCTGCAGCGCCGACGTCGCCCGCTCCTCGCGCGGCATGCGCGCCAGCGCCGCGCGGCCCTCCGCCGCGAGCCACTCGCGCAGCGCCTCCGAGAGCCGCGCATCCAGCTCTGTGTGACCGCCTTTCAGCGTGCGATCGATCGCCGCGTGGACCATCGCCTGATCCTCCCGCGTGAAGCACTCGGCCGAGCGCGAGTCGATGTGTGCCACGCTTGCCGCGATCACGTCAAACTCATTCACCAGCGCCGCCTGAAAGTCGTCCGACTCCGCCGGCGGCAGCCGCACCCTCAGTGCGGACGACGCGCCGCCCTTTCCTCTTCGCGCCGTGAGAGTGCACAGCACCTCCCAGAGCATCCACGCGCGCCGAAGTGGCACCGCGTCCCGCCATGGCGCGAAGACGAGGCACGTGTGCCCGATCGCGGCCGTCGTGAGCTGGAAGACGACGTCCCAGTTGCAAGGCCGTTGCGCCGTGCCCACGTCGCCGATCCAGTGCTGGTACTGCGAAAAGATGTCGAGCCACACGTAATGCCGCTCGTGCTCCTCTTCAGGCAGCGACGACACGTGCGCACACACGGCGTCGACGAGGTCGCGGAACAGGTACTTGCGCGCGTGCGAGACGAAGATGGTCGGTGCGGCGGCCAACGGCACTCCCGTCACGGGGTCGGCCGCCCCCAAGCGGACGAGGCACGCGGCCAGCGAGTCCCCTGCTGTCTCGGTGAGCGGCATGCACACGCGCTCGCACACGTCCTCAGTCGTGGCATCGACGAGCAGCGCCTCGTGTGCCCGAGCGAATGCGCGCAGGCACGCGACCGACACGCCGAGAAACGGCCAGTTGGGCAGCGCACCGATGGCCGCAGCAGACACCACGCACTCTTTCGGCGCTTCGTCGCCGCCGAGCCGCTCGAGGCGGACGCGCCACCGCCCGTCGGAAGATCCGAGCTTCTCGAGATTGGATGACTTGAGCGAGACAGTCTTGCTGAGCGGCGCATCGAGACGAACGAACACGCGCTCGTCCAGGGCAGGCCCTTCGACCTCACCGACGCTTCCGTTGAGCTCGGGCTTGCTCGCGAGTCCATGAACCCGCACCCGACTCCCAGCGAGCTTCTCGAGGAGCGTGACACCCTGTGTAGTCAGCAGAGGGGCGCGGTGAGAGACAGCACAATGCACGCAGGCGTCACTGAAGGGGGGTTTTGCGGTGGTGTGCCATCCATCCCGTCTGATCTTCGCACCACAGATATGAGGCGGGGCCGCGCGTGGCACAACTTTATCGGCGTCCACGCACCTGGCCGTTGAGCTCCGGCTCGTCCTGCAGGCCAAACAGCGCCGCCGGGTCGCCTGCGGAGAGTGTCCTTGGGCTGCCGTAAATATCAAGCTCGAGCGACCCGATCCCGAGCCAGTCGGCCTTGCGCGCCGCTAGCCGCAGCGGCGCCAGGCGCACCGCCTTCATCCACATATCGCGGCCCACCCTCCACGAGAATGTGACGTCGGATGCTGGCACGTTCATCTCCTTCACTGGTTGCTGATCGCCGCCGGTCCTGGCTCGAATGACCCACTCTCCCGGCCGGCCCTTGCGCAGAAGGTCGCCCTCCAGGCCGACACCGGCGACGGTGGCGACGACAGGATCGCCCGGCCGCAGCGGCTGGTGGCGCCGCCGCTCCACCACGACGTGGACGAGCGAGGTCACGCCGTCGGACGCGAGGACGTCGAAGCCATCCTCGGTCGTCTCAACGAGTGTCGCATGGAGCGGCACGCCGGGCAGGTACTCTTCCATGTCCTTTGCAGCCATGTAGGTGCGGCTCCAATCGTATGGCGGGGCGATTGCGAGGTGCCGCGTCGGGCAAGGACGGTCGGTCGACACTCGTGCCATAGGCACAGATTGTGTCCCTGGCTGTGGCTCCTGTGGAGTGTCAAGCTGTCGCAGGTTGGCTGGCTTCAAGGCCACCGTGCTCCCATCCTGCAGCCGCACAGAGTACCGTCCGCGCTCGCTGTCCCAGCCAGCGGCGGTCCCCGTCCTGTTGTTGAGCTCCGGCTTCGCCACCAGCCCATGCACCAGCACCTGCTCGCCAACAAGCCTTCCAGCACTTGGGTTGGGTGACGACGAAGACGGCGCCGTTTCAACTCTGGCGGGCGCGCCTCCCATACCCGTTGTTGGGAGAAAGTCGGCACCGGTAAATGGTCCTCCCTGCGTGGTAAATGTTCCTCCATGCGCGGCGGGCGGCGGCGCGGCAAGCGGCGGCGCGGTGCCGTTGAGGAGGCTGGTGAAGTCGGCCTGGTGCTCATGGATGAGCTGGAGCATGGGCAGGTTGGAGGCAGCGAGCTGCCTCAGGAGTGGTTCGACGAGTGCCGAATTATGTCGTTTCATAGCGATTAGCTGCATCACCTGTGGGTCATTCTGCATGCGTTGCAGCGGCGTCATCGCCGCCCGCGGCGCGCTGTGCAGGGTTCCAAGCGCCACCGCGACTGACTCGGCCGAGAAAGCCGCGGCGCCGCCGGCCGGCTGCGCGGCCGCCGGCGTAGCGCGTGTGGCGGCCGCCGGCTGTGCTGCTGGCGCGTGTAGCTCCTGTGCAGTGTCAAGCTGTCGCAGATTGGCTGGCTTCAAGGCCACCGTGCTCCCATCCTGCAGCCGCACAGAGTACCGCCCGCGCTCGCTGTCCCAGCTAGCGGCAGTCCCCGTCCTGTGGTTGAGCTCCGGCTTCGCCACCAGCCCATGCACCAGCACCTGCTTGCCGACGAGAGGCGCGCGCGCGCTGCGCTTCGACTCTAGCGCCCTATGCAGGTCCATGACTTTGATCGTGTCGGGGTGAAGATCGCCGAGCGTCGCACGGCAATGCTCGACTAATAGCGGCAGCGCCTCGTCGAGCTTGCCCTGGGCCTTCAGCACCACCGCCAGACTGTAGATGGAGATGAGCGTGTTAGGGTGCCGATCGCCGAGCGTCGCACGCTGCGCCTCGAGCGCCTCGCGCAACAGCGGCTCCGCCTCGTCGAGCTTGCCGCCCTGGTCATACAGCAGCGCTCCCAGACTAGTGATGGAGATGAGCGTGTCAGGGTGCCGATCGCCGAGCGTCGCACGCCGCGCCTCGAGCGCCTCGCGCAACAGCGGCTCCGCCTCGTCGAGCTTGCCCTGGGCCCTCAGCAGCACCCCACGAATGTTGATGCAGGCGAGCGTGTCAGGGTGCCGATCGCCGAGCGTCGCACGCCTCGCCTCCAGCGCCTCTCGAAACAGCAGCTCTGCCTCGTCGAACTTGCCCTGGTCCTGCAGCAGCCTTCCCAGACTGTCGATGGAGAGGAGCGTGTGAGGGTGCCGATCGCCGAGCGTCGCACGCCTCCCCTCGAGCGCCTTGCGATACAGCGGCAGCGCCTCATGGAGCTTGCCCTGGGCCTGCAGCAGCGACCCCAGATTGTTAATAGAGCTGAGCGTGTCAGGGTGCCGATCGTCGAGCGTCGCACGCTGCGCCTCGAGCGCCTGGCGATACAGCGGCTCCGCCTCGTCGAGCTTGCCCTGGGCCTGCAGCAGCGACCCCAGATTGTTGATGGAGGTGAGCGTGTCACGGTGCCGATCGCCGAGCGTCGCACGCATCGCCTCGAGCGCCTCGCGCACCAGCGGCTCCGCCTCGTCGAGCTTGCGCTGGGCCTGCAGCAGCACCCCCAGACTGCTGATGGAGACGAGCGTGTGAGGGTGCCGATCGCCGAGCGTCGCACGCTGCGCCTCGAGCGCCTCGCGCACCAGCGGCTCCGCCTCGTCGACCTTGCTCTGGGCCTGCAGCAGATTCCCCAGATTGTTGATGGAGCCGAGCGTGTGAGGGTGCCGATCGCCGAGCGTCGCACGGCTTGCCTCGAGCGCCTCGCGCAATAGCGGCTCCGCCTCGTCGAGCTTGCCCTGGGCCTGCAGCAGCCTTCCCAGATTGTTGATGGAGATGAGCGTGTTAGGGTGCCGATCGCCGAGCGTCGCACGCTTTGACCTGAGCGCCTCGCGCAACAGCGGCTCCGCCTCGTCGAGCTTGCCCTGGGCCTTCAGCACCTCCGCCAGATTGTTGATGGAGCCGAGCGTGTCAGGGTGCCGATCGCCGAGCGCACGCCTCGCCTCGAGCGCCTCGCGCACCAGCTGCTCCGCCTCGTCGAGCTTGCCCTGGGCCCTCAGCAGCACCCCCAGATTGTTCATGGAGCCGAGCGTGTCAGGGTGCCGATCGCCGAGCGTCGCACGCTGCGCCTCGAGCGCCTCGCGCAGCAGCGGCTCCGCCTCGTCCAGCTTGCCCTGGGCATGCAGCAGCATTCCCAGCTGGTTCTGCAGCGCCAACGTCGCCCGCTCCTCGCATGGCATGCGCGCCAGCGCCGCGCGGCCCTCCGCCGCGAGCCACTCGCGCAGCGCCTCCGAGAGCCGCGCATCCAGCTCCGTGTGACCGCCTTTCAGCGTGCGATCGATCGCCGCGTGGACCATCGCCTGATCCTCCCGCGTGAAGCACTCGGCCGAGCGCGAGTCGATGTGTGCCACGCTTGCCGCGATCACGTCAAACTCATTCA
>Ga0210248_100675_pt1 | contig 29573 bp, 15 predicted proteins | sample ChrtobMetP3_32mM_FD_155493 | JGI IMG/M metagenome (GOLD analysis project Ga0210248, IMG submission 155493) | Chrysochromulina tobin associated microbial communities from unialgal haptophyte culture, Seattle, Washington, United States - P3_32mM | ecosystem: Host-associated > Algae > Haptophytes >...
GAACACGGGCCGCGCGATCGCGTACGTCATGCAGAAGGGCAAGCGCGGCAGCCTGCGGGTGCGCAGTGGCAAGTTCGAGACCGAGATCGTGGTCCCGACGGGCTGCGCCATCTACGCCACCAACGAGCTGCTTGGGCTGGAGCATTGCCATGGGCTCAACGGCCTTTGCCTCTCCTACGTGCTCGAGTTGTCCGTCCAGGTGATGCCTGTGGAGGCGCCGCAGGCGGCAAGGGACGCGGCTGGTGGAGCGCAGCAGGCCGAGGAGATCAACTTTGCGGCGCACCTTGAGCCGTGGATGCCAGAGACGTTCTTCCTCGGGGCCAAGCTCAAGTACGGCTTCGTCGGCGGTGGCTCGGTGCGGCGCTGCGCGATGGCGTGGTACCGCGGGCTGAAGATGGGCCGCGGCTATCCGCGCGAGCTAAGCAAGGACGAGGCGCGCGCGCTGGTCAGCGCGCTGAGCCCAGCGGAGCTCGCTGACGCGGCGCGCCAGCAGGGCATGCTGATATGGCGCATTGGGAGCCTGCACATAGGCTCAAAGGAGACGATGATGCACGCGCGCCTGCTGGCGCGTGCGCTCACGCTCGAGAAGTACGAGGCGATGCCAGAGCAGGATCGACGCCAGCTGTGCGACCAGCTGTGGGCGCGCGCCGTCGCAGATTTGAATCTCAGACGTGCTGGCGGCGAAGCGGCGGTGCGCCTTGCGAAGCTCAAAGAGCTGCGCGCTCTGCCCTCGCTTTCTGCGGTTGAGATGCAGACGCTCATCGCGCTGGAGGCGGGCAAGGCGGCCGACGAGGAGGCAGTCGACGAGAAGGCACAGATGAAGAGGACGGCTATGGGTGACCTCACGGCCGAGGAGGCCCTTGCCCAAGCCGCTGACGAAAAGCTTGTGCTTGTGACTTCGGCCAGTGCAACGGGCTACAAGGGCGTGACCGTGCACGGCGGTAGGTACATGGCGCAGATCTGTGAGAACGGCGAGAGGACGTACATCGGCTGCTTTGGCACAGCCGAGGAGGCGGCCCTGCAGTACGCGCGGCTGCTGGGACGCGAGCGATCGGCGGCGGCAGCGGCGGAGGCGGCAGCAGCCATTGGCAGAGACCTCACCGCCGAGGAGGCCATCACCCTAGCGATTGCCGAAGGCCTCACGCTGGTGCCTTCGGCTCACGCAACGCGCTACAAGGGCGTGACCGTTGACCGCGGTAGGTACATGGCGAAGATCAGGAAGAACGGTAAGGTTAAGCTCATTGGCTGCTTTGGCACAGCTGAGGAGGCGGCTTTGCAGTACGCGCGGCTGCTGGGACCCATGCGATCGGCGGCGCAGGCGAAGGTGGCGGCGGCGGCGGAGGCGAAGGCGAAGGCGAAGGCGGCAAAGGCGGCGGCGGCGGCGACCACTAGTTGCCATTCGCGCAAGCGCCCTTCTGATGCGCTCCCGTCTGATGCAGCCGTCGCGAGACTCAGCGGGCGCATCAGAAGGGCGCCGACGTGGATTGAGTGATGGCGCCTGGCGGCGGCGGCGGCGACCACTAGTTGCCATTCGCGCAAGCGCCCTTCTGATGCACTCCCGTCTGATGCAGCCGTCGCGAGACTCAGCGGGCGCATCAGAAGGGCGCCGACGTGGATTGAGTGATGGCGCCTGGCGAGCGTGGTCAGATTGCCTTTTGGACGGGCGCGAACGAGACGAGACGTGAGACAGAGGGTGCAGTAAAGGAGAGACGGAGAGGAGGTCGTGGCGCTGGCGTGTTTGCTGGGCAAGTTGGGATAGGGTAGTGTGCAAGCGCATGAAGAAGAGACCACCTGGCGTGCAGTTTCGCTGTCGTGTCGTGCGGTATTGAGTTTTGTCATCATGTGTCATGGGGAGGTGTGAAATAAACATTGGCTATGAAAGCAACCTAATTTAGAAATGCTAGTAAGCCCTAATTTGGAGAAGAGAAAAAAAAAATGCTGCTCGTGCAAGTCGCACTCCTGATCCTGGGCGTTGCTCCCAGGATAGCGTTCGTGTCTCCCCTGCAAGAATATCCAGGATACACCGACGATATCCCGGATACGGAGGTTCCCGAGGCGCTCCCTTCGACGGAAGCTCGGAAGAAACCGGACACGGAGATTCCCGATGCACTCCCATCGATCAGCGTTCCGATCACCACGGGAACGGAAGTTCCAGAAGCGCTCCCGTCGACGGAAACTCCGATAGCCGACGGGAGCTCTAGTCGCGCACAGGTGCTGGTCATCGTCTCTGACCACGGAAGCGGCACGACGGAGTTTGGGCAGGCGCTCAACGAGCACCCGTGCGTGTTCGACCTCGGGGAGCCGTTCGCGTACACGAGCACACCACTCCGGGAGGGCGTCGTCTGGTCGACGCTAAGCGTACCAGTCCCCGGATGCAACATGTCGTCATTTGCGAAAGCAATCTTCGACTCCGACACTGGCACCCTCATTAGGAACAGCAACCCGGTGCTCACGGAGAAGATCCTGGCTCTGAGCGCCCAAGGCGCCAAGCACGGCACCAAGAAACCAGGCTTCCAACCTGTTGGCCTCACCGGTGACTCCCCCTCCCTATACGAGGGTCTGGAGTATGACTTCGCCGAGTACTTTTCCCGCGTCCGCGATCTCGTCTGTGCGGGCGTGCCAGAAAACATCTGCCCCCCCTCGGACTGCACGATTACGCTGAAGCTGTTCCCGCAGTTCGTCAACGGCAATACGGCCGGCCAGCTCCTGTCGGCCAAGCCGCCGACGAAGTGCATGAATGACCGTAACGCGAAGACGATGCTGTCGTGGAATGCCGCGCTCGAGTCGATTAAGCAGCATCCCAAGGTCGCGGCGCTCACGCTGACCCGAGACGAGGAAAGCAGGCAGTTCTCGGTGTTCCACCGGTTTGCTCCCGTCAACACACAGTTTGAATGCAGCGTCCCGCGCCCCTCGTACGAGTTCGCAACGGGCTCGACTCACTATACTGACGTCCAGGTAGCGATCGAGGATTGCTGGAAGGGCGCCGAGGGTGCCGCCACGTGCCTGAGCGACGCTCTTCAGCTGGTTGGCCTCTCCACCGAGCCGATGGGCGACCGGGGGACGGCGCTGATGGCACACTCGGACCTCGAGACCACGTGGACTGACGCAAACGGCGTGAAGCACGATACGGATAGCACCCACGTAGCGGCGAGCGCGAGTTGCGCCACGGATCCCGAGGCCATCTTCAAGCGTCTTGCGAACAACGACGTGGAGCGGGTCGACGCGATGGACGAGCACGCGCGGCTCGAGCGCGAGCGGTTTGCGGCTATGCCCGACGAGCTGTCCGACTGGGGCATCGGATTTTGGGAGACGCTCGATGTGGACGATGTGGACCACCATGCCGTAACTGGGTTCGGCGTCTCAGGGACGGACGCCATCGACCACGTGTTCGACGAGCTCGACTCCGACGACGCAGGGCAGACGAAGCTCCTCGATCTCCAGCTCGTCGATCTCCACGCGGAGCTCGAGGAGCAAAAGCGCCACATGGCTTCCGTGGCATCGGCGACAAAGCTTATGGAGAAGCGCCGCGAGGCGTCCGAAAAGCGCAGAATTGCCTATGCCGAGAAGCGCAGAATTGCCCAAGGCATTATTGCCGAGTTCATGGCGGCCAAGAAGGTCGCCTGAAGCGTGAGGATGGGCGACAGTGAAGATGTCGGTGCATGAGGCATGTGCCGCGTGTGCAGACGTGAACACCACAGACGAACGTAGCTACACATGTGAAGTTGTCCATACAGTTGTATGAAGATCCGATGGCGTGCGACCGAGCCGAGCGGAGCGTCGAGCAGCGTGGAGCGTGGGCGGCGAGGTCAACCACAGTGTCTTGAGTCTACAGAGCTTAAACACTGCATATCCAAACGAAACGGTGCGGGCTCGGGCGGCAACTTCCATCGCGAGCCGACACGCGCGGACAGTCGAACACGCTAGCTTCTTAATATATAATACGATACCTCGCGTGTACATCCTCTAGTCCTACTCCGTAACTGTCTTCCGGATAGGACACGAGCGGATGAAAGGCTACGGACACACACACAGAATCCGACGCACTCATACTCCAAACATGGTGGTTGAGGCGTGAATGTCGGCCCAAACAACTCTGCTGTCTGCTCAGCAGGCGCAGCCTGCCGCGCCCTTAGGATGCTCGCCGAGTTCAACTTTGATAGGGGGCGCCCCGCCATCTGCGGCGCGGCCGGCATCGAAGCGAGCGTTCATCACCTCACATGAGAGCAGATAGAATGCCTCACCTACGCTCACGCCCGTCGCGGCGCTCGTCTCACCGCAATAGGGCCATCCGAGCGCGCTCGCGGCCTCCTCGGCCTCTCGTGTCTCGACTCGGCGGTAGCCTGGCTCACACAAGCGGTCAGCTTTGGTGCCCACGAGCACGACTGGCGTGCCAGGCGTCGCATTCTTCGCAATTTCGGAGGCCCAGTAGGATATGGCACGCTCAAAGCTCGTCCGATGACCCACGTCGTAAGCAACGAGCACGCCGTCCGCATGCCGATAGTACGGCCCGATGAGCGGCGCGAAGCGCTCTTGACCCGCGGTATCGAAGAGCTGCACGGAGACGGCCTGAGCGCCCAGGCTGACGTTCGCTGTGCTCAAGTCGACAGAGAGCGTCGCGAGGGCGCCCTTGGCGCCAAATCGTGCATGCACGAAACGCTCCAGCAGCGCCGACTTGCCAATGCCGGAGTCACCCACAACGATCAGACGCAGCAGGGGCGCACCGCTCGGTAGCGCCGTGTTGGGCGAGAGTACCGTTGCCACCGGCAGCCGCGCGGAGCCGGGTTGGGCCTCCGACTTCGCCGGGTTGGCGGACGACGCGGCGTCGGCGTTCGGGGCCTTCGCCGTCGGCGTTCGCACCGGCACCGCAACCGGTGCTGCCGGTGCCGGTACTGCTTGTGCGGGTACTGCCGGTGCCGGTGCTGCCGGTGCCGGTACTGCCTGTGCGGGTAATGCCGGTGCGGGCGCCGCCAGAACGTGAGGCGCGGGCTCGGATGTGGGCGCACGTTCAAGCGCGGGGGCTGCCGCGTCAATGATGGCGGCAGGAGCGGCGGCGTCCGCCTCCATTCGCTCCATCCGCGCCTCCGCCTCGGACGCCGCCATCGCCTCGACCACCTCGGACACCGCTGTCGCCTCCGCCTCGGACGCCTTGACCACCTTACTAGCTGCCTCTACCGCCGCCACACGCCCCAGGTTGTTGACGAGCCTGCTCATCACGGCGGCGGGGACGGGCAGCGCGGAGGGAGAAGGACCGTGCTTGGACGCTGGCGTAATTGCTGGCGTCATCTCAAATGACGGCCCGCCCTCGAGCGCCGTGATGAGCGCCGGCTTGGGAGGCGTCAACAACGTCGCGACGCTCGCGCTGAAACCGCTCATGCCGATGGCCTGCTCGGCCGCGTCTGCGTCCGCCGCCGCCGCCTCCTCACCTACGCTGTGGTGTATCCTCGGGAGCCCATCTCCTCGGGAGCCCATCGGGGAGATCGGGGAGATCGGGGAGATCGGGGAGATCGGGGTGGCTTCCAAGGCCACGATCTCCCCGGGAGCCCATCTCCCCGAACTTGTCGGGAGCCCGTCTCCCCTGGCGGACGCTGCGGTGGCTTCCAAGGCTGCCACCGAAGCCGTCTCCAAGTGCGAGTTAAGTTGCTGTTCCACCTTCAAGTGCGAGTTAAGTTGCTGTTCCACCTTCAAGTGCGACCTCAGATACTGTTCGAAGCTCGATAGCGCCATCTTCGCGTCCGTCCAGACGGCCTTGGGATCCTTGAATGCCACCTGTGGGAACGTGCCCTTCAGCCACGCGAGCATGCCCTCGTTCGGCGAGTCCTCGCTCGATCTCCCCAAGGCGAGCTCGATCGGACCGAAACCGTGCGCGAGCTGGTGCATGAACAGCGGCAGGCTCGTTGCGAGCGGTTCGATCTCGCCTTCGCTGCCGAGGAACACGACCGGTAAGCAATCGGGCGTCGCGTTCGGATCGTTGCGCCAGATTGCGACCTGACCGCCGCTACCGTCCATCGCGAACGTGAATAGCTCTTCGTCACTCACCTGGTTACGCGTCCAGTCAGACGGCTTGTATTGCGAGTTGAACGACTCGTACATCTCGAGGTCGAGTCCACCAAGCTGGTGCACCCACTCGGAGAGCGACATCAGCACCGGTGGGAACTCCGACCAGCGTGGGCCAGCCGCGCTTCTGATCGCGGACGCATGCATCGCCTTCGGAGCGGCACCGTCGAGGTGCTTGAAGACTCGCGCCTCCATCTCCGGCGTTGCCTCGTCACTCGACGCCTCTTCCTCCGCCTCGCCGCCCGCTAGCTTCGTCGGCGACTCGGCGAGCTCGAGCCTTCGGCGCAGCTGGCGTGCCTCCCGCTCCAGCTTGCGATCTCGAAGCGCCGCCTCGGGCGCCTGCGCCACCTCGGGTGCCTGCGCCGCCTCGGGTGCCTGCGCCGCCTCGGGCGCCTGCGCCGCCTCGGGTGCCTGCTCCACCTCGACCTCGTCGCGCAACGCCTCCGCTTGCGCAGCATCGCTCGCCATCACCTCCGCCGCCGTCGCCAGAGCCGTCGCGGGCTGCGAGAACGCGCGGCCAGAGCCCTCGTCGGAAATGGCTTGGGCGAGTTTGCGGCGCACCAGCTCCTCATTCTTCGGGCTCAGCTTGTCGCGGACCCCGGTGAGGGACAGCATCAACTCAAATTCCACGCGCGCCTCGCTCGGGCGCGCGAGCCTGAGCAGCATGTCGGCCAGCTTGATGCGCGCAGGCATGCCACCACCGAGCGCGTAGCACGAGGCGAAGAGCGACCAGGCCGTGTACGCGTCCCCTGCTGATTCACTAGCCGCAAGCCCTGTCGCAAAGATTTGATCCCCGAGAGTCTTTCCAATGGTGCCGATGACGACGATCGGCGAGGGCGGCGAGCCCAGTGGCCGGCCTCCAGGCGAACGCTTGCCCGCAGCAATGTCGGCCATCTTCTGCTCGATCGACGAGAGAGCATTGGGTGCGAGCTTGTCATTGGACTCAACAATAGTTCGGTAGGACCTCTCTGCCTCCTCCGCCTGGCCGTCCTTGTAGAGCATGTTGGACGCCGAAATGCTGTGCGAGGTGAGGCGCGAGAAGGTAGCCGCCGAAAAGTAGAGCGCATGCGCAGTCGAGTAGTGCCCGTCGTTGGCCGCGCTGTGCGCACGCTCGGCCAGAACAGCGATGAGTTCTTGCATACTGCACCCTGCCCGTGTGAACAGGCTGTTGATCTTGAGAAAGGGTCAGTTGAATCGACACACAAGGTACCGACTAGCCACTACCACGCGGAACACATGTTCATCTTGTTCACGCGTCCAAGCGTGATCCCACAGTCTCATCCCAAGGGTGCACGCAGACACAGGACTCTCTTCTTGTTCTTTATTGCGAAAGGGTCAGTTGAATCGACACACAAGGTACCGACCAGCCACCCCGCCAGCCACTACCACACGAAACACAGGACAGACGGGCGCTGTCACCGCGGTCGCGTCGCTCGGTGGACTAACACACCGGCGAGGATTTTCAAGGATCCGGCCCCCACCCCCCGTTCTTTATTGAGAAAGGGTCGGTTGAATCGACACACAAGGTACCGACCAGCCACTACCACGCAAAACACTGTTGGGGGTGCGGTTCGTCATGTTAAGTTGGAAGAAAAACACTCTCGCTTCAGTTTGAATACATGAACTGAGTTGTGGGGCGCCTTCCGGGAATCTTTCGTTCGTTACTCTTTCGTCAAAACTGGGGTGCCTTCGTCAAACACGTCGAATTCCCGCGTGCCGTCCTGGCAATCATGTCGTGCGGACTCACGATCGGCTCTCACGCTGCAAAGCTTAACCCAACGTTGTCACCCAACTGCGTCGCCACGCCCATGCTGGAGGCGTCACCCAACCTCAGCGAACGAGAACAGTTCCTGTACACTGTACACGTCCATCACCGATCCGAACCTTCCTCGAGCACGAGCAGGCCGGTGCCAATAAACCCTCCCGGGAGACGTCTTGCTCGACGCCACACCCACGAAGAGATCGCGGATGCCGGCAGCGGAGCCTCCATGAATCCAGACGGAGCAATCAATCGAGGCGATCTGTGGAACGGGCTGCTCGCTTCCACGTGGAGCCCCGCATCGGAGCTTGAGAAGGAACAGACCGAGAAGGTGCCGCGGTACCGCGCTAAGGTCTGGGCCAAGGACCTCGAGTGCACAGATTTCTTGCGGGCAATGGAGGCGTCGAACCGGGACCAGCCGTGGGATGCCCACCAGGCACATCTGGCTCGATTAACGAAGTCGATTCTCGAGCTCGAGCGCAGCGTGAGCCAGCGCTCGCTACTGATGGCCACCACGGGTATCTACGCGGCGCATATGCCGGAGATCAAGCGGCTTCAGGCGCAGATCACAGAGCTGCACAAGCAGCTGGACGCACTGCAGGCCCAGGCGATGCCTGATATGGGCGTAGAAGATGTATGTGTCCCCGAGTGGCTTCACGACGAGAAGGGCTCGACGCAGAAAGTCGCGTTCCCGAGCGGCGTCGATGCCAAATCGACGCAGAAAGCATCCACATGGGCTCGGATCAAGGATGCAATCCTTGCCGGGAAAAGTCCGGGACTCTTCGGGTCGATTACAGGTAAGTAGGAGCGCATTTTCGCCAACAGAGCCAATCTTCGGGACGACAAGTACGTGGCGATGATTGAGGAGCTGCAGGCCGAGCTGAAGCGCAAGGCATCAGCAGTAGATGACAAGGCATCACCCGCGCCTGCAGGCTTCGCGTGGGGCGGCACATTCTGAGAGCAATGCCACTTCTCACACACATTGGCGTGCGGCGAGAGCATGTAGTTCCCATGTGACTACGAAAGATGACATAGCTCAAAGGGAAAGGATGTGTGCGCACCTCCGCACATGCGGGCGGAGAGCGGAGCCGGACAGAAACCGCACCGCACTAATTCTCAGATGCCCGGCCAGCGAGCAAAAGCGAGCAGAGCGTGCGGCGAGACCCATCGCTCAGTGGAAGCTGGAACGCTCGTCGTCGCTGGTGGGGTCGTCGACTGGTGGGATTTCGGTCACAGTCCGCGCAGTGCGACCAGAAAATACTATTTTGTGACCAGAAAACACTAAAATATTGCTCCATTACTAGCCCAAGCCGAAGACCGCTGCTTGGCTCACTCGGCAAACTCGCGACGCAGCTCCTCGGCGAGCACTGGCGCAAAGTTGTGCACGAGGAGCAGCGCCTTCTGCCTCTCGAGCTCGATCGAGCTCTGCGTTTGTTCGACGAGAGTGGCCATCTGCTCAAGCTCCGCCTGCTGCATGTCCACCTGCGCGCACTTGTCCGCCTGCTCGGCCAGCTGCGTGCGGATCACTTCGAGCTCGAGCCGTGCCGCCTCGAGCCGTGCGGCCGCGTCGGCTTCCTCACGGTGCAGGTGGGCCAGCACCGTCTCGGCAGTCTGCCGTTGCTTGCGCAGCGCGGCGGCCTCGGCGCGCGAATCGTGCAGCTGGTTGGCCATTACGCGGCTGCGCATTGAGAAGACGCGGTACTGCTCAGCGTAGCGCTGGGCGGCCTCCTCCTCCGAAGGCAGCAGCCCCGGAGGCAGCAGCAGCCGCTGCGTCGCGTGCGCGTGCGCGTGCTGGTTTGGGGGCTGCGGGGGCGGCTGATGCTGGTGCTGCTGAGCCACCGCTTCCTGGCCCTGGATCAGCTCGGGGAGCACCTCACCGCGCGCAAGCACCTGCTGCCTCTCCACAAACCCATCGATGATCTGCTGGAGCGACACGTTGGGCGCTTGCGACGAAACCGTCTCTCGGCAAAAGGGGCACGTCTTGCGCTGCAGCTTCTCCAGATGCTGGCGCAAGCAGCTCGCGCAGAACGTGTGGCCGCACGGGAAGAGCAGCGTCGGCTGGCGCTCCTTGCCGGCCATCAGCTCATAGCAGATGGGGCACGTGTTCGTCCCAATGTGCCGCTCCAGCAGCGCCTCAACCTGCGCCCCCACTGCGCCGTCCTGCATGATCCGAGCATTCTCGTGTCTCACCTGCACCAGCAGCCGCTCGGTGATTTGCTCGGTGATCCGATCGAGAACCGCGCAGTTATTGGCCGCGCTTCTACTTGCATCAATCTCCGCCTGATTTGCCACGGCGCCGCCGTTGGATCCTCTGCTCGTGGCAGCGCTCGCAGTGCCGCTTGTGAGCCCAAGTGATTGTTCAGCCTTCTTCCGGTCCAGCTCGGCCTGGCGCTGCTGCATCCAGGCTCGCTGCCGGGCCGCCAGTAGGTCTCGCGAGGGCTGATCCATTGCGACTCCCCGTGTAGGAGTGTGAACTGGCTGTGAATACTCGGCCGGCTGCTCTTGAGGTCTGCAGAGGTCGTCCGACTTTCGTCACAGACACACATTCACATTCACAACCTTAGTAAATGTCGGATAACTGCATCCGCGTGGCTATTCCTCTCACGGCGGCGCAGCGTGCTTTTGGTGTGGACCCGGTGCTCGTGCACCTCGCCTCACTGTGCGTGCGCCCCGGCCGAATGGCCCCGTTTACCAAAGAGGAGGATAACACCTTTGCCCGCGCCCAGCTCGCATACCACGCCGCTGTGAGTGGTGCAAAGTCGCCAGCACCTCGCCTGTTCAAGCTCACGCCGTTGCTAGTGCCACCGCCGATGAGCTCCGACGCTAGTGAACCAGCTATCGAACCCCAGCAGGTGGCTGCGCCTTCCGCTGTCGCTTCCTCCGAGGCCTGTGCGGCGGCAGCTGAGGCCCGTGCGGCGGCAGCTGTGGCTGAGCTCCTTGCAATGCTTGAGTGTGAGGCGGCGGCGGCGGCGGCGGCTGCGGCGAGGAAGACGGCCAAGAAGCGTATTGCACAGGCCGACCCGACCAAGAAGCCCACGGCGGGCGTGACGGACGAGCGTTCCCAGCTCGCGGCAGGCACTGCTCGCACCGGAGGGCGGGGTGGTGCCAACGCTTGCCGCTTCGTAGGACCGACGGCGCGAGCGACGGCCCTTGAAACCTTGGATGAGTTAACAGCGGCGCGCGGCGTGGCACTGGGCGAGTACCGCGCCGAGGAGTGGACAGTCGTGAGCAAAGCGCCGACGCCGCGGCGGGCGCATCGAGTCTCGGAAACTGCGCCGCCGTCTGCGCCGCCGTCTGCGCCGCCGTCTGTGCCGCCGTCATCGCCGCCGTCTGTGCCGCCACGCGCGCCTACCGACGGTGTCGCTGCGAAGGCTGAGGCCGAGGTGGCGCCCGCGGCAGCATCGAGCGACGCCGCCTGCGCCCCCGCGAGCGAGGCCACCGAGCAGGCCGAGCAGCATCTGAAGACAGCGCCCAGGACGACGCCTACGTGTCCCCAGCACACAGCGCCGTCCTGGGCGCTTGGGGTGGGCAGAGCGACCGAGAGGGGCTCGCTTACTGCTATGCCCGCAGCTCCTCCGCCCGCCGCGCCGTCCGCTGTGCCGCCCGCCGGCCTGGTCGAGAACGGTCAGCCCGGCTACGTGCAGCGGGACGACGGGCAGGAGGACGAAAGACAAAGCCTGCTGCGGCAGATTCATGAGCTACGTAACGCTCTACGGGAGTGTGAATCCGCTCATGAGCACGCGCTCGCATCCGCCCACGCGGCACATCAGGTGGCACTCGAGAGCGCTCTGCGCGCGGCGCAGGAGCGCGAGGGCATGAGGCTCCAGGCGCTCCAGCTGCGCCTCTACATCGCAGACACGCGAGTGCAGACGCTTGAGGAAGCGTGTGCGCAACTCTGGACGAAACACGACCGGTCACAGACGCTCGAGGAAGCGCGTGCACAACTCTTGACGAAAGACGACCGGCCGCTCCCCAACGGCCGACGTGGCGTGCTTGGAGGGGGCGCCGAGGCCGACCAGTCTGGCGCACTGTCCACGGAGCTCGAGATCACGAAGCTCGAGATCCCTCCTCGTTACTTGCGAGCTGACGCCCACACGCTTCAGGCGATGCAACGCAAGCCTACGGCGGCCTCAGAGCGCCGTGATGAGCGCCGAGCTCAAGGCGACGCAACTCGAGCTGAAGAAGTCGAGTACGCACAGTCGATTCCAATGCCACCTAGCAACTTGGACGCGCACGCCGCACCCGGAGATTGTCAAGAAAGATATGAAGACCGCGGTCGTGAGGACGATTCTTCATGTTGACAACTATCTCGTCACTACAGTATCGCAGTTAAGAATACCATTCACGACTTGAAACTATTTAAATTACGGAGGAGCTGATGCTGCGGGTGACGCTGTAGAAGCACGCAAAGACTGAAAGCTGTGCGTGCACTGCACATAGGGTAGGCAAGGGCGCCTAGGCACTGAGCGGAAGCTTTCGATGCACACGAGGTAAGCCTCCTCGGAGTCGTCCTCGTCGGCACTTCCAGGCCCCTCGGCAGCCACCGACGACCCGGCACCCATTGTGCTGTCGGTTGTGTGGCTCGAGGGAGAGACTGATGTGAAGAAGGATGCGTCGCCTTGAGCTCGGCGCTCATCACGGCGCTCTGGGACGGCCTTGGCCTTGGCCGCCGCCTCTTCCGCCATCTTGGCGGCCTCGAGCTGCTCCACCAGCGTGCCGACGTGATGCATGTGTGGGCCGAGCAAGCCGAGCCCGACGAGGCGCACGCCCCAGCGCATGCAAAAGGGCACGATAACGTCCCATGGCACCAGGGCGAGCATGAAGCTTATCAGGAGGAGGAGCAGATACAGCGGTGCCGTCGCGCCGTCGCGCCACGTAAGCAGGCGATGCACGCTCGCGTACCGGTGCAAAAGGTCGCCGAGAAGCACCTGCACCGGCCCCAGGACCCACGCCGCCGGGTTGAGCGCATTCACATCCAGTGCCGCTGTGAATGAGCAAGCGGCCGAAAAGGCTCGACGTGCAGCGTTTCCTCGACGGGATCTTCCACGACGGCCAGTACGCTGGCTAGGAGGCAGAAGCTGCCGGAGGCTCTCCTTGGCCTTTTGCCACAACGCGCCCCCCAATCCGCGCACGCTGCGATAGATCATCGTCACCTCCGTAATGGCCGCCTCGTCGTCGAGCGCCGTGTCGTTCGTGTCGGCTGGCGCGTCGGCTGGCGTGTCGCCGGCGCCCACACTGCCCCCGTCGCAGCCGCCCGCGCCACCCTCGCTCTCATCGTCGTCTGACAGAGCCTCGTCATGCTCAAAAGGGGGCGGCGTGAGTGGGCGCTCGCCCGCTTTCATAGCCGCGAGCGCCGCGAGCGCTGCTTCACGCCCGCTCGAGTACTTGGTAAGCGAAGTAGGCGGCGACGCAGGCGGCGCGATGAGCAGCGCGTCGCGTGCGCAGGCAGAAAACTCAGATTCATGTTCGTCGCCGCCATGGGCGCCAAGATGAACACCCTCAGCCTCTCTATGGAGCGTGTCGGTGGGCTGACCATCGGTCAGCCGACGGCCGCGACGGCGCGCCGAGTCGCACACCGACGCTCTCGCCTGCTTCGCCTGCTTCGAGAGCGCCACTCCGGCGCGAACGGTAGCCTGGCCCACGTGTAGTGTGCCGAGCCCCGTCGCCTTCGTGCCTTTCCACACGCTCTGGACTGCCGTCGTCCCCTTGTCTGCAAGCCGGTTTCGTCGCGACGCGACCCGCTTGGGCGGTCCGACATGAGGATCCGTACGCCCGTCGAGCGGGGCGATGGCACGCCACCCAGCGGGCGCCGCCAGCGATGCCATCAGCGGCCAAAACGGGAGCGGCTGCAGCAGACGCGGCGCGCTCGCCGCTTGCGCGTACGTGGCATTTAGGAGCTGCACGGCTAGCAGGGCGAGCGCTGAGGGGATGTAGCGTGGGTAGATTGTGAGCAGCTGCCAGCCGATGCAGACGGCGGCGGAGGCCACGGGAGTTCGCCAGAAGAGCAGTGCACGCGCGGCCGGCACCACGGCCTTCAGCTGGAGAAGGATTCGCGCGACTTCTGCGAGGTACTCGCGTAGTACCGCCCACGAGTACTGCCGCTCGGGCTGTGCGCCGTACAGCGCGTACAGTGTCGCCTGCTCCGCGCGGCGGTGGCGCAGTCGAAGCTGCGCGCCGCTCTCATCTTCGTTTGGGTTGCGAAGGGAACGATAGAGGCGCGTGACCGGGTGCAGCAGAAGAGTGCGCTCTCCGAACCACTCGACGCTCAGTCGCAGCCGCACGGCGCCGCGCACGCCGAGCCGCTCGCCGCAGGGCTTGTGCTGCAGTGGCCACCATGCATCGATCAGGGTCGCGGGACGGAGGGTGCTGATCTGTAAAAGCACCCGTCCAATCGGGTCGTCATCCTTGAGCGTAAGGGCGCCCAGAGGCGTGTCAAGCTGATCGTCATCGAACAAGGCGACGTAGAGAGTCGAGTGCGGGTGGCGGATGGGCAGGCGGAAGGCCCGCGGCGCCTCGGCGTGCCAGCGAGGCTCGAGCGAGTTCTCGATGGTGCACGTGCGCGCGACCGTGTGCTCGAAGGCCACGAGGGCATAGCAATCAGTGAGACCAAAGCTGTCCAAATTTGGTAACCCGCTCGCCTCGAGCACTTCGACGCTGAGCACGCCAACCTCGAGCGCCTTACCTATCGACGCTGAGGCGCTAGCACTGTCTGCCGCGGGTGATCTCATCCACTCTTGGCAGCAGGAGGCACGGCCGCTTCGAGATTGGACAGCCACGCACGAGGGCCAGCCGCCGGTGCTCGGCTGGTACCAGTGCGTCGGCGGTGTGGTGGCGTCGCATGCAGCCTGCAGCTCCTCTGACGTCAGGATTACCTTGCCCTGGTAGGGCGGGTCGATCCTCAACCCCTCATGAATCGGCGCGGCGATGCCCGAGACGCCCGCGCCGGCCAGCCGGATCCGGTTCCCAGCATCTTTGAGGAAACTGTTCAGCATCGGCGCCAGCGGGAGTGCGGCAGCCGGCATTTGCGGCGAGGCCTCCGATTCGGAATCCGACCCGGCTACCAATGCGGGCGAGGATGGCGTGCTCTGGTCTCCAGTGATGTAGCTTTCCTTCGTGAGGAAGTGGTACAGGGACAACGGCCCTGAGAACGTGCCTGCCGCTTCTATGCGTAGCTGTAACGCTTGCGCAAAGTATGTGAGCTGCACCTCCATGTCGCGCTCCCGACGGCGCAGCAACTTTTCGTTGAGGTGCCCCTTGCCGTACGAGTGTTGCCAAAACTCTGGCGCTTTCAGACCAGAGCGGAGGAGCTGCGGCTTCCACTCAGTCCAGAGCTGAGTGTGCAACGCCCTCAGCTCGCTCCAACGCCGCTCCACTCGGTACACAAATCCCGGGATATGTGTGAGCGTCTGCACGGTGTACACGGGATATGCGGCAACTTTGCCACTTTGCGGCACGATGCGATGCGAGACGATCTCGATGCGTAATTGGTGCTGGTCGTCGCTCATCGGAAGAGAGGTTCGCAAACCGCGGAGGACCCGAAGTGACGAAACGCGGACCACACAATCTTTCGCGACCTCTCTTGAAGCTCGCGATGCCTTAAAGCTGAGGTTTCGAGAAAAAATGCTTTTAAGGTTTCGTCATTTCACGCATGCGGGCGTCTAGCGTGAGGACAGCGTCACTCGTGGCTGTCGTCGCTGTTGGCGTGATAGCAGCTGTGACGATTCTACCACGATTCGTCAGGCGTGTGGTGCTGCGGCGGCGCATCCGCGCGCAGCGCGAAGTGTTGAGCAAGCTGGCCTCGCATGCAGCGCGTGCTCGAGCTCTGGGCCAGGCATACGAGGCGTGTGCAACAAAGCCACAGTGCGACTTGACGACGATATCCGAGCGGCTGCGCAAGCTGCGGAGCATCCAGCAACGAGCGCTGCTGGCACTCGCGGAGGCGCGATTTTTGATAGACCGCGACCTCTTGCTCCTGCTGCAGAGCACCGGCCCCAGCATTTACAGTGATGCTGCTCCGGTGCTTGCCGCAGAGCATCGCCAGAGCACGCCGAGCGCTGCTGAGACGCGAGCGTGCCTGGAGCTCGCCGCAGAGGCGCGGCTTGCGCACCGGATGCTCGACGAGCGCGCGGTCGACGAGGCGGGCAGGCGTGGTCCGTTGCCACGCGACGAGATGCTGCGCGACGAGGCGCAGGCGCTGACCAATCTGCTGCGCGGTGGCGCGGACGGAGGAGGCATGCCCGCCGTCTCGCAGCCGGCGCCGCTACGGCACGCGCTGCGCCTCATGCGAGCCACGGAGGAGGATTGGACCTTCCAGGCGGAGCTCTTGGCCACACAGCTGCAGCTGGCGAGAGCCACGGGTTACTCGCGTGACAACTTTGCGTATGGCTCGACGCCGCTGCGCAGCTGGCTCTTACTCTTCGAGCAGCTCAGGCCTTGCCTCGCGCCCCGCACGGCGTTCGGGCAGCGCGTGCGCTACGCTGTGCTCGGCTCGTCGCTTGGCTCCCTGTGCGTATTTGGCGCATGCATCTACGGCTGATTGCGTCTGATTGCGTCTGATTGCGTCTGATTGCGTCTGATTGCGTCTGATTGCGTCTGATTACGTCGCATGGCTCCCTGTGCGTATTTGGCGGAGGGCAACGAGCATGCAAGTGCTCACCAAGGCTCCCTCCCCTTGCCTCTCCCCACAGGTGCGTATTTGGCGCATGCATCTACGGCTGGCAGGCGCGTGGTATTGAGCTGCTGCCGCTGCTCGTCAAGCATGCGACGCGCATCGTGCATGAGGCGCGCGTCACAGGCGTACGCTTCGAGTGCGCCGACCTCTTGGGCTGCGACCTTCGTGAGCTTGACGTCGTGATGCTCGCCTCACAGTGCTGGGATGCAGCGCTCGTCGGCGCGGTGCGTGCCAAGCTGCTCACCGAGCTGGCAGAGGGCAGCTTGGTCGTCGACTACACAGATGGGCTGGGCCGCCGCGACGGCGCGTCTGACGATGCGCAAGTGCAGAGGCGAGACTTCCATCTGGAGCTCACCGTCGAAGCCCCCGTATCGTGGGATGGCTCGCATCGCTTTTACGTGTGGCGGGTGCTCTGACACCCTGCTGCGTGCTCCAGGTTCCAGTAGCTCGGCTCCCACCAGAGGGTCCTCCACTGTGCTTTTTTCAGAGAATTCGGAAAATTGAATCAACATGATCATGAAATACTGTGAATAACAATGCTCCCGCGCCTCCTCGCTCGCTTGTCGCCCGCTCCCCTTTCGAAAAAAGTCGCGGAATCTTTTTGGCCCCCAGGCCCTCGGCGGGCACTCAAAAAACTTCTACTTCTTGCTCTGAACCACGCTGCTTCGGCGATCCGGGATGTCGGGCCAGCGCCAGGACCCATCGTCACCGCTAGCACACGTGCCTCGAGTCACGACCTCGCCTGCGGCACTGCGCCCTCCATCACCCGCAACGCTGCCCACCATCGATGATCTCCATTATGAGGTCTCCTTCCCGAATGGGCACAGCCCCCTCATCTCCTCGTCCGGACACGGCATCCTCTCAACGCCTTGCAGCACCTCACCTGTCAGCTCCGTCCTGCAGCACTCGTCCCACTCGAGCCCGGATGGAACCTGGCAGCGCGAACGCCGTCATCGCCGAACATCCTCGGACCCCATGTCAACACCACTCTCGACGGCGGTGCTCCTCAAGCCCACGGGGCGCAGCCAGGAGCTACTGCAGTACATGGGCGACGACGAGTCCAGTCGCCCGTGGAACGAGGATAGATTGCGCGTGCAGCGCGCACTCGCGCGCCGCGCCGACTTTAACCTACGACGAAACACGCCCTCTCCGCTTTCCAGTCTCAATGCGAGCGCGAACGCCTCCCGCAGCGCCTCGCCCTCCGTCTTCTGGTGACGGGCACCACACACAGAGCAGGTGAGATGGTACCGGAGCCCCTGATGGAGCAGAAAGCATCTGGTATGCCCGCGCCGATGGCCTCTCTCTTCAGCCGGTCGATTCCATGGTCGACGCCAACATGTCGACCGCCAAATGGCCCAGCGAAGCAGTTGGCACGTTACGATAGAGCCTACCAGATACAAAGATACATACAAGCATGGATACAAGAGTAGAGTCCTGAAGCCGTATGGACAACACGACCGGCGCATTTCGGCATGTGCCAGATCGATCGATCGCGAGTGTCGGCGAGCGCGAGCGACCCACCCGAAGACCCGATCCCGCGTTGCTTCGCCGGTTCATTACATTAGTTACTACGTAGGACTTTAAATTGTGATGTTGTTTTTCTAATTTAGTGGATGTGTGATGTGATAATTTTCAACAAGTGGAGCCATGCCTCGTATAACTCCGACACTCATTGCCACTCATCCCGTCCCGGATCATTCACGCACTGAGAGAGGTCGACTCGAGGCGTGTCCTCTGAGAGACTCAGACTGCGCGGCATTCGTACTGACACCCCGAGTGCCCAGCTCCACACGCGGGCAGCATGCGTGGCTGGCCCATGTCACATCGCCCTCGGCGTCGCCGCCCCTCATTCCGTGTGCCATCGCGCGCGCTCGCCTGCGCCTGTTCTTGTTGTGTCTCCCATGCCTATTTGTGCAGTGGCGCGCGCCCGTGCCGCCCGCTGTAGCCCACCTTTGCCACCAGCTCGCCCATGCCATGTGCCGTGGCTGGCCCACGTCTCGCCCGCACCTCCCTCGGCGTCGGCGAGCTCGGCGCTCAGCTCGGCGCCCATCGCCTCGAAGCCAGCGGAGCTCCTCACGAGATTTCGGCGAGCTCGGCGCTCAGCTCGGCGCCCATCGCCTCGAAGCCAGGGAGCTCCTCACGAGATTTCGGCGAGCTCGGCGCTCAGCTCGGCGCCCATCGCCTCGAAGCCAGGGAGCTCCTCACGAGATCTCACGAGATCTCAGCGAGCCATGTCGCGAGCTGCTGGCTCGCGCGCTGCGGCATGGCTGCGTTGCCAACGTTGAGATGCTGCCCAAGGCACGTGACGGCCGCAAAGCCGATGAGGGCCTCTGCGCGCGCGCGCAACCGGCCCAGCTCGCGAGCCAAGTCGGCATCCATAGCAGACGGCGCCTTGTATTCCCATCGGGAGCCTCGAAGGCTGACGAACTTGGCATGCGTCGCCTCCATGGCGCTTAGGATGAGGGGTGGTGTGAGACGCTGTACCTGCGATGGCAGCAGCCGGAAGTCCGCGTGCGCTGCGTCCACTTCGGACGGGTGTCTCGGCAGCAGCCAGAGGTGCTCGAGATAGTCAAGCGTCGTCGCGAGCGCGGTCTGCGCCTCCGCGCCCGCGCGCTGCTTCCGCCATGCGGCGGCTGCGTATTGTACCTCGGCAACCTGGAGGACGAGTTCTAGCACGCGCGCCTGAACCTTAGTCTCGGCAGCGTCTTTGAATCCGCGCGTCTGGAGGAAATCGCGCGCGTCGTCGCGCAGCTGTTTTTCGAGCGCTTCGGGCGTTGGGTCCTGAGCCACAGGGCCTCCCGGACCGAAGGCAGCACCACCTTGCTCGCCGATGATGGGGTTTGCGACCGCGGACCCGAGGAGCGCATCGCAGAGCATCTCGATGAGGAGCTCGGCGAGCACGTCATACGCCTCCGCCACGAAGAGAAGTTCGAGCGCTTGCATGCGTACCGCCGGGGACCGTTGCTCGCGATGTAGCTTGCGTGCCGCTTCCACACGTAGCCGGCGCAGGGTCGGCTTGTTCAGGAAGTCGAGCGCGGTGGGGGGCGCGCACTTCGTCAGCACGTGGACGGCGTTGGCGTCGACGAGGGCGTCCACCGCAAGACGCTCCGTCTCGCCCGAGGGCACGAACCCGTCTAGCAAGAAGAGATAGTGGAGTGCACTCAGAGGGTCCACACGTACCCATCCATCCGCATGGCGCTCGAGGATTGCTTTATGTCCGCGCCAGTGCGGGAGCAGCCCCGCGTGCTCGAGGGCGAGTGCGAGGTGCACCGCCTCGTCGCTGTACTCGGGCTGCCTGTAGAGGAATTCAAGCGCGCGCTCGAACTGTAGCGAATGAAGTAGCACGGAGACGAAGAGCAATGGCGTCTGCCCCCCCTGATTGAAGTGGGCCTCGCCCCACTGCTCGGACAGGAGCGCCTGCAGCTCGTCGAGCGGCGCGCTGCTCGCGGCCATGCCCGCGGGCCCCTCGCTCAACTGCACCCTCACCATCCACAACTGATGCCAGAGCCAGTCCTCGATGGTCGGGGACTGGCCAGCGGGCAACTGGATAAGGTCGTAGAGCTTGGCATTGGGCTGGGGCGCCGCAAGTACCGAGTACACGGCATCCATCCACTTGTCGCGCGGCTGCTGCTGTGCCCAGTACTCGACACGCGCGGCCTCGATCGAGGCCGCGAGGTCTTGTGTTGAGCTGCTCGCGAAAGGTAAGAGACCCCCCCCCGTGGCCACCAGGCCTCCTGAGGGGCGCACGTCGAGATCGCGGAGCTTCTTCGCCAGCCGGTAGAGAGCCTGCCAGGAAGTAGCGACCTGTCCGTATCCTTCTGGCACGAGCTGCTCCGGGTCCATCAAGCGGAGCGCGGCCGCCACGTCGCCGCAGCGCAGGCACCAATAGACTGTCCGCCATAAGGGCGTCTCCGACACACGGACACCCTCGTGAAGCAAATACACCTTCTGTGTGGGCCCCTTTTCGGCATCGAGGCGTTGATCGAGGCGCACCTTGGCAGCCGCGTCGAACTCGACGCCCGGGTAGTTCCCGCGAGCCGCCGCCGCCGGATGTCTCGAGATCTCATCTTTGAGCGCCTTCAGCTGCTGACTGCCGAGGTGTGCCGTTGTGCCCCGGAGCATGGACAGGCGGCGCTCGGCGTCGGCGGCGGTGTCGGTGGGGCGCTGAGGCAGCGCGCCGGCCGCGTTACTTATCGACTGAAGCAGCTGCCAGCAGTTGGCCAGCTTCCGGCTCGAGTCTGTGTCGAGGTGCTCGGGCTTCTCGGCAACATCCTTCCATTTCGTCAGGAGGCTGCCCGCCATGCTCCCGTGTTCGCCGCCGCCGCCCACCGCGCCGCCGCGCGCGCGCTCTTCCCACAGGGACTTGAGCGCGCTCGCGAAGGCGACCGACCGCTTCGACCGACCACGCGAGGGCTGCCCAGATGTCGTATCCATGGCGGCTGCGCTCGCATTCCCAGCAGCCGCCACCGGCCCATGGCCGTATGCGGTGGCGGCAGGGTGGCAACCCGCGGGAGCGTGGCCGTACGTCTCGTATGTCTCGAGCAATTTCGTGCGCCACTCGTCGTGCTCGCGTCGAAACTCCTTGAAGAGCAGCACCTCGAAGTCGTCAAAGATGCGCTGGTTGGCCTCGTTGATCACCTCGACCATCACCTGGTTCTCGTGGTTCGTCAGAATGGCTTCGAGGTTCTCCTTGATGCCGAGCGGCGGGCTTGGCGCTTCATCACCCTCGGCCCGCGTAAACTCGTATGCGGATGGATCCAGACTGCCAGTGTCGACTCCATTCTGTTCTAGAAAGCGTTGCGCAGCTCCAGGTGGCGCAGCTGCTGGATTGCTCTCGTCGAGCATGCGCTTGCTCTCCTCCGCGATTTGATGGATGGTGCGCGATACGGGCGGCAGGTCGGTCGCTGTCGAGATGCGTGCCTTCAGCGCACGCACGTCCGCAAGCAACTTGTCGGCCAACATGTCCGCGTAAACAAAGTCCTCGACCCGAGAGCGTGTCCCGCACGTTGACGTGTGAAAACCGTCAGTCTTTAGTAGCGTACCCGTACAGATGGTTTCATGAACTTACTTCCAACCGGGTACATGTAACACGCTGCGGCGCGCGCTCGTTTCGCAATGCAACATGAGTTGCAACATGTTTTTTTCCGCCGTCGGCGTTCTAGGACGCCGCGGGTCGACGGTGTCTCTTTCATTGTCTTGGTGAAACGCGGTACGTGGAGGCATGCAAACATTAAAAGCCAGCTCAATGGGCCGCAGCGCCATAAAGCCAATGACCCGACGAGTGGCGACCACCGTGCGGCGGCACGCGACCGGAAACAAGAAGTCGGTGCGCGATGAATGGCAGAATCCCACGTTTGCTCGCGAGTGGTCGCTCGGTGGCGGTGCGGAGCGCACAAACCCGGACCGCGCTCGGCAACTTTCAATTTTAGGTGCCGTCTGTCGGCGGGTGGCATTGTCGCCGCAGATCGCCAACCCGACCATACTAGAAGTGGGATGTGGCAGTGGCCTCTCGGGGGCCGCCATTTGTAGTGCACTGCCGCCAAACGCAAGGTGTGTCGGCGTCGATGGCAGTGAGGCAATGCTGGCGATTGCCCGTGAGATTGCGCCCACCATGGAAACGCGCCATCTAGACTTCGAAACGGCCACCGAGCAGCAGATCGATGAGACGCTCCGAGCTCTCGGCTCGCCCTTTGCGGCAGTTACCTACGTGCAGATGCTGCACGAGCTGAATGTGGAGGGCAAGCGGAGCGCGCTCGCGCTCGCGCGCCGGCATCTGCAGCCAGGCGCTCCGGTAGTCGTCTTGGACCGGTTCACGTTTGACGCACAGAGCGTCTTCAGCTCAGATTACAGCGGCCTGTGGGACGCATTGTCTGCGGGGCAGTCCGACATGATGAGCTGGGACACGTACCACGCCAAGTACATTGGGAAGAAGCTGGACGACGCGGTGAGCGAGGCCGAGCAGGTGCAGCTGCTTCGCGAGGCTGGCTTCGCGCGCGTCGAGGTGCTATACCGCGCCTTCAACCGGTCGCTCATCGTGGCGAGGGATTGAAACGAAACGCGCCGGTTTCGCGGTTTGCCGGTCGCCGGTCGCCGGTTCGGTTGTGTCAAGGTACAGTCGTTTCGACGAATTGACACGAGTCAGCGTGCGTGCGGACCAGCTGTGTGGCTGCTACATGGTCCTTGTACATACTACGTTGAACTTGCCCGGCAAGAACTCACATGTGCTGCAATGACGTAAATTCATGCGCGATATACGTAACTCAGTTAGACCCCATGCCTCACCCGTGTCAAGCCGGCTCAACTCGACTCTCAAGCGGTCCCGTCATCGTCATTGCCGCCTCCCATACGCGATATGGATATTAGCAATTATAGGGCTCAGGCCTAGTCGTAGATCATTCATGCATCGTACTTCGTCGGACTAGAGAGGTCTACCCCTTTAGCAAAGTACACCTCAGCCGCGGCCGCGGCTGCAGCTGCGGCGGCTTGGGCGACCGCTGCAGCCGCGTGGGCAGCAGCGGCCTGCGCCTCAGCGTTCATGCTCACCGCCATGGCTGCACGCCGTGCTGCAGCCATCGCCTCTGGAGATGCCGCCCCGGATCGGAGGCGAGCTCCGGCCTCGTCGGGAGTCATCGGCCGTGTCCATAAAGACTGTAGGATCGGCGTCTCAGGCTTCGAGAGGCTGACATCTTCGGCGGCGGCGTCGCCATGCTCTACCCTTGTTGCGAGGCCAGCATGCTCTAGCCTCCCCTTGCTGGCCTCGCTTGCAGTGTCCACCTTGTTAGATTCGCTAGCCTCGAAAGTGTCGTGGGCCTCGATGGCCTTAGCGAGGTCGCTGGTTTCGCTGGCATCGCTGTCGGCGACGACGTTGCCGGCCTCGCTGGTCTTACCGGCTGCACGTAGTGAAGCAGCAGACACCGCGTCTAACAAGGAAGCAACGGGCTCCGGGTCCAGCGGAAGCGCACGTACGGGAGTCATTGGGTTCGGCGTCTCAGGCTGTTTCGAGACGCCGGCCGCGCTCTCTTCATCGGCCTTCTGCTTGGCGAGGAGCTCCTCTCTTCTCTTCAGGTGGTTGCTTGCCGCCAGCTGCAGGATAGCCGACGCCTTGTCCTTGGCCTTCTCTTTCGGATCACGAATCGGGCTGCCCACGAGACGGGACAACGTACGTAATGGGCTCCACGTCTTCGAAGAGCGCCTGCCCTTGGCCGATCCCGGCGATGTCACCTCTGCACGTGGTAGCTCAGCCTCGGGCTCAGCCACAGGCGCAGGCTCCGCCGCGTCATCGACGTCGGCAGAAGGAGCAGCCTCAGCCACCTCGTCCTTCGCAAGGGGCACCAAGCTCGACAGCGGCGGCGCACGATGCATCAGGTGGTCGACGAAGAGCACGTCGGCTGTGACTCCAGTATTGTCCCACGAACTCGCCTCCCAGAGCACCTCGTCCCAAGAGCCCATCGTCTTGCGAGGGGGCTTCTGCTCGTTCATACACTTGCTGCACATGTCATAGCTGCAAATGCGGCAGTGGAATTGGAACCCATAGCCTGGTGCCAGCTCGGGGGTGGCGCCGCAGACATCGCAGCAGCCAGGTACTCCATTATACGGCCCGTAGGATGGCGGGGCTGCCAGGCGCGCGAGAACGTGCCCCTTGTCGCAGTGCACGTCCGGGGGAGGAGCTTCGCGCTTGCTCAAGACGAGCGACTGTAGGAACGCCTCCCAGCTCCTTAGCTCTTCCTGCGACGCCGTGTAGAGCTCCAGAAGAATCGTCCTGGTAAACCAGTGGGAAGAATCGTCCTCGAAGCGCAGTTGCAGCGAGTTTGCCTCCGCATCGTACTTGGGCTTGGTCGGCGTGTGCGTTTGTGCGGGCAAAGGGCTCTCGCCCACGCCCTCGCCGGCCTCCTCAGCGCTGCGTGCGATGGCCGCCTGGAATTCTTCAGCCGCAGCCGCGACTGAAAGAAACTGCTGTCTCATGACGCGCATCTCGATCATCTTCTGCAACACAAACACGTGCCTGAGCGCGACGCCATCGGCGTCGGCAGATATTATGTTGAGGGTGCGATCGGAGTTTACTGTAACTTCGCACACTCCGTGATCGACGGAGCGGCCGCCCTCCCACTCTTGGTGTAGCTGAACGTGCGCCTGCCCAGTCAGCAGCGTGCGCATGGGCGGCCGGATGATCCCTAGACGCAGAACGGCCTCGTTGCGGCAGACGCGCAGAGCGCGCAACACTGCTTCGGCAGTGCTGTGGACAACATTATTCACGCCGTAGATAAGGTCGCCCAACTGGATGCCACAGCGACTCTGATCGGCAGCACCGCCAGGGACGATTCCCGACACGGATCCGACGCCCCCAATCGAGTCGATGGACAAACCTAGTGAGCCGTCGGGAGCCCGAGTGATCAACGCCTCGAAGGCGATCGCGCCCTCGGGCAGAGGTAGCGGTTCCTTCTTCTTTCCGTTTCGCTCCGCTCGCTTTCTCAATAGGTAGGCCGCCGCACCCACCTGGATCTTGGCCGCCGCGTCATCGACCTGAGTCTCCTCCGCCTCCGCCGCAAGTGCTACCACCGTTGGCTCGACCGGATGTGCTGCCGCCTCGGCCGCAGGCGCTGCCACGACCGAAGAGCTCGCCGCCGCACCTTCAGGTGCTACTGTAGTCGTGGCATACGCACCCTCTGAGTACGAGACGAACAAGGGAACCGGAGGAGGGCTGTCGGCATGCGAGACGAAGCCGACGTGAACTTGCCTTGATGAAGATGGGCTCGGAGTCGTTGTGGGTGGTTCGAGGCTGGGGTGGGCAGAAGACGGGGTGGTTTCTTCCTGAACCTGAGGCGCGAGGATTCCGAACAACCCACTAAACCATCCGCGGCGATCCTTTGGCACCATGGAAGCGGGTGCCTGAGAAGGCCTAGCAGCTGGCATGGCAGCGAATGAGGCAGAGGCTGCCACGGCATTCGACCCAGCTGCAGCTGCTCCTGCTGTCGCGAGAGTGGCGGAGAGGGAGCCAATGAAGTCACGCGCAGAATCTGCAACACTATCGTCCGAGAGCGTGCCATCCTGATAAGTTGCTCGAGATCGTTGTGGCGATAGGTTGGTTCGCGGTGGAGAGCTAGGGAGGTTGACCACGATGACCACGGGCGGCCCTTCCATGGCCCTTCTCCTGGCCAGCTCAGCAGTCTCGAGCGTCATTCGGCTCGTGAAGGTGGGCGACGAGGCCGCGTCCACTTGGTAGCCCGGCGAGCCTGTGAGGCCTAGGAGGAGGCTCATGTTGCGCAGGACGGCGTCGTCACCGTGTGGCGCTGCTCGCACGTCTTGCATCCGAGGGCTTTGCGTGGGTGCGACGAGGTGGATGGCAAAAAGCCGCAAGAAGAGGCCGAAAAAATGAGTCTGTTTCGCGCAGGTTTGGCCCGAGGCGCGAGCATACCAGGCTTCAGGATGATTCGGGCATGAAGGGTCCAATATCAATCGGTGCGTTTGGAAGTATCCGTTCTGCTGAGGGTACCGCAGGGTTTCGGCAACCATTGAACTTTGCGGCGCGCGAGGGTTTCGGCAACCATTTATGCTTCGCTACGGAGGAGGGCACTGCCTCTCTGGCGAGGAGGGCGGCGGTGATACATAGTATGAAGTCGGATTTCTTTCTCGATGCCCAAGAGGGCCTGACATCAACCGAAGCGTTGCCGGAGACTGACACGCTCGATGGTTGGACGCTGCTGGAGAAGCTGGGGGAAGGGTGCGCTTGCCTCTCTTCAAGGCTCCGCTCCGTGGCATCCTCGTTGACTATCTGCGCTGTCCGTGTGCTTGTGCAGCTCCTTTGGCAAGGTGTTCAAGGCGCGCAACACGACGACGGCGGAGCTTGCAGCCGTCAAGATCATTCCTGTCGAGCAGGATGCCGGCGAGGTGAGCCGCGAGATTGAGACGCTCAAGCAGTGCGACGCGCCCAACATCGTCAAGTACTTTGGATCGGTGAGCAAGGACGGCGAGCTCTGGATCATCATGGAGTTTTGCGTGGGCTCATCTCTCAGCGACATCATGGAGGCGCGCGGCCGCTGCCTCAATGAGGCGCAGATCGCTGCTGCTGTTGCGGGCACGCTCGACGGGCTGCGCTATCTGCACGCGCGTGGGTTCATACACAGGGACGTCAAAGCGGGCAACCTGCTGCTCTCGGATTCAGGCATGGTCAAGCTCGCTGACTTTGGCGTATCCAGGACACTCAGCAGTACCATCTCGCGCTGTGGCACGATCATCGGCACGCCCTTCTGGATGGCGCCCGAAGTGATCCGCGACAACCCGACGGGTTACGACGCCAAGGCGGACGTGTGGTCGCTCGGGATCACCACGATCGAGCTCGCAGAGGGGCAGCCGCCCTACTCCAACCTGCACCCGCTCCGCGCCATCTTCCTCATCCCAAGCAAGCCGCCACCCACGTTCAACGAGCCCGAGCGTTGGTCAGCCAACCTCGTGGCCTTCGTGAGCGCTTGCCTGCAGAAGGAGCCTGACGTGCGCCCGTCGAGCGCCGAGTTGGAAATGAATGCGTGCGTGGTGACCGGGCGCGAGGTGCAGGCAGCTGGCATCCTCCGGACGCTCGTCTGCGCCGCGCTGGAGCCGCTGAGTGAGTGGCGCCAACGCAGGCACAGCGTGTCGAGCGCGCAGGCGATGGCGAACACTCAACGGCTCTGTGGCGACGGCTTTGGGGCAGGCACCACCAACCTCCGTGGCGATGCGGTGGGCAACACGCACATACATGGCGGTGCGGCGGTGAGCGAGAGCGGCACGGCCGTCTTCAAAAGTGGCGCCGCGGTGAGCAGCTTCACGAGCGACACAGGCGACGCCGTAGTGAGCAACGGCACGACCGTCTTCAGAAGCGGCGCCGGAATGAGCAGCGGCACGACCGTCATCAACGGCTCGCTTTCGTCGATTGGTACCGACTTGCTGCCGTCAATGGCTAACGGCTCCATCCCCGCCTTCATGCACCAGTTCGACCGCTCGCCATCGGCACCCGCTTCGCCACCGGTCGCAATCGCGTCGCTGCCAATTGCAACCGCGTCGCTACCGGTCACCCTCCCATCGCCGCCGGAACCCGCTTCGTCACTGCCGGTCACCCTCCCATCGCCGCCGGAACCCGCTTCGTCATTGCCGGTCACCCTCCCATCGCCGCCGGAACCCGCATCGCCGCTGGTCGCACCTGTGCTCGTCACGGCGCCCGCGAGCGAGGCCGTCTCGTCGCCAAATTCGGACGGTTCCGCATTTGGTTCCTCAGGCTTCGTCACTGGAGAGGCCGTCTCGTCGCCAAGCTCGGTGCCTTCGATGCGTTCCCAGGCGCCCTCGATGATCTCGATGATCTCCCCGAAAGCTTGCGATCTGGTTGCGAGGCAATCTGGTGGCGATCTCGAGCCGGTTGGGGGCGCACCCGAGGCAGCCGCCGGCCCAGCTGGTGCGAGCGCGAAGGCCAAGTTTGACTTCTCGAGCCTAAGCCTCGAGGAGATCGAGGAGGAGCTCAACTGCCAGCAGGCCAACTTTGAGAGGGACGTCGCCCGCCTTCGCAAGCAGTACGAGCGGAGGGGTAGAGCGCTGCGCGCGGCCCGAGCCGCCAGGTCGTCGCAGGCGCAGGCAGAGGCTCAGTAGAGTAGAGCGGAGGTGTGCGTGCCGGCCGCACAGCCGGGCAGCTCTGACGAGACCCGACGCATCTGTCGAGACGAGTCGAGAGGAGAGGAAGGGGATTGCACACTGTAAGACGGTCTATAGCGCTTTACCGGATACCGGATAGCGGACCGTACGCGCTAGCGTCCAAGATGGTACGACGAAATGGAAATCCGAATTCGGCCCGCGATCGCGCATGCCGCACGCGCCGCGCCGGTCCGCCGCCGCCCCGCGCCCCGGCGCGGACGGGCGGCCGCGCTCGTGCGCCCGGGTCGTTGGGCGCAATTCCACCCTCTGGTCCCCAATGTTAGTCTCAAACGGAGGCGGGGTCCGGTAATGTGCACTAGCACTTCGTTCTACACAGTGTAATACATGCCGGGGCCGCCTGAGCGGTAAAGTGAGCGAAAATGGACGAAAAATCGTCGTTTGAAAATCATAAGCCGTGGTGATCGCGGATGGGGCCCAAGACTTGGCTATAGCCTTTTCTCAGGGAGGTGCTTCTGGCCTTATAACTTCCCAGAGCTGGATCCTTCGGGAAGGGCCATTTCTGCACCCTAAGTAGGGTATTCAGTTAAAATTCGCTCTGGGAAGTTATATTTTTGAGCAGATCTCAAAAAGTTAGGAAGCTTGCCAAGTTTTGAGTTCCTGAGTCCAAGGCAGTGGCTTATGATTTTCAAACAGGTGAGCAGGTGTAACAGTAGCCTTGACCTCGGGCGGATATGGCTCGACCGCAGTGAATACGCCATCACACGGTCGCCCATCACGGCGCCGGGCGTCGTTGTGAGCGCCTTTTGGCATGTCCGCCCTCGAGACCACGTGGGGTTAAGTCAGACGTATGTTCGACTCACTAGGGTCTCGGATAAGGCCTCATTGATAATGAGGTGGTCGCCCATAACGGCGCTGCGAGACTTGCAATCGCAGCGAATTGCGAGCGTGAAAACATGAAGGGCGAGGCGCTGCTGCTCTTCGCCACCGCCGCCGTCACCGCCGCCCTTCCCACCTCCTCCGTCACCGCGCCCACCACCCTCGCCACCATCGCCCTCGCCCTCGTGCTACTGCTCACCGTGCTGCACGCTGTGAGCAACATTCTCTACACATCGTGGGAAGAAAGGGCCCAGTCAGAGCTTCATGGTGCAATTAGTGCTGCTGCGCATGCTCGCCAGCGTAGCAGCCCCCCGCCACGCCTCGGCACCGGTCGTCCCGACGCGGGCGATGCAGCGCGTCGTCGTCGGTCGAAAGCACTTGCGAAATTCTCCAAGCTGCGGACCGCCGAGACCCGGGCTGCCGCAATCCGGGCCGCCCACGATGCGCTCGCCGCCGACTGCGCCGCAGCGCTAATACAGCCTCAGCAGCAAGCGTGGCGGAGCTATTTTCATCGCAGGGCAAAGTGGCGTATCGTCCTCTTCTTCTTCATCCACGTGCTGATGGTGCCACCGTCGCTGCCCACCACCTCGGTGGCGGACG
>Ga0210248_100685_pt1 | contig 29358 bp, 27 predicted proteins | sample ChrtobMetP3_32mM_FD_155493 | JGI IMG/M metagenome (GOLD analysis project Ga0210248, IMG submission 155493) | Chrysochromulina tobin associated microbial communities from unialgal haptophyte culture, Seattle, Washington, United States - P3_32mM | ecosystem: Host-associated > Algae > Haptophytes >...
CTCTTCTTCAGCGCCACCGCCTCAGCCACTGCGACGAGCAGCGAGGTGGCGAGGGTGAGGCATCCGAGCAGGATTGGCGACCTGCGCACGGGGATTCTGCTGAAGGGCAAAGCGGTTGGGCCGGGCGGCCTCGGCAGCGAAGTGGCGTCCTCGGCCGCGCACTAGCTGCGTACCACTCGCTCGCTTGGGGGCCTTTTGGAGGCATGCATGCACGAGCTGCAGCTCGTCGAGCGGCACTCGCTCCTGCACATCAGGGTATTCACTAGGCACGGGGCCCTCGACGATCGTCTTGACAAGCTCAAAGTAGCTCCTGCAGGGCGGGAAGGGGTAGGTGCCGAGCGCCGCCTCGAGCGCGATTAGGCCGACGGACCACACGTCGGAAGCGAAGCCGTAGGGGTCGCCACGCAGAGGCGCTCGGTTGACATGTACGCGACAGTGCCCACCTACGTGCTCGCCTGCGCATGCATGCAGGAGCCGAGCTGCTTGGCGATCCCAAAGTGAGAGAGCTTCACACAGCCAGCCGAGTCGAGGAGTACGTTGGCAGGCTTCAGGCCGCGATGCACAGCCTTCTGCTCATGGTGAAGATACGTGAGGCCCTGCAAGATTTGGAAGAGCACCGATGCGCTCACGCCCTCGGGCACCAGCTGCGCCGGCGTGCTCTTCGCCGCGCGTAGCAGCCCCTCGAGTGAGCCGCAGTCCATGTACTCGAGCGCAAGGTAGATGGAGCCATCGTGGAAGAAAGCGTCATACAAGGAGATGAGGTGGTCGGATAGGGCGTTGAATACGATCTTGATCTCGTTGAGTATCATGCGCCGCGATTCCCGCGAGGCCTCGAGCTCTGCTCGCAGCACCTTGACGGCGATTGCCTTCCCGGTGGGGCTGTCCGCGGCTCTGTACACACGCGACGTGGCGCCGCGGCCGCGCACCTTTCGCTCGCTTGGGTAGCCGCCGCGCCCAGGAGACGAATCCAAAGGCAAAAGCCGGAGGACGAGGGGGGCAAAAGGAGGACGAGGAGACTCGCCGAGCCAGCGTTCGGAGTGTGTGCAGGAAGTTTTGAAACAGGCAAAGTTTTGATCGACATCTTCAGGTTTTTTCAGACGTAAGTTGTATTATGCAAATGGCTGATCCTGCGAGTGTTGCTGTATGTGCAGTTTTGCTTGGCATGCTTAGCCAAGCAAGGGACCATGCAGATCCTAGGATCAAGAAACTCAAGGCTACAATTGAAAGTGGCGCAAGCGTCAGAGATGCGAAGGCACTTCAGGCAAAGATAGACAAGTTCAAGAAGGAAAATCACACCGCCGAACGTGCGTTCAACTTCGGCGCCGATGTGGATGAATTTATGGCTTATTTTGTGAAATGATGTTGGGGTTTGTGGTGACACAACCGTGTTCATGTGTGAATCGTGGTGGGTGTCTGTGAATAGTGGTGGGTGTCTGTAACCGATCATCGTATGGTCGAGGCTGTCCAGTTTGCCTTGGGCCACTCCCTGTCTGGTCCGTGTTGACTGGACGACAGTTTACGATGGACACAGATACCTGACACACAGGATACATTCATGATATAGTAGGGATACAACATGTACATTCGAGGATACGTAGTCTGGTCTCATACCGCTCGGCCATCGCCGCGTAAAGACGCGCGTGGTCGGGATTGCTTGTCCGTCGAACGGGAGGTTGCTCTGCAGGTTGACCATCCTCGTGTACAGTATGTACATGTACAGCTTGCGTCATAAAAGCCTCAAATTCTTAAGTTTTCTTCAGTGGAATCGTACGCTTGTTCTTCGTGCCGATCTTGGTCAGGTCGAGCGGTTTTGAGGTTAGGTCTAGCACCCACCACTGTGCGAAAGACACCCCTTGTTTGCCTTTGCCGAGCGTATCGCCCCGACCATGTGCATATACGGACTGCCGTAGTTAAAGCCTTCCACCTCCTCCGGGCCCACGGCGCGGCCGAGTGCGAGTGCGAGTTCGAAGGCGCCTAACTCACTGAGCGTAGTCATCGATTGCGCTGCCAGGTCAGCCGCCCGATCTCCTTCGTGATGACCACCAGCTTCTGCGAGGCATCAAGAGTAACCACACCCTGGTAAAGAGCACGGAACCACGCAGCAAAGCGCAGCTTCTCCGACGAGAGCACCGTCGATGCCTGCGACTTGCAAACGTCATCAATCACGGCATTCCAGATGAGGAGGCGGGCCTTGATACCTTGATGTCGTCTTCGGTGAGCACGGCATCCGAGTCAGGAACATCGGCTTCTGCGAACATGTCATCGCCGAAGGCCGTGCCTACGAGCTCGCACGAGTTCGAGGAGAAGGGCGTGACGCCGTCCCGGGCTCCGGCGCCGTCGTGGGCACCCCCCCCCCAAACGCCTCGTCGGCCGTACCGATCGCCTCGCCCGCAGCTACAGAAGACGCCGCCGACGTCACTGTCTCGGCTGCTTCCGAATCATCCGCGCCCACTGGCGCGGAACAGTCACTCCCTTGTGACTCTCGATGCTCAACTTGTGGGGGCGCATGGTTGGGGGAAAACGGTCTCGCCGCCGACGCCCTCTCCGCCGCCGTCCTCGCCCTCGCTGTCGCCGCCCTCGCTGCTGCCGCTGCCTCCCTTGCCACCGCCGCCACCATCACCACCCGACAGCCGTTGCTGCTGCTGCTGCCGTTGCTATCGCCGCTCCTTCCACCACTGCAGCCGCCATCGCCACCATCGATAGCATCGCCTCCGCCGCCGATAGCACCGCTGCCGCAGCCATCACCGCCGCCATCGCTGCCGCCTCTGCCATCTCCGCCGCGGTCAGGCACGTGCTGTGCCTGAGCCCTAAAAAAATTAGCACGTTACATGCATGTAATTCCTCAAAGAGGATGACCCTGACAGTGTACCATGGTGCATTGTGATCCCCTGAGTGTGCTCTACACGTGGGTATGTCGCATGCTGTCAGATCGTGACGTTTCAAAAAGTCGATTTTTTGGGCTGACCCCTCTATTAGTATCGATCTATTTTACGCCCGCGACCGGCCGCAGCCGCGCGGCAGGTAGCCGATCGGCCCGACCGCGGCCGCGGGGACACGCACCGTCGGACGCGCGCGGGCAAACGGCAAAGTAACGAAACGCGGCGCGGGGAACGCACTCCGGAAGCCACAACCCGACCTCACCGCGGCGAGTCGCGGTACCGTTACACACACTCGTGTGGATGCATAGCAACCAGAGAGGGTTCGACTCGCAGTACGAACCTAACCGCACAGCAGTCCAGCGCTCAGCCGCACATACCCGCTCCCAGAATCTCTGTGCATTTACCAGGGCGCCGGCACCTTGGCCGCTTGAGCTTGTCTCCTGAGGCCCAGTCGATGGCGCCCACCTCGGCGCCCATCTCACGGCCAGCTGCAGGTGCAGGTCAACGGCGCGGGCGCGTCGCGGAAAGCTAATATGGGGCCCTCGGTGCGATCTAGGTGCGATCTAAGTGCGATCAAGCAGGTTGGGTGAACAGTTCGTCTCGTTGACCTCGTGTTCGACCCACTTTTATAGGAAAGTTCCTCAGGAACTTCCTCAAATCCTTCGAGACGAGTCTACTTGCGTTCAGGCGTGGGGATGTGGCAGATGGTCTCGTCCTTCATGGCCGCCTCGGCCACCTCGACGGCCTTCTCGACGGTCTCCGCATTCCGATCTCCATGTCGCCAGATCTGGTACTGAGCGCGAATCCATGCGTCGAGCTCATCGTAGCCCATCGCCTGCCAATTGTCTGGAGGAGCCACCCCGTTGAGACGGGTCCAGAGATCGACGTTGCGGCGCTGCATGCGCGAGATGTCGTCCTTGTCGCCGCAGCTGTGGAAGGCGGCCTTCTGCGAGGGCGGGGGCGCGTCAGGCAGATGCATCGGTGTGTCGCGCGGCGTCGTCTCGGTCAACAGCTCCGAGAACGAACCAGCCCACGAGTCGCGCTTCGTCAGGTACTTGGGGAGGCCGAAGAGGTCGACGATGGTGGCCGAGATGGCCGAGTGCTCCCAGGCGGTGCCGTTGGTCTTCAGGGGACCCCCCTTTTTGGGTGGGCCCACGATGACTCCCGCGGGGACCCACGGCGACATGAGGAAGGATACCACGCGCGAGCCGACGCGTTTGAAGTCGAATGGCTTATAGCAGCCGGACTTGATGACGCAAGACGACTCGTCGGGCACGATGCCCTCGTGAGGGGGTATCACGTGGTCGTAGAAGCCACCAGCATCGTCGTACGTCACGAGGAAGAGAGTCTTGTTCCAACCGGGGCCGGCGCGCAGGCTCTCGTACACGTCCTTGACGAGCCGCTCACCGAGGGCAACGTCGTTACAAGGGTGGTCCGAGTTGCCCTTTCCGTTGCGCGGGTCGTTACCAGGAAAAACAAACGAAAAGGAAGGGAGCGTACCATTCGCCGCCTGCCCCCAGAAGTCGGTGTAGCCCAGGAACTTGTCGACGTGGCGCTGGACGCCATCCATGTCGGTGTCGGCCGAGTGCGGCGTGTGGTTAGAGTAGATGCCAAAGCTCACGCCCCCTTCGGCCATGTTGTCGTAGATGGTGCGCTGCGGGAACGAGGCCTTCGAGCCGCCACAGTCGTCCCAGTGGACGTTGTCATCGAGGCCGCACGAGGTGGCCGACTGCGCGTACAGATGGTTGGGCGTCGAGAACGAGGGGACGGACGAGTGATAGTTGTTGAAGATGGAGAATTCGCGGGCAATCGCCGACTTGACCGGCACGGTACCTTTGCCGAAGAGGGTGACCGCCACGCCGAACGCGCCATGGTCGTAGCTGTACTTGTCGTCCTGCTCGCCGTACGGATACTTGAACTCATCGCTTCCTGGCTTGAAGTGAAGGCCGAACATCTCGAAGTTAGGCCCTACCGGGCAGACGTACGTCGCACTGCCACACTTGAGTGTCGCGCCACCCTTCGAGGGATCGGCGGGGTCGATCGGAAGGAAGTGGCCATCCTTGACGAAGTCGCCGGTCGGAAGGTCGTCACATGCCCAAATGTGGTCGGCTGCACGGCGCGACGCGCGAGCGCGCGGTCAGACAGTGAGCGTGCTCACAAGGCAAGCGGCTGAGTGCGGCCGTCGACTGGGGCGCGCGAAGCGGCCGTGCATTCGAGCGGCTTTCAACTCACGAGTCCGGTTCTCCATGAAGAGCACGACGAAGTGATCGATCTTTTCATTCTTCTGGCCCGCATTGGGGTTGTCCAGGCCTTCGGCGGGTGGGATATCTCTGGGGGGGCGGTACGGCTTGCCCGTGGTTGCCACAGCGACAGCTGCGACGGCTGCGAGATAGAGCACCATGTCGGCGAATCCGACGTCGTCGGTCTTCTCATTCCGCGCCGACGGAGATATCTTGTCAAAGAAAATCTATTCATATATTTGTAATTTTAATTTGATAATATAATGTACCGTGAGCATTGTATTCGAGTACTCCGAGGAGTACAGTACATGTACCGGTAACAGTGCGACAGTACACGAGTCGCGAAGAGCTGAAATTTCGTTATTTCGAATCGGATGAGAGATGTTCGCAGGTATCTGATATGTCCATGAACATGAACAACTTAGGACCGTTGCCGTGTTGTAGAGCTTAGTTTTTCTTAGTGGTGCCACTGGTGGTGCACGATTAGAGCTGAAGCGCGTGTATTATAATAATTCCCAACCGATAAGTACCCACCAAAATCAATCAATAAAAATCAACACATCACCGTACTAGGTGCTTCCGAAAGGGCGGCGCCGGTGCTACGTCCTCCGGTCCTCGCGGACCTGCGCTCCTTCAAGGGCGCTCCTTGCGGCGAAGCCCGGCCCGGGGGCTAAACGGCCCGGGCGGAGGGGGGGCGGGGAGCGGCTTCGAGACTCTCGAGGCCGCGGCTTGGACCACCCCGGACTTCGCCCATGACCGCGCGGACCGCGGTCCGTCATGTTCGTTGTTCTCGCCCGCATGTCACCGAATATATCGATATATCGCACTATAGCCATTAGCCTGAACCCTGATTCTCCCTTAATTCTCCCACTTTACCCAGGGGCCTGTGGGCCACCACCTGACACCTTGCCTGAGAAAAACACAGTACACCGCAGCTACTCCAGCGACCGTTCTCGTCGCGGCGGCTCTTGGGGCTAAGTATGCCGCCTATGCACGGCACGCAAGTGACGCATCACTCTGATTCATGGTGTCGAGTTTTCCCGCACTGTGCGCGAGAATGGCGCTCTCTGCACGCTGAATCGAGCAAGATATTCCAGCGACCCTAGTACGACCGAAGCGTGTAGCTCGGCCTGCCGGCCACGAGGCGCACGGCGGTTTTGGTCCACAGCGGCACTCCCTCGGGGGAGACGCTTGGAAGCGGTTCGGTCCAACGATTGCAACTCCCGACGAGCTTATGTTTGAACACGATGGTGCTCAGACGGAGATCAGCGTCAGCGAGATTTCTGTCCATTCGTACATCGGCGGCTTTCTGCACCTTCTCCACGGTCAGCGATCGGCGGCATGCGGCACTCTCGCTCTCGACGAGCATCAAAGGCGCGACGGAGCTGGTGTGCTGAGAGAGCTGCGCCGCACGCCGCCTTGCCGACGACACCGTCAACGCGCTGCTGGAGTGCGCCGCGCGCACTCCGCCAGCGCCAGCGTGCGGTAAAGCTGACGATGTCGAGCCGAAGCCAATCAAGCTCTTACTCGTGCTGAGCAAGCCTGCGAAGGACATCGAGGTGAGCGGTGCCGGCGCGGGGAAGGCTGTCGAAGGGGCAGCCGTCGCGGGGGCAGCCGTCGCGGGGCGCAGCTCTAGACGTCTGAGCAGAGCGTCCGGCAGGCTTTTTGTCATCATCGGAGGTGCGGTCTGCGGCCGGCGCGGCGAGTCCGCCGGCAATTCGCTGTTCGATCGCGGAGACTGAGTGGTTGAGCGCGGAGATTGGTCCTTAGAGCGCGGAGATTGGTCAGTAGAGCGCGGAGACTGTTCCCTAAAGTTTGACGCCTCACGTGTCTGCACGCGCGCGAACGACAGCATCTCGCCACTGACAGTGCCGGGGGTGGTGCCTGGCCGGCGGATGGCTGCAGCCTGCTGTGCAAAGTCGCCGCGGAGCGAGTAGGATTTGTTTTTCGCATGCAACGAGATCGCGCCCGCGTTGCCGACCTGAAACTTCCGGGCCAGCCTGATCGTCGATCCCTGGCGCACCTGCCTGTGCAGCTCGTGGTACGTAAGGGACCCATCGCCGTTCACGTCCATGTCGTCGAAGACGCGATTGAGGTCGTCGTACTGGATGTCGAAACCGAGGAGCCCCATCACCTTGCGGAACTCGGCCTTATCGATTTTGCCGCTTCCGTCCTGGTCGAATTGGCGGAACAGGTTCATCACCTGCTGTGCAGATGCAGCCAGCGCGTCGCGTAGGACATACTTGATGAACTCGGTGCGCGTGACCTCGCCTGAGCCGTCAAAGTCAAACTCGTCGAAGACGGCACCGCTCACGTGAGCTGGCACTTTCACGCCGAGCGCGAGCACGGCCTGGTGCAGCTCCTCCTTGTTGAGGGTGCCCGATCCATCAAGGTCGATCATCTCAAAGAGCAAGCCAATCGTCCGCGCGGACTGGCACAGCAAGTCCTTAACTTTCTTCTTGCCAACCCTCATAGCATTGATTTTTGCGGCCCTCTGCTCGTGTGCACGCTCAGCGGTTTCGCGCGACTCCTTGAGGTCAACGTGGACCATGGTGGTCGTGCGAATGTGCGATGATCACGGACTGGACGGGGTGCGTGCGTCGCGAGGAAACGTCGCGGCAGCGAAAAGTTGCGAAGCGCGATGCGTACGTATACCCGGTACTCAAGCATTTCTAGCGGTACTGTTGCGTGCACATCTACGAAGATTTGTGGCTAGGTTTGTTCCTCAAATTCACGGAGGTCGTCGGAGGTCGTCGGAGATCCGTATACGTCGACCTACCGGTGCACTACTGACCTCTACTTTTCCATGGAAAAATCTCGTCCGCACACCGCTCGCTCGCAAGAGGGATGTCGAAGGCGCCCGTATCGCCGGCTCGATCGGTCTCCGATGAGTGGCGCGCCGGGCCGTTGTCGAAGCTCTTCTTCTCCTGGATATTCCCTCTCCTGCGCCTCGGCGCCCAGCGTCCGCTTCAGCGTGAGGACCTGGGCTTTGCCAACCCTTCAGACGAGGTGAAGCAGCATGCGGAGAGGCTGGAGGCCTGCCTTCGCACTACGGGTGGCAAGAGCTTTCGCGCTCTGACCAAGGCGTTCAGCTCTCACATGATCAAAGGTGCACTATGCAAGGGCCTTGGAGATTCCGCATCCTACGCCCAGCTGTGGGCCGTGAAGACGATCATTACCTATGCGGAGATGCGTGAGGCTGGCGTGGTGGAAGGCACCGTAGCATGGCCGGCCCGTCCGATTGCATCGTACTTTACCAACGCGCCGGCGGCGGCAATGGCACGCCCTGGTGCACCCCGCGTGGTGGATCTCGCCGTCCTGCTGCTGCTCCTTGGCCCAATGGTCTCGGGCCTCGGGCTGCATTGGTTCTATCACTATGTGATGCTTGATGGTCTGCACGCGCGTTCGGCCCTCAAGTCGGTCCTCTTCCGCAAGCTGCTGCGCGTCCCGGCGGTGGGCGGGCAGCACGCGGATGGCTCGATCACCGCCGCAACAGACGGCCACTTGACGAGCGGCCTGAGCGGGCCTGCCAAGGTGAAGGAGGACGACGGCGGCTCGGGGAAGCTGCTCAACCTGCAGAACGGCGACGCTCGCGCGGTGGAGAACGTCTACCACATGTGCGTCTACTGGATCTTCGTCCCGATCCAGATCGCGATCTACCTCTTTGTCCTCTCCCTCGAGATCGGCGCCTCGGCCGCCGTCGGGCTCGCATGCATGAGCCTGGCGGTACCCGCGCAGGTGAGTGGTGCTGGTGGCGTCGGAATGCGTCCGATTGCGTCTGAGTGCGTCCGATGACCTTCGATGTTTGCCTCCGATGGCCTCTGATGGCCTCTGATGGCCTCTGATGGGTTCTGGCGTCGCCGGCGCAGGTCCTGCTGAGCGGCCGCATGAAGAAGGCGCAGGGCAGCCTGCTCTCAGCCTCCGACCGCCGGATGCGCAGCGTCAAGGAGACTGTCCATGGTATCCAGGCCGTGAAGGCCTTTGGGTGGGAGCCGGCGTTTGGAGAGCGAGTTCGCCGGGCGAGGGATGAGGAGCTCAGGCACAACTTGGTCGTGCAGCGCCTCTCGGCGGTCTCAAGTGCTGTCATGGAGGCGTTGCCTATCGTGTGCGCCCTGGCGTCGCTCGCGAGCTATGGGCTCTTCTACCCGGACTCACCGCTCACGGCCTCGCGCGCGTTCATGTCGCTCCTGGTCTTTAACCAGCTACGCATGCCGCTGATGATCCTTCCATTTACGATCCTCGTCACTATTGGAGGTCTCGCTGCAGTGAAACGCATTGACGAATTCCTGTCGGTGCCCGAGGTCGAGCCTCTCCCCGACCACACGAGAGGCGGCGGCGGAGGGAAGCAGGGGGAGGCCGGGGGGGATGCCCACGACGACGCCTGTACGGTCCGGATCGTGGGGGGCGTCTTCCAGTGGCCCAAGTCGTTGGTGAAGCGGCCGAGCGCGCCCAAGCCACGCACAGGCGACGAGGAGGCGGAGGCCGGTATACCCATAGCCGCAGGCGCGACGACGGCGCCCGTGACGGCGCCGTTCCAGCTGGGCGGCGATCGGGGCGCGCCGATCGAGCTTCGCTGCGCCCCGGGACTGACGGTGATCCTTGGGAGCGTCGCCTCGGGCAAGTCGGCGCTGCTCAACGCATGCCTTGGGGAGATGAGCGTCGTGCGCGGCGCCGTCTCCGTGCGCGGGCGCATGGCGCTATGCCCGCAAACACCCTGGATCTTCAACGCGAGCCTCAGAGACAATGTACTCTTTGGAGCACCACCGTTGATGACCGCTGATGACCGCTGATGGCCGCTGATTGCCGCTGATGCCCGTTGATGGCCGCTGATGAACATTGATTGCCTTCCTCATCAGGTGCTCTTCGGCGCGCCACATGATGCGGCGCGCTACCAGCGCGTCCTTGAGGCGTGCGCTCTCGAAGCCGACCTGGCGGCGCTGCCGTCGGGTGACGCCACAGAGATTGGCGAGAGGGGCGTCACGCTCTCGGGCGGACAAAAGGCGCGCGTCTCCCTAGCGCGCGCGCTGTATGCCGACGCGGACGTGTACCTCCTCGACGACGTGCTCAGCGCTGTGGATGCACATGTGGGCCGTCACCTCGTCGATCAGGCGCTCGGGGCGACGCTCGTGGCCAACGGGCGTACGGTCCTCCTCGCGTCGCACCAGCTCAGTGTCATCGACCGCGCGGATAGGGTCCTCATCCTGCGCGACGGCCACGTGGCTTTTGACGGCACGCCCGCGTCGTGCCGAGCGTCCGAGGCCTTCGCGGCCATCCGTGGCGAGCACGACAGCAAGGCCGACCTTAGCATGGGTGCCGTGCCGAGGTGGACGGCAACCCCCGAGATCGGCCTCGTGTACGTCAAGGAGGGTGCGCCAGCTGCGCCCGCCGACGGAGCCTCAAGCAAGGGTGTTGGTGCAGGGTCCAGAGGGTCCGAAGGCGTCGACGGCGGCGACAGTGGTGGCTCGGAGGCGCAGGGGGGGCAGAGTGCCGTCATGAGCGCTCAAGAGGGCGCGTCCGCCGACCTCGGCAAGCTGACGGCCGCCGAAGATCGCGAGACAGGCTCAGTCTCTATGCGCGTACTCGCCACGTACGGCCGGCTCGGCGGCAGCGCGCTCGCGGCCCTCGCCCTCGCCCTTCTGGTGCTCAAGTCGGGGGCCGCTGTCGGCTGTCAGGGCTGGGTGGCCGCTTGGACGGCGAAGACATCGTCGCCGGCGAAGGTATCGTCGCCGGCGAGTGCCAACGCGACCTCGGCGCTTGGGCTTGGGCCGCACGAGCCGCCTGTGGCGTACGCGCCCTTCGCGAGCGCGCAAGACGAGACGATGTGGTACATTTCCATCTACGCCCTGCTCTCTCTCGGCGCACTCATCTTCGTGCTCGTACAGCAGCTCTCGTGCGTCACGCTCTCAATCAACGCTTCGGCCCGCGTGCATGCGCACGCCTTCCGCGCCATCTCTCGCGCGCCGATTAGCTTCTTCGAGACGACGCCGACGGGACGCATCCTGGCGCGCTTCGGCAACGACATGAACGTGGTCGACACGATGCTGATGAAGTCGCTCAACCAGTCCGGCTCGCAGTTCTGCGTGCTCGTTGTCGTCTTCATCATGAACGCGTGCCTCGTGCCGTGGCTGGTCGCAATCTCGCTGCCCCTCATCGTCGTCTGTACGCGCCCTACACCACAACGCACCGCCATTGCCCCACCCCCGCCACTCCCCTCCCACCCTCGCCCCGCCCCCCCTTGCCCCAATTCCCAGCCCCCTTCCATCGCTCCCCCTCCTTCTCCTCCGCTGCTCACTACGGCGCGTGCTCCTCGGCCGCAGACACCGTTCTCGCGCAGCTCTACCGGCGCTCCTCGCGCGAGCTCAAACGGCTCGAGAATATTGCCGAGACGCCCGTGTACTCGGGCTTCGCGTCCTGCATGGACGGGCTTCTCACAATCCGTGCGTTCCGCGGCTCCGCGGAGCGCCTGACGCAGCAGACGGACCGGACGATCGACGATTGGGTCGCCTGCTGGCTCAAGAACAACATCGCCAACCGATGGATGGGCATACGCCTCGACATGATCGGTGCCGGCCTCTCGGGTTCAGTAGGGCTCTTCGGGCTGCTCTGGGCCGATGGCGTCATTGGTGACGGGGCGGCCGCGTTCAACGCGGGGGTCATCGGTCTGATGCTCAGTTTCACGGCCTCGCAGGCCTCCATGCTCAATTGGATGGTGCGCGGTGTCGCTGAGGCTGAGCAGCACGCCACGTCGTTTGAGCGCTGCCTGACGATGGCAAATGTACCGCCCGAGCGCTGGGGCGACGAACACGACGACGGCGGCGACGACAGGGCGGCGGCGGAGGAGGGTGCTCAGGACGGCGCGCCCACCAAGTCGACCTCCAAGGGCGCCCGGGACGGCGCCCGGGACGGCGCCTGTGACGCTCGCAAGGGCGGCAGGCTCTCCTCGGCCGAGATGACAGCCATCCCAACGGCCGGTGCCAGCGTCGCGGTGGCGGCGGTGCTCTCCTCGGCCGAGATGACAGCCATCCCAACGGCCGGTGCCAGCGTCGCGGTGGCGGCGGTGCCGCCCACCGCCGCCACGATCGCCCACACGAACTGGCCGACAATCGGCGCGATCGAGATCTGTGAGCTCTCGATGCGCTACCGGCCGGGGCTGCCCCTCGTACTCAACGGCGTCTCGCTCTCCATCCGCGGCGGCGAGCGCATCGGCATCTGCGGCCGCACGGGCAGTGGTCAGTCGCTCTCGAAGTGCCCTTGATGGCCCCTTGATGGCCCCTTGATGGCCTCTTGATGGCCACACTCATGGCCACTGAGTGCCTCCCTCATCAGGCAAGTCCTCCCTTTCAAAGTGCCTGCTCCGACTCGTCGAGTATGCGGGCGGCGACATCCTCATCGACGGCCGCTCAGCGAGCGCGTTGCCGCTCCGTACGCTGCGTCGTAGCATGGCGATGGTTCACCAGGACCCGAGTCTCTTTTCGGGCTCGCTGCGACACAATCTCGACCCGACCGCCTCCTTTGGCGAGAAGGAGCTCCGTGACGCCCTCGGCAAGTCCTCTTGATTGCTGCTTGATTGCCTCTTGATGGCCACTGGATTGCCACTTGATGGCCACTTGATTGCCACTTGATGGTCACTGGATTACCGCGACGCCCTCGGCAAGTTCTCCCTCGCCCCCCTCTCGGCTCCTGTTTGCCTCTTGTTGCCACTCATCGCAATTGATGGCCTCCCTCATCAGGCAAGGCCTCCCTCGGACATCTCGCCCTGGATGACGAAGTGGACGAGGGCGGCGCTAATTTGTCTGCTGGCGAGCGGCAGCTCGTCTGCCTCGCACGCGTGCTGCTCGTACGGCCCAAGATCCTGCTACTCGACGAGGCCACGTCCTCGCTCGATCGGCGCACCGATGAAGCCGTGCAGGCGGCCGTGCGCGCGCTCTCGGGCGTCACCATCCTGAGCATCGCCCACCGGCTCGAGACCTTGATGGAGTATGACAAAGTCGTCGTGCTCGACCAGGGCCGGGTGGCGGAGATGGGCCCTCCACGGGAGCTCGCCAGCCGTGCCGACGGTCTTTTTGCCGCCCTCCTGCGGCGCCAGCGCGGCGGCGAGACAGCGCAGTGATGCTGATCCTGATGGGGCGCGCGGCGCGGCGGCTGAGAGACACTGATCACTGTGGCGAACGAGAATTCTATGTTAAATCGAGCTTCGCTTGTGGCGCTGTTGGCTGTAACGCGACCGGTAGGAGGCGAGGTTTCCGGCCGGGGTAACCCGCGGACAACATGCCGATGCGATGGATCGGATTGGGATTGTGCACATGTCGTATTCGGTGAACGCGTCGTCGAACGCGCTCGAAAAAGCCCGCAAGTAAACTGTGAGCTCACACAGTGCACAGTAACGCAAACTAAGTACGTGGCCGCGATGCGCACTCACTCACATCAGCCGAGCGCGCGCAGGTCGCGCAGGTTGCGCTGTGACGGCGGCTGCCTGGCAGACGAGGCTCCCCCGAGGATGACCGATGATGAAGTAGTGCTCCCACTCGAACCATCCCGCGGTGCGCCTATGTCTGCGAGGCGCTCGTTGCGATGTGCAATGTCTTCGGCGGTGGTGAAGACGGAGGAGGTGGAGGCGCAGCATGCGCTCATCCCGGCGCGCGAGCCGCCCACGTCGAGCGACCCGAGCGCACCGCCACCGCCGGTGGGCATGGAGGTACAACCCCCAAGTGTATCGGCGTACTGCCAGTGCAAGTGGGAGCGCGAGAGAAAGTTGAGGACGAGGCGACGCGCCTGCACGTGGGGCTGCACGAGCGGGAGCAGCTGCTGCATGTAGCTGTTGAGCGCAAACTGCCTATAGCTCACCACTCGGCTCGTGCGCAGCCGGTAGCGCGCGGGTAGCGGCGGCCGGACGATCTCCTCAGGGAGAATCTTGGCGAGCTGCCGGTCGAGCTCGATCCAGTCGGAGAAGCGGTGCGATACCTGCCAGCAGCGGCAGCCGCGCACGACGGTGAGCGTGTACGCGGGCACCGTCTGGCCGCCCGAGCGCAGCTCCACCGTCCCATTCACGATCGCGAAGAAGACCGCGAGGGACCGGTACTTGGTCCGCTGCAGGTATCCTCGTAGGATGCTCTGCACCCGCGTGGCGGCCTCAGTGCGCCGCTGCACGGCCGCGGCCTCCTTGGGGTCCCAGAACTCGCGCGTCAAGAAAGAGGGCATCGCGACCGGCGCGGCAGGTGGCGCAGCAGGCGGCCGGTTGTGGGTCAGCCGCGCGCTGCGTACGCTCGAAAAGCTCATCAACGACGACGTCGAGGACGTGGAGAGCTCACGCAGGCGGCCTTCCATGGGCAGCGAGCCCGAGCGCAGCATGCTATTGCCCGCCAGCACGCGCGGCTCGCCCAAGCTCTCGTCGGTCGGCAGTTTGCGAAGCGCCCGCAGCTGCGCATGCAGCTTGCCCGAATGCGCCCGCCACTGCGCCAGGCTTATCTCAGTCGCGCGCAACTCGGAGGCGAGAGTCGCGATGATCGCGTTCTCCTGCGACGTCATTGAAAAGGACGTGCGAAGTGGCACTCCAAGCACGCGGAGTCGCCGGAAGAGGAATTGCGAGGCAAGATCAGCAAGATTTCAGTGTGAAGAATGATAAACATTGGCTGTGAAGATAGCTTTTTTTGCTCATTTTATCCGCACGAATGCCTCGTACAGTACATGTACGAGCGCAGGATGCCGGCTCGCCTCCAATCTCGGCCAATTTCGCAGGGAGCCGCCGATCTATGTACACCGGGACAGCCCTTTTTCTCGTCGCCGGCGCCCTCGTCAATCCACGTATGAGCGCCGCCGATTTGAGGGCTCGGCGTGCCGGCACGGTCACCAGCAGCTCGGATGTCGCCGCGCTCCGCGCCGCCGTCGCCAACACGAATGCCAAGGTTGCCTCGCTTACGCCCTTTGACGACAGTGAACTCGACCGCCTGCTTGGCAGTCTTCGGGAGCTCGCCGGTCAGACAGCAGGTAGCATCGACTGGGTAGCGCTGCGGGAGCTATATCGTAAGTCTGCGCACAAGAACTACAAGGACTGGACCACCACCGCGGCCGATGCCACCGAACTTCAAGGCATCCTCGGCACCCCGAATGATGCGGCCTTTCAGACCATCTTCAAGCGGGTGCTGGGCGATGGCAACTTTGAAGGGGCGGTTCGTTTCGCCACGAGCCGTGCCGCTGGCAGCAAACCTTTCATCGTGCTCGTCTCTGGCCTCAACGGCATTCGCAAGACAACGAGCGTGCACCAGCCGTGGTTCCAGGCATGCCTTGCGTCAGCGCTCGAGGGCCAGGGCTACGATGGGCCTGTGGACGAGCTGCCGTGCGGGGCAAACAGCTTCTTCCGCCAGCTAGATTTTATGCTCACCACGTTGGCCGCCAACGACTTTGCGACACTCTTTGAGCTCGAGGAGGTCGGTCTATACGCCGAGGTCAAGGCGAGCATCTTTGCACGCTTCCGCACCTCGGCAGAGATGCTTGGCGTGCTGCTCGTGCGTGCAGCGCAGGCCAAGGGTGCGAACGTGATGGTCGAGACGAGTGGGCGCGACGTGGGGATGTACAAGTACATCGACGCCCTCTTCCCGGAAGACCATTACCAAAAGTTGGTCATCCACTTCTCCATCAACGAGCTCAGGTTTGCAGAGATGTCGGTGGACACGCGCATGGCCAAGGAGATGGCGGATGGAGCGGCAGCACTCGCGGCACAGCCGGGCGCCGGACTGAACGCGATCATCCGCGCGAATGCGGGCGGCCCGTATGGCTCGCAGGTCTTGAAGGGCGTGCAGGCTGACAGCGACGCTTTGTGGGCGCAGCTGCGCCGCGGCGAGGCGGGCGACGTGGCGAAGAGCTGGCTCAAGGCGAGCATCGGTATTGAGGCGCACGCTGAGCGTGACTGGACGGTGCGTGCGCTCGTCAACGGAGAGCCCAGGGGACAGACGTACACATTTGAAAAGCAGCGATGACTAAGACGAGGGGCTTGACCTCTGAGACGAGCTGGCAAGGGCGACTTAAAATGGCTCCAACCCACCCACTGCATGCGTGCATTCGGTCTGGTGACGTCTCACTGGTGTCGTCTCGGGTCGGGTCAGTCAGTCAGCCAGTTATTTCGCGCCCACCCCGCATTCCACACACATTCCAGATTTCCCGGCATGATTCCGGCACACGCACCGACGACGACTTTCTCAAGGAACCCCATATCTACACTCCTTGAGGCCCACGCCCCTCCTCAACACCTAATCTTGCGTGCCCTTCCGAGGCCGAGTATTCACAGAATAAATTTCACACTTCCATCCGACGCCCATGCGTCAGCTCTTATTTGCGCTTGTGTGTGCACCCGCGGCCGCGTTGGTGGCGACCAGGTTGCAGACCGTGCAGGTCACCCGTGCAAGCGATGCACGACCCATTGCGCTCTCGTCGCTGTGGACCGAGGACGAGCGTGCCGTCCTGGTCTTCCTTCGTCACTTTGGGTGAGTGTTCTGCTGGGAGCTCGCGAAGCAAGTTCGCCGCGACGTGCTCCCAGCGTTGACGGAATCCGGCGTGAAGCTCTTTGCCGTGGGCATCGGCTCTGCAGAATCTGCCAAGAAGTTTGCCGAGTCGATTGATTTCCCCGCCGACCTGCTGTTCGCTGACACGTCTGAGAACGTGGACGCGCACACCGCGATCGGCACACGCAACACTGGCCGGGATGCAAACGGCAAGCAGATCTTTGAGGGTGTCGAGTCGATGTGGTCGGAGAAGACCAACGCCGCGTTGAAGGCGCGCGGTAAGGAGGATCTTGATAGTATCGTGGGCAATCTCTTCAGGCCAGGACCGTACAAGCCACTCATGCCCGAAGGAAGGGGGCTCTTTGATCCGAAGGTGATGGAGAAGACGATGGTGCAAGGCGGCACATTCGTGTACGACGGCGCTACCGAGCTCTTCGCCCACTACGACTTCTCCTCGGGGGACCACGCAGATCTGAATCGAGTCGTCCGCATCGCCACCGAGGGGCGGCGGCGTGCGTAGGCGGGGCAAAAGGGCTTGTGGCGGCGTGGCCTGTGGCATCTGGCCCAAGCAAGTGTAGCGGAGAGAAACTATGAGGTCTGTGACTGCCAAACCATGCGGCCGTCCAGACGGAGCCACCGATGTTCTCTCTCTCTCTCTGGGGCTGCGCAACCATTACAAAGCTCGCGCTTAAGCTCTCGCGCGGCCTGTGGCACCACGCCACCCGCACGCCTGCGCCGTGGTCAGGGCTACTCCCAGGACCCTGGCTCTTACAAATTCGGTGTGCGGCGGTCGTGTAGCGGTCGTGGCGCGTACGGCCTTTCCCCTTTCGCACTCCGCTTCCTTGGAAACAGAAACAAATTATACCGAAGCGTAATAATTTCCCTTTTCCGATTTCCCTTTGTGATCTTGTGAACATGCTTGTGAATCGACTTGCCGTTGGGTTCTCGCGCTCCTAAAACCGAACGTCAATACCGCAATAGACAATACGTGCGATACCTTGTACGCCCCGGATACCCGCGGACCCACACGCCGCGACTTACACACGGTACGCGACGTGATAGTGCATAGTTGTAAATCGGTAGGCTGACCTTCCAGTACAGCTCTCGTTTCGTCCGCCAAGTGCAAGTCGGTGCGCTCACCGCTGCACTTCGGATTCCACTTGCGCTTCGTGTTCGAAAATGTTGCACGCGACGCTGATACGCAGGTGGCCTCCCGGGGGCGGGCTGGGACGTAGGCTGCCTCCCAGCGGCCCAGGCGTCCCCTCAGGGGATGGCATCGCACGCGGCATCACCGCGTGCGTCACGTGTAACGGAAAAAGCCACAGCTCCCCCGGCACGGGAGCAATAGGCAACACGGAGTAGGCGAGCGTGGTCGGCTCTGGCCTTGTCTGTAGCAAGAGCGCGCCAGCCAGCGCAGCCTCAGCGGACGTCTCACGGGGATCGCCCTCGGCGGCCGGAAGTGAGATTCCATGCCGCGCAGCGATGGCACGCAGGTCGGCGATGCTCTTGGCCATCAGGATCTCGCTATTCGGCGCACCGCCGCGCAGTAGCGCGAGGCTCAGGGCGGCTGTGGACACAGGCACATCGGACGCGGGCCTAGGCCTCGTAGGTGCCATGTCAGCTCCGCTCGCCGCATAGTACACGGCCGACCAGCCGTCACGGCTGCCATGGTCGTGCAAGCAATTGAAATCGTACTTGCCTGAGGCGTTCAGCCACCCGTAGACTTCAGCATCGAGCCATGTGGGCTCGATGACCTTGATGGCCTCGAGGACGAGATCGTGCACCCCACGATACCACGCGTCGGCGGCGTCCGCTTTCAATGGGAATGAGACGCTGTCACTATGGAAGCCGCCTTGGTTGGAACGCATGATGCCGCAGGCGCCCGCATACTTCTTGGCGCCGCACGCACACAGTGCCGGATTGATATCTTCGGCCACGCCTGGATGGATGATGAACTGATGCACGGTGATGGTGCAAGCCTCTCTATTACGCGTGTCGGGCGTAGTGACAACTCGATGGCTCAGAAACGTAGAGGAGTCTCGCAAGTTGCAGACTTTTTGAACGATTGCTGGCCACTGGTGGCTCCCGCGCTGCTCAGTCCAGGCGCCACGTGCGTCTCTTGAGCCCTTGATGTGCGACAGGAGCATGTTCGCGGCCGTGCGCATGGGCATACCAGGAGTGAATAGCTGCCTCTGGTTCTCAGTGTGTCGTAGCTGGCGTGGCATGTTGACGTGGTTTGCCTCGCTATGGCGTGTGGGGGATGGTCGATGGAGGCGGAGGTGGCCGAGAAACACGTCGGCGAAATGCCCAAAAAGCCTAAGCAACTATATGAATTCGCAACGCCGCCGCCGGCGGCGACGCGTATGAGACACGTGTGAAGTGAGGGGAGTGTGTGAAGACGCATGAGATCGACACGTACTGACTGTCACGGTATCCTAGGGAAGGACCAGGGTAGGACCGATGCCGGAGGCCAGTAACCTATGAGGCTGACAGAGGAGAGGAGCCGGGATCGGGGGATAGAAGGGACCGGATGGCTACAAATGTCATGAAAGGTTGGTCTGGTCTACTCTACTCGAGCGTAGGCGCCTGCCCGACAGCGTACCGCAAGTGGCGCAAGAGCGACAAGAGCAGCCCGGTGACGAGAGACGAGTGTGAGGAAGGAAGATGGAGAGGGAGAGGGTCGAAGCCTCAGACGGGGAGGCGGGTTGAGGACCTGAGGGTATGGCGGCGAGTCCATGCGGAGAGGTCGGAGGACCACTCGGCGATGGACGGGACCGCGAGGAGGTCGGGAGAGCCGCCGCGGATGGATAGACCACGGAGCTCGAGCCGGAGGCGGGCGATGTCTCCCCGGGAGGGAAGGTACGTAGGACCGTTGACGCGGGACGCGGCATCGGCCGCAGGGAGTGCGACGATTCGGAGAGAGACCGAAGAGGCCGACCGGATCACGAGAGAGCGTGATCTCGGGCGGGGGGAACAGTGAGAGCCGTTCTGTGTCGGCCGTCCTGAACAGTGACGGGGCGAGCAAAAGTTGTGTGAACTGGGGAAGTAGGGGGACGTCGCGGATTGCGCGTCGCCTCTCGGTCTCTGCGTGCTGTGTCGCACGCCGAGCCGTGGATTGTTGTCCGAGTAGGATGGCTGCCTTCGATGTCGATGTTTGGCTGGGGGCTGAAGTGACAATCAAAGGCAAGGATGAGACGCTCCCGGATCGCGTTCAGGAAGCGCTCAAGAAGGGCTTCGAAGAAGACCTGTGGACTGAGGCTGATGTCCCTGATGAGGGCACCACGCTCGATGAGGCGGACATGCTTGTCCGTCTCGCTTTGTTCGGAGCTGCGCACGAGGATAGCTGCAAGATCCTCAAGCAGGAGTGCTTCAAGACGGACAAGATCCGCTTTGCGCGCTGGTTCCGGGCTGGATACGGTGAAGAGGTGACCCTGGATGCCACCTTGGCACCAGTCACGGTGACTCCCGAGTTCGCGCTCGACATGGCTGCTCAGGGCATGACTTCGCCAGGTGACCTGTTCGGACTCGAACTCGCCCTTGCCGTGGGCCGCCCTGTGGCTGCTGAGGAGACTCTGGGCGCGGCGTACGGTCGCCCGGCCTCGTCGATGGTCGGGGCCAAGGACTCGGCCAAGGCGCAGAAGCACACCGGCGGTTGCAAGATGCTTGACACCTTGCTGTCAGAGGCGCGGAAGAGCGGCGACAAGATCCCGGTCATGCGCCACTTCCAGGATCTTAGCTATCGCCTCTCAAACTCTACGATTATGCCGTACAACGCGAAGGCGGCGGTGCGCATTCTCACGTTCGTCAACAAGGCTAGCCAGAACATACGCGAGGACCTAGCGTGGATAATCTACATGCAGGACGTCCGGACGCAGTACATGGGCAGAGGCCTGCCCATGAAGGACCTTTTTGACGTGGAGCTCGCAATGTCGGCCAAGGAGCAGTCGGTCGAGCTCCAGAAGAAGGGCATAGCGCCCGGCTCCCGCCCTCGGCCGCTCTCTGAGCTCGTCTACGGCGGAGTGTGTGGCGATTCGGATGTGGGCTCGTTCGGCCCGGGTCTGGGCCCATCGGCCGGCGTGGCGCCGTCGGCCATCGCGGACGCGCTGGCGCTCGCTCTCCGTCCCCTCCAAGAGGGCCTGCTTCTTCTCTGCACTCGAGTCGAAGGGCTTGAGCTCGGAGGCCCGCCGAAGACACCAACGGATCGCAAATGCTGGCACTGTGGCTCGACGAGCCACATTGGGGCAGATTGCGAGAAGGAAAAGAAGAAGCGAAAGGCCGCGCTGGCGGCCGCTGCGGCCGCGGGTGGATCGGAATCTTGAGGTTCTGAGTGTGGAGTCGCTTCGGCTCGGCGTCGGTTGGGTGTGTACGAGAAGGTCGACGAGTTCGGCTCTCTCTCCGCCCGATCTGACGCGGTTTCGTGAGTGGCTCTTTCGGCGGTTGTGACGCCGAGTTCGCCTGGCCGGGTGTGTGGGGGAGGCCAGGCGAGGGGGGAGATCAGTCATGTTGATCTTCTGGGGAGCTGAGGCTCTTGGTGTGAGATTGCCGGAGGCAGTCGTTCCGCTCTGTGTGTTCAGCTGGATGGTACTATGACGCCCGCCCGGGAGATGGGCCATGGGCTCCCTCCGGGCGCGGTTGAGACGAGCCCTCCAGCGGGGTGCATGAGAGAAGAGTCGATGGGAGCGACGGGCTATGGCATAGATGCACAGTTATCTGGAGAGCGGCGCTTTATGAGGCCGATGGTTCCAGAAGACGCTTGGCAGGGAGTCAAGCGTGCGACCAACCGACAGTACTTTCGGTCTGGGTCGAGCATGGTGGGTTCGGTCGGTGTGGGTGGACGTGGAGCGTACGACCTCTTAGTTGGGACTACGCCCTTTTTACTTTCACCAGCCGCCGCGCCTTTCCATGGTGGCGTACTTTGCAGCATCCCCGAGGTGGGGGAGGACTACGAGCTGGGAGACGCAGGTTTTGTCTCACGAGTGATCGACTTTCCGGTGATCGATCTCGAGGTGGGAGTGGAGGTGGCCGCTGAGGCCGGTGCCGTTGCGGTCGTCGCGCCTGAGGTGCTGGCGCCAGCTGCGACGGTGAGTGACGAGCAGGGAGAGCTCGAGGTTGGTTTTGGTTCACCCGGGGCGTTCGCCGCCCAGGGTGACCTGGCCACACGGGCAATAGATTGGTATCGGCACTATGTGAGCCTGCTTCGACGTCTTTCGTCAGGGCACACGCCGGTGGCTATCGTGAGCTATTGCGGCCAGGGGAGCACGACAGAGGGAGTCAGGCGTGCGGGCGGTTCCTCCCACGGTTACGACCTCGGAGATCAGCCTCGATACGTAGGTCGCTTTGGCGAGGAGACCTTCTCGAAGGGCGATCCGACGAGCGTCTCGGAGCTGCGCGACCTGCGGAAGCGCACGAGATCCTTCGTCACACTCGTCACGCCTCCGTGCAGTGCGGGCGGAGCTGTCGAGGATCCGTTAGTCACGAAGGTACGGGATGCGTGCGTGGGCGCAGGCGGATTGTACGCGCTCGAGCTCGCGGTGAGCATCGAGGAGGCGGCTCAGAGCGAGGTCGAGATGAGACTGATGACGGGCGCTCTTTTCGGCCTGCGCGTCGACCGGCCGCGGCTGTATGAGACCAACTTCGGCTTCCGTGTTGACCAAGCGCTGGCCGGACCGGGGCGGGAGCTCCGTGGTGCCGACGAGCGGTATCGGCTCACGCTGTGTGAGTGCCCGGCGGCTATGGGCCTGGATGAGGACCACATGGACCAGCAGGGTTTGACGAGGTCTGCACCACCCATTTACGGAGAGTACGTTTTCGGCCAGGCGGCGATGCAGGAGGTAAAGAGGCGCTTCGGCTTAGAGGCGATCACGTTCGACGAGTACTTAGCGAACCCAGAGCGGAGCCGGCGGCTGATGAGCCATTGGCTGCGTGGCGTGGGCGGCGCTTCGCCTGACCAGGGAGTTGAGTTGGTTGCGGCGAGTGCCGCGGGCGTTGTTTCCGCGGGCGAGACGTTCGTGTCGACGTCTCCGAGAGCGCAGGCAGGGTCGTCCGACGAGCCTCGACCACCGCAGTACAGGCCCCTCTACCTCGAGGGGGAGGAGGCGCCGGTGGAGGCGGCCACGGAGGTCTCGGTAACCACCGCGGAGGCGCGAGAACTGTTCTACTCTTGGGCGGGCGATTTCGACGCTTTCTCGGGGCCAGTTGCATGGTGGGAAGCCATGACTGCCGTGAAGCCGGTCGAGCGTATGGGCGTGGGGCCGGCGTTGGCGAAGTTGCACGGGCGGAACTCACTCTTGTTCCTTCCGCCAGGGCAGCTAGCGAAGGCGGTGCCCAGGATTCTGGCTGTGGTTCGCGCGGCCAGGGGCACTCGCGTCACCGTGCAGGCCTTCGGTGCGCAGGAGGAGTCTGATCTGCGTGCTTTGGGCTTCCGCCTCGTAAGGAGAATACGCCGAGGGAAGCCGGGCTATGCGGTCGAGGGCAGAGATGCTACCCTAGGCAGATGCGGGTCTTTCTGGGCGCTGGGCGACGCGAGCTCGCCGCAGGTGGTTGCGGTGGACTATGCGCTGGCCGAGTCCGCCATGGATCCGAGGGACAGGCCAGGAGCCAAGGGAGAGCCGTCGTCGGCCAAGACGGCGCGATCATACGCCCCACTCCCGTGGGAGAAGGAGAGGTGGGACATCGGGCTGCCGCCCGAGATCGACGAGATCATGGCGCGCCGAGGTGTGGGCATTTACCCTTGGGAGGAGGTGAAGCCGACTGAGGTCCCGTTCTACAAGTGGGAAAACTCAGAGGGCATTCTCAAGAGCATCGCCGAGGCTGACCGTGCCCTGTTGGCGGGCGCGATGGAGTACGTGCCGGCGCACCGCTTGCCGGAGATCCTCGAGTCGTCCACGATCTCGCCGTGGACTATTGTCGATCAGGGCGGCGGGAAGTGGCGCCTATGTCACGACTACTCGGTCGGCACGAACCGAGTGGTGCCCACTGCGGCGTTCTCGCTGCCCAGCGTCTGGGATGTTCAGGCGAACATCAAGCCAGGATCCCACTTCGCCAAGTACGACATCCGCGACGGGTTCTGGCACGTGCCGGTGGCGGACGACAGCCGTCGCCGCCTGGTGGTCCGACACCCGGGCACCGGGAGGCTGTTGTGGTGTTCGAGGCTCCCGTTTGGCTACGTGGAATCGCCTCGCCTTTTCTGTGCGATGACAGAGGCAATCATCGAACGCTTGAGGAAGCAGGCAGCGGGGCTCGGCATCCACTTCCACGTCTTTGTGGATGACGTCCTATGTGTAGGTGACACGGAGGAGCTCACTCGTCGAGGCATGGCCATGCTCGAGGCGGAATTTGCTGCCCGGGGTATACAGTGGGCGCCGCACAAGAGGCGAGGACCGTGCCGTTGCATCGAGTTCTTGGGCCTGTTGCTGTGCAACGTTGAAGGTTTGCGCGGGATCACCATCACTCGCAAGCGCAGAGATCGGCTCGCCGCTGATATCGAGAGTTGGTTGGCGCTAGAGCCTGAGGAGGGAGGGTTGAGGGTCGAACCCAGGGAGCTGGCGAGCTTCTTGGGAAAACTCGTCTTCGTCTCGCAAGTTGTCCGCGGAGGCAGAACGTACATGCAAGGCATGCTCGGCCAGCTGAAAGGCTTCGTGGTGGACTGGCAGCGTGGAAAGGTGAAACCAGGGGTGGGCGCGTGGCAGGATCTCGAGCTCACCTCGTCGTTCTGGCGCGATCTCCGTTGGTGGCGCGATCATCTCGACGCCCGCAGTTTGACCCCATTCGAGGTCGCACCAGTGGCCGCCGAGGCGGTCCTCGCTGGGACCGACGCCAGCAACTGGGGCACAGGCCAGGTGCTCTGGCTCGATGGCGCCAGAGAGGAGGCGGTGCTCGCCTTCACGCACGCCGAGCGGAGGCGGCCGATAAATTGGCGGGAGCTCCTCGGCATCGTTCGCGTGTGCGAGGTGGGAGGAGAGCGACTTCGTGGCAAGACGGTCTTGATCGAGACTGACAATATGGCTGCGAAGGGCGCAGCAGTGAAGTTCTCGTCGAAGGCAGTCGACATGCAAGAGCTCGTACGGCGGCTCCTGCGCCTGAGCGAGCGTTACGGTTTTGTCCTCCGAGTGACGCACACACCGGGCAGTAAGCTCGATCGGCCAGATCAGACGTCGAGGGGAGACGCCGTGGAGGAGCCGAGGTTCCGCCTTAGGGAGGATATTTTCGAGCGGCTCAGCGAGCGCTACGGCCCGTTCACCAGCTTCATCGGGGCAGAGCGAGAGTTTGCTCGTCGCGCTCCTGAGAGCGCGTCTCCGAGTGCGGGAAGGCGCCTGTGGGTGCACCCGACCTCCTCGACGGTGGGCTCCGCGTTGAGACGGGTGCAGGAGGCGATGATCGAGGGCATGGGAAAGAGGCCCATCGCCCTCGCTCTGGTGCCGTCGGATGGTGACCCTGCGTGGGCCAAGATGCTTCGGCATGGGCTCGTTGTGGGCAGTTTCGCAGCGGGCAGCCCGTGCCTCTCATCACGAACGCTTTCGGGTTGGTCCGAGTGCGCTAACCGCCGTCCACTGTCCCTCGTCCTGTTCCCGCGTGCGGCAGGTGCCCGAGTCCGCCAGGTGGAAAGGAGATTCGAGCTGGAGCGCGCGGCTCTCCTGCCGGGCTCTTTTGTGTATGCGCTCGCCCAGGGCGGCGGGGCGGGCAGCCTTTGTCAAGTGGTCGACGATGCCGACGGTGACCTCGTCGTCGAGTATTGGCGGCTGGACTTGACCAAGGCGGCGCGTCAGGTGGCGCGTGGTCCGGTGTTCATTCGCGAGAAGATCAGAGACCGCACGCCGTACGAGGCAAACCCGGCTGAGTTTTGGAGCGTGGACCACATCGTGGGTCCCAGTTCGTTCACGGGCAGCGGCCTCGTCGAGAGACGAGCGTTTGACTTCGCGAGGGCAAATGTGGAGATCGCGCGCGAGGGAGGAGTATGGCGACCGGATGGAGGTTGGGCGGGGTCGGCTTCGGCCTCGCCCGGTGATCAGCGAGGAGAGGTCTCGCCGGGCGAGCCATCGTACGTTGATTGGGCACCCGTCGGTGATTCGAGCGATCTCCCGGCCGTCACCGCGGCCGAGGGGCTCGAGGCAGTCGCTGGCGATCTCGCGGCCGTTTTTGCGCTGCAGTGCGCAGTGAACCGCGGGACAGAGGGCAGGCTGGTGCCGAAGGGCAAGAAGGTGGTCGGGGGTCCCACAGAAGGGGAGTCCGGCGCCTGCCGACAGCTCTGCCAATACGGAGGAGGAGGGATCGTGTGTGGTGGCTGCCGAGTCCCTTTTCGGGTGGGCGAGACCATGGAGGCACGCGGTCTCGGGCTGGTCCACGTGGCAGGCGCCTGCCGCGAGGCGTGCGACCGCACCACGGCTGACCTGGCGGGTCGGTCGGAGATGGCGGCGAGCAGGCCCATCGTATACTACGGGCTCTACTCGGATGCGCTCGGCATCAGCGCTGTTTACACGGATCTGGACGAGGTGGTCGCGGCTACCGACGACGACGGTGCGGGCGCCCCGTACAGCATCTGCAGCAGTTTCGCCTCCTACGAGGAGGCACTGAAATTTGTGCGGGTCACGACGGTTGCTCGGGCCGCGGGTGCGGGCGCAACGGCGGGAGTCATCGCCCTGGCTCCGCCCGTGATCAAGGGCTCGGGCGTGAAGCGAGCCCACCTGGTCGAGAAGCTCTCGGACCAGCGTTTGGCGATGATCGACCGATGCATCGCCGGCCAGTGTGGCATCGAGCATGACGAAGGGTCCACTTGCTGCCTGGGTGGGTGTGGAAGGCGCCTCCACATCACTACCTGCGCTCAGATGGGCAGCGGGTACGCGGCGCTTGGGAACTTCAAGTGCGTGAGCTGCCGGCTGGCCGAGATGGTCGTCTCCGGCTCGGTTGCGGAGCCCAGCGAGGAGATCGAGAGGGTGGTGAAGCGCACCATGGTCTTGGAGCTGAACCAGGGCAAGGAGACCACGGCGGCCGGCTTCGCCGACTACACGCGCCTTGAGGAGCGCTATGCGATGGGCATGGGGCGCATCCTCGACGGTGCCGACCTCCACCTCCCGAGGCACAACGCCGAGTGCTTCAAGAACTTTTTGACATGGATGGCCATTGACGCCGACCGGGCGCGCTCGATCGAGTCCGTGATGAGGATGGCGGGCACGATGATGGCCAAGCTCGGCTTGCCTGACGTGACGAAGATCGGCAGCGTGAAGGCGCACGCGAAGGATCTCCTCGAGGGCATCTGCATGGAGCACGAGACCGCCACGACGGCGACCCCGGCCATGCTTAAGTGGTGCATTGAGACGGGCATCGACGAGCGCTTCAAGGGCGCTTTCGTCTCGAAGAGGGAGAAGGTCCAGTTTCTTTGCGAAGGAGTTGGAGGATGCCGCATCGGCGAGGTCTGCGGAGGGGGGGAGTCGCACGGCGTCCTCGCGAACAACCTCGCGTTCCTCGAGGACCCGTCGGTCGCCGACCCGATGGCGAGATCGGTGGTGGAGCTGAAGATCGAACACTCCAAGACGGGCTTCTCGCGTACCTTGAACCTGGCCGCGGTCACGGGTACAAGCGAGATCCGGGTGGCCGACGCCTTCATGGACTATTGCAAGGAGGCAGGGTTCAAGATGGTGACTACCGTGCAGGCAGGAGTCAGGGTTACCAGACCCGATTTCTGGGTAGTTCGGGTCAGCCTTCTTGGCCTCGACGAGACCGGTCTCATCAAGCTCCTGAGGGTGCTGGAGAAGGAGAAGATGCCTGAGGTACAACAGCAGCTGGCCACGACGAAGTCCGAGGCTCGTCGACGCCACATCGCGACCGGCTCGGAGAGCCAGCAGAAGAAGTACATCAACGTCGCGGCTGGAGACTCGACGAACCGCAAGTTGAACGACCTCGCCGGGCGCCTCACAGCGTTGGGCTACGTTGCCCAGCTGGTCGATGGCCCGTTGCTAATGTCCACGACGGGAGGACTCAGGCAGACGCCTAAGATAATGCCGTACAGTACGTCGTCCGCCTCGGCCCCGACGAAGGAGCTACTCACGAACGCGTGGCTCGCGGGTTTCGTAGACGGGCTGAGCCAGGACGACGACCTCGATCTCCCACCGGGGCAGAAGCCAAAGTGGTCAACCCACTCGCTCCGCAGGCTGGCGGACACGGTGGCCAGGAGATACAGAAGCGAGACCGGCGTCACCGAAGACCAGATCGACATCTACTTCGGTTGGAATGAGAAGATTTTGTTGAAGGCGATGCAGGTGCATTACGCCTCTTTGAGCATCAAGGAGAGAATGATGCTGGCTAAGATCACGGGCATGCTGTGATCAAGGCCGCCAAAGGATGGTATTACGAGCTGGGGGTGCTTGAGAGCTGGGGTGGGTACGCTGGCCCGCTGCCCACAAGGTGGCGGGCCGGCACGGTCTTTCGACCTGTACCCCAATGCTATTCTATTAACAGATGTTCCTCCCTACGACTGGGCGAGCGGAGCAGCGGTGCACTCACGTAGGACCGTTGACGCGGGACGCGGCATCGGCCGCAGGGAGTGCGACGATTCGGAGAGAGACCGAAGAGGCCGACCGGATCACGAGAGAGCGTGATCTCGGGCGGGGGGAACAGTGAGAGCCGTTCTGTGTCGGCCGTCCTGAACAGTGACGGGGCGAGCAAAAGTTGTGTGAACTGGGGAAGTAGGGGGACGTCGCGGATTGCGCGTCGCCTCTCGGTCTCTGCGTGCTGTGTCGCACGCCGAGCCGTGGATTGTTGTCCGAGTCCCACCCGCCCACCCGTCTCGGACATGTATTGCCTACTGTGTGTACAGTAGGGGTGCTTGAGAGCTGGGGTGGGTACGCTGGCCCGCTGCCCACAAGGTGGCGGGCCGGCACGGTCTTTCGACCTGTACCCCAATGCTATTCTATTAACAGATGTTCCTCCCTACGACTGGGCGAGCGGAGCAGCGGTGCACTCCAGCGATGTTGGCTTTGGAGGGTACATAGTCGAAAAAGACTGAGGCGCGAAGGCCGATCATCTGAAGGTAGAAGATGTTGACCATCTTGGCGAGCTCGGGCTTGCCGGAGTAACCGTGGACGAGCGCGGAGAGGGCGACGGTGTTGTCGATGAAGTGAAGCACCTTGCGCCCCTGGATGAGAGAGCCGTACGTGTTGTAGGTGGACACGGCGGCTAAGGTCTCGAGTTCGGCGATGTAGGTCTTCCGATCGGTGGCCCAGGAGGATAGGAGAAGGGCCCAGTTGGGTTCGGCGTGGGCGAAACGGACGGAGCCGTCGATTGGGTCGAAGACGACAGCGCCGAGGGCGCCGCGGAGGCGGCGGATGTCTGAGGTGTCGGAGCACTCGGGGGCGGAGGGTCGGCGGCGGCGCGAGAAGGAGGCGTCGCTGTAGATGATGAGGGGGGGCTCGGAAGGAGGAATGAGGGAGATGGAGAGGCGTGGGAGCGCAGGAAGGAGGGCGCGAAAGAAAAGGAGGGAGTGGTGCAACTCGGAGTCGGGTAGGAAGACGTTGGACGAGTCCCTATATTGACGCTGCACGAGAGGGAGGGTGGCTGCCCGTCCGACGGAGGCAAGGGCGGCGGAGAGTACGAAGTAAAGCTTGCCGCGGAGGCGGGAGGCCTCGTGTGGGGTGAGGACGCCGGCGCGAAAGGCAGCGTCGAATTCGTGCAGAATGAGGTCGACGCGGGAGGCGTTGACGTGGAAGTGGACGGCGGCGGTAGGCGTGCTAACATCAGAGAGGTCGGCGACGA
>Ga0210248_100688_pt1 | contig 29258 bp, 18 predicted proteins | sample ChrtobMetP3_32mM_FD_155493 | JGI IMG/M metagenome (GOLD analysis project Ga0210248, IMG submission 155493) | Chrysochromulina tobin associated microbial communities from unialgal haptophyte culture, Seattle, Washington, United States - P3_32mM | ecosystem: Host-associated > Algae > Haptophytes >...
GGACACAGCCATAGCCTCAGTGCGCGTCCTCTTTGAGCCAGTCGGAGGCATGGACCTCGCGCTCGGCTGAAGCCTTGCGGCTGCCTGTGCGAGCTTTGGCGACCGCAGCAGTGCGGCGCGCACAGCAGTGCGGTCGATGTCGCGCCGCACTCGCCGCAGTGCGGTCGATCAGTGCGGTCGATTCCGACCGCAGTGCGGTCGATTCCGACCGCAGTGCGGTCGATTTTCCGCCGCAGTGCGGTCGTCTCGCACCGCAGTGCGGTCAATTTTCACACAGCACTGCGGTCGATTTTTACCGCAATGCGGTCGTTTCCCCCCGCAGTGCGCAAGAGCAGTGCGGTCGATTTAGACCGCACAGGTGCCGAGCAGTGCGGCTCGCCCAGTAGCCGAGCCCCGCCCAGTTGCTTGGAAACCCCTTCCTACATGTATTCATAAGTCAAGTCAAGTGGACGGACGTGGAAACGCGTTCCTGTGCAACCGCGATGCGTAGATGCTCCTTGTGCGCCTCGTGCTGGACCCTCTGCCGCCGCACTGGAAGCGGCGCAAGGATGTTAACGGCCATGTCGAATATCAGAACACGCTCACCGGACAGATACAGGCCACGAAGCCGAAGCCTCTCGCTCCTGGCTGGCGGCTTACGAAGGACATGAAGACGGGCCGAGTTTACTATTGGAATGTGCACACACGTGAAACGGTCGCATACGACGAGCCGCCACCCCCCACGGATCCGCCGCCTCCGCCGACTCCACCGATGCCCGACGAGACTCAGATAGAGACTCCGCGAAGAAGCAACAGTCTGAAGGATATCTTCTCTGGCCGTCTGACCTTGAGTCGTCGCACAGGGCAACCTGACGAGTCGGAGATAGAGATCTCGCGAAGCAAGAGTCTGATGCCACGTGCGCGTATAAGCGGCTTCTCAGCGGCCTTCGACCAGGGCAGGGCAGGCCCCTCAGCTCAGCCGACTGGGCAGCAATTTCCACCGATGGGCCCGAATCATGCGATTCTCGTGCGCTTGCGGCGTACCGACGCGGCCACCTTCGTCATCGCCAGTGGCGTCGTGGTTCTTAGGGCCTTCGGTATTGCTAGCGGCGTCGTAATCCTTAGGAGCGTTTCCCCTGACGAGGCTGTGCAGCAGACGATTGGCCGGCACCTCGGTGCCAGGCTTGTGTCTGTCAATGGCCGATCATGCCCTCGCGACCCTGCTGCAGCAATGGAGATGCTCCAGCGTGCACAAGCAGACGGCGATCATGTTGATGTGGAGCTCCTGCCTGCCGGCAGGGGCGGCGCGTGCAGCAAGGACGATGGGTAGCGTGTCGCGCGCGTGCATAGAACACTATACGTGTACATATTTTACTTCAGAAGATCTACCTTCTACGTAGCTGTACTAACGTCGACACGCGGATCGCACGATCTCGACCATATCGTGAATTTTCTGATCAGGTCTGACTGAGTAGTCGGTAGACGTCGCCCCCAGCCGTCACTTGTTGCTGCCGAATCGACAGTGTAGAATCAAGAATGAAACATGAGATAACATCATACACCATGTACCCGGTGAGAGCGTGTGGTCAGCCGACATCCTCTCAGGACTCTCGAGAGGCCGTCGTTCGCCCGAGAGGCTCCGGTCCCGCCCAGCGCGCCCCAGCCGGGGCAGGCCCTCTACACTGTCCGTCAACACTGACGGAGGCTCTAAGAGAAGGGCCCACACGCGATGGCGCTGAGGTCGCCCAGCTCCTTGCTCACGAGTTTGGCGAGCTCGGCCTTGGTGACCCACGCGTAGTCGTTGCCAGGAGGTACCGTCACCCCGCCCGATACGTAGAGGTGTCGCCACAAGAAGAGGGCGTCGCCGCTGGCGAGCGACGTGTGGCCGAGCGGCGCGTTGCCCATCTGATGCGTCGCCAAGCCATCGCCGCAGCTCTGAGTGATGGCGCGCCGTAGGCCATCCCGAGCACTCTCGGGCGGCTGCCACGCCAGGTGTGGGAACTGCCAGCGGCCATCGACCTGCACCAGCAGGTAGAGACGGTGTGCCAGCTGCCGGTCGAGCGAGCGCTGATCGCCCGTGCGATCACCCTCGCCCTCGCGCGCGCCCTCGCGTTCGACGAGTGCCTCCATGCGCAGGCGCGCACGCTGCTGGTCAGGGCCCTCCTCAGCTGCCGTGAGAGGGGTCGGATAGACCTTTTGTCTCACCGCGGCCGCCTGTGCCTGCTGCTGCACGACTGTGAGCGGCGCCACGTCGGGCGTGAGCATCGGCGAGCGCTCGACGAGCGCCGCGAGCAGTGTCGATTTGCAGCGGGCAGATCTTGCACCGGCGAGCACCGGCCGCACGCCCGCATTGACTGCGTGACGCCACATGTTTTTCCAAAGTTCGAGGGCTTTTGTGAACACCGACGTGGACAGAGAGAGGATCCGGCCCGTCCGCAAGCTCTACCTCGAATTGAAGCCGCCCGCGCCGGGACCCTGAGCGTGCAAGTGCAGCATGCGCATCGAGACGTGCTACGTCTGCTCGGGCCCCAGGTACCCCGGCAAGGGCATCACGTTCGTGCGCAACGACGCCAAGGTCTTCCACTTCTGCCGGTCGAAGTGCCACAGGGCGTTCAAGGCAAAGCTCAACCCGCGAAAGCTGCGGTGGACCAAGGCTTTCCGCAAGGCCGCGGGTAAGGAGATGTCCGTGGACAGCACCTTTGACTTTGAGCGGCTGCGGCAGCGGCCCGTGCGGTATGACCGCGAGCTCATGAAGAAGACGGTGCGCGCCATGGAGCGCGTGCAGCAGATCAAAGAGGCGCGCGAGAAGCGTTTCTGGGAGAAGCGCATGGCGCCCAACGCGGAGGTGGAGAAGGAGCGCGACCTCAAGGAGGTCACTCAAGGCCTCGATCTCATCGTCTCGCCGCTCGCTCAGCAAGAGCTCCAGAAGGTTACGAGGAAGGCCAAGACGAAAGTCGCCGAGAAGGCCATGTGAGCCAAAGGCGGCAACTTGGCCTGCAGGAGTACTGCGGGAGGCAGTTACCCGACTCGGCGCGATCGAGCTCTCGGAGGAGGACGCGACCAACGGCGTGCTGCAGGCGCGCGAGCAGCTCGCCGCGGAGCGCGAGAGCTTAGCGCGCCTGCCGGAGCTAAAGGTGGCATGCTCAAAACGCGCTTGGAACAAGCCTGATATGCGCCGTATGCGACGGTATGCGATGGTTTGTCGATTCGGGACGATTCCTTCTTTCCTTGGGCTGTGAGCATCTCTAGAGTGTAATCTACAAGCTAGGCAAGTCAGTGTGTGCCACGGTCGTTCGCGTGAGCAGTATTAATAATTTCACAGTAGCGTTCACAGATCCGCGACGGGCTGTGAAAACTGAACTTAGAACTACTATGACTCAACTACTATCTACTTGTGTGTGAACATTCCACATTTTTAATACCTATCATCACGCGTCGCTTCGTCGCTGTTAGCGCGTAGATGGCACTCGTCTGGAGATGCTCACAGCCCAAGGTATCGCGACCAGAATCGTCGAAACCATCGACGATCGAGGAGAACAGCTCGCAGATGCGTGTTGATGTACCTGTAAATGATAATCAAAATGACCGGCCGCCGCGGAAACTGGACTCTCGCAGTATCCGAGTGTCCGCTCCATCGCGGCATCGACGTATCTAAAGCACGCTGCGACTTGACGTCGTTCAGAGCTCGGCCTTCTTGTTGTTGCCCATCCTCTGCTTGTGCTGCGCCATGAGGACGGCCAGTTCCTTCTCGCTCACGAAGCCATCCCTGTCAGTATCTGCATAGGCCACGTATTGGGCATGCAAATTGACTCGAATCCACTTTTCATTTGTTTCTTTGATCTCGTGCGTCGCCAATCTGCCGTCTCCGTTCTGGTCCATGCGGCGAAGAAGGTCGTCGTAGAGCTGCGCATCATCAACCTCGTTTGCAAGCCCGAGCATTGTCGCCGCGGCGCAAAGTGCTACAACCAACTTCATATCAGCGTACCTAAACACTTTTGCGCAGGCCTGATCAAGTGCGAGAAGCGGCGGCGGCGACTCGAGGCCTCACACGCAAGAGCGCCACTCGAGACTGACGACGGAGGAGCTGACGGGCTACCACATGTGGTCCGTCGTGCTCACGTGCTTCTTGCTGCTGCTGTGAAAATTGAACCATTGCTGTGAAAATAAGCAGCTCTCATCGTATGGGTGTCGAATTATGACCATTGGCTGTGAAACACAATTCGCAAGACCTCCGGCACCCCCAAGCACGAGGGCCGCCGCCGCCCCACGAGGTTGTCTTCTCTAACCACACGGTTCATGCTACATCTACATGTAGACAGTATCTGCGTCAGTATCCTCCGCAACACCTCAAGCGGTGCTGCCGAACACCAGGCCGCGGTCCGCGGGGGGAACGAGGCGAGCCAGCAACCTCCACCCTTCTCCATGCCTGCATGCACCTTTATGTTTCCGTGCATTCCATCATGCTTGGCATGATGTTCGTTGGATGTCGCTCATCTTGCTTGTTGGCATCCATCACAAACGTGCATATAGTATGTGCCACTGGCGACAAGTGGCATGTAGCCCACAGAGGCCAGTCCTCGTTCATAACCGGAAACGTCTGCATGTGTTCATGTGTTCACTTCCTTTTGCTCTTCTTCTTTTTCTGCATTCGCCGCTGGAACCGGTTGACATCGTCATCGGCACCGTACGGATCAGCAGCAAGACCCTTGGGCTTCTCCTTGGGAGGCGGAGCGCGCTGCGCACGTAGATCGCGGTCAAGCACCGCAGCCTCACGCGTCAGGCCCTGGTCTCGCAGCATGGCGGCCGCATCCTCCATCTCGCGCAAGCTCTGAACCTGCCGCTCCGCGATGCGTCGGTCCTCGAGCGCCAGGTACGCCAAGCCTCCAGCCAGCGCGAGCAGCACGAGCAAATACGCAAACGCAATAGGGTTCTCGATGAGGTCGCGGGCCGGCCGACTCTCTTCGTCAGCATTTGACAGCTGGTACTTGAGGTCGTCGAGAATGCTGCAGGAGAGCGGCCCGGCTCGTGCGACGGAGGCGTGTTGCGGCGTGAGCAGCGGAGCTGCCGGTGAACCAGTCAGGAGGCGCATGAGTCTTGCGAACCCAGCGGCACGAGCACTCGTGCTTGCGCGAGGGGGCGCTTGAGTGTGGAAGCGCCAAAACTTCTCGATTTCACCGAACTGTGATCAGGACAGAACTGAAGTCAGAGTAGCGAGCCACTTAATCCGACGCTAGCTTGCCTGCTTCTTGACGTCGGTTTCAACCCAGAACACCCAGACCACGAGGAAAAGGGAGGCCTCGCCGCGAGCTCTACTTGTACGCCGAGATGCCCATCATGCCTCCTGTGAAGCGAGGTGGTGCTGCTGCCGGCGGCTCTGCAGCGAGCGGCGCTGCCGCCGGCAGCACGGCACGGTCAGCGAGCAGCGCGGGAGCCTCCAGCAGCGCAGCTGGTCCAGCTAGTGGTGGCAGCGACCGCGGCAGCGGCAGCCCTTCAAACGGTAAGCAGAAGGAAGTCGTCGGAAACGGCGGCACTTCTGGCGGCAGTGCATGCCGGCAAGGTGTCGGCAGCTGGGCCGCGATGGCGGCCGCCTTGCCGGCCGCGATTGGCGCCACGGAAGCAGGAACTGACAACGACGATGATGATCTGAAGCGCGCGATCGCCGAGAGCATGCGCATGGCGCACGAGCAGCAGGAGGCGGCGCTCACGACGCCCGGCGCACGCGTCGAGGCCGGTATGGTGGTGGTGCCCAACGTGGGCGACGCGGCGCCGCTCTCGATTCTCGAAGCCGAGTATGCGGCGGGCGATCACGGCGCCCTCTGGGCGGCGAAGCTGCGCGCGCTCTCGGCGCGCTACGTGGCCATCCGCCGCGTGCGCGGCGACGGCAACTGCTTCTACCGGTCCCTTTGGATGGGATACATGGAGCGGCTGCTCGCGCTGCCGGTAGCGGAGCGGAGGCGCTTCTGGGAGGAGGAGGTGCCATCGCTGGTGAGTACCATGCGCGCTCACCTGCCTGACGACGAGCGCCGCCACGCGTTTGTGACGCTCGGCGAGACCTTTGCGCGCTCGGCCTGCGCGCTGTGCAATGTGCCCGACTCTGCGCCCGACTCCGCGGCCGGCGCGGCCGACGCGGCGGTGGCAGCGCTGCTTGCGGCGGCGCGGCGCTCTGACGAGAGCCGAGAGGTCCTTCGTTGGCTGCGGCTGCTCACCTCGGCATGCATGCGCTCCGAAAAGGAGGTGTACGCGCCGCTCGCGATCAGCTACGGCGCGGGCGTCGGCGCCGGCGCCGGCGCGGCCGACGGCGGTACCGACGGCGGCACCGACCTGGACACGTTCTGTACGCGGGAGGTGGAGACGATGGATGTGGAGGCGGACGAGCCGCAGATCCAGGCGCTCGCTACGGCGCTCAACGTGGTCGTGCGCGTCGAATACCTGGTCCCGCGCGGACCGCACAGGCACGTCGTGTGTGGCCTCCGCGCCGCCCTCGCGCCCGCCGCCGCCGCCGCCGCCGCCGCCGCCGCCGCCGCCGCCGCCGCCGAGGGCGCTGCGGAAGAGACGCCCAGCACGGCGCCCAGCACGGCGCCCGGCACGGCGCCCGTCGCCTCCGTATCGCGTGTGCGTTGCCGGCTGGCGGCGTGCGTCCTCTACCGTCCGGGCCACTACGATGTGCTCACGCCGCGCAACTGGGACGACCCTGCCTTGCTCGATGGGACGGACCAGGGGGCAGCAATGCTCGTCGAGGAGCCTCTCATGGACAAGCCAACCAGCCAGCCTGAGTTGCCGGTGCTTCCGCCGCCATCCGTCGAGGCGAGCGCCGGCGCTGCCGCCTCCACCGGCGCTGCTGCCTCGCGCGTCGCCGGCGCGTCAAGAGACGACGATGACGATCATTCCCAGCAGCTCGAGCTACTCCTCTCGCTAGCGCCGGACGCGAGCGATGAAGCGCGGGCTCGTGCCCTCGACGCGGCGCGCGCGGCGCAGCGGCTGCCATCGTACAACCGCCTCGAAGACATGCAGGCCGACGTGTCGCTCATTGAGCACGCGGCGGCGCTGCTTTTTGATCCGGAGGAAGTGGATCGATTGCTGCGCATCGCCCGAGGGTCCCGGGCCGTGGGCGCAGCTCGAGCGCGGCGCGATTAACATCAGGTCCGGGGGTGAGCAAATTTTCAAATGTTTTGGTTTGGTATCGCTATTCTACGCGTCCTACAACGGTCACTTTAGAGGTTCGTCAGGTCGGGATTCTGGATGAGCCAGAAGCCGTGCAAGTTGGCAACAACTATGGCAAAGCCGATTGCCCACGGCTGCAAACGTTTGTTCAAGCGGGTGGTGGTCATGCGAATGATCGGGAACAGTGGCGCCCAGACGAGCGGCGTGAGAAATTTGTATTCCTGTATCGTCCACTCCGGCGTGCCCTGCAGTGCGAGGCGCGCCATGTTGTTGAGTGCATGCTTGTTGCGCAGCGCGTCCCGCTCATCCGCCCGTGCTGCCTGCGCAGCTTTGTCAAGGTATTCGCTCGTCGTCGTCGCAGCGAAGGCGCCACGTCCACGAGCGGCGGCGTCGGCGTTCGGCGCTGCTGCCGGCGGCGACGGCCTGCTGGCCGCATTCCCCATCCACCGCGGTGATGTTCTCAAAGAAGGAATCCACTTTCCATTCCGTTAGCCAGGTTTGGGAACGCTCGCATTCTAAAGTCGAGTGGGTGGGCTTCAAGTCCTCAAGATAAACTTGACGCCGAACTACGCGCGTTGCGGCGATGATCTCGCACGCTGCTGCGATAGAGGGAGAGAGGGAGCATGCTCCACATGCGTCTGAGCTCTTTGGTGCTGGGGCTTGCACTCACCCTCTCCTCAGCGGCATGGGTTGCGCCTCGGCTGGCTTCGACGCACGCATCTGCACGTTCGATGATCATGTTGGCGAATGCAAAAGCCAAGGCCAAGAAGCCGGCCAAAACAACATCAGCGCAAGGATTTGGGGCAAAGAAGTCTGAGCCCTTCCCACCGCCGGTGCAGGACTTGATCAAAGCTTGTAAAGCGCTGGCCCGAGACGCTGCGGAGCAAGACAGCGCGGCCGCCGATACTCAGCGCTGGTTCCAATTGGCGGCCGCTGCCGCACAGCTCGAGGAGTATGCCGAGGCACGTGTCCTGTTGGAGGCTGGCATCGAACACTGCGGCGCGGAGAATGCGGAGATGCTCGTGCGAGCGCTTGGTCAGATGCGACGTACCGGTCCTTCACCCGCGCTCGAGGCGGAGGGTGTGGCTTTAGCGTGGCCCGGCAAGGGCGACGAGTCCAAGTACGCTGCGGGCGAGACGCGCTTCGAGCGGCTGTCGGCGCCGGCGTGGCCAAACGACTGCCCTCGCGGCACTTACTACCCAACGGGCCACGCGGCAATCGCTGTGTCCACCACGCCCGTCCTGCCACCCGATGAGTGTGCCTGGGTGGTGAGTCAGGCCGAGCGCGTCGCCAAGGAGCGCTGGATGAGCGACCATTCCGACGCAACCAAGAAAGGCGCCGACATGATCTGGACCAAAGGCTTCCCGGATCGTCTGTGGCTGCGCGAGGTGCCCGGGCTGGTCGAGTGGTTTGAGCACCGGCTGCGCACTCGCCTCTTTCCGATGCTGCAGTCGCTCTACCCGGAGGCCATACCCACGGCGGACGTGCTGCGCTGCCACGATGCTTTCATCTCGCGCTACACAAGCGAGGGCATGAACAGTCTCGAGGTGCACCAGGACACGACCGACTTTACATTCACGATCGCGCTCAACCCGTCGTCCGAGTACGAGGGCGGCGGTACGCTCTTCCCGAACGTGCGCCCGGCGGACGCGGACAACGCGCAGCCGTTTGCGAACCACGTCGCCGCGCCCGAGGTGGGCTGCGTCGTTTCCTTTCCTGGACGACTGCATCATGGCGGCCATCCAATCACCTCGGGCGTGCGCTACATCATCCCATTGTTCATCTATCTCGACCGGAACAAGCTCACCGATCGAGAGCGCGGCTACCTGCTCCATGAGGCAGGCATCGTACCCGCTGCGCCCGCGGGCCTCGACGTCTTCAGCAAGCATCTGAATGCTCAGAGGTAACATTGAACGCACAGACGTGACGCTGACGGACCGGCGGCTCGTCCGTTGACGGCAGCGGTGAGTGCAGCACGACAAACTTTCAACGCGCTGTGTCTGTCATTTACAAACATGCTCGAGTTGTAGCTGTAGGATCGGGGTAACTGACTAACTGACTGTCTGCTGAACGACTTTCTGAGCGGGGGTCGCACGCACACACGCGTCGTGTTGAACCGTCCAAATCGCAATGTGAAAGGCCTCTCGAGGGCCAATGAGGGAAACCAGCCCGGAAGGCGCCTGTGGTGGTGGCGATGGCCGTACTGCTGGCGATCAGTACGACGCATATGCATACGACGCATATGCGTCCGACGCATATGCGTACGACGTGTACGCTGACGCGGCGGGCGCGGCAACGTCCACGGATCATCCGAACGGCACCGTAAGCCGCGGCCGCCGCTCGCACCACGCCAAGCCACGGCGCCGCCGTCACAAGAGCTCTACTAGCGGGGTCCGTACGATGCAAGGCAAGGATAGTGCTGCAGAAGTGTTCAAGCCGAGCTTGGCCGACATGGCCGCTGTGTCGATCGAGATGTGGAGCGGCCTGGAGCACACTGGGTCGTCAGCCGATGTGAGTTTGGAGACGGCGAAAGAGGCGGCGGCGCTGCGCTTCCTGCTACTCGAGGAGCGCAAGCGTGTCAAAAAGGAACTACGCCCGCTCAAGCATGCTTGGGAGACGGCTGAGCGTCGCGCGAGTGGCCTCGAGTACGAGCTGCTCCTCATGCGCTGCACGCAGAGCTTGTTGAGCAAGGAGATTGGGGAGGCGGACGCGCTGAGCAGCTGGTGGCGCGGCCAGTACACGGCGGCGCGGCGCGATGTGGAGGAGCAGAGGACCGCCGTGCAGGGATGCAACGCCCGACTCGAGTCGCTCCACCAGGAGCTTGAGCGCGCCAACCTGCAGATCCGCGAGCTCAGCACGGCGCTCGCGCTGCATGACTCGGGTCGCGATCACCTGCACCGTCGGCTGCTGGAGCGCGAGGCTCAGCTGGAGGCCCACGGAGCGAAGGCCGAGCAGCAGCTGCAGCTGATCGAGGAGCGTCGCACAGCCGAACTGTGTGCACACGAGCAGCGCATCCACTCTGTGTCGGAGCGCCTCGAGCATTTCGTCGAGCAGATTGGGCGGCAACGGCTCGACGTGGACGAGTGGACGACCGTGGACGGGACGTGCGAACGCTTGAAGGCGTACCTGCACGACGAGGTGCGTCAGGCAGAGCTCCTCCGCAAGCGCCGCATCGAGCTGTACGAGCACGAGCTTGCGGCCGAGCGGCAAGCATGCGGTGAGAAGCTCTTCGCGCTCGAGCAGCACCTCGTGGCGGTCGCAGCGGAGCGCACAGACTTGCAGACGGCGATCCGGCGCACCGCGGTCGAGGTCGACGCACGCCAGGCCGCGCAGCACCAGGTCGACTTGAACGCCCTGCGCGAGCAGCTGGCACAATGCGAGAGGGCCGTCGGTGCGAAGGACAATTGGATGCGCGAGCGCGTGCTCGCTCTGCAAGCAGCTTTCCGTGGAGATGTGCACGCGCTCGCCACGACGGTGGAGAGCCTGCGCACCGAGGCGCTCCAGGCGAACGTGTACGCGCGCGCCTCGACGCGTCTGCTCCGCGAGCAGGTGCACTGATGGCCTCGGATGGCCTCTGATGGCCTCTGATGGCCTCTGATGGCCTTGATGGCCTCTGATGGCCTCTGATGGCCTCTGATGGCGTCTGATTGCCTTGATGGCCTCTGATGGCCTCTGATGGCCTCTGATGGCCTCTGGTGGCCTCTGATGGCCTCTGATGGCCTCTGGTGGCCTCTGATGGCCTCTGATGGCCTCTGATGGCCTCTGATGGCCTCTGATGGCCTCTGATGGCCTCTGATGGCCTCTGATGGCCTCTGATGGCCTCTGATGGCCTCTGATGGCGTCTGATTGCGTTCCTCCTCACTCCGCGAGCAGGTGCACGTGCTGAAGCATCGGCTCGCCCACAACGCGGTGCTTGGGGCGCAGCGGCAGCGGCGGCTGCTCGCGTTTGCGGGCTGGAAGCTGGCAGTGCATTCTGCGAAGGCCCTCGTGGCGAACTCGGCGGCACAGCGCGGCCAGCTCCAGGAGCGTGAGGCCATGCTCGGCACGCTCGAGGCGCGTCTCGCCGAGGCGCGCGCCACCCACGGGCGTCAGCTGCGCTCGATCCAACACGCCCATACAGCCGAGCTCGAGGCGGCCCGTGCTGAGTTGATCGAGGCGCAAGAGGCCCTCCAGCGCCTGAAGACCTTCTCTGCGCACAAGCTGCGCGAGATGGCCGACGAGCTCGAGCGCACGCAGCAGCAGCTGAGGGAGCAGCAGCAGGGGCATCAGCAGCTGGGGCCGCAACCGACTCTGAAGGCGGCTCATGCGACTGTGAATGCGACTCGCATGACTGTGAAGGCGACTCATGCGACTCACCGGTCGTCGGCACTCGCGGCCGCCGACGCGCCCGCGGCGGCCGCGCTCGACTCAGCGCCCGACTTGGCTAGCGACGGCTTCGGTGACGGATGGGATAGAGTCGCGCCGATCGGGCGCGTCGCGTTGGGCGCGCGGGGACCCAACGTCTCCGGCGATCCGAAGGCCAACCCACCCGCTACGGCGCTGCGACTCGACATGCAGAGCCTCCGGCTGGTGTCGTACGAGGCGCAGCTCGACGAGGGCGCAGCCAAGGTCCATCGACTTGAGCGCAAGCTGCGGCATGCGGAGGCGGCACGTGCGGAGCTCGCCGAGTACAAGCGAGTACATGAGGGCACCGAGCGCCTTCGCGCCGAGCAGCACGCTGAGGCGATTCGGCGCGTGGAAGCGCTCGAGCTGCTGCTTGCGAATCGCGAGGCGCAGTCCAATGCGGCGATTGCGACGCGAGAGCTTGAGTCAAGCGCGTGGCGCCTCAAGGCCGAGGCCAAAGCCACCGCGGCTGAGGTCCTTGCGACAGCGTCTCTGGTGCTCGAGCGCACCCGGCTGCGTGAAGGCGTCATTCGGATGCGCTCGCAGCTTGCGGTCTGGGCGCTGCGGCACTGGGCTCTCAGCCGTGCTCGCTTGTGCATGCGAGCGTGGCGCGAGTACACGGCACGCGTGCAAGCGGACCGAGCCAACGCCGCCGTGCGCGCCATAGCACTCCAGCGTGAGCCCGACCGTTACAGCCCCGTCGGCAGCACCGCTGCGGAGCGGTTGGCAGCAGCCGCTACCTCAGCGGCCGCGGCGGCTCTTGCAGCCAGTAGGGCGTGGCACGAGCGAAACGACCTCGCCGCTGGCGGCGCGGCACCCGCCGTCGCAGCTCCCGCCAACGCCATCGCTTCCGCTGCTGGTGCTCCGTCAGGGCTCGTCGGCGCGCAGCAGCCTTCGCCACGTGGCCGCCCGCAATCAGAGGTCATCAGCGGCGCTCAGCTCGGCGCGCGGCAGCCCTCGCCACGTGGCCGCCCGCAATCAGAGGTCATCAGCGGCGCTCAACTCGGCGCGCGACAGCCCCCGCCACGTGGCCGCCCGCAATCAGAGGTCATCAGCGGCGCTCAGCTCGGCGCGCGGCAGCCCTCGCCACGTGGCCGCCCGCAATCAGAGGTCATCAGCGGCGCTCAGCTCGGCGCGCGGCAGCCCCCGCCACGTGGCCGCCCGCAATCAGAGGTCATCAGCGGCGCTCAGCTCGGCGCGCGGCAGCCCTCGCCACGTGGCCGCCCGCAATCAGAGGTCATCAGCGGCGCTCAGCTCGGCGCGCGGCAGCCCTCGCCACGTGGCCGCCCGCAATCAGAGGTCATCAGCGGCGCTCAGCTCGGCGCGCGACAGCCCCCGCCACGTGGCCGCCCGCCGACGGCCACGGCAGCGGCGGCGCCAGAGGCGGCATCGTCGTCGCTGACGGCAGAAGAGGCGGCGGCCTTCATTGTGAACGCGCGAGCCTCTAGTCCAAAGCCAATCGGCGGAGATTCGCCCGGGACGGCGCCCGTAGGGACTGCACCCATAGGGACGGCGCCCATAGGGACGGCGCCTCGGCCCGTCGACGCGCCTCCTGACGCCACGAAGTACGTGTACTACGCCCCGCGCATCGGCACTCCTCCGCGGCGGAGGCAAAAGTCACGAAAATGGGCCGGGGCGCCCTCCGGTGTGGGCCCCCTTTTGGTGGCTGCAGCTCCCCCGCCGGCCGGCGACCAGGAAGTCCAGAGGACGAGGATCCACAGGCGCCTCGCTACCGGGCCCTAGGGCATCTCATATTGACATTACTGTACGATGAAGTTAGATTTTAGACGTCTTTAGTCCACTTTCGCATGCATTCGGGGTCAACAAAGGGGTGAATACCCGGTAGCCCACGGCGGCGCTTTCGCGTCCCTCTCCGTCCCTCTCTCTTTTGCGGCGCGGCTCCTCCTTCGATAGGATAAGATGGTGCTCACACGCGCGATGAGAGGCTCGCTGCAGCAGCGAGTCGAGGGGCGTGTTCAGCTGCCTCGCCGCGCCTCACGCTCGCCCGTGCGCCAACGACGTGACATCGTGCCCGCCGCTGCCTTCGCGGCCGACGCTGCCGCCATCGCCGCCGCAGCCTCCGCCGCTGCAGCCGCCGCCTCCGAAGCTGCAGACGCGCTGCTCCCAAGGTGCCTGATCTGCCTCGAAGTGGTTGGGGCGCCGCGCCACTCGTGCGGCCACACCTTCTGCGGGCCCTGCTGGCAGCAATATCTGCGCGTGCGCATCGACGAGCGCTCTGTGCTCGAGCTGCCGTGCCCGGCGAGCGGCACCGACCCCGGCGAGCGCCACTGCCCGGAGGTGAGCCGCGCCGAGGTGGCGGCATCGCTGGATGGGCCGTGGCTGCACCGATACGACGCGTTCGTCGCCGCGCAGCGCGCTGAGCGTGACCCGGAGACGCGCTGGTGCGCACAGCCGGGCTGCGGCGCCGTGTGCCTGCCGTGCGTCGAAGATTCGCTGGTGTCAGCAGGCGCGGCGGTGGCATGCCTCGCGGGCAGTGCGACGCTCGCCTCGCTGCCGCTGCTGTACCCGGCGCTGAGCGAAGCGATCGGGCTGACGCCCCGGCTTGGCATCGCCACCGCCGTGCTGGGTGCCCTCGGCTTTGGCGGAGCCCTTTGGCATGGGAGCGGCCGGGTCGGCCCGCGCCCGCGAGAGTGCCCCTCGTGTGGCCATTCGGTGTGCCATGACTGCAAAGCCCCGTGGCACCCGGGCACGCTGTGCGAGGAGCTGCCCGCGGCGCAGCTCGTGCGCTGGTGCGAAGGCCGCGACGCGGGCCAGTGCCCTCGCTGCAGCGTCTTCATCGAACGGCGCGCCGGCTGCAACCACATGGTCTGCCGCTGCGGCCACTCGTTCTGCTGGCTCTGCTTGGGGCCTCAGTCCGAGCGGTGCTCGTGCCCGGTGATTGGCGGGCAGCGCACGGCCGAGGCGCGCATGCGCCTCGCCTTCGTCGGGCAGCGTGCCATCACCTTTGGCCCCCTGCGACGTCTCTTTGGCGCTCTTCTTGCAGGCGCTGTGCTGCAGCTGGCGGACGTCCTGTGCGCAGGCGTGTGCTCGGCGCTGACGGCGCTGCTCGAGGGGCCGCGCGCGACGCAGCTGGCGGTCGCGCAGCTCGTGCTCAGCCTGGCGCATCTCGCACTCGCACGCGCCAGCCTGCGTGCTGTGCCACCCAGGCTGGCCTTCTACCTGGCGGTGCGCCAGCTCGACATCTCGTTTTTGGGGGCGGGCACGTTCCGTCTGATTGCGCTGATGAAGAGGCTCGAGAGATGGGACGTGCTACCGCTGCACCCGCCGCCCGTGCGGAGCCGGCCTCGCTTGAGATCCGATGAAGCGCGGGAGCGGCCAATTCGCGTTACTCCTGCAGTTCCATTCGCGGTCAATGCAGCTGACGCTGAATTCCTCGTGATGCCAGTGTGCCGCGACCTCCCGGGGGAAACCCACACAACGCGCCCGTTGGGTGACCTGTTTGGAGAGAACAACACGCAAGGGTATACGATGAGCCGGCGCTGCTGGGCCGCCCTGCCCGCCGTCGCGAACGCCGCGTATGCGCTCGAGTGCTTACTGCCCGTCGTGTGCGCACCGCTCGCCGCGGGGCTCGTGTCGCTCGTGACGTGGCTCTTGGTCCTTGCACCATTTGGGGCAGTCTCGAGCCTCCTCGTCCGTTTCGCGGCTGCATGCGTCGCGCCAGCCGGCGCCGCCCTTCCCACCCGCCTGCTGGCGACCCTCCCAACGGCCCTCGCGTACGCGTGGGGCGCTCTTGGCACTGTCGGGGCTCTCGGGCTCTCGTGCTTCCTCACGTTCAAGCTCAGCATCTACTGTGTGGTCTTCATTGCTGGAAGCGCGACGCAGGCGGGCGTGCAGCGGCGCATGCACGACGCGATACGGCTGCTCATGGACGGGCGGCAGCTGCTGCTGCTTGCGTCGCTCTTTCTCGCGTTCGATCGTTTCTCTGTAGGCTTATGGGCGGACCTCGAGGCCGTGTTCGCGCCCACCGGACTCTTCAGCCCTGGTTTGGATTGGTCGCCCTTTACATCGTACCCAGCAATGGTCTGCTCCGCCGCCGCCCTCGCCGCCTTCGCTGCCAACTTCGCCCTCGCCGCCGCCGCCCTCGTCCTCGCCGCCATCGCCGCCTCCACCGCCCATGACGCCGCCTTCGCCGCCGTCCAGAACTTCGAGAACTCCGTCCTCGCCACCTTCACCGCCGCCCTCGCCACCTTTTTCGCCGCCTCCGCCATCGCCACCTTCACCGCTGCCCTCGGGGAAATCAAGGATAATCAGTGCCAACCAACGGCCATCACCGCGCTCCCCTTTATCACCGCGCTCCCCTCTGTAATCAACCCCTTTTACGCCCTCCTGCACGGGCTGCACTTGCCCGCCGCGATGGTGTGCATGCCGGCTTCGCCGCGCCTCCCGAATTGCATGCGGCATGCATCCCAACCTGCATGCTGAAATCGCCTCCCTGATTGCCCTAAATGCTGCAGGTGTGCGTCGTGTGGACGGGTCGGTGGATGAGCCGGAATTCCCCGAGGTTATATTCGTCCATCGGCCTGTGGCTCGTGGTTCTGCTCCTCGGCCTGCGCTCCTGCCTGCCGAGCGCCATACGCGTCTGGCTCGAAGACCCGACCGATGGACTCGCCGCGCGGTGGAACGATCCCATGCAACTCGCCGCCGCCGCCTCGCCCGCGTGGGAAGTGCTCCGGTGGATCGCGGCGCTCCTCAATGTGTGCTGGGTCGGCTTGTCCCTGTGTGCCTTCCACCGCCTCGGCGCCCGAGACGGCGCCTTGATCCACGGCCGTGGCGGCGTGCGGCGTGTGCCGGCACTCATGGTCGCGCTCATAGTCTTGTTGAGTGGTGTCCTCGTCGTCCTCGTGCTCGCCTTCCTCGCGCGCGCGGACGACGAGGGCGCCGTGTCGGGCGACAAGGCCGAGGAGGGAGACAGTTCCATATTAGGCAACTGGACAGACGAGTTAGCATGGGCGGCCTCTGAGGGAGGCATCCCGCCGCGGGAGCGTAGCGGCTCGCTTGGGCTGTATGGGCCGAACATACGCTCCAGAGCTGCGCCGCTGCCGCCCTACCACAGCGCCCATCGCGCCGTGCTCCTCGCCGCACTCCCGGCGGGGATTGTGCACCTGTGCACTCACGCTCGCGCCGCGCGTGTGGCCGGTGCTCAACACGGCCCTCGCCCCTTTGGCGTGGCTGCGTAGCTGGCTCGGCGTCGGTGGCGTCGATGGCGCCAATGGCGTCGGTGGCGCCGGTGGCGCCAGGGGCGTCGGGGGAGGAGGGGCCGGCAGGGTGTAGGCAGGGCGAACAATGCGGGCGATTGGCTACCGGTACCGCCAGTCGACTGCGACGCTGACTCGATGGACGATGATGACGGCAACATGACGCGCAACATGGAGGACGGTGATGTGTGGGACAGCTGAGAGGGAAACCTATGCTGCGCGCGTGTGCTGGGGTGGAGCGTACAGCTGACACCCGGCCGCGTGCGGCGTGGCGCGCGTGGCAAGAGTCCAGACCACCAGAGAGACGGGCGAGCTGTGGCTGGAGCGGTGCGGGAGTGCTCGGTTGGGGGATAAAAACCACTGCAATGGGGGGACAGGGTGGGACAGGGTCCGGACTCGGATACTCGGTGATGCGTGGGATAGCTGAGAGGAAAACCTACCCTACGCTGCGCGCGCGCGCGCGTGTGCTGGGGTGGAGAGCGTACAGCTGACACCCGGCCGCGCCGCGCATGGCAAGAGTCCAGACCACCAGACTTCAGAGAGATGGCCTGACGGGCAAGCTGTGGCTGGAGTGGTGTGGGAGTCGGAGTGCTCGGTTGGGGGATTAAAACCACCTCCGCAAATCAAAGTTAACAGTTAAGTACTTAACGCGACATAAAGGGGGGACAGGGTCCGGACTCCCCACGCCAACCCCATCAAGTCTCTCAGCGCACGGTGCAAGTAACGCGCTACTTTCTCGTTTCTGCTGGATGCCGTTGCTGCTTCGTGCCGTGCCGGGTGCGCTCCGATCCCGGTGTCTTCTCTGTGCTGCGCATCTGTGAATAGGGATGTTGAGGTTATCAAACAGCCCCCCACGGGAGCCGGCCATGGGCCGGGCTCCTAGTCCCGGTGTCTAGCCCGGTCGCGTCTGCGTTCTCGCGGTGGCCGGGTTCTAAAACGTCCTCGGATCCGTCGTCGGTTCGCGGCATGTCCGATCATGTCGTCAGTTAGTCGGTACTACTACTAGTACGGTACTAGTACTCGGCGATACATAACTCACAGTCACACTCAAAATTGAGAATGGTCCGATACGCAACAATTACGGCCGGGCTGTACATGTACCGTGTCGACGAGAACTTCATGTTTCAACGGTTCGCAGTTCGGCTTCGGGATCCTTGAAGCTCAATGTACGCCCCCGGATCCCGTGACAGCACACTCTGCACTGCAGCACACGGCACTGTGGCCTCTCAGAGTGGCTCGCTCACCGTTCACGTGCGGCCAGGGAATCAGTCGGAGTGATCACGTAGTAGTTCACGTAGTCAGCGACCATCCAGATCACGTACTGTACGCGAGAACCAAGAACAGAGAGTACACGCTCCTAGTCAGAGCAGAAGACTGTGGAGAGCTGTGAAGACTGTGGAGAGCTGTGAAGACTGTGGAGAGCTGTGAAGACTGTGGAGAGCTGTGAAGACTGGAGATCAGAAGACGTTGGAGTTCAGAAGACTGTGGAGTTCGGAAGACTCACGTTCTGAAGACTGGAGTTCTGGATGATGCTGGAGCTGTTTAATGTTGCCGCAGATTGGGCCTCGAAATCATCATCCGAACTGTCGCTCAGCATGAACATTCGCACAAAGAAACTGTTGCCCACCAAGTACAGATTGGCGAGCAAAAGGAAGCAGATACAGATCGAGCTCCGGGAGGTCCGGTCCAGGAGCCGCTTATTCACGCTCTTGTCAAGTTCAATGACGGAGGCCTTCTCCTCATCCATCACGCGATAGCGCTCAGACCTCGGCAGGCAGCAACACCGGAATAATCTGCCCCACCACGTGGCCGTGAGCACGCGCGCCGAGCGAACGTCGAGAATGCCGACCGAACGGATCACGAGTACGAATATGGCGATGCTCGCGAAAAAGATAATGAAAGGGAGGATGAATTCGAAGATCGCTGTCGACCAACTTCTCTCGATAGGCGACATGTAGACGTGAAATACGCCAACGACAACCATCGTCGGAAACCAAGCGAACCAGATAGCGAAATCCACAATAGTGTAGACGAAACTCCAACTCACCGTCAGCCCAGTCTGCGTGCCCACGGTGCACTTCGCAGCCTTCAGCGTGGTACATGTACCGCTCAGCTCCGGAGCCGCCGACTTGCCATTCGTCGCGAACAGAAGAGATTCGCTAGTCAAGGGGCGCGATAGCGAGGGCGGCGACGGCGGCAGCGTACCTGCCGTCGCCGGCCGCGCCCGATCATCTGGAGCCGATACGAACGGCGGATCGCCAGAGGCCCACGGGGTGCTTTCGCGCGTAGCAGTGGCAAACTCGTGGGCGTCAGGCGGCTCGTCGGAGAGAGGCATCGAGGCCCGCAGTATGGCGGACGAGAGGCGGAGCTGTGGCAGAAGAGCCGAGAGGAGCTCCCTCTCCTGCATCGAGAACGGGTGCTCTGTCGGCTCGGACGCCAGGGGGAGGGGGGATGCGTCGTAGCCGGAGCCTAATGGGAATGCGACGTCCGCTCCCAAGAACCAATCCTCGCGGTCGACCTCGGGCTCTGGAGCGTGAAATGGAGGGAGTACGCCCATACGGAGTGCGGCGGCGATCTCCCTCTCGAGAGTCACGTGTGCGGCGAGCAGCGTGCGGCGGTTCGAGGGTGGCGCTCTGATGCGGGTCTGGGCGCCACTCTGGGCGCCCGTTGGCGCAAGCATGCGCGAAAGTTCGAGGGTGGGCCCTAGCTCGGGCCCTTGCTCGGGCGCATGCATGCCGAGCGAGTGCATGCATGCGTCTCCAGTCGGCTCCGCAGCTGCGACCAACCTAGGCGGCGACGCACTCGCGGCAGAGCTCCCGTTGCCTCGACCCTCCTGGTCCGCGAGGTAGTCATCACTAGAGGGAGAGGCCGTAGAAGATGGGCGCCGTGTTGACTGGGCATCGTTGGCGCGGCGACGCTTAGGGGCGGACTCAAATTCGAGCGCGGAGAGCTGCCTCGGCAAGAGCTGTGCGCAGAGCGCCGTCGGCACGGTGGACACCGGCACGAGCGTTCCCTTTGAAATTGTGAAGCGGATGCATGCGGCACCGCGGAAGGATGCGTCATGGCAGAGCCAGCTGTCCGGCAGTGGGGCCGCGGACGCCGCGATGACTGCCGGTACGCGTCCCTCAAAGATGAGCAACGCCGGGCCAGCACACTTCATGGTTTGATTGACCAGCCGGGCGCCCTGAGTCCAGACGCTCCTCCCGTTGCTGTTCTCGAATTGTTGCAGCTGCAACTCGGACGTCGTCAGACACACGCGTTCCGCCAAGATCAGAATTCCGTCCTTGCGGCAGCGCTCGCAGAACTTGTTTTTGAAGTGTCCAGGGCCAGCCTTGAAGCCTGGCGTGCAGGGATGGTCTCGACCGCAGAGCTGTCTCGACCAGCAGCCGGAAGACATGGGCACTTCGATTGGCCCGGAAGACGCATGTACTTCGATTCGCCCCTCACTCACCGTCATCAAAAGCTCGTCTAAAAGCATCTCGTCATCGAACTCTCCCTGCACCATGGGGAGAGGCCGCTCGAACTCTCCCTGCACCATGGGGAGAGGCTGCAACTCCATTCGCACACGGGGGCGTGGTGAGCTGCAACCTGATGGATGAGCACTCAGGGAGTTGCAGACAGCTGCAGCTTCACAGCCCAAGTTTGTAATTCGACACCCACTTCAATCTGTGCCACACTCTTTTTTTCGTGACGCACATGTTTATCGGGCGTGGCCCCACGGGCATATCGCGGCTCACGGGACCCAGCCACGTCACGTGAAGTCCCGGACTCGCGGGTGCGTCGGGACTGCTGAGTAGTAACCAACTTAGTAAGTAAGTAAAACATGCCAACAGGCAGCCGATATACGTGGCGAGGGGGGCGCCCCCAGGCATACTAAGCGTGTACGGTGTCGGGACTGCTGACGCTGTGCACCGGTCTGCAAATCAACCCGCTAGTTCGCGCGCGCTTTGCGCAATGCGTCTTCGGTATTAGACATCTTGTGTGAAATGCATGCTCCGCTCTCATTCGCATTTGAACCGCGCGCACAAGAGGCCCAGCGCGACTGCCCAGCAGACCTATACTGTCCCGCCCTGCAATCCGCCCCCTCGCCTCCGCCGCGCCTGGGTCCCCTCCCTCGGATCTCAGTGTTGGTGTGTCATCGCGAGGTGGGCCGAGCCGCCGAAGCTGCCCTTGTGCGCCACCAGGATCGGGCCAGGCTGAGTGGCGAGCTGTGCCGTCTTGTTGGACTGGGCGACGAATTGTGCGTTCTTCGCCAGCGAGACAGCATAGAAGTTCCAGAAGGTGCCCGAGACGGGGGCCTTGGGCTCGCCGGGCTGCGAGCCGATGGCGTCGGGGTCGCCGCATGTCTTATCGTACTCGTGGCAGGTCGAGCCATCCGGCAGTGTCTCAGTGCACCCGTCGGACTCGCCCGGCGTCTTCAGATAGAAGAGAGCGTCCACCAAATTAGGCAGCAGATTGTTGGACGAGGGCGTCTTGCCGAGGCCTGCGCCGCGCACGTTGCACCAGCTGGCACAGCTGGAGCGCTCGTCCGTGATGCCGTTGCGCGACGTGTCGATGATGTAGTGCGGGTCCCAGTATGGGATCGCCCGCTTGATCTCCTTCGTGAGAGCCTGAATGTAGTTGTATTCATTGTTCCCACTCGAGAACTGTGGAAGGAGAGCGCACGGGTCTTCGCAACAAACGCCACCGGTGGAACCGCAGTAGTTGTGCATCGAGTCGTCGAATGCCGACGCCGGGCACGGCACGCCCAACGGCTGGAAGTTGCCCATATTCGTCGCAAGGCCGCGCACCTTTGCCGTAACTTGGAGAGTGCTAAAGAGGGTTGCATACGCTTGCGCATTCGCCTCCCAGCCGAGCCAGCCGCCGTGCGCGGCGTCAATGTAGATGGAAGCCTTGGGGGCGGCGGCCGCGAGCGCGTCGACCGCCATCGGGATACCCTTTGTGTACGATGCCTCGGTGGCCGAGGTGGCGCACTTTGGGTTGCCCTTGTTTGTCGCGAGGTTGGGGATCGACGAGGGCTCGAGAACGAAGGCCATCGGCACCTTGTCGGCGTACTTGGCGACGACGGCGGCGATCGGATCGAGAAAGTCGTTCTTGTATTGGCTCAGCCCCGTGCTGCAGTCGCCCTCCGCGAGGTAGTCGCACGAGCCGTCTGGTTTCGTAGCGCAGCAGAACTCGCCGAGCGAGTTGTCGGCGTCGCAGTCTCGGTTGGGCAGATTGTATACGACGAAGACCACCAGCGGTGGCGGCGACTGGCTGGCTGCCCCCTTTAGGATGGGCTCCGTCGTGTTGATGATACTCTTTTTCGTGATCCAGTGCGCCGTGCTTGTTTGACGCATCTTGCCCAGATTTGCGAGCGTGGCGGGGTCCGTCACGCCTGCCGTCGCATCGTCCACGTTCTTCTGGAAGTATGGGTCAACGTAAAATCTGTTGGTCGCAAAGACGTTAATGCCAGTCGACTGCGCCGCCACCAGGGCCGTGGGGACGAGGAGGAGGTTGCACCGCATGTGAAGATAGGCTTCGGGAACTCCGCGGCCGCTGCGAGCTTTCTTCCATAGAACTTGCCGCTTTAGGAAATTGAGACAACCCATGAACCCCGGCAGTGTTCGAGAACCAGTTTTGAAGGGGAAATTAAAGTACGTAACGTCATTAATTAACGGTTCCGTCGAAATGCGATCTCTCGCCCGCGCACTTTCGCGACCAACTTTTCTCCGCGGTTCAGTCGCGATGCGATTGTTGTTATGCATCTGCATCTTCGCGCCCATCGTCTGCCAGGAGCTCTCTCCGCCGCCGTCGCCACCGCCACCCACGCCTCCCCCGCCTGCGCCACCGCCGCCTGCGCCACCGCCGCCTGCGCCACCGCCGCCTGCGCCACCGCCGCCCGTGCCTCCTCCGCCCTTTCCTCCCCCCCCTGTGCCGCCGCCCTCACTACCGCCGCCCTCGTGGCTCAGTGAGTCCGTCGAGGGCCTCGGTTCATTCGGCTTGCTCGCCGTCGGCGTCGTCCTCGTCTTGGGCATCGGCGTCGTGACCAGACGCATGACGACGAAGAAGATGGAGCAGATGGAGCCCGCAGCTGATGATGACTATGTAGCGATGGAGTCGCAGGCATCGACTGCGTCGCCTGACTATCAGAAGTATCTCATGCTCTTTTACAAGTGGAGCGACCTCACCATCGTCGATGCGTGCATTGCAGGAGGCGCGGTGGTTGCAACAGGCCTCATCTTGCATGGGGCGGATCTCATTTTGGGAAACGGCGTTGCGGTCAACAGTCCCTTCCCGCTGTTCAACGGCTCAATGCTGACAATGGCGATCGTGTTCTTCATCAACCCCTCCCCGCCGCCTTACAAGGTCTTCCTGCAGTGCACCTTGGGCTCATGGGCGTTCGGCATGCTGCTCCGCTACCTGATGCTTGAGAGCGTGAGCGTGACGATCATCGTCACTGGGATGCTCCTCATCTACTTCAAATGGGCCAAGGCCATGTTCCCGCCCACCCTCGGCGTGGCGATCTTCCTGATCACAGACCACACCCTGGTGCCGCCCGTCGGGGAAGGCCCCGTCAAGTTCATGCTCTATGCCCTTCACTGGCTGGTCACGCCTTGGTTGGCCGGCTCGTTCTGCTTTTACATGGTGGCGATCCAGGTCTCGAAGCTGCGCGCGCACGTCCATACCAAGCTGTCGCTCCTCAAATTTGCGGCCGCGTTTGCAGCTAAGACCGATGCTGAGTTGGTCGACGCCTTCAACGAGATCGACGCCGATGGCAACGGCGCCCTCGATGCCAGGGAGCTGATACAGGCGTGGCAGAAGGCGACAGGCGAAGTGCTGACCGTGGAGCAGGCGAAGGAGAAAATCGACGAAGCGGACAAGAACAAGAACGGCACGCTCGACCAGACTGAATTCATCGCGATGATCCGCAAGCGACATGACCAAGGGAACCTCCGCTCCTTCGCCGACCAGTTCTCCGATGCAAAGTTGCTCGAGGTTTTTCAGCACTACGACGACGACGGCAACAACGAGATGGATACAGATGAGCTCGTTGTCGCGTGGAAAAAGGCCACCGACAAGAGGATCAGCGCCGCGCAGGCAGAGGAGCTCATCAAACAAGGGGCTGTCAACGGCACCTCCACGATCACCAAGGAAGAGTTCGTCCAGCTCGTGCGCGCGCACGGCTGAAAACATGCTCGTTCTGTACACCTATTGCAGTGATATTGCAGGGGCCAAAGTTGCTTTAGCAGTCGAGAGAGCAGGGCAGAGGCGAGAAACTAAGGCTCATACAATGTTACGGTTCAGAATGTTCGTGGTTCCATACTGTTATTTGCGAGAGTGACACGACGCGGCCGACCGGACGTGCCTATAAGGACACATACAACAGCAGGTCACAGCCGCGCATGTACCCCAAAGAATCCATTTTTCATACTTAGGGTCGCTAATGGTTGTGCTGTAAAGCGCCGCGCCGCATCCCAAATAACCAACCTTATCAGGCGGCGCTGTGGGACACACAACGCCCCTGGAACCAGCAGCGATCACTGGGGCTTGCCCCAAATCCCTCCTCCACACCCATCATGCCTTCAACAACCCTTGGGCGCCATATGCCCGTCGCACGCAGCCACATCAGCAGATGCCTCCACTCCCTTGATCGATCATGCCTCGAGTATGCCGGTCATGCTGATGCCGCTCAGCGGCCGTAGGCGACGTACTCGGCGTCGGCGGCTGGCGGCGCCCGGTAAGCGCCCACCTGGGCACGCGGCCACGGCGTCTCCAAGAGCGTCCCCTGTTTTGCGCGGCGCTGCAGAAGGCCGACAGCAAGCAGACTGGCAGCGGCCACACCGACGATGAGAAGGAACGAGCCCATCGAGGTGGCAGAGGGCTCGGCGGCGGGGGCGAAGTCAAGGAAGCCCCGTCGCTGCTGCTGCGGCGGCAACGGCTGCGTGTAGAGGGCGTTGAGAGCGTACGCGGAGAAGCTCGCCTGCCCACCGCGTGCCATTTGGGCGGCGGCGGCCTCCTGCCTCGCGCGCTCGTCCGCCATCATCTGAGCTTGCTGCGCCATCATGGCCGTGGCCATCGCCACCTTGGTGGGGTGCTGAGCCTGCACCGGCGCCTGGGAAGTGCGCGAGGTGGTGACGCCCGGGTATGAGGCTATGCTCGCCGCGCGCTCCGCGACGTGCTGAGGTAGGCCCTTGGCCGCCCGCTCTGAGCGGATCGCATGCGCCTTCGCATGGAGGTCGGCCATCTTCGCATGCGACTTGGGCGGATACTTCTCGGGGCACGTGTCGTAGCCGAGGGGCGAGACGGGCTCGCCGTACAGCTCGTGGTTCTTCTCGATGTACACCTTGGTCGGGAAGTCGGGCGGGTTGCACCCGATGTTCTCCTCCGCCTGCCACACGCGCACATAGTCGACGAAGAACCTGGCGGGCCAATGTTTGCCGTCGATGGCGCCTGGGCCGCCGTTCCAGGTGCCGATGGCCGTGTTCATCACGATCGACATGGGCTCCTCTGGGATCATGCGCGGTGGCGTGCGCCAGCAATCCTTCTTGCTGCTGCGCGTGCTGCAGACCGAGTACTCTCCGAAAGCCTCTGCCGCCATCGCCCACACAAAGGCGCCGTCATACCACCACGAGATATGTCCGTTGGGTCCGGGCTTCCATTCCATTCGGTAGGTCCAGTAGCGCGTGTCGAGGTCGTTGAGGTGGATGAAGCCACCCGAGAGCGCGTCGGGGCAGCCCGTGGGGCAATCGGCACCCCACGGCGGGCCGTACCAGCCGTTATTGGGGAAGCCGCCGCTCGCAAGGTTTGGCACCGGTGCACCGAAGGTCAGGCCCTTGTACCACTCCGCGCTACCGTCGTTATTCTTGGCGGGGAAGCCGCCTGGCTGGCCGTACGGCTTGAAGAAGGGCGGGATGCCCGGCGAGAGCTGCAGCGATCCCACGACGTACGCATCCTGGCCCGTGTTGCTGACCGCGCCCTCGAGCACATCAAGCTCGGTGGCACCGCGACCCTGGAAAGGATTGAGCCCTTCCGTCTCGAGGTCGCGGTCGTCGCACGCGCTGATGCGCTGCGGGGGCTCCGTGGGCGGCAGCCGCAGGTCTCCGTCGCACTCGCTGTACGACCATGGCCACAGGCCGGTGTTCGAGTTCTGGTAGACGGCGCGGCCGAGGTTGCCAAAGAGCCACAGCGCAGGCCAGTAGCCCCCACCCCGCGGCTGGCGCGCACGGAACTCGACGACGCCACCGGTGAAGCAGAACTTGTTCCACGACTGGAGCATCGCCGAACGGGACGGCATGTAGATGCCCTTCTCGCCAGTCGGCGACTCACCCGTAAACGCCTCATTTTCCGTCAAAATCTGGAGTGCGGATACCGGCTTGAACTGAAGCGTCGCATTTGTGGGATCGCCAATGTCCGTGACGACCGATGCTTGCTGCGGCAGGTAGTAGGCAGCGCCCTGGTTGGACGTGTCGCCAATGTTGAGCGCCGTCCACTTCGTGTCATGCCCATTGGCAAAGTTGCGGCCCTGTTCCTCAAACTCGTCGGAAAAGATCAGCTTCATCGCGGTCTTCTGCGAGTCGACGAAACTGTTGGCCTCCGCGGGGGTCTTCGGGTCGCACCAGCAGCAAGCAGTACCCTTTGCTTGCGCGGTGGCGGGTTGCGCTGCCATGCCCACAGCCACAAGGGTCGCACCGAGCCGCGCCATCGATCTCCCTGCGAGGGCCGCGCGCTTTTCGGGATGCGCGAGAAAGACCTCGCATGCGAGATTGTCGGAAAAGATTCCTCACTCTTCAGGATGCTGATTTGGGATCCCGACGCAAAGCTGAACAAACCTCATGAAATCACCACTCGATCAAATCATGCACGGTGCGCGGAACGAAACAAAATACTGCTCTTCTGTGCGGATAAAGAATATATAAAGAGGTATGAGGCCGCGTACCGCGCGGTACGTGGCCTCATATCTCTTTTTTTAGAGACTACCTCTTTTTTAGAGACCACATTCACACCCTACGTTGTGGTTAGGGGAAATCGCGTGCAGAAGTCGCGGTCGATCACGCGAGACCCTCACACAAGTCGCGACACCGATCGATGTGCACTTCACTTTCAACGCGATGCCCCTGCGTCGCGCTCCTGCTCCTCCCGGCGCTTGTAGAGTCCTTCCACTTCCACTTGCCTGCGCGGCCGCAGCTCCGCTCGCACGCGCGTAATTACGCGCCCGCTCTATGCGTTCCCGTGGTGAATCTCGAGCCCTCCTGGGCCGGTCTTGTTCGTAGGCCGATCCTGTTGCTCCTCGATATGTCAGGCGTGAACCTGAAGCTCGCATGGCAGGGCGCTTTGCTGGTTCTGACGCTGACACTCGTTGCGCGCATCACTTTCGGCATCCGTCGGCGAGGAGCAAAATCCCCAGTCCAAGCAGCTGAAGCAGAAGCAGCGTCGAGTACTGCATCCTGGTATGACGCCGGCGAGCGGCTCCGCGTAGAACGCTTCCCGAGCGCTCGACCGCGCGGGCCGGCGTCGGCGCTACTCGAGAAGGGCAAAGTGGTCGTGCTCGAGCGCGAACGCACGCAAGCGGAGCTCCGCCGGCTGCTCAAGCGCCGCGCGCTCATGGCCGAAGGCGCCGAGGTCATTCGCCGGCGCGCTGATGTGGCCGAGGGCTCAAAGCGAGCGCGTAAGCGTGCCGTCGACGAGGAGACACTCATCGTCGCAGTCTCAATGCAGCAGCAGTCCAGCAGCAGCGTCGAGGCGGCCGGAGCAGCCATCACGACGGCCACGGAGGGTGCGCCTCGTCGCATCCACGTCGTCGTCAACCCGTTTGGCGGCGGCGGCATCGGGAAGGCGACGCTGGAGAGCGTGCTGCCCATCTTCGAGCGTGCGGGGGTCGAGGTGACCGTCCTGGAGACGCAGTACGCAGGGCATGCCGGCGAGCTAGCGCGCACGACGCCGCTCCTCGATGCGTTCGTTGGCATCGGCGGCGACGGCACAGCGCATGAAATTGCCAATGGGCTGCTGCGGCGTGCGGGCGCCGAGCGCGTGCCCATGGGCATGATCCCAGCAGGCTCGGGCAACACGTGGGCGTACGATCTCGGGCTCGAGAGCGCCTCGGCCGCCGCCGAAGCCATCGTGCGAGGTGCGACCTCGAGGGTGGACGTGATGGCAGTCCAGGCGGCCGCGCCCTCGGACGAGACACCCTCGGACGCGCCTTCGGGCGCGAGCACGCAAGGGCCGAGTGCGAGCGTGAGCGAGTACGCGATCAACATCTGCGGCTTTGGCATGCCCGCGGCGGTGCTCGAGCAAGCGAATGCGCTGCGCTGGCTCGGCTCGGCGCAATACGAGCTTGCAGGGCTCGTGCTCATCGCCACCGGAAAGACGCGCTACGGTGCTCGGCTTGAGATTGCGGCGGAGGACGGCACGGTGCTCACGCGCGAACTCGACGAGTGCAGCTTCGTGCAGGCCCAGATCAACATGCACATGGGCAAGCGCGTGTGCTTCGCGCCCGGAGCGTCCATGACAGACGGGCTCCTCGACCTCGTGATCGTCAGCCGCAGCGGCGGTCTGGACATCCTGCATGCAAATGCCCGCGCGCGCGGCGCTTCGCACCTCAAGTTGCCCTTCGTGGAGACGATCCGCTGCCGCTCCTACGTCCTCACGCCGCACCCGACGAGCGGCGACGGGGGCTCCAGCATTGCGCTCAACCTCGACGGCGAGCTCGCGGGTGCGGCACCCTTTCGCGTGGAGTGCCTGCCAGGCGCGCTCGAAGTCTTCAGCGGCACCCTGCGCACCGAGCCCAATGACACCTCTGACCAGTTTGAGCCGCAGCTTGTCATGTCGCTCGTCAGGGCGTTGGATCCGTCTGCAGTCGATTGACGTGCGGGGCGGGGCCTTTACCTTAATCTTGAAAGATGATCATGCTTGTGCGTGACTGTAATCTAGGTACGTTGTTGCGAGCTCCAAGCATGGCGGTCAGCTATGGCCGCGGCATATGCGAGTCAAACCACAAACCAAAAAGTCTTTGAGAGCATCCCCGGGCGGTCGCGGCGGGGGCGGGGCGAGAGCGATGCACCGATGGGCCGGGGTGCGCGGTGGTGCTGGTGGACGTGCGGGTGGAGGTAGTGTGGAGGGTGAGCTCCATTGCTTGGCAAAAAACGAACCCGTCGCGTGTTGCTGAACACCGTACACGCTCAGTATGCCTGGGGATGCATGCTGGGGGTGTTCTGGCCCCCTCGCCACGTGTACGCTGCCTGTAGGCGATGTTTACTTACTAAGATACTAACTTACGTTACTTACTGTTACTCGTAACGTAATCGAATCGTAGGGGAGACGCAGGAGAGCGACTCCTGCGGGTCCCGATTCCGGATTGCCGATTATTTGTGAGTCGGGAGTGCTGCGCCATGTGTATGGCCATGCGATGCATCCTTGTACGCTCCGCAAACATATCTCCGATTACGTAAAGAAGCCAACGGCCAACGCTCCAGCACGATACCGCGGCGCCGTCGTCGGGCAGTAGTTACGACGCGCATGCGTACACGCACGTTTACTTCG
>Ga0210248_100691_pt1 | contig 29171 bp, 16 predicted proteins | sample ChrtobMetP3_32mM_FD_155493 | JGI IMG/M metagenome (GOLD analysis project Ga0210248, IMG submission 155493) | Chrysochromulina tobin associated microbial communities from unialgal haptophyte culture, Seattle, Washington, United States - P3_32mM | ecosystem: Host-associated > Algae > Haptophytes >...
CCCCCCCGCGGGGGGGGGGGGGGGGGGGGGGGGCGGCGGGCAGCGCGGCGAGAGCGCCGATCCTCCTTTGCTCACGGGTTCACAACGGCTTCGCATGGAAAGTCAGCAGAGAGAGCAGCAGAGGGGGGGGCAGCAACAGCAGCAGCAGCAGCAGCAGCAGAGGGAGGCGCCGCCGACGCGCGCGTCGGCCTCGCGCAGGGGATCAAGCGCCGTGTCGAGCGTCGCGAGCCCTCCCTCGTTCCCTTACGATCATCACTCCGAGGCCATCGAGCGTGACTCTCTTCGTATGTATGACGTGGACGATGAGGATGACGGCCTCGGCGCCGACGATTTCACAAGGTGGCCGGCGGATGACGAGGCCACCGCCGACGTGGCGCGCCGCGCTCGAATGGTCCCGGGAAGCGACTTCATCGATCTCGACGCTGGAGATCGCATGGTCAGCTACGTCAGCAGCGGCGGGCGCAGCGGCATCGGGCGCGGCGGCATCGGGCGCGGGCGTGGCACTGGCCGCATCTCACCCATCCACGGTCTCGGGCTGGAACAGATGGCAGAGGCTTACCACGTACGACGGGACTCACGCGAGCCACGTGGCTTTGACGAGGGCGGCATCGACGAGATTACCGCCGAGCTCCAGGAGTCGTTACTCCATTCCACTGGAGACGACGACGACGACGATGTCGCGCACGGCGCGTCCGTCGCCTCGACGGAGCACTCGCTCAACGACCTTCTCCTCATGGCGACACGCGCGGGCGATGCACGCAAGGTACGCGAGCTGCTGGCCGCTGGCGCCTCGCCAACGAAGAGTGACGCGCGTACCGGCCAGTCGGCGCTCGACTTGGCAAAAGCCCACCCACTCGTAAACGCCCCTAGAGGGGCCAACAACGAAGTTCTCACGGTGCTTTTCGAGGCAGCCCTCCAAGAAAAGGGATTGGAAACTGCGCGGCGGTTAGTGAGCGGTAGCAGCAGCAGCGCCAGCACGACCCGCGGCCGCGACGTCCGCCCGGCGATGGGACCCAGCGGCGCAGACGCGGCCCGCGGCGCGAGGGGCGTCGTCGGCCCCGAGGGCCGCCGTCAAAGGATCAAGGAGAATAATACCCGGAAAGAGACGTTCAGCTTCGGCTTCGAGAGCCCCGGGGACGACAACGCGAGCGCGCAGGAGAGAGAGCCTCTTCTCAATGCGAGCGCGCAGGAGAGAGAGCCTCTTCTCAATGCGAGCGCGCAGGAGAGAGAGCCTCTTCTCAATGCGAGCGTCACCTCCGCCAACGGTGCCATCTCGAGCACCGGCGCCAGCATGCGGGAGGGCAACAGCGCCATCGGTGCAGCGCCAGGCTATCGGCCGCTGGTTGGGAGCGTCCAGTCGTACACCGCACAGGCGGGGGGCGGCGCCGGGAGCCTCGCGGCCCGCCTCGCTGCCGAGAGGGCGACGGAGACGGAGGAGGCGGTCGCTGGTGGACGAGCAGCCGCCACAAAGGCGGCAGGGGCGGCGGCGGTCGAGTCGGTCGAAGGGCAGCTGGCCGCTTCAGGGGCTGCCAAACTCTCGAGGAAGATGGTCGTCGATACCGCTACGATAATGAGTGCGGTCAACACCAATGACACTTTCCTCGTCAAGCAGTGGATCTCGACGATAGGCCCTGAGCGCGCGCAAGCACAGATCAACGGGACGCCTGCGCTACTCAACCGCGCTGTGCACAACGGGCGCGACGAGATGGTCCAGATCCTGCTCGAGGCCCGTGCGGATCCGGACGCGTACGCCAAGGCGTACATGAACGTGGAGCCAATGCGTGGCACTCCACGCGCAGGAGAGACGTGGCCCCTCCGGCACGCCGTGCAGAGTGGGTTCCAAGGCATCGTCAAGATGCTGCTCGATCACGGCGCGCAACTCGATCACGGATGGAAGCACGCGATGGGCGCGTACCAGCAGCATGGCGGCACGTTCACCGGCCAAGACGACCAGGCGCAGTCGCTGGTGTGCGCCGCCTCTCTCAGGGGCTTCGTCACCATCGTCGAGCTGCTCCTGGACAGGCACGCCGACGTTGATGGCGGCCCTTATGAGCCGGGCGTTTACCCGAGCACGCTCACCCCGCTCATGCACGCCGCATACCACGGCAAGCCCGATGTGATCGCGCTGCTGCTGCAGCGGCGCGCCAACCCAAGCCTGGTCCTGAACCACGCGAATGGGTCCACGGCGCTCGACTTTGCTGAGATGCAGGGCAACGACCACTGCATCGAGCTGCTCGAGCCGCTCAGGCTACCAGCGCTCGAGGATCTCGTCAACGCCCTCGAGAGGGGCGATCTGCAGCTGGTCGACAGGTGGGTCAGCCGCGGCGGCAACGTCAATCACAAGTTCGCGGCGCAGATGCCCGAGGGGCGTGCGCAGGTGCCGCTGCTCGTGTACGCGGCCATGAAGGGGCAAGACAATTGCGTCGAGTGGCTGCTCGGAAAGAGGGCGGACCCCGACCTGGCCATCGACGGCGATGTGCTCTCCGAGAACGACGGGCAGACGCCCCTCATGCGCGCGTGCATCTCGGGCCACGCGACGGTCATCCGGCGGCTGCTGCGCGCGGGCGCCAAGCTCGCGCTGCGCTCGGCAAAGGGGGTGACGGCGATGCAGCTGGCCGAAAAGTTGGGGAGCGACGCGTGCAAGAAGGAGTTCAAGGACCACCTTCTCGCGGTGGCCGAGGAGAACCGGATGGCTAAGATCGCGCGCGACCGTCAGCGAGCCGAGGAGGTGCTCCAAGAGGTGGTGCACAAGCTCGAGGAGAAGGAGAGTCAGCTCTCCGGCGGCTCAGGGCTGCTCGCGGGTCGGCTCATCTCAACGCTCGAGAGCGCGTGCGAGGCGTACATTCGCGATACGTCGCAGCAAAGCGGCACGAATCCCATCTCATTGAGCTCGTCGTCTGCCCACCGTGCGGCGCTGCTGCTCAAGGAGCGGTTGCGCGAGCGGTTGCAGGCAGCGGCCAAGGAAGCCGCCGAGGAAGCTCTGCGAGAGGCTCTCGAGAAGAGCAGCGTGGACGTTGAGAATAGCAGCACAGAAGAGCTGAGCGCGAGGCTGGCGGCGCTCAAGAAAGAGATTAGTACGCACGCAGACGCGGCCGAGGGCTCTCCGCTGCTCAAGGAGGCACGGGCGCTGCGTGACAAGCTGGCCGATGAGGCTCGCAAGCTGAGCAAGTCGAGCAAGGATAAGCGCAAGCAGCAAGAGAAGGAGGCGCACCGAAAGGCGGCGGCCGAGCAGGCCGCCGAAGAGGCGGCGGCGGCCGCGGCGACGGCGGCGAGCATCGACGAAGCGCGCCGTCTTGCGGCGGAGCGGGCGGAGGCGGAGCGGCTTGCGGCCGAAAAGGCCGAGGTGGAGCGGATGGCCGCCGAAAAGGCGCGGCAGGCAGAGGTCGATCGACTGGCGGCGCAGAAGGATGAGGCGGAGCGGCTGGCGGCCGAGAAGGCGGAGGCGGAGAGGCTTGCTGCGGAGAAGAAGGCTCAAGAGAAGGCTGAGGCGGACGCGAAGGCGGAGGCGAAGGCGGAGGCGAAGGCGGAGGCGAAGGCGGCGGCGGCCAAGGTGGTGGCGGCAGCCAAGGCCGAGGAGAAGGTGCGATCAGACTTTGCCAAGCAGGAGGCCAAGCGTCAAGCCGCCGAGGCAAAGGCCAAGGCCAAGGCAGAGACAGAGGCCAAGGCCAAGGCGGAGGCGGCGGCCAAGGCAGCCAAGGCGGCCAAGGCGGCCAAGGCGGCCAAGGCCGAAGAGGAAGCACGGATCGCGGCCGAGAAGGCGGCGGCCGAGAAGGCGGCGGCCGAGAAGGCGGCGGCCGACAAGGCGGCGGCCGAGAAGGTGGCGGTCGAGAAGGTGGCGGTCGAGAAGGTGGCGGCCGAGAAGGCGGCGGCCGAGAAGGTGGCGGCCGAAAAGGCGGCGGCCGAGAAGGCGGCGGCCGAGAAGGCGGCGGCCGAGAAGGCGGCGGCCGACAAGGTGGCGGCCGAGAAGGTGGCGGCCGAGAAGGCGGCGGCCGAGAAGGCGGCGGCCGAGCGGCTTGAGGCAGAGCGCATCAAGGCTGAACGCGTGGCAGAGCAGGCTGCCGCAGAGGCGGTGGCGGCGCAGAAGAAAATGGCAGACGAGGCAGCGGCCAAGGCGGCAGCAGAGGTGGAGGCAGCGAGGGCGGCCGTGGCGGCAAAGGTGGCGGAGGCGGCGATTGTGGAAGCAGCCCAAGCAGCCAAAGGTGCCGAGGGCAAGGGTAAGGGCAAGGCCAAACAGCAGCAGCAGCAGCCTCAGGTGCTGCAGCCGATGCCACCGTCACCGCCGCCGCCGCCGTCGCAGCAACATCAGCAACCGCAGCAGCAGCCGCAGCAGCAGCCGCAGCAGCCGCAGCAGCCGCAGCAGCAGCAGCAGCAGCAGCAGCCGCAGCCGCAGCAGCAGCAGCCGCAGCAGCAGCCGCAGCCGCAGCAGCCGCCGCCGCCGCAGCAGCCGCCGCCGCCGCAGCAGCCGCCGCAGCAGCAGCCGCGCAAGCACGGCGCTGCCGCGGGCGACAAGGGCCCGCCAAACGGAACCTCCGGCCCAGCCACTAACGCCAAGGGCAAAAAGGCGACGGTGGCTGCGACCAAAGGGAAGAGCTCCTCTCAGAGTCTGCAGCCTGCGGACTATCCACCGGCTGTGCCGTCGGCGGCAGCAGCCGTGCCCCCCCCAGGTGACAGGGCGCCCGCTACGGCGCTAAAAATGGGTGGCGCCGCGCCAATAGACACGCCCGGCACGGCGCTGCCGATGGGTGGCGCCGTGCCGATGATCACTCTGGTCCCCAATGGCGCCGTGCCGGGCGCCATGGTCCCTATGCCGGGCGCTATGCTGGGCGCCGCGCCTATGGGCCCCGGGCAAATGGGCGCCATGCCGGGCGCCATGCCGGGCGCCATGCCGAGCGCCATGCCGGGCGCCATGCCGGGCGCCTACTCCGCACAGCCAAACTACCTCCCCACACCGAGCAGCTACGGGTATGGGGAGGTAGTTGGGATGGCAGGCATCCTGGCCACTACGGGGATGGCCCACACTGGGATGGCCAACACAACGCAGTTTGTGCCTATGGCTTCGTGTGCGGGCATGGGCGGCGGCATGGGCGGCGGCATGGGAGGCGGCATGGGCGGTGGCATGGGAGGCGGCATGGGCGGCGGCATGGGAGGCGGCATGGGAGGCGGTCCCATGTACATGGAACCGGGGGTTGCGCTGCAGCCCTTCCACCCTGACGAGTACAGCACCCTCCTTGCGTCCGCCTACCTACCGTCGGCGCCGATGCCGCCGCCGCGTGTGCCCATGACGGCGCCCACCGCCGCCGAGACATTCCATGGGATGCAGGAGAGGCTACCCAGCCCTGAGGCGCCGTCATGGGCACTCCATGGGGTGCCTGGGGTGCAGGAGAGGCTACCCAGCCCTGAGACGATGGGCGAGGAGTTGCATCGACAGCTGGTGGACATGGGCGTGAGCACCGAGATGGATGGGGAAGGCCTCACAGAGGCCGGTTATCTCGTCGGCATGATCCTCGACAGGCTGGTGACCATGAGCATGGGGCACGATCCGGAGGCCTGCGCGACGTACCACCGTCTGCTTTCCGATCCGGCGCAGCTCCAATGGACTATCAGAGAGTGCCGTGAGCTGCGCGATGAGAAAGCTGCCCGGGAGGCGGCGGACAAGGCGAGCGCCGTGCCGAGCGCCACCGAATCGAGCGGCCAGCAGCGGCCAGCAGCGGCCAGCAGTGGCCAGCAGCGGCCGTCAGTTACTTTCGAAGCCGCCACGAGCGAGGCTTCCTCCGCCGCTGCGGCGCCGGCCGTCCTGGCGCCCGGTCCGCCCACGGCGACAGCGACGAGCGCCACCACAGCCAGCACGCCAGCCCCCGCCCCCGCGCCCGCAGGTGCCGCCAAGGCACCACGGCTCAGCGCAGTCGCAAAAACCTTTGTTCCCAAGGCGCCGGTGCTAAGTGCCGCCGCGACCGCCGCCCACGAGGGTGATGGGGCAGCGAAGCCCGCTGCTACCGCCGCCGCTGCCGCCCCATCCGCCAAAGGTGACGTGGCAGCTAAAGGTGACGTGGCAGCTAAAGGTGACGTGGCATCTGCCGAGCAACCGGCTGTACGCAAGGGGGCGGCCGAGCCGAAGCTGTCGGCGGAGCTCAAGGCGGCGGCGGAGCCCGCAGCGGCAGCAGGAGCAACGGCTGCAGCGCGAGCCGAGGCGGCGCAGATTGCGCCGGCAGCGCCACCCTCCGTCATCGCGGCAGCCGTTGCAGCAACCGACGGAAGCGCTGAGAGCGGTAGCATTTCGTGTATGGCGGACAAGGAGAGCGCTGCGGACAAGGAGAGCGCTGCGGACAAGGTGAGCGCTGCGGACAAGGTAAGCGCTGAGAGCGGTAGCGCGCCCGTCGCCCCCGTTGAGCTCTCCACCGACCCGATCACCAAGCTCGCCTCGCAACTCAGCGCTTTGAGCCCTACCAACTGCCCTACCTTGACCTCCGCCGGCTCGCAGACCGCGACCTCGCCACAGCCCGCGCCCTCGCCGCAGCAGCCCGCGCCGTCGTCGCAGGCTGCCACGGCGGCATCCAAGCCAGCCACTTTGCACCCAGCCGCCAAGCCGGCGACGGTTTCACCCGCGGCGACGCCCGGGACAGCGCCCGGGACGGCGCCCGGGACGGCGCCCGGGACGGCGACGGTTTCACCGACCAAACGCGGATGGGAGACGACCGCAGCGCCCGCGACGACGCCGATGAAGGCGCGCTGGGGTGATGACGACGATGAGGACGAGGATGGCGGCTTGCTACCCGCGTTGCCGCTGGCAGCTGCGCGCGACGAGCCGCCGGGGAGGGACGCTACGCTGGTCTCGCCGCCACCCACGTCCCACACGCCGCCGCCGAGCGCCGCCACGCCGCCCCCACCTTTGGGTGCCCAACCCGTATCCGCTCCCCCACGCCCAGCGTCTGCGGGCTCGGCGGGCTCGGCGGGCGCGGCGGGCTCTGCAGAGAAGAGCTCTGCAGAGAAGAGCTCTGCAGAGAAGAGCTTCTCGTCGGAGCCGCCGGCGAGCGCCTCGTCGGGCACCAAGGCGAGCGCCGTGGCGGGCGCCTCTATGAGCTGGGCCGCGCGCGCGAACGCAGCCAAGGACGCACCGCCGCCCGCGCCCCTGCACAAAAAGGGCGCCTCCGCCCCAAATGCGAGCACCTCCGCCCCAGCGGCCGCTTCCACCGATGCGAGTGGGAGCTCTGCTGGCGCGACGCCCGCCGCCGCCGCCGCCGCCATCGCCGCCATCTCCCACCCTCCAACGCGCCAGCCCACTCGCGGGCTCAAAAACCTCGGGAACACTTGCTTTCTCAACTCGGTGCTCCAGAGCCTCGTCGCCACCGAGCAGCTTCGCGCCCACTTGCTCGCGCCGCCGCCATTGTCGGACGCAGAGGGCCCGATCACCTCGGCCACGCGCAAGTGGGCACAGCAAATGCACGCCGAGGGATCGCAGCCGGTGGCACCCCAGGCGCTCCTCACGGCCGTCTCGGCGCGCCACAAAGAGTTTGGTACGCGCGCTCAGCAGGACGCCCAGGAGGTGCTTCGTCACGTACTCGAGGGTATACGGACTGAGGAGGTGAGTCGATTGCAGGCGCGCGACAAGGCCAACAACGGCAAGCCGGCCACCGGCACGCTCGCGCCGGCGGCCGAGGCAAAGGCGCCCACCACGGCGCCCATCACGGCGTCCGAGGGGGAGGGGGGCGCACCCTCGGCGGCGGCGCCCATCACGACGCCACCGCGTCCCGTGATCGCACCAGACCCGCCGACGGTGGTCGACCGAATCTTCGGGGGCATGCTCCGCTCAACGGTCGTGTGCCTCGCATGCAAATCCCTCTCGTGCGTACACGAGCCTTACCTCGACCTCTCCGTGCCGATCCCAGCCGAGTCACCGCGCGCCGCCTTGGGCGAGGTCGCCACGGGCGGCGCGAGCAGCCAGCCAGCGATCCAGCCCGCTTGGAGTCCGTTGCCAACGTCGCCGAGCGAGTGCCGGCGCGTGGCGGTCCATGCGATCACGACCCAGCTCGGTGCCCTGCAACAAGGTGCCCAGGGCGGCGCGTCGTGCACGCCAGCTTCGTCAGGATCGTCAAGTTCGTCGGGCGCCAAGGGTGCCCAGGGCGGCGCGCCCAGCAAGGAGGCGACTGAGCCGAAACCCAAACCCTCTTCGGAGTCCGCCGCGATCACCTTGCACGACTGCCTGCTTGCCTTCCTCGCGCCGGAGCTTTTGCAGGGAGCCAACGCCTACGAGTGCGAGGCGTGTGCGAAGGCGGTCAAGGAGCGCGCCACCGCCGCCGCTGCCACCGCCGCCGCCGCCGCGGCCAGCGTGAGTGCCGACATGCCACCGGCCACCGAACGCCCCACCGGCACCACCGCCCCCATTGAGGGCCCCAAGGAGGGCTCTGCGATTGGCTCACCCATCGCCACGCTGCCCACGCCGCCCGCCTCGCCCGCCTCGCCCGCCTCGCCAAGCAAGGGAGCCGCTTCCACAGCCGCTTCCACAGCCGCTTCCACAGACGAGGCAGCCGTTGGACCAATCGCGCGCTCCGCAGCGGCCGCCGCAGCAGCCGCCGCCGCCACCGCGGCGGTGGCAGCGGCGGCACGAGGCAAGGGTGTGAATACGAATGCGAGCGCCGCAGTGGCCGCCGCCGCGGCCGGTGCAACTGCCGCTGCTGCGGTCAAGGCTGCTCAGCCCTCGAAGGGCACGATGCTCGCGCCCGCGCCCGCGCCGGCGCGCCCCGCATGGAACGCGCCGAACCCGGCCATCATGGAGGCCGTCACGCCGCCGCTCGTGCTTCCACCTAGCGCGGCCTCAAGCAGCGCGAGCCGCAGCGGCGGCGGCGGCGGCGGCGGCGGCGGCGCGCCGTCGGGAGCTCAATCTCCGTCGGGAGCTCAATCCGATGCGGCAGCGGGCGCGTCGAGTGCGCTGTGCGCCGTCGGGCTGGATGGCAAGGTGCGCTGTGAGGCCATCAAGCTGCTCCAGCTGACACAGGCGCCACTAGTCCTGACCCTCCACCTGAAGCGATTCGCCACCAACGGGCGCGCCGCCCAGAAGGTGAACACGCACGTAGTCTTCCCACTGGAGCTCTTGCTCCTTGAGCAGCCTCGCACCGTAGCGCCCACGACGGCGACCTCGACGGCGACCTCGAGTGCCGGCCCGGTGGCGCCCACGACAGCGCCCGGCGCCAGCAAGAGTCCCACAGCATGGGAGGAGCTCGACCCGCGCCTGGGGGCGCCGCGCCGCTTCGAGCTCTTCGGCGTGGTCGAGCACTCGGGCACGTACAAGGACGGTCACTACGTGGCGTACGTGCGCTCCGCCGGTGCTGATGGCGCGAGCCCCCAGTGGAACCTCTTCTCGGACACCAAGGTGACGCCCGCGTCGGAGGCGGCCGTGCTCAGCGCCCAGGCCTTCCTCCTCTTCTACAAGCAGGTGCCCACGCCCGGCGCACCGCACTAAGTATTTTAGTCGGCCGTAACTCTCGAATCACTCGCTCCGTCAGGCCGCGCGCAGTGCCGTGTGGGGCAAGCGCGAGTCCGAAGCCGGGCGCGAGTGCCACCCACCTTCCGAACATGATTGCATGCTTTCTTGAGAAGTTGGATGCCGCAGAGAAGGCAGTGGCAGAGACCAGACGGAGTGAGTCTATCGTATACGACAGCGATGTTGGTTGGGGCACCGTTTTATAGCGCCGTACGGCTGTAGTGGCTCGGGTGCGACCACGGGCGATGGCGAGCCGCGAGCGAGACGCGGATGAGAAAAACGCGTAATAAGCACTGAAGTCTTTGCTGAAGTCCGAACGGACCGAACCGCGTGTCGAATTAACTACTATTTACTATAAAACGACACAGGCTTCACAGAATTCAGAAGTCCGAACCGCCCGCCCTTAGTTTCGATGGTAACGTCCAGCACCACACGTCCAACGACGTCACCGGGAGTGTGTCGGGGATCGCCATCGCTGCTGTGTGTATAGGTTAACATCGCCGTAACGGTGATGTTGTCCTCGTCATCCATCATGTCAATGCTTGTCTTCCTCTGAAATGGTGGTGCGGCGTGCTCCCATGCCCTTCCAAATCCAGAAGCCGGGATCGACAGGTGCCCACGGCTGCGCGGCCTCGGCTATCAGTTCTGTTCCCAGGTCGATGTCGTCGAGATCGATGTCCACCTCCTCATCGAGCTCTGCCGCTGCGCCGTCAGGTTCGAGCACGGTGCGCAGCACCAGAACCACATGAACGCGCCCCCCATCCTCCTGCACGATGAGGTTCAGCTCGGCCCGCGAGAAGACAGCAGGTGTGACTGCGAGTGCCGTGCGGATCTTTTTGGCACTCAGCGCCGATATTCCTGCACACGAATCGAATTTCGGGAGCTGCGCAAGAATGCGCAGGTCTTCGAGGTCCTCGACCTCTTCCGCGCACAGCGCTCCCATTACGGTGTCGATGTATCTCTCCTTGATCGCAGCGTTCATCCGGAGCCAGGCTCGGAGCTTTCCAGATGAAAGGCACGCATCTAGGCACAGCATCTTGCCCCCTGTAGAGGATGACCTGAGAACCACGGTGGAGCCCACAGGTGGTCCTCTCGTTTTCTGCACACTCGTGTGCGAACGAACCAAATTTGGGGACGTATTTGGCAATGCATGCCTTATGCCTGCCAGACATCATTTTGCGAGGAAAGATCGTGTGGTTCACTTCGCAAGGGTAGGTGCCTCTGCTGGCACAAGGAATTCATCACGCTTCACAGCGTCACCGGAAGCGGCGCATAGGCGAAGGGGAACATGTCGACAGTCGACGTCGTCGGTCGACCAATCAAGCATGCCCTCAAGCCGACAGCCCCCAAAGCCGCTGTGTATGTCCCTGTGTGAGGCAGCTCATGAACAGCGGATCCCGCGCGCGTTTCAAGCGATCCTTGCGACATCTATTGTCGCCGAAGCCGCTCGGGCTCGCGCGGCTGCGCGCTAAAAACGAAACGGGTGTCCATGAAGTCGCGCAACTCGAGTGCGCAAGGAGGTTCCATCGAGAAGACTCCATCGTTTCTACCGATGTGCGCCACGCTCCCGGCTTCCACTCGCGGAAAACCCCCTACAGGCATGCCCGAAAAACACGTATCGGCAGTCGGGGTAGCGGCGCTAAATTGGTATTGCTCTGCACCCCCATGGTACCCCTCTCCCATCTTCCTCTGCTGGCCTGGCCCGGGCCCCCCAAAATCCCCTGAGCCTGCTAGGCTCATCACTGCATGCCCACACATCGCCAGCAGCGCGGGCGCCCCCGTCGCCCACGCCACACTGGAGCACAAGTCTTTGCTTGAGACACGCATCGTTGTGAGCTGGCTCGCTCGCGCTCCACATCGACGAGCCGGACGGAGACCGCCGAACCGGAGACGCGTGTTTTCCGCACCGTGGACTAGGAAGAGCACGCGGCGCCTGGCCAGTTGGGGTGGCGTACCGGGGCAGAGACCTGTAGGCTTCTCGCATACAGTTCAGAAGCACGTTTCACGCCCCCTGTGGCATACGATGCAAGCGCTGCGTCAACAGTGGCGCCCCAATTAGCCGCGCCTGCCTCAGCCTGTAGTACTGGTTGGAACGCCTCAAATAGCCCCAGCGCATCTAGAACGGCAGTATGCGCGCCCGCGGCCGTTCTGGGCGAAGCCGTGTGCGCTGCGTCGCCGACCAAGACCATGCGGCCGTTGACCACCTCGCGGGCCGCGAATTCGTACTGCGGCAGCATGGCAATTTTCCCTTTCTGCGCTGCCGCTTCCATGACCTTGATGAGCTGTCCGCCCGCCAAGAGTCCGAAGATTTGCAAACACACCTCGCAGTCGCATTCAAAAGTCGTCAAGATGATTGGATCTCATCAGGAGATCACCCGAGATCTTCAGCTGCGTTTCGATGTCTCTGATGGCTTGCTGCTTGGCCGCACCCTTCAGATCGATCTCATAGCTGTTGATCACCTCAGGCAGGGCTGCCAAACTCGCAGGGCCATCGCCGTCACGAGGCTCCAACACTTTGGTTCCGCCATTCTGCTGATTGTCCTTGACGAACAGTGACAACATGGACGCCTCCTTTTCGACTTGCACACTGTGGAACAACTGGTTTTGCAGAAAGTACGCGTGCTGCGGGTCGTGGCGGAACGTGTCGGCCATGTGTAGCGATCCGCTCACACGCTGCCGCTCTGTCAGCGCGCCGTTGGAGTCGCGGGTGCGCTCATAGTGCCATTCCGTGCCCGTGACCACGGCACCGCCATCAGGCGACGCGCTCGCGGACGATGATGACGCGCCTTGCCCATTCCGAATTTGCCACGTCTGGTGCACATAGCTGCCGGCAAGCGCCGTCGAGATAAAGTTCGTGCGGTGATTGTGCACATACGTTTCGGCGGCATTAGGAAACAGGTGAAGCCGCATCTGCACGTACTGGTCTTCGTACAGCACGTACCGGCGGATGACCAGCGCCTCATTATTGTAGATTGACTGCGTGGGTTTGGTCGCGTCCAAACTGCCACCGGCGGCAATCATCAGCGCGGCCGCATTACCGATGCCGCGAACCCAAGTGCTGTCGGACGCCCACAACTCGGGCACGGGCCGCTCCTTCAAGCGATCCGACAGCGCGAGGCAGCGATGCTTCAACGCATCGGCAAGCACGCCGCGAAAGAGTGACGGAAGAGATGCTCCAGACACCGCGCGCGACGCGCGTTGTTCGCGCCACAGCTCAGTGAGCGTCCGAACAAAGTGCTCGGATTCGGTTACCGAGGAGGCGAGAGGCGGTTGTTTTGGCGGACCCGCACATGAAGCCGGCTGAGTCGACTTGCCGGCTGAGCCGACAGTATCCGACCAGTAGTACGAAGTTGCCACGCGGGCAGCAGCATCATCGCCAGCAGCAGTCGCACCGGCCGTGGCAGCCGCCGCAGTCGCACCAGCCGTGGCAGCCGCACAGGCAACACCAGTTGCGGGCGCAGCCACAGGCGGCATAGCCGTCTTGACCGCAAGCAGCACTGCTGGTCGTTTCTCGGCCTTCATCGTATGCAGTGCGCCGCGTCGAATGACGGCGTAGCGCGGCGGCGCCTCGACAAATCGGTCCACAACCTTGATGTATCCCTCATAGGAGACAGGGGATCCTATCGCGCCACCAGAGGCGCCAACATCGGCGCGATGGTAACGAAAAACAGGCTTACCGACTCCATTTGGTAACACCTCGAGAAGCTTGTGCGCAATTTCACCGCCCAGCAAAGAAACGCTGACGTGGTCAATGTGCGGCTGCACGCTTGTGATGGTTCGCGCGTCGGCTTCGAACAGTTGCAATGAAAACGACACGGCGGTACCGGTAAGCAGCCGAAGCTCGACGAACGACGTACCGCCAGCGGCGTCGTGATGCACCATCAGAGAAGCGGGATCGGACGCAAGCACTTGCTGTATCACATCCGGGAGGCACTGCGAGAGTGCGTCGGCGACCTTTTGCACCGCCGCGACATTCGACGACTCGAGCGACCCGCCAACGCCAATGATCGTGTCGAAATGCTGCATCCGGAAAAACACAGCGCCGCTGACGCCAGAGGCTCCAAAAGATCGGCTCGCGCCACCCTCCGTCAGTGACTTGCGAAGCGACCGGGCGGGCGGCTGGTGGAGGTTCCGAACCGTCAAAGCCTTCTGCCACCTGACGGCCATCTGACGGCCGTCTTCGCACGACAGTGGCGAGCGCGGGCGCTCGACCACAGAACCGGTACAGATGGAATCATCCTTGGGGCTCGTCGGCCTCGGCAGCGGTGGCGGCGGTGCGGGCGGCCCCACGGAGGGGTCCATGGCCCTCGGGCTGCCACCGTTGCCACTGCCGCCGTTGGGTCTTCGTAGTTTAATCTGCTTCCTGATTTCCATGGAGTGGCCTCGGGGAATGCCATCTTTTATGAGCTGGTCGTGCATCTCGTTTAGTTCAACGTCATCGTACTTCAGCAGTATTTCCAAGCTGCCGAAGCCGGCATTCTGCATGATTGCCGAGTAGGATGCCGCGTTCTGGCGCACATCAGGATGCGTAAATTTTCCCAGGAATCCGTCGAGCGTTTCGCCCACGCCCGCCGCGGTGAGGTCCTGTTGGCCACCCATCACGGCGTCGGCCGACTGCAAACCGGCAGCGATGTGAGCTGCCATGTTATCTGCCGCGATGTCCGCAGCGAGCACGCCGTAATCAATGCCGGCGTCGTGAGCGCCTGCCATGGGGCCAGGTTTTCCGGGGGCACCATGTGGCGGCATTGGGCCACTTTACGATTCTCGTGCGTGATCAATAACAAGTGTAATTAATGCATCCCTGAGAACGGATTTCGTCAATTTCGGAGAATTTTGCTGTTTCTACCTGCATGTGTCTCCCTTCGGGGTCTTGTATTGTACATGTATTGTCTTCTCTTCTGTGCTTTGATCTGTACGTGTTGTGTGTATTCATATGAAGGGAGGCAGTCAGGGAATGGAGGCCACTCTGCCAGCACCGACTGACGTTGGCGGCGGAGCACCAGCCACACTCGGTGCGGGAGCGGACGGCGATCACCGCGGTTTCACGTATTTCATCACCGGCGCCTCACGGGGGATCGGGCTCGAGTTCGCTCGCGTGCTGCTGAAGCGCGGAGACAGTGTGATTGCAGCCGTGCGGGATCCGGCCGGAGCGTCGAAACTGGTGTCGCTAGCCGCGTCGGAGCAACGCCTGCGGATAGTGGATTTGGACGTCGCCGATCCAGACTCCCTCAAGACACTGCCGGAGCGACACGGTTCGACACCCGTCGACGTGCTAATTAACAACGCCGGGATGACATCCAAGTCGAAGAAGATCGAGTCGATCGACGGCGCGGAGATGGCGAACGTGATGATGGTGAACTCCATCGCGCCGATGCTCGTGTCGTCTGCGCTGCTGCCGCACCTTCGGTCCGGCTCGCGGCGAACGATCGTGCAGATTTCGTCCATCATGGGCTCTATTGCCGGCAACAACACCGTAGAGTCGTCGTACGCCTATCGCGCCTCGAAAGCAGCGTTGAACCAGTTCAACCGTTCCCTTGCAGCGGAGCTCCGCAGCGACGGGTTCACGTGCGTCGCGATGCATCCAGGCTGGGTGCGAACGGAACTGGGGGGCGCTGGCGGTCAACTATCCGTCGAAGAGAGCGTGGCCACCATGCTGCGCGTGATTGACGCACTGCGGGCAGACCAGACGGGCGCGTTCCTGAACTACGACGGAGCGCCTATAGCGTGGTAAATAGGTAATCATGGAAGGAAGAAGGTGGCGCGCAACTGTGATCGCGAGCATGAGAATGAAGCGACTGTGACGTGTGCGAGGTGTTGCCCTTCACGCTTTGAGTTTGGTCTGTGCGCGTGTTGGTGTGTTGTATGTAATGAATGTGCTGCTTACGTGTTGTGTGTATTCATAAGAATGAAGGGAGGCATCCCGTAATGTTGTTTCGACTATTTAGCTTGCTTGTGCCGGCAACAAATTATTTGCGAAATCCGATGCATAAATGAGCTCCCATGGACACACACTCAACTCACTTGCCCTTCCGCCGTCCGTACCACGTAGTACTTCAAAGTAGAAGTGTGGAGCCCTCCGCCCTTGAAGAGTGCCCCGATTCAGGCCTGCCTCAAAGTGATGCAGGGGCGGGCAGCGGCGCGAAAGCATCGCAGAGGCCGATCAGGTCTCCTGCCGTCAGCATGTCGAAGTCGACCGAGAGGACGTCGTCTTCGCTCTCTCGAGGCAGCTCGACGGGCTCGATTGACTCGATGAAGGGTGTCATTAGAGTCAGGCCTAGGAGTGGCGCCGCGTCCACAACCTCCACATCTGCGGGCTCCGCCTGGTCGCTGAGAGTCGCAAAAGAGAGTCTCACGGGCGGCAGCAGCGCCACGCCCATAGGGAGGAACTCGAACACCCCGCTGGAAAGGCCCGTCTGCTTCCGCATGAACGCAGCCTGAAGTTTGACTTCGAGATAGCCCTGGTCCAAGTGCGCTCGGCGCACGCGCACTGGGCTCTCCAGTGCCCCGTGCATCATCTTGTCGCTCTCGCACGCTGCCCGCCGGAAGAGCTGGGCGATCAAGGGCATGATTGCCGCGAGGTCCTCGGGGTGTATGAAGACTTGCCACGCAGGACCCGTGTTCTGATCGTAGGCTCGGTTGAGAGCTTCAAGGCTACACACGTCGTGCTCAAAGGCCGCATTCGAATAGAAGTGGTTCGAACCACTCGGCATGACTGTGCGTGCCATGCAGTAGCCGCGTGACGCGCCTACGATTTGAAGGATTTCGAACGGGTGCGGACTGACGGAGTCGTCATCCGGCGAGGAGTCAAACTTGAACACGTCGGACAAGCGCAACCCTCTCTTCTCACAGGTGCGAGCGCACTCCATAAAGAGAGTGTGCGCGTTGCGATGCCGCGCTATTGCTGCCATGTGCTGCAGACAGAAGAGCTCCGCCTCAGCCGATTCGGTTGCGGAGACCTCTCGCCAAATGTGTCCTTGGCCGCCAGATGAGGCCGCTAAGTCACAGTCTCTGAACGCCGTCAAGGCCACTGATGGTCCTACCGCAGTGACCGTCTCAGCCTGCGTCGACGCCCTCTGCAATGCAAACTGTGCCATGTTTTTTGGTATCTTTGTTGGCGCCTCCTCACAAATCAATCCGAGACGCGTGCAGCGCGCACACGGCTCTCCTGATGTAAAGTTGCAGCGGACCTTGGACACCTTGCAAGCCTTGCAGACGCGTGCTGGGGGCGGCATGCACAACGGTTTGGCGGCCGATCCAGGGCGCAATTGTCGACACCTGGGGCACGATCGTGTGTCGATGATGAATGTTTTCGACGGACCCGGGGGGAGTCGCGCAGAGGGATCGATGTGGCCCTGCTTCTGGAGTTGGTCCGTCCGTTCTTTCACGCTGTTGATGTGTATTCACACCATCACGTAAAAACAGCAATACTTGTACTGGACTCTCGAAATGAAGACAGGCAGGCGGCGAGCTGAGAAGCTACAGCCAAAAAAGAGAAAGTGCGGCGAGACCCACGTTCACTCAACCCACCGTTCATTCAACCACACGCGCCACACGTCTACCTCCGAGCTAACAGCGATATCGATGTGACACAGATGTGTCCCGGTCACGTGCCCAGCAGTGGGCTCCACGTTAGGCTCCACCGCCCGACGTTTTTTTGATTACAATTGTACTGTATGAATTGGGGTTGAATTGGGGTGTCTGGAAACGTCTCCGCACTCAGGGGTCACCGCACGCCCACGCGCACATCGAAGACATCGCCTGGGCGCGCGCCTCTTGGGACGAGAGCCGAGAGCGTGCCACCACCAAGCTCGCTAGGCACGCGCACCTCGAGGATGCTGCCCGGACCAGCCCACATGGGCACCTCTACCTCGAATACGTCCTCGTCGTCCTCGTCGTCCTCGTCGTCCTCATCGTCCTCGTCGTCCTCGTACGCGTAACGGTACGGCGCGTCGTCACGGGCGTCATCATAGTCTTCATCCACCGCGTCCTCGTCCTCTTCTTGTGCGCCGTCTTGGGTTGCCGCCAAGGGGAGATGCGCCGATCGGAGCGCCGGCGCGGGCGCGGGCTGCGGCGGCTCGTCGTCGCTCCTGCATGCAAGCGTCGTCCCGAGCATCGTCCCTAATTTGGGCTGCGGCGGCTCGTCGTCGTCGTCGTTGCCGCCGTTGCCCGCGACCGCCGTCCACCCATGCCTTCGCTTCCCACCGCGGGCTTCCACCTCCTCGCTCTCCTCTTCCTCCTCGCTCTCCTCTTCCTCCTCGGTCTCGCTCTCGTAGTCACTTCCGCTCTCACTCTCCCCCTCCTCCTCGTCCTCCTCGTCCTCCTCGTCCTCCTCGTCCTCCACGTCCTCCACGTCCTCGGCGCCCACACCAAACAGGTCGATAAGAATTTGCTGCACCGCCGCCGCTTTCGCCCGGCTGCCCTGCGCCTGCCGCAGCATGTCCAGCAGCCCCGCCTTCTGAGCCTCGAACGTCGCTGCCTCCTCCGCCTCCGCCATCGCCGCGGCAGCGCTGCCCGTTGCGTTCCCTTCGCGCTGTCGCAACGGGCGGCGACTCTGCCGGTAACCGTTCAGTAGCCTCTCGACCACCGCCGTAAGCGCTTGCGGCCCTCCCCCTTCGCCTCCGCCCGCGAGAGGAGGCGCAGACGAGACACAGACGATGAACTCCGCGCCCGGTGCGACGCCCGGCGGCACGCGTGTGAGGACGAGGCCCGATCCCTCCGGCAGCGCCACCACAAGCTCATCGCCCACGTGGGATCCCTCAGGGCACTCGACGATGATTTCATCGAAAGCAGAGCCTGCGCCGCCCGCAGCGCCGCCAGAGCCGTTGCGGCCGCCGCGGAGCGCGCCTTGCGCCGCGGCGTTTCCCCGCCCCCCCCCGACGCTCGGGTGAGATGGCGAGGCGCGCCCCTCGAGCGACGAACGATCTCGCTCGCGGGAGATCGCGCGGGAGATCGCGCGGCCTCCAAGCCCGCCGCCGCTGCCGCGAGCGTTTGAGCCGCCTCCCGGACCGCCGCCGTCTCGTTTGTGTCGGCCGTTCGGGGCTGGCCCTTCGAAAGGTCCGCCGGCTGTCTCGCCGCCGAGAACGCGCGAAAAGCTCCCCGCCGGCATCGCCGATCGCCCAGCACGGCGCCCGTCCACACGCGCGTCCGCGCGGCGCGAGCTTGTGGTATACAGCCCCGAGCGCGTCTGCGCCAAGGACCCTTCATTCCGCAGGGGCGAGGAAGCCCTGCCCTCCGCCTCCGCCTCGCCCGCGTTCATCTTGGGCCGATGACGCGTAAGCCTCTCGACCGATTCTTTTTGGACGGACGGGTCCAGTCGGTTGGCGCCGCTGCGCTTCCGCTCCTTCTCCTTCTCGTCCTCAGCGAGCCTCGCAAGGGCCTTCGAAGACTTGGGCGGTCTGTGGAGCCGCTCGATGCGCTGCATCAGGTCGGCCGCCGAGATGACGATGGCCGGCTTCGGCGCGCGCACTCGCTCCCCCTTGTGCTTTGTATGGGCACCGTTGTGGGCGCCGCCGTTCTGATCGCCCAAGCGGCCAGCGTCGTTCGCAGAGACATGAGGCTGGGCTGGTGGTAACCACGACGGGCTGCGGCGACGCCGGTCGCTGCCTATTCGCTTCTGCTTGACGAGCGAGTTGAGGAAGGCTAAGGCCGTGGACCCACCACCAAGGGCCGGCCCGGCACCCAGGCCACTGACCGGCCCGCCGTCGTCGAGGGATGCGACGGCGCCCATCTCGGCGCCCATCTCGCTCGACGGCGGTGGCGGCGCACTGGTGGCGGCGCCCTTCCCGGCGCGCGGTCGGCTGTGGAAGCTGATTCCCTCGTTGAAGGTCACACGACGGACGGACCGGCGGCGCGAGGGGGACATGTGCGAGGGCGAGGTGCGGGGCGAGGCGCGCGAGGAGGGCGCGCGAGGAGGGGGCGAGCTGGCGCGGAAGGCCGTGTAGCCGGGCTCGCGCTCAACTCGGCGCGTCGTCTGCGCGCCGCACTCGGCTCGGATGCCTTCGCCCGCGCCAAAGAGCGCCGCCGACCCAACGGAAGGGCCGGAAGCGGCTGCACCACGAGCACGCGGCGCATCGTTCTCATCGTCCAGAGCCGCCGCACGGGCAGCACGCGGCGCATCGTTCTCGTCGTCCAGAGCCGCCGCGTACTCAGCCGCAGACGAGGACGCCCGCGACGGCGCGGAGCGATCAGCCCTCGGGCCGCTGCCAGAGTAGGCGCGGGTCGGCGGCGGCATCACACCCGTCTTGAGCGCCATCTCGAGGCCCCTGCGCCGCGCGCCTCTGGCCAGCACGCGCTCGTCGTGTAGCCGCGCCACCGACGCCGCCATCGCCTTCACACTCAGCTTCGGGTGCGTCGCCGCCCAAGCCGCCATCGCCGCCGCCCCCGAATGACCGCCACCACCGCCGCCGCCGCCGCCGCCGCCGCCGCCGCCGCCGCTGCTGCTGCTGCGCTTCGTCGCGGTCAACGCGGGCGCCTTCGTGGGCGCATCTCTCTCCTCCTCGGTGCCGAGGCTCACAGAACCCTTCATCATCGCGGGTGCCTTCGTGGGCGCGTCTCTCTCCTCGGCACCGAGGCTCACAGAACCCTTCACCGCCGTGCCAGCCTCAGCCTCCCCATCGGCCTCCTTGAGCATTGCTGCCAGTACCGCCTCGTACCGCCTGGCCTCGTCCTCCTCCTCCTCTGACAGCGCCGCAAGCATCTCGCCGTCGCGCCGTCGCTGCACCTCGTCGGCAGGCGTGTTCCACTGGCCGTTGGTAGACATGAAGCGCTTCAGATGGTGCTCAACGTCCGCACTCGCCTGGCCACGCAACCTGCCGAATCTCCGCTGATCTCGCTCGCGCTGGCGTACAGGGGCATCGTGCAGCCGCGTGACGCCGCCTGCTGAGCTCGGCCGTGCCGGCGAGCCGAGCGCCACCCACTGTTTGCCACGCAGCACCATGCGCGCAGGCACGCCGGGGCGGAGGGGCGGCGGTAAGGAGATGGCATCCAGAGCCGACGCCGTTTGTCGAGATGGCGAGCCGCGAGCGTCGCCGCCCCTTGCGCCGCTGCTGGCGGCTGCTCCCGTGTGTGCCAGAAAGCCCTCGACGCTCGTGACGACGCTCGTGCCTCGTCCACCGCCGGCGGCGCCAGCGGCCGTGAGTGCGAGGATGCCTTCGACGCTACTCTTCGAGCCTGCACCTGCACCTGTGCCTGCGCCTGCGCAGCTGCGCCCGACGAGTCGATCGAGAGCGCTCTCGAGCTGACGATTGCCCAGCACGGCGCTCTCGAGCTGACGATTGCCCACGAGAGCGCTCTCTAGCTGACGATTGCCCAGCACGCCGCCGCCGCCGCCGCCGACCACTCCGCCGCCACCGCTTGCTGCGAGGAAGCCTTTAACGCTGCTACTGCCGCCTGCGAGGAAGCCTTCAACGCTGCTACTGCCGCCTGCGAGGAAGCCTTCAAAGCTGCTGCTTCTGCCGTCTGCGCCTGCACCGCTCACGCTGCCGTCCGCGCCGCCGCCCTTGCTTAGCAAAGCGTCTATAACGCCGTCGGGAGACGCCGCGATGGCTGGATCGGTTGTAGGAATACCCAGGCAGGCGAGGAAGCCCGAAGCACCTTCTACCCGGCCGCCGCTGCCGGCGCCGCCACCGCCGGCGCCGCCATCGAAAGCTAGAAAGCCCTCGATGCCACCACCGCGATTGGCGTCAACAGCACCGCCGCCGCCAGCTAGAAAGCCCTCGATGCCACCACCGCCATTGCCAGCGACGCCACCGAGCAATGCAGCCACCGCTGCCACCTTGTCGGCGCCCGAGGGCGCTGGCTTGCCGGCGGCCTCTACCGTTCGCTTCTGCCTCGGGAATCGAATCAACTGGCGCTCGGCGTCGAGCCCTTGGCACGTGAGCCTTGGGGCGGCGACCCAGCCGGCGCCGTCCCACGCTTGCCACGGCGAGCCGCTCCACGTGCGCGGTACATGCGGTGGGAGTCCAACGGCAGCCTCGGCGTCCGGAAGGAGAAGAAAGGCGTCCACGGCAGCGTCGGAGAGCTTTGCAGCCCACTCGGGCGCGCCATGTTGCAGGCGCTCCATGGAGCGTTCCGTCTGCACGAGCCAGCCGCGTGGCCCGTAGGCGAGCCACCTGTCGCGCGCCGCTGCGTGCCTCCACACAGGCCGCCCGCGCAGCCTCAGCCCGTCAACAAGCTTGTACATCCCGAGGCTATCGCCGATGGTCGCCTCGAGCGCCGCCGGCAAAGCACCCGCCCGCATCTCGATGCGCATGAACCGTGGCGGTGCTTCAAGAAGCCGTGCGAGATTGGAAACGCCCGCCATCCTGAGCGAGGCGTCCTCCTTGCCGAAGTAGTACTCGGCGTCTGGCGCCACCCACTCAGGTGGCAGCGGTGCAAGCGGTGGTGGTCGCACCGCCGGCGGCGGCTGCTGCTGCTGCTGCTGATGATGATGATGCGTCCTTGCTTGGCGCTGGCCAGTCACCTTGCGAAGCAGGCGACGCACTGCGGCAGCACCGACCTTGGCGTCGGCCTTCGAGGCGCCCGGCTTTCCCGTGAGGCGCTCGGCTGCAGTCGCGTCGGGAAAGGAGGCATCGCGCAACGCGGCTACCAGCGGGTCTGTGGGCTGCTGCTCACCCACCGTCACGCTGGGCGCGGCACCCATGTGGCGCGGTAGGGCGGTTGGTCCGCCCTGATCAAGACAACGCTAAATCTTTCACACAAAGGACGAAGGAGTCAAGGGTGGGAATTTAGATTTTAGAGGAGAACATTTGATCCTAAAACGTCACTCGAGCTGATCATATGTCCGTTCCAATGCTCGAACCAAAACGAGAAAACGTCCGCTCATCAGGCTCAGGGTCTCAGCCGCTCCACAGCTCGCTCGCGACTCGCCCCTCTCCGGAAACATTGGAGGGACATAGCCCGTAAGAATCCAGGAGGCAGGCACGAGGCGGCCATCTCTCGTCGGATCACTGAGCTGACGTAATGACGTTCCCAATCCGACCCTCGCGGGTCAGTACCCCACGAGGAGACTACTGTAGTACGTACAAGAGCCACAACCATCAGTCGACCTTTTTGCTCTTGCTCTTGCTGGGGCTCGAGTAGACCACGCCCTTCTTTGTGGGAGTCTCGGCCTGCATGGGTGGCGCGTCCGTGGATGGTGGTCCCTTGAAACCGTCGAATCCGTGGAGATACGACCGCGCCGCAATCGCCCCCAGGGCCGAGCCAAGAAAGGACGCGAGGCCGAATTGGCACAGAAAGTGCTTCGGGCTCAGCTTCGTGCCGTAGAGGATGTAGTTCGTGATGGCTCCCGACGGATCCATGTTTGCGCCGGTTTGCACGATCAGCATGATGACCAGGCCGACGACAAGGACTGAGGCTGGGCGCATGCTGAACCGGGCGCAAATGATCTCGGTCAAGTTTACGTTGATTGTGGACGCGATGAGCTCAATTTTGCATGCGAGCAGGAAGGCATTGATATCCAAATCTGTTTCCTGCTGCGGTGGAGGAATGTCGATCATCACAGGGAGCACGACTGCCGAGGCAAGTGCGCCTGCAACCTGGGTGAGCATCTTCAACACCATCGTGTTGAAGGTTATGTTGCCGCAGAGGTACGCCGAGAGGGAAATGATCGGATTGAGGTGCGCGCCGCTGGGAAAGGCGTACAACATGATGAGCAGCCCGAGCAGCGTGAGCATCGCGTTGAAGCCAAAGAACTTCTGCACGAGCGTCAGCAAGATCGTGAACAGAATCTTGCCAAAGAATTCGTGCTGCAGCTTAAGAGGCGAGCTCAGCGCCGCGGCTCGAAGAGTGGAAGAGCTAAACAGCACGGCCGGGAGCAGCCAGCCGAACCCAATGGCAACAGCAGTCGGGCCGTCCATGATCTCGTCGCGGAGGCGCCCTGCCCAGATGGCCCGAAACTTGCCGTGAATCATCCACTTTATACCCTCCTGTGCAGTTGGAGCTCCACGGTGTGACCTCAAAACTTCCCGCCGTTACATCTCGACGCCTTCGCCGCGAAGCCCCCTGAAGGGCTATAGCCAACGGCCTATGTCAACCACCGCCATTCGCTCGCTGGACAGCATCCTCGCGGCCCGCAAGGCGCAAGTCACGCAAGCCCGGACACAGCACCTCATCAGCCTGCCACGCAACGGAGATGACTACGATAGCGACGACGACGAAGAAGTCGACGGTGATCAGCACACGGGCGGCACCGCTCACCGCCCCGCTCAGGCTGCGCTCGACCTCGGCCGCGCGGCTAACCAGATCGCGTCGCGCGAGACGGACGTGCGTAAGCGGACGCTCGCGGCGCTCGCCGAGGCTGAGCTGAACGCGGACCAGCTCAAGCCGCTGCTCCGGCCGCTGCTGCTGCGCTTCGCCGACGAGGCGGAAAAGTGCCGCGACCTAGCTGTTGCGCTCTTCAGCCGTTGGCAGCGGGCCGTGGACGCGTCCGAGGTGGCTGGCGCGCTTCCCTTCCTCGTGCCGGTCATGGTTGAACGCCTCGGCTCGGACACGGGTACCGAGCCGTCGGAGGAGGTGCGCGCGGCGCTCGTGACGCTCATGCGCGACGTGCTGCTCAAGTGCCGCGCGCTGCTGCGCCCATACCTGCGCGAGTGCGGCGCGATCGCACTGGGCTGCTGCCGCGACCAGCACCCAGATGTGATCAAGGGGCTGTGCGAGCTGCTCGCGGTCGTCGCTGTCGAGGTGCTCATGCCCCTCGTGAAGGCGAACGGCGACGGGCCGAAGCAGGTGAAGCCGTTCTCGATGAAGCTCCTCGAAGCGGTGTTGCCACACATCCGGCACCGGCACGCGGCGGTGCGCACGAGCGTGCTGCGCGCGCTCGAGGAGCTGCTCCTCTGCGGCGCCGGCTCATTCGTCGAGACCCTTGTCGGCTGGCGCCTCAAGAACAATGTGCCCATCAAGGAGTTTTACGGCAAGGGAGACGCCCGGCTCAACTATCTCGCGGATCTCTCGCGCGACCGGTCGGTGATCGTGCGCCGGCAGCTGCACAAGACGATGAGCCGCTGGATGAGCGAGATGCAGCCCGAGGACTTGTACGAGCAGGAGGTGCGCCTCGCGCCCTACCTTGCCTCCGGCTTGTGCGACGAGGATGCAGAGACGGCCGAGGCGGCACGGCGCGAGATCGAGAGGTTGGGCGCCGAGCACATTGAGAAGAACATCAAAGACTACCGCGAGCGTATCGAGTACGGGCATGCCGACGAGGCGGCCGCGGCCCGCGCCATCACGCTCAAGCCGCCGCCGCCCTTTAAGTGCCGCCCGACGCTCGGCGCGCGTGAGCGCATCATGCCGCACTTCCGATGCCTCATCCACCCAATTTGCGCTGAGCTCGACACCTGGACTAGCGTCGAGCGGCTGCAGAGCGCGCGGCTGCTCGAGGTGCTGCTCGTGTACGTCGAGGGCAAGGTGACCGAGTTCGCGCACCAGCTGCTCCCCGCGCTCGCCAAGGGCGTCGACGAGGACAACCCCGAGCTCGCGGTGCTCGTCGGTCGTGCCGCGCGTCAGTTCGCGCAGTTTACCGAGGTCGACGAGTACCTGCCGCAGCTCGTCACGTCAGCGAGCGATGACGCGCTCAATCCGCTCTCGAAGCGCGTGCAGCACGTGCGGCTGCTGCAGCCGCTGCTCGAAGGGATGCGTCCGAAGGCTGCCGCGTACGCCCTGCGCAAATACGTGGTGCCTCTCGTCGCAGACGAGGCGCACTGCGGCACGCAGCACACGCAGCTGCGCAAGGCGGTGCGGACGATGCTCGCCGCAGCGCTGCCCGCGAGCCTGCAGGCGGCATCGGCCGAGCTGCGCGCGCACCAGGACGTGCGCGATCCGTTGGGCTTCCACCTGCTCATGGCGACGCTCGTTCATTGCGCGTCGGACCCGGCGCTGGTGCCCACGACGGTCGTCACGAAACTTGGGGACGGGCTCGAAGAGACGTCGACGAAATACGACGAGGGCGCGTGGGCGCGGGCCTCCGAGCTCGCACGCTCCCTCGCGCCGCCGCTGCTGGCGCCCCTAGGCCCGGACGACGAGGGCCGCATGGCGGCGGAGGAAGAGAGCGCCGACGAGGCTCGTGTGTGGGCCGTATGGCGCACGAAGTTGGCCGCGCGGCTGCAGGCTGAGGGGCACGCGTATCCTGAGTTTGCCGAGACGGCGCTCGAGCTGCTCGATCGGCTCGCGCCACTGGGCGCCGCCGTGCCTCGTCCTGGGCTGCGCCCCACATCCACCTTCGTGCCGGCTCCCACGTTACCGACCGTCGCGAAGGATAAGTCGGCGCCCGCGCCGCGCCGTGTGCTCGCTATCGCCGAATGCGATGACTTCTCAGAGGATGAGGACGACGAGGCGGTGGTTCCGGCGGCAGTTGCCGCAGCGTCGGCAGCGGCGGCGGCGGCGGCGGCGGCCGCGGCGGCGGCGGCGGCGGCGGCGGCGTCGATCTTGGCCTTGCCACTCGGTGGCACGCGCTTCTTTTTGGCCGGTGGTGGCTGATCGGCCGTGCCGTCGGCCTGTGTTGCGCCCTCGGCGAGCGCGGGAGAGTGCAGAGTTTGAAGTGCGTCCGAGTGCGCTCGTGCCTCTGCTGCGCGGCTGTGCGCGGCAGGGCGCGCTCGCGCGCGCGATGAACGTGCTACAGATCGCCGACGAGCACGGACTGGATGTTCACAGCGCCGCGGTCCGTGAATTTGCGCGGGCAGGCGGAGCTGAGTTTCTGCGCTTGGCACGGCGCTTGCATGCGGAGGCGCGCGCCGTGGGGAAGCGCATGCCGGTGGCGAGCACGACCAAGCTGGCGAGGGCATGCCTCCTGGCGGGGGATGCTGGTGCGGCCGCGGAAGTGCTGCTCGGCTCACCGCGCGCCGCCGAAGGGACGACAGAGCCTGCTATGGAGGACGATGCTGTTGGCGAGGGCGCGGGCCGCCCCGTGCAGCGGTCGGGCGGCCGGACGACGCACGACCTCGACAGCGCGTTGGATCTGTTGCACTCGCTTGCGCGGCAAGAGCATCATCGCGAGCTGATCACGCCCGATGAAAGGTGACGACGTGGTCGAACGGACCGTTCCGACAAGCGTCTCCTCCGGAAACATGCAAAACCACGCCATCGTAGTTTTGAGACAGTGAGGCACGCGCTACTATAGAAAATTGGTCTTTGTTCACCGGACCTACCATCGCCTCGCTGAACCCCGCGCGCCACGCTGCCTCCAGCGCTTCCTCCACGTCCGTGCTCTCCCCACTCGGCAGTGCCACGACGGTGAGCGCGCGCCTTGCCAGCTCAGACGGTGGCAGCGGCGAGGGCTCGAATCGCTGGATGTCCTCGTCGGGGTACGTACGCATCAGCTCCTTGGTGTACGCAAAGGCCCGCCCGAGGTAGTCCGAGTGCATCGGGTACGGCTGCGCGTTGGGCACGTGGTACTTGCTCTTGCCGCGCACGCAAGCCGCCAGCATCGGGTGGCGCTGCAGCACGTGCTCGAGGCCGGCGAGCAGCTCCGACACGGTGGGCGGCGGCCCCTCAAGAATCGCCGCGCTCACGTGCGCCGTCGTCATCGCGCCACTCCAGCTGCGCCGCGCATTGAGCAGCCGCTCCATCTGGCCGAATGGCCGGCGCACGCCGTCGCCCTCCCAGCGCGGAGGGAAGACGTCGCTCGCAGGCAGCGGCTTCTCGAGCAGGAGCGCCGGGGATGGGCTGCGCGCGGCAAGCACCGATGCCGGCCGCGACCAGCGTGGCGGCGACCAAGCCGATGCCGACAAGATCAAGATGAAGGCGGACCCCATCGAGATCGCGTCATCCAAACAAATTACCGAAGCTGGCATGCAACTACGCCAAAGGGGGGGAGGGGGGGGAAGGGGGGTGGGGGGACATGCTCGCGGCCGCAGCTCCGGCCGCAGCCAGCCAAATGGCCTCCACCATTAAAAAAACTGTTGGCGAGCGACTTGTCCAGGTCCCGCATTCCCGCTATTAAGCCGCCAGCCAGTGCCATAGGCCCTCCCCTTAGGCCCACATTCCAGCGTACCCAGCACTGCCTTCGACGCCTGAGCGCCCCGCGCACGCGCGTCGCCTGGCGAGCTTCCTGCGTCCTCATTTGACCCTCGCCAGCAGCGGGCGCGTCCCCTCGCTGCCCCCTTTTGTCGCTGCCCCTACGCTGCCCCCGAAGCTGCCCCAGCTACCTGCCGTCATGGCACGCCCGTACTCGGGCCCATGCTGCAGCGGTTGGCCGCACCACCACCATGCGCACAGCAATCGGCTGACCTCACTGTTGCTGATGGTTCACACCGTAATGATGGTAGACACTCTTGCGAATGTTCTCGCAATGTTCTCGGCGATCGTCAAAAACTGGAGGTTGCTGACGGCGTAGTTGGTCTTGTCGCCCTCGACGATGTGGTCGACGACCAAGTCGTAGGACATCGGGCTGTTGGTGGTTTTGCGCGCCCCCCAGAGGAAGGCAACACTGCGAGGAGGCATGTGCCCGCACTCGATGATCAAGTTGAAGATGCCGCTGTGAGCTACTTGAGCTTCTTCAGAGATGTCAAACTCGGGGGCCACGCCCCAGTACAGGAAGGCCCAATGGACCTGCGGCCGTACAGATTGGGGAAGATTTTCGTCGATGCCATAGTGCTCGGCGCGCGGCGGTGTGACGGCTGCATCATCTGTGGGCGCGCGATAGGCACCCAAGGAGTGTGAGATTGTGTGAGTGGAATCAGGCAATCAGCAAGGTGGTGCTAGGCAGAGGCATCTTGGGTTCAAGGAAGACGCACAGTAGCAAGTCCTCGAGCATGTCCGCAGACAGGTACTCGTCGAACCTGATGGCCGGCATCTCGTCAGGCTCTCAGGCATGAGGAGGAGCTCCTCATCAGCGAATCGTATCCCCCGCTCGGTGTCCTCGAAGGACGTTGAGCCGATGACGCTCGCCAACTGCACCTCAAAGGACGTTGAGCCGATGACGCTCGCCAACTGCACCGCTGAGTGCATGATGTTGCACCTCGTGTACAGGATGTACAGGATGTACACGTCGCTTGCCCATCGCCCCGCCGCTCGGATTGCCGCCGGGCTCAGGCCGGCCGACAGGGCTGCCGTCGCGCCGCCGATCCGCAGCGAGTGCGCCCCGAACTTGCGCGGGTCGAGCCCCAGACTCAGCATCAGGTACTTGACTTGACGGTCCCGCGCACCTGCTCCACGGTGAACGGCCGCTGGCCGCCCTGCCTGAACAGCGGCGTTGTCGTCCGCTGCGCCTCGGGCACCGGGTTGCTTGCTTGCTTGCTTGCTTGTTCGTCTCTCGGTTGGACAGACCTCAGGCGAAGGCGCTGTTCTGGCTATCGCGCCGTTTTGCGCCTCCAAACATTTTCACTGAATGGGGGAGGCGACAATTCGGTGCCGGTAGAACCCCACAGGTGCGCCGGAGCCGGCCGGCTCCGGCGCCATTGGCCAGTACTGGCTGAGCTCTCGGCTGCCGACGCGGCCATCCCACCTGCGCGAACATGGTACTCTCACCGCCGCTCGCCACTGCCGACCAAACCGTCCTTCAGCACGCCGAGCTGCTCCAAGTGCTCGCCGACGTGCGCAAGCGCAACAAGGGCGGGCGCAACGATAAGCATGACACAGCACGGGTGCGGTTTATCAAGGACTTCGCGCTGCGTGGGCTGCGCTTCGGAAAGCTTGTGCCGACCGCGGACCTCGACATGATCCGCCTCGAGCCAAAGGCGCAGCTGAGCGGGCCGAAGCTCGCGTCCAT
>Ga0210248_100692_pt1 | contig 29146 bp, 15 predicted proteins | sample ChrtobMetP3_32mM_FD_155493 | JGI IMG/M metagenome (GOLD analysis project Ga0210248, IMG submission 155493) | Chrysochromulina tobin associated microbial communities from unialgal haptophyte culture, Seattle, Washington, United States - P3_32mM | ecosystem: Host-associated > Algae > Haptophytes >...
GCTTCCGCCTCCCTCACCGCCGCCGCCCCCGCCGCCACCGTCGCCGCCACCGCCGCCGCCGCCACCCTCGCCGCCACCCCCGCCGCCGCCCTTGCCGCCGCCACCCTCGCCACCGCCGGAGCCGCCGCCCTCTCCACCACCTCCCTCGCCGCCGCCCTCGCCGCCCTCGCCGCCATCCGCGCCGCCATCCGCGCCGCCCCTGCCCGCCACTCCTTGGCTATGGTTTCTGGTTGCCATGTTTCTGTTCTGCCTCGCTGCGCTTGCCTTCTTCGCGTGGGGCGTGTTGCATGCGCGGCGCGGCCGGAGCCTCCGAAGGGGCCTCCCGCTCTCTTCATGGGCAGGGGGGTGGGCTATCTGGCCGCGGAGTCTCCAGCGAGTCGCACCCGCGGGCAAGTATCAGCCAAGCGTCCAGCACCACCTGCACATCTCGAGCGCGCAGCTGCTCTGCGAGACGGGAGGCAGCAGCTATAGGAGCCGTGCGCCAGACTCGGCTGCTTACTCGGCTGCAGGCGGCCCTGAGCCTCGCATTGAGGGTGCAGGACATGGTACAGGACATGGTACAGGAGCGATTGGAGACGTGCATCCACAGAAGCCTTCGGGCGCTTGTCCGGGCGCGGGGCGCGCGGCGGCTCTTGAGATGTCGACGGACGCCGCGTCGAACACGAAACCTCCGAGCTGCCGCAGAAACCAGAATGGCCTGGGCCCAGTACCCAGGCTAAAGGAACATTCTCGTCGTTGACACCACTATTACATTGTATGTCCATGAACTGAACTGAACTGAACTGAACTGAACTGTACTGTCCACGTGCGAAATTCAAGTTGGGGGTAAATTCAAACTTGAACTCCGACGGCGAATTCCGCACACACGGCTTGATTGCTTTTGTACAGCTTTGTGATTCATTCAGCAGCAGCTTCTTGATCAATGCGTGAAGGATATCTCTCGGTGATCCTTCATGCTCGCTCTGTTCTTCTGCTCGTCAAAGGAATCGAAGGAAAACCGTACTATAGAGATGTGATTCCCAATGCATACAGCAGTGAATACGGCCAACAATTTTATGACAACGTGGGCCACAGGGGCGACTTCCGAAGCTCAGTGAGTGCTGCGGGCTTCGTGTGGACGCTAGCCCTTTGTCAAGCTGACGATGACGGAGACGGCCAAAGCAACGGTCTTGAGGTGGGCGACCCTTGCTGTACGTGGGCTCAAGGCACTGTCGCCCAGTTCACCACCGACCTGAGCTATCCAGGCGAAGCAATCTCCAAGACGAGGAGACCGATGCCCACTTGTTGTACCCCGAGCTCGACGTCGCCCAATTGTAGACCCCCCCCAGCCTCGCCCTCGCCGCCACCCCCATCCTTGTTGCCATCTTCGTTGCTCCTGTCGCCACCGCCAGGCATCGCTGCAGCGCTCCGGCCACCATCGCCACCGTTACCCACAACCTCTCCTTCGCCCCTACCGCTATCCCCGCTCGTTCGGCCGCCCCCCTCGCCGCCGCCGCCTGAGCGCTGGGCTCCAGTAGACGCCTCGCCAGCGCACGAGCCGCTGCGCCCACCGGCCGAGCTTCGATCTCGCGACGGCGAGCTCTCGATCTCACTTGAGCTCGGCCAGGTGCGCCTCGGCCTGGCAGGAAACCTGTCGCAGCTCATGGCTAGTTACAATGGGAGCCTCCCCGCGCCAACGCTGCGCCTCTCGCCCGGTGACAAACTCATCGTCCATCTGACCAACGGCCTCGCGTCGGGCGCGACGAATCTCCACATGCACGGTCTTCATGTGTCGCCCAATGAGGACGACACCTTTGCACAGGTGGCGCCCGGAATGAGCCGGACGTACCTGTACACCCTGCCGAGCGATCATCACGCTGGCACGTTCTGGTACCATCCGCACTACCACCCCACCCAGACGGTGCAAGCTGGTGCGGGCGCCTTCGGCATGGTGATCGTCGACCCTCCCGCGGGCTCGCTGCCGGCCGAGCTTGCGGCCATGAGTGAGACCATCCTCGTGCTGCACCATTTGACGGACTCGTCGTGTGCGGCCGCGGGCGGCAACAGCTTGTACGACTGCGCCTCCCGGAACGTGCCGGGTGCCATGGGCGCCATGGTCCTCGTCAACGGACGCCACGCCCCACGCATCGCCTCTGACGGCGGCTGGTCACGATGGCGGCTCCTCTTCAATGCCGTCAATGCAGTGCTGGAGCCACAGGTGCCGGTGGGGTGCGAGGCACACCTACTTGCCAAGGATGGCCTCTATCTCCAGCCCGCCGCGCCGCGCCGCGTGAGCGCAGCGTACCTAGCGCCAGGCTCACGGGCAGATTGGCTCGTAGCATGCACGGCGGGGGTCCATGAGCTGAGTGCGACTCTCACCTGGGAGAGTGGCGCGACGGAGACGGTCCTACTCGCGCACGTGGACGCGAGTGCGAGCGCCTCAAGCCGTACCGGTAGCGCCTCGAGCCGTCGTCTCTTCGGAAGCTCCGCGTCTCACCCCACGCTCCCATTCCAACCCTTCGCCCCGCCCCGCCCTTGCTATCTCGCCGATCTCCAAAAATCGAACCCCACGCGTTCTCTGCCTGTCAGCCTCGAAGGCTACTCGATCAACGGGCGCTCGTACCACAGCATGGTGGGCGCCTTCGAATCGGTGCTCGATCTCGGTGAAGTGTACCAACTCGAGGTCACTGGCGCGCACGAGACGCACCCTCTCCACCTTCACACGAACGCCTTCCAAATCGTTTCGCTGCCGGCGGCCGTTGCGGCACATCGCTCGGGACACTTCGCCGTGGGCGATTGGCACGATACGCTCGTCACTCCAACCATTCCGACGACCGGTCGATCCACCGACCGTATCCTCGTTCGCTTCGTCACGGATCGATTCGGCGGCCGCGTGCCTCTGCACTGCCACGGCCTCAACCATGCAGACATGGGGATGATGTCCGTGTACTATGTCCGCGGCGCCGAGGGCACGAGTGTCCCGGGCTGCGCCGTAAGAGGGGCAGCGGCACTAGACACAGCCTGGGTGGCGCCCTCTGCGAACGCTGCGGATGGAGTCCAGGGTGTACTTGGTGCGCCCATCTCGGCGCACATCGGTGCCACGAGCCTGACGCTCACCAGCGTGTTCGTCGGCGGCGTGCTCGTCGTCTGCCTTGCACTGTGCCTCTGGCGTTGTCGTAGCCAGCGTGCCCTGAAGCTTGCCGTCGCGGGCAGCTCCTCGGGAAGCGTCGGGACGGGCTCTCGTCGATTCAATCAAGATTGGCATGCCGCCCAGGGCAAGTCGAGCGACGACGAGTTCCCCGACGACGAGTCCTGCGCATCTACCGATTCTCTTCTCATCCCCACCGCCTCCTATATGTTTCTCCGAAGCATATACGTGTCCGCCTTCAACGTACCACCTATTCGCTGAGCATCTGTGTGTCTTTCGGTGGCATCGGACTGATTCGGCCGGGCAGTTAGCTACCCATTTCGCATTTGGGCGCGGGGAGGTGTATACACACTGGTTTGACCGGCGCCCGGTTTGGGACCCATATTCACCAATGCCATATCACGGTCGTTAGTAATTTTTGTGTTATCATTCGTATGGAGTGGGCAGTGGCGAGTGCGTCCACGACGCGAACGCCATATGATTGCTAAAGATGTGCGCGTTTCACTTGTCGAGTCGATACAAAGCGGATCTACGCACGTTTGGGTGCGAGCTGTGCGACGTGCCGCCTATACGTACGGTATGTGAGGGAGGACCCAACCCGTAGTCAATCACATGCCGAGAAACTGGCCCCACGCGTGCGCGCGTGCCTCGGCCCCGTGGTCGTCGACCCACGAGCAGATACCATACGAGGCAAAGAGCTCGTGCCCGTCCTCAATGTCACGGATCGCCACGACCGCCAATGCGCACCCGCAGATGGGTAGGAAGATGCAGTTGCACCCGGCGACCGATGCGGCGACGTACGCGTTCTCGTCAGCTGCGGTCGGGTCCGCACAGAGCGACGCGGCATCATTGATAAGGTGGCCGCACGCGGCGGGTGTGTGCTCTCTCTGCGGATCGGCAGCGATCGAAATAGGCGAGCCGTCGACCTGTGCGAGGTAACTCACCAAGCGCCTGCGCGCCTCCCGGCCCACAGGCTGCAAGAACGCCGCGCCCTGCTCCGGCACCGTCCAGAGGAAGACGTGGCCAGCGTCGTCGCCCGCCTTGCCGCCCGCCTTGCCGCCCGCCTTGCCGCCCGCCTTGCCGCCCGCCTTGCCGCCCGCCTTGCCGCCGCGGGTAGGCTTGTGGTGGTCATCGGGCTCATCGTCCTCGCCAGGTGGGTTCCCATCGGCACGAAGGAGGATGGCATGGCATGGGTACATGGTGACCAGCTCGTTGCGCGCGATCCGTCCGTGCGCAAAGACGCCATCGCCAGCGTTCGGGATGGAAGAAGGGAGCACCCGTACCCGTTCGAGGTTCGCCGGGCGCAGGCTCTGAGCAAGCAGCGCTGCCTTGACGAACGTGACGAAGCTCAGCGTCGCGGGCACCTTGGACACCCAGGTCAGGCACTCGGCGGAGAGGGTCGCCGGCTCCGGTGCAGCCAGCACCTCGTGCACAATCGCCGTCATCACCTCGCTAAGTGCAACCAATGACGTACCCACGACCTCGCCTCCCCACACGGATGTGCGCGCTCGCACGGCGCCCAGGACCTTGTCGGGGATGGCGCTCCACGACGGCGTGCCTGGCGCGAGGGCCTCCTCCGCACCCTCGCTCGTAGCCGGGAACAGCACATCGTCGAGGCCGTGACCCTCGACGACGCCCTCGCAGCCGGCCCACTCGACGTTCGCGTACTCGCGGTAGGCCGCGCTCAGCTGCGCACGCGCCGCGACGCCAGCAGGCGTGCCGTCGCCTGCGAGCATCTCGAGGAGCTCAGCGGCGATCTCGACGGCACGCTGAGGGGACCCAACCGCCGAGGCCATCGCAATCGCCTCGAGGCCGGCGACGACGCACCTGTCCACCAGTGCCGCACGCTCGGCGGCTCGAATGGCAACGTTATCCTGATGCGCCGCTCGCAGCAGCGCCTTTGCCAGCGTGGAGGAGGCCGCAGCGGCCTCGATAGACGGCTCGTTACGCATGACACGCTGGATCTCGCGCGCGCGCGCGAGCTCCTCGGCTGCCTTCGAGAGCTGCTCATCAGCCTCTAGCACCTCCACTTTTGCTATCAGCGCCGGTAGCATCTCCAAGCACGCTTCGCCGTGGATGCTCGCGATCATGGCGATGAGCTCGTCGAGGCAGACTAATGCCTTACGAAAGCGACGAAGTTTGCCGAGCACCACTGCTAGCTGCAGCACCGCGTCCATGTGTGCAGGCGAGGTTGGGATCGCATCGCTAGCCAGGCGCAGGGCAGCAGACGCCGCCTCGCGAGCTGCATCGAAGTGACCCAGCCGGCAGCACTGTTTCGATCGGCTGATTGCACGGCGCACGCGAGTCGATGGCCTCAGGTAGAAGATCGCGTACCCGGCGATGGCGAGCGCTGTTGCGCCGAACATCGCACCGAAAGTGTGCCGCATTCGCATTTCGTTAGTACTGTAAAACACCGTGAACGTTAACACGACTCCATGGCCGACATGGGATATTAGACTCACGGATCACACAGACGAACCTCACAACGCAAACCGACTCACCGCACACCGGACGCAAACAATGTACGGTATCCATACCGTATCCGGATAGTCCGGTATACCGTACGCGCCTTGTACAAATAGTACAAATGTACAATAGACGCTATATCAATTCATTCAATGCAGCACCAAGATGGGCATTACTTAACAAGTTTGGGGTTGATTTTAGGATATCCGACGTCGCTCGTCGGGGGGCGAAACCTTCCGCGACAACGAAGATTTATCTATCGTGTTAGCGCACTAGCTTTCTGGACGTCCTACTCTCCGTATTCATAGCTCGAAGAGCGCTCCGCGCTCTTTCTCTTTCACACTGGAAGTTCACACTTCAACTTCCTCAAGAAAATATCAACGCGTCAAGCGCTCTGCGCTTCGCCTTTCCGCGGTCGCCGTCAGGCTGCTGCGCTGATATCTTATCTTTTACCATTGACTCTGTCACTGGTCAGGCCCATCACCTACTTCAACGAGATATCACGAGATATGCTACACACGGTCAACGGGCGACCACAAAGTTAGTCGGGCATCACACTTCGTTAGAAAAGCGTCAGTTGAATCGCGTATTGAATCGACTATGTTCGGCTCACGCAAGTCGCAACGACCAGACGCACTACAAGCCCACTTGACTAAATACATGTAGCCCACGCAGCACGCACAACCACACGTCCCGTGATGGTGCATACCGGTAACACCGGGGACGTCGAGAATTCGTCAGATTCTTGAATCGAGGATGCGCCGTTCGCGAGTGAACGCCGTCACATTTTTGGACCTACAGTACCGTGTGCGGGTGCGCGTCGGACAGCGTAGGAGCCGTCCCATGTGCAATGCTCCCGCCACGAGCATTGGCAAGAAGCCACCCCTGGGAGAACGGATCTTCACGTACGTCATGACTGAGTACCGCTCGCTTATTGTCGTCCTTTTTGCGCTGCCGCTCTCGATGATGTGGGACTTCCTGCTCTACCTGCGTTGGCAGTGGGCGGCCTACACGAAGGTGCCAGTGCTCCACGCGACGCGTGTGGAGCGCGTCGTGGAACAGATCAAGGCGCGCCCGAAGGGCATGCGCATGTGCACTGGGCGCCCGGGCTGGCAATGCATGTCGCTCTCTTACCGCAACTACAAGAGCAGCATGCATCAGATCGACGCTGTCGTCGACATGATCGACATTGTGTCACTGGACCTCAAGTCAGACAATATGTCCATTACGGTCGAGCCACTCGTCACGACCGGGCAGCTTACGGGTGCGCTGCTCCATCTCGGCTACACTCTGCCGGTGGTGCCAGAGATGGACGACCTCACGGTGGGTGGGCTTGTGAATGGAACGGGCATCGAATCCTCCTCCCATTTGGAAGGCCTGTTCCACGAGCAGTGCCTGGCATACGAGGTTTGCTTGGCAGACGGCACTGTGGTCAACGCGACGCCCGACAACGAGTACTCCGATCTTTTCCACGCCATCCCATGGTCCTATGGGACCCTAGGCATGCTGCTGTCCGTCAAAATTCGCGTCGTCCCGTGCAAGAAGTACGTGCAGGTGACGTACACGCCGCATCGGGATCGGACGGCTGGCGTGGCTCACTTCGCCAAGCTCGCTGGAGCTGGCAAGGCCGCCCCCAGCTTTGTCGAGGCGCTCGCATTCTCGCCCACCGAGCTCGTCGTGATGGCTGGCGAGATGGTCGACGAGGCGCCCACGGGCGTCAACCACCTGGGTCACTGGTACAAGCCCTGGTTCTACAAGCACTGCGAGAGCAAGCTGCACGATGGCAAGCCTAGCGTCGAGTACATTCCGCTGCGCGACTACTATCACCGGCACACCAAGTCCATGTTCTGGGAGATGGAGCTCTTCCTGCCAGTGGGCAACCACCCGCTCGCGCGCGTGCTGCTCGGATGGCTGCTGCCGCCCAAGGTGTCCTTCCTGAAGCTTACGCAGACGGAGATGACACGCAAGCTCGTAGAGGAGACTCATATTGCGCAGGACTTCATGTTGCCCATGGATCGCCTCGAGGAGTGCATCGCCCTCTCCGATGACGTCTTCGACAAGCTGTACCCGCTGTGGCTCTGCCCCCACGTCCACCGACCGATGCCCGGCACCATCATGCCCAGCCCCGCCAACCCAGGGCCCGACGGCTCGCAGATGTACGTGGACCTTGGTGTCTACGGGCTGCCCACGTGCGTCAAGGAGCGCCCCACCTGCCACGGATTCGACATGATCAAGTCGATGCGCATCTTCGAGGCCAAGATGCGCCAAATTAAGGGCGTCGAGATGCTGTACGCCGACATCTTCTGCACCAAGGAGGAGTTCGAGTCCATGTACCCGCACAAGGGCTACCGTGAGCTGCGCGCCAAGTACGGAGCCGTGGGCGCGTTCCCCGAGGTTTATGACAAGATCAACAACCCCGAGAAAAAGGCCAAGGCGGCCGTAACCAAGTCCAAGTGAGCCGGCTGTGGAACCCGGCTGTGGAACCCGGTTGTGGAGCCCGGCTGTGGAACCCGGCTGTGGAACCCGGCTTTGGAACGGCCCACGTCTTGGACGGCTGCACGGTTGCGCGGGCGACTTGTGCAGCGCCTGACGAGGGGGGTGGTCAGGGAGTGATTCGCTCGCAAGGTGCACTTCCACTCGCGCGCTCCTGAGAGGGGATCATGCATAATCGGAGATGGCGAGGCCAACTGCACTGCCACAATAACAGTCGCCACGCGGTGGGTCGTCGGTAGGGCCCATCGATAATTGGGTCAACGGTGAGAAATCCGATGAGCGGATGACGTGATCACCGATCACGACCGGTCGGCGGAACGATCATGGACAACTTGCGGGTTATAGCTATTAGCTTATGACAGCTTGCCTCCAGAAACCCGATCACGAAACTTGACAAAAATATACGATGAAATATTCAGAAGTCCACCTGGCACTGCGAAGCACCCTTGTCGTGTCTATCCCGCGACCCTGAGCCTGACACTGCGACGGACGCGGGGACGTGCCGCAGGGTGCAGACGTGCAGTCCCTGCAGAGTCGAAGACGTCCGCGTCGGGGCAATCGCACTCGCACCCGCCGGTATCGTATCGACGATACCCGGATACGATACGAAAATCATCCGCAGCGCGCAGGAGATCGCGCCACATACCACACATGATCCCAATCCGGCACGCTCGCGCGCGCGGCCCGGCGGCACACCGGCCGCGGGCGGCCCCGGGCGGCGCGGAGCCCGCGGCGGCGCGGGGACCGCGCCGATTCGCGCGGTGTCGTGCCGGCGCGGGGCCGGGTACGTGACCCAGCGCGACGCCCCATAACGTGATAGATGTGTTTTGGCCCTCGCGGCCACGGGTTTGACAGGGTCGCGGCCCGGTCATCGACCCCCTCTCCAAAAGTCTGTTTCAACATCCACTCTGGTCACCCTGCTGACCGTGCGCTTGGAACGTTCCCACAGCGTCTGGGTCCGTGTGGTCTTGCCGATCCGGGTTGCAGGCCTTGATGTTGCAGGCCGTGGTTTGTGCCGCGTCCTCTCCTTCTGTGCGCTGCTCACTCCAAGAGTCAAACGGGACAAACACGGCTCAACGTGGGTCGTGGGAGGGCTCAGCTCGTGGGCACAGCACATCGGCGGGATTTTGGGCTCGGACTGTGATGCCTTTCGTTGCGCGCAGGGCTCTGACCTTTCGGTCGGGGCTTCGCGGTCGAAAATTGGGTATGCTTCTTCATGGCCAGGGCGAGTGCGATGTGCGGATGGTGCAGCAAGGGCCGCGGGTACCATTCATTCGGAAGCGCCAAGTTGGCTTCAATCGTTGATCCATTAACGTTTGCAGCCCAGTACACGCGCACCAGGTTGAGCCTCGTACTGGCTCGTGCACTATCGCTGGCGCAGAGCCCATCGTAGAGACATCGGGATTGCGCGTAAACACGGGCGTTCTTTCATGTGCTCGATTTCGTGCTCGTTGCCCTTTTGTTCATGCTCAACAGAGATCACGCCGTCTCAGGCACTGTGAGCCGCTTGCAATGCACTTGGATCCGGAAGATCTCTTCCAAAGCAACGGTGACCTTTGACGCCTTGCTCTTGTCGCTTGCCTGATGTGCAATGCGCGCGCGCGCGCGCGCCACGATTTTGATTCCACGTTCCCGCACACGGGAGAGCGAGCGCGCTGTAACGGGCGCGTGCTCAAAAAATCTCAACGCACCTCAGCCGTCCTACGCCTTCCGCGCACATGAACGGAATTTTCAGCGTGTTTACCATGCACACCTCAGACCATGGCTTTGGAGCTCCCGACGAGCTTGCCGACGGGCAGCGCGGGCAGCGGCGGGCCCGAGTTTTGCCGGAGCCAATCGAAGCCGCCGTCGGCGCGCCGCGTTGGCACGTAGACGCCCGCGCGCACGCGCCCGTGGGACGAGAGGCTGCGGCTGCCGTCGGGAGCGTTGGGAAGCAGGAGGGCCGGGGGGAGGGGCGGCGGCCGGTAGCATCGGAGCAGCAGCGAGGAGCATACCACCGAGACGGATGAGAGAGCCATCGCAGCGCCCGCAAACATGGGTGGGATGAGGAGATGCAGGGAGGGGTAGAAGGCCCCAGCAGCAAGTGGCACGCCGACGACATTGTACACGAGGGCCCAAAATAGGTTGAGCCGTATGCGACCCATGACCGTGGACGCGAGGTGTAGGGCAGTGGCGACGTCGCGCAGATGACTCTTCATCAGGACCACATCGGCCGTCTCGATCGCAACATCTGTGCCCGAGCCGAGTGCAATGCCCACGTCGGCCTGTGCGAGCGCGGGAGCGTCGTTGACGCCATCGCCCACCATCGCGACCACCTCGCCCGCCCGCTTGAGCTCACCCACAAACTGTGCCTTGCCCTCAGGCGACATCCCCGCGAGCACACGCGAGCTGTGAAATCCCAGCTGTGAAGACACGTACGCGGCCGTGCGCTCGTTATCGCCCGTCGCCATGTACACAGCGACGCCGAGAGTATGCAGAAAGGCGAGCACTTGGGGCGCGTCGGGCTTGAGTGCATCGGCGAGCGCAAGCATCCCAGCGGGACGGCCGTCGAGGGCGACGAGGACGACTGTCATGCCGAGGCTCTCCTTGCCTGCTGCGGCCGCCTCGTTCTCGGCAGAGAGTGAAATGCCGTGGCTCCGCAGCCACTCGCGATTGCCTAGCAGCACGTCGCCGCCCACGTCACCGCCCACGTTGCACCTGAGACCCTTACCGCTCTTGCTCATGAACGAAGTGGCGGGCCGGAGCGGCAGGGCGCGCGCATGGCATGCGGAGATGATGGCCTGGCCGATCGGATGTTCCGAGTGCTGCTCGGCCGAGGCAGCCAGCTGTAACAGCTCCTCCTCGCTCAAGCCCCCGACGCCGCCGACGCTTCCGCCGAAGCCGCCGCCGCCGCCGACGCCGACGACGCCTCCACCTCCGCCTCCGCCGCCGCCGCATCTCCCTCCACCTCCACCGCTTCCGCTTCCGCCTGCTCCTCCGCCGCCAACGACGCTTCCGCCGTCAGCCGCCGACCACGGCTGCACGACTGCGACCTCGAGGACGCCTCTGGTGAGAGTGCCCGTCTTGTCAAAGACGATCGAGGTGACACAGCTCGCAGTCTCGATCACGTCGGCGCCCTTGAAGAGGATCCCTAACTGGGCCGCCACGCCCGAGCCCACCATCACGGCGGTCGGCGTGGCGAGGCCGAGCGCACACGGGCATGCGATCACGAGCGCCGCAACGCCAAACATGAACGCCATCACGTAGCCATCCGCCAAGCCGGACTCGTCGATCAGCACGCTCGAAACGACGCGCGCCCAGACGGCCACTGACCAAAACACCCATGTGATGAGCGAGATCGAGATGATCATAGGCACGAAGTAGGAGGCGACCCGGTCCGCCTGCGCCTGCACCTTGGGCTTGCGCGTCTGGGCATCACTCACGAGCTTCATGATCTTGGCAAGCACTGAGTCGGCACCGACGGCGGAGACACGCAGCCAGAGCACGCCGTTGCCGTTGATGGAGCCGCCCACCGCCCAGTCACGCGCCTTTTTCTGGACGGGGAGCGGCTCCCCCGAGATCATCGCCTCATCCACAGTCGACTCCCCCGCAACCACCACACCATCCGCTGGCACGATGGCGCCGGGGAGCACCTTCACCACGTCCCTCGGCATCAACGAGCCCGCGGGCACCTCCTCGAGAGCGCCGTGTTGAGCGTCCCTCGGCATCAACGAGCCCGCGGGCACCTCCTCGAGAGCGCCGCGGCTCGAGCCGCCGAGCGCCGTGTTGAGCGCCGCCTCGCCGCCCGCCACCCTGAGCGCCGTGCGGGGCTGGAGCGTGATCAGCCTCGAGATGGCCTCGGAGGCGCGCCCCTTGGCGGCCGCCTCGAGAAACCTGCCGAGCAGCATGAAGCAGATGAGCGTCGACGAGGTCTCGAAACACGTGTTGTCCGTCCCCAACTGCCCGTGAGAGCGGATGGAGAGGGTCAGGAAGAAGAGTGAGTACAAGTAGGCGACCGAGGTGCCCATCACGATGAGCACGTCCATGTTGGCCGCGCCCGTCACGAGCGACTTGTATGCGCGCACGAAAAAGGGCCAGCCGAAGCCAAACTGGACGAGCGTGACCAGAGCCAAGACGAGGAGCGTGCCCCAATCGAGGCCCGGGATGATGGGCGTCATCAGGAAGGCCGTCAAGGCGGCCGGCCGAAGCATGGACACCATCGTGGAGCAGTAGACCGCTGCAATCGCCAAGGGGAGCGAGCGGAGGAACTGGCGTTTGTACAAGTTTGCCTCCTCCGTGTACGCGGACGACGGGTTCGCGCCTAGCTCGGCGTCGGTGGCTGCTCTCGCGTCGAAGCCGCTGCGCTGGACCGAAGCGACCATCTGCTCGACCGACACCTTGGAGGCGAGGTAGAAGACCTGCCCTCGCTTGCCCATGAGTGAGACGGAGACGGAGGCGACGCCAGGTGTCTTGAGCAGCGCACGCTCCACCGCGGCCACGCACGCCGCACACGTCATACCCCCTATGCAGATCATGCACGAGCTGTCCGCCTCGCCAGCTATGAGAGAGGAGAGCCGGAGGAGTGTGGGCGTCGTCGTGGGCTTCGTCGTGGTCGTCGTGGTCGTCATGGGCGTCGTCGTGGGCGTCGTGCCTGTGGCGAAGGGAGAGCTATTCGTCGAGCGCTCAGAACGACGCGTCCTGGTGGCCAAGGGAGAGCTATTCGTCGAGCTGCTCGCAGGCGCCCACGACGGCGCGCCCAGCCCTCTGGAGCTGCCAACGGGCGCCGCCTGCCCCGCGCGCAGCGGCAGCGGCGTGCGCATACCGACAGAGAGCTCGCCGCGCACGCTGCCGCCGACCCAGCCAGCGCGGCGGTGGCTGCTGCCGCCACCGCCGCCGCCGCCGCCGCCGCCGCCGCCGCCGCTGCTGCTGCTGTTGCTGCTGCTGTTGCTGTTGCTGCTGCTGTCGGTGGAGGCGGGCTCGTAGCCGGCGGCGGCGGCGGCAGTTGACGCGCGGCCATCACGCACGAGCTTCACCTGCTTGCCAGTCGCCTCTACCGCCGCGATCAGGGCGGCCGTGTCCGCGGTCCCTAGGACGGTCGCCAGCTTGGACTCCAGGTCGACGTGCACCATGCCTGCGCCCTCGACGCCCTCGAGGGCTTCAGCAACGGTGGTGGTGCAGTGGCCGCACATCATGCCCTCGACGCGGAGAATCGTCTCTATGGGTGGTGGGACCAGCGCCGCCGTGTTGGCGATCGCTTCCTCGGGCAGCAGGAGTGCGGCCGCGTATGGCAACATCAGGAACAGCGGCTCAGGAGCTGTTCCTGGCTCCTGCATCTGTGCGTTGGCGGCGGTGGAGCCGGTTAGAGGAGGTGCCTGGTCGTGTGCAAGGCGGCCCAAGTCGGCATCAGGCGTAGACCGCACCATGTCTGAGGGGGTTGATTTCGTGGGAGAGCGACCCGTCCGTATCGACGAAATCAAAGCTGCAGCCGGTCTTGCGGACTTTGTGTCGTCAGAAAAAGGAAGTAAAAGAGGTGGACGTTAGAGACCCTGGCAGTTTGGCGCCAGGGGGACCGTAAGGGGCCCATATGATTTCGGGGGGGGGGTGGGGCCCGCGTCGGCGGCACTCGGCGTACAGACCCCTGGCTTGGCCTCTTGCTGGCGCTGCCTGAATCATGTCGAGCAAGCTGGAGGTGTTTATGATCGGGTGCGCGGCGGTGCTCGTGGGCACCGCCTACGTGGTCGTGCACGAGCACCGGCGCAAGCAAAAGAAGGTCCTGCGCGAGCTGGCCCTTGCGCCGATTTCCAAGGAGATGCTGCTCAAGATCCTCAACAAGTCGGCAGAGGCGTCCAAGGCGGTCATCGAGAAAATCCGCATGGAGGTGAGAAACATCCAGCAGCAGCGCAATCTGAGCGACGAGCACGCGCTCCAACTCTTCCAGCAGAACTTTGAGCACTCGCTCGACCAGCTCATCGCCGCCATCCGCAGCCAGTACAAGGTGACGGAGAAGGCCATGGACTCGTCGTTCAAGATCCACCAATCCGACCCCGAGGTGCAGCAGGCGATCCAGAACATGCGCATGCTCAGCCGCGGCGAGGCGGTGGCGAGCAGCGGCAGCAGCGGGCGCGGCAGCAGCAGCCCGACGCGTGGCAGCAGCGGCGGCGCGGTGGCGGACGCGGGCCCGATCGGCGAGAATGGGCTGCCGCAATCGCTCACCAAGGACCGGCTTAAGGAGATCATGACGTTCAACGCTGTCATGCTCGAGAAGGAGCTGCGCCCGATCAAGGAGCATGTGGAGCGTGCCAAGCGCTCAGGCGCGCCGAGTCAACTGGACCCGCAGGTACTGATGCAGGTGCAGATGCGCATCTCACAGGCGGTGCAGCAGCGCTTCGGCGTGAACGATGAGCAGGTCATGACCGCCGTCGAGCTCTACGGCGCCAAGGAGGACCCGGGCTTCAAGCCCATCCTGCGGCGTATCGCGTCCACCCTCTCCACCTCGCTCTCGTAAAGCGTGCTCGAGACGGCGCGCCGCCGGAGAGGACGCGCGCAGCGTGTCCGCAGTCCCGCCCTTCCACTGGTGAGGTCGAGACGGGATGCTGCTGCGCCTGCCTGACGAGGTCGACGACGGGACGCCGCTGCCTGGCCATCTGCCTGGCATTCGTCGCTTCTTAACTTGATGATACGATTCTTGCGCACGCGCCGCGCGCACACGTTTGTTGATAGTGGTGATTTTCCAGTTTCCAGAGCGCAGAGCGTCCGCCTCTCACCGATCCGCTCTCTCGGGCAACTGGGTTTGGCAGCGCAGGATTTTAAAATCAGGCGAGGTCGGGCAGGTGCCCGCTCCCTCACGCGTCTATAACACGCGTCAAATCGGTGCGCGGGCGCGGCGTGGCGGATACACGTGTGATGGAGTGCAGAAAGCACTCCCACACGGGTGCCATTCACAAGGGCTGGCCCGAGCGTGAATCCAAGAAAAATTAGGGCGGTCGTTCAGTTCACAGTTCAGTTACTACATAAACAACAGACAACCTAACGGAAGCCTATCGAATGTGCTCTCGACTGAACTGAACTGAAACTGAACTGAGGGCGGTCGTACGAATTTCCGCGGTACCCGGTACTATTGTCGTACCGGTACACCGGTACGATTCTCGTGGTGAAACTGGTGTCTTTTTACCGTCAACCGTGAGGACATGAGAGACCCTGGCTCGACGTGGGTTGCAAAGCTCTATGCAATGCGCGGCTGCGTCAGCACCTTTGTGCAACTTGACCCTGACAGGTATCAGCAGCATCCAGGTGCTGGACAGGTTGACCGATAACAGGTTTTGCCGTCAATTTCTCGGTGGAGGACCGTGCTGCCCGTGTGGACTCAATGCACTGCCCACGAACGCACTGGTCGTAGATGGTGGCACTTCGGATGATGCGGATGACGCTGTCCAATGGCTGAAAGAGCGGCCTAGCTGGACAGCCGTTGGCTTCGAAGCTGCTCCAGAGCGTTGCGCTCATGCGAGCGCTGTGTTGAAACGCTTCGGCACGCGTGCGCAGCTCAAATGCAAGGCTCTGTCTGATCACGTGGGATTCGCCCGCTTTGGCCTCGAGAATGTGCAGCAGGGCAGCCTGCGCGAATCTTCGGAGGGTGTGACTGTCGAGACCACCACGCTTGACCATGAGCTCTCGGCCCATCGTCTCCCTATCTTTCTCCTCAAGCTCGACCTGCAGGGCGGTGAGTCTAAAGCGCTGCAAGGTGCGGCGCGCCTCTTTCGCGAGCGACGCATCTTTTTCGTCTACGTCGAATTCGACCCCTACTTGCTCGACAGTGCAGGGAGCAGCGCCATGGAGTTGCTTGGAATACTGCACTCATATGGGATGATGTGCCAGAACTTCCGCAGGCGCTATTGGACACCTTGGCTTTGCAACTATGTACGCGCTGACGGCAACCCGGCATGCTGGACCGACTTGCTCTGCGGGCAGATCCCCAATGGCTCCATGAGTACCAGCTGGCAGAAAGAGTTGACGGAAAGCTGGTGCAAAATTCAAAGTTTGCGCTCACAAGTGGACCTACAACGCCACAACCGAAGGGGGACCTCTGGAACAGCACTGTACGGGCATCACGCTTCACGACCAATGAACTGTTCATTAGTTCACGGCCGCTAAAACTGCTGGAGTTCAGCGGCACTGGCGTGGGACTGTTTCAATCCTTTCCGCTCGCCGCCCCTCACCGCACATCCAAGCGATCCTCACGCTGGAGATTCGAGCCGAGCCTAACGTACCATGGGCCAAACAGTGTGTCGAACCGGTGCAACAGTCACGTTTTCAAGATCAAGTGTTTTTCACACTAAGTCACTAACAACATAACAACAACAGGAACCGTTAACAACAATACAACACTTTAACGTAGGATTTTTCCTTCATGTCATTTAAACAACTCCCGAGTTACTGCCTATTGTTGTCCGGCGGCGCCCGCGACCGAGCGTAACCGAGCCGTGACGAGCCTTCTGACTAGCCGGCACGCGCGCGCGGCATAAAGTAGCAGTCAGAGCACACCCACTCCTGTCTAGGCGAGCACCTCGGCGACGCAGCCATCACGCACTCGCACAAAGTTGGCCTTGCACAGCGGCCGGCCGGTACGTTGCTCGATGAGGAGCTGTGAGCGCTCGAGCCATGTGCTCGTGCACGCGGCGAGAACCGCTGCGAAGGCGAGCTCAGCGGTGCTGAGCTCGGGCGCAGCGGCCTGTGCGGGTGCTCTGTGGCCAGGCTTGCGCGGCGCGGCGCACTGCTCGGCGTGAAGCTCGGCAGCTTGCCGTAGGAGCGGCAGTGCGACCTCCGGATTCCGAAGCATTGTGAATCCGAGAGTACGCAGCACTGCGTCGTGAACGACGGGGCGGCCGGTGGCAACGAGGCGTAGGTCGGCGAGGCCAGCGTGGATGACGGGGCGGCCAATGAGGCTCTCGCCGTCGTGCGCATCCGCCCTCAGCACGAGTCGCGTGTCTCGTGTCATGAAGAGCGCACCCAGCCGCTCCGCCTGTGAGCCGTTGAACATGAAGAGGGCGAGGCCACTGCATGGCCAGTCCTCGGGGAGAGGGGCACCGCGCAGCCACGAGACGGCGGTCGGGGCGAGCCCAAGGAGCAAGGCGAGCGCCCACGGGCCACTGCCCAAAGGTGCTTCGCAGCAGAAGCCAACCACATAGCACGGCAGCGTCGTCATGAACGCCAGCCCGATTTGGAAGGACATGAGCATCGCAATGCCCACGTGCATGCCAACGAGCGCCACCCAGCCGACCGCGCGGCCCGCGAACGGCGGCAGCAGGAGCGTGGCTGGCACGAGGCCACATTCGAGCAGGAGCGTGCCCACCGCGATCGCACGCAGCGCCCACGGCCGGGCTAATGTCCAACGACTCATGCGGCGGCTCAGCGGCGGTCGGCTCTGCGACTCGCAGTACATTCCAAGGTAGGCGCCCATCGTACCGGGCGCGAGCCACTCGCGCCCACCCACCTGCAGCTTGGCCACGCCGCTCGACAGGATGAAGTGCACGGCCACGCCCCAGGCCGCACCGCTCGCCCATCGCTCAGGCAGCAACATGGCCACCGCAGTGTACAGCAGCGGATACTCGCCGTGCCGGCCAGTAGACGACGACTCATTGAGATGGTAGAGCGCGACAATGGCAACTACTGACGACCGCACGATCGGATGCGGCCAGAGCGTGCCAAGGGCAAAAGCAATCGGCACGGCGGCGAAGACTGCAGGTGCGTGTGAGCGAGAGGTCAGCGCCAGGAGCACAGAGCGACCTAGCCACGAGGGCCGCACGCGCACGCTGCCCATGGCCAGGATGTGCAGGTGCTGCCCAGTCCTTAGGCGCACGAGTACCCACCACGTGGTGAACGCTACGAATGAGAGCGAGTAGAAGTGGGCGTGGCACATCACGTTCACGTTAATTTGCCGTCTCGGCAAGACGCACAGCCACAGGTCCCTGGGCGTGGCACATCGATCCGTGCTGTTTGTGTTCTCGTGAACGGAAAATAATTTATCCGCAAATATCAAGTAGCGTGATAATTGTTCAGCGCTCGCACGCGCAGGAAACAAATTATCAAATGATGAGAGCATTCATCAAGAAAGGAATTATCATGCTGTCGTCGCTAGTCGACTACGCCGACTCTGACGACGACGACAATTTGCTCGCTCCCACAATTGTGGCAACGCCACCGCTGCGATCAGCGCTGAGCATGCCAGCCTTTGCGGCAGCAATCCATCGGGACGACGAGGAGGACGAGGACGATGAGGAAGGTGCAGCCAAGAAGGCAACGGCACCGCCCCCACCAACAAAGCCTGCGAGCGCGCTGCCAGATTTTGAAGAGGCACTCTCGAACGCAGAGACGCCTGCCTTCCTCTCAGTCCCCGCCGGCGACTTTGAGCACGTTTCATTCGACATGCGCCCGCCCGCGCCAGAGCCTAGCGCGCAGCCGAATGCCGCCGCTGCATCTACCAGAGAGGCTGATCGGAGCAGCACCTGCGCGCCCAGGCCAGGCGTTGCGGCTGCAGCGCAGTCGGCCGCTGCAGCGGCCGCTGCCATGAGAGAGCGGGCCCGCGGCGGCAAGGCTGCTGCTGGCAAGGGAGGTGCGGGCAAGGGCGGTGCGGACAAGGAAAAGGAGAAGATGGACATGAAGGAACGGACGAAGCTGAAGCGGCAGCGCGACCAGAGCGCCTCCTTCCTTGGTGGCCAGTGGAAATCGGAAGAGGAGATGCATCTCAGGGACCACTTTGACAGCTGATGGTTATGGCTGTCTTGCCGCCACAGTGTGGCTGAGATGAGCGCATGAGCCCTACACGCTACAGTCAGCACAGTGTCAAAGAATCGTTGCACGGCCCATCACATCCCTTCTAAAACATGTCTCAAACCGTCTAATTGTGGACTGGGCAAATCTATCTTTGGACTTGTGTCCTTTTCGAGCGAGTTTGGAAACCTCTTCTCTGCAAGGCCCGCGGCGATAAGGGGTCTCACAGTCCGCGACGGCGGCGTCGGCGCGACCGCGCCGCAAGAAGATGGCTTCTTTCAAGAAAGCCAAGGGCAAGATCATGTTGTCGATCTCAAACGGACGCAACGGACTGGGCATCACCAGCCGCCTCGCCGAGCTCAACGACCTCGACATGTCGCTAGAATCGGCGCGTGAAAAGATACGTGCGATATCTCTTGAAGAAAGCAACATCGACGTTAGTCAGCTAAAGAAGATTAAGAGGATCGGCGAGGGCGGTTTCGCCATCGTCGAGCTGCATGAGCTCACTTTACCCGACGGCACCGTGACAAAGGTTGCGGTCAAAATCCTCAAGGACAAGGTGCCTGGCCCGAAGCCCAAGGCGGTGCCTGGCGCCGACTACGAGCCGCCGCCCATGGTTTCAGTGCCGCCGGAGGCCATTGCGCGCTTCGAGGCGGAGGCTGTGCTCACCAAGCTCTTCAAGAGCAAGAACGTGGTGAAATCGTATGGAATCGCGAAAGGCTCCGATAAGTTCATGTTTGTGCAGGAGTGCTGCTCGGGAGGCTCGCTGCTAGATAAGATACAAAAGCCTCGTTCGTACTCGGCCGAGGAGGCGCTGGGATGGGCGATTGACACGGCACGTGGCCTCGCCTACTTGCAAGGCAGCTCGGTCAACATTTCGGTTGCGCATCGCGACCTCAAGCCCGAGAACATCCTGATCTCTGACGAGGGCGTGGCGAAGATTGCCGACTTTGGGCTCTCGCGAATGATGGATCCCGAGGTGAACCGACAGCAGGAGCTCGTCGGCGAGGACGTGATGAAGGACCAATTCGGCCCGGATGGCCACTCGTTTAGCAAGATGACAAGGCAGACGGGCACTGCGCGCTACATGGCGCCAGAGTGCTTCACGTCGACGGACTACAGCAGAAAGGTGGACGTCTTCTCGTATGGCATCATGATCTATGAGCTGTGGACGAGGAAGCGTGCCTACGAAGACCTCTACTTGACGATGGATACCGTCGCCAAGATGGTGGCGACGGAGAACTTTCGGCCCACGATTCCGAAGCACTGGCCGCCTGAGCTCAAAGGCTTCATCGAGGAGTGCTGGCATCCCAATCCGGAGGTTCGCCCCGAGTTTGACGCCATCGTCGTGCGGCTCACGAAGATGATGCAGGCCATCAATGAGGCGACGGAGGCGGGGCAGGTACATCCAGCGCTGGCCGCGCTCGAACCTCCTATGTCTGCCTGCTGCACGATCAGCTAGATGGCACTTGCAAAGGCACTGGCACTGGCGCAAACGGTGCATACCCTCTCTTCCCCCCATACCGAACAGGCATGCACCGAACTTGCATGCGGAATTTCAACAGAAGCCATCTACGGCTGTCCTGTTTCGTTTCTTGTGTTTGAGTGTGTAATGGTTTGTCCCTGTGATTGCATGCCACCGTTGGCGTTGCGCGCGCCCCGGCGCGGGTTTCGCCTGTGTGTAGGTACGGTCCCTGTGGACGTGTGGAGCGCGCCGCTTGGCGCGACCGTCGAGCGGTCGGGTCGGGTCCGTCGGGGTCGAGGTCCCGTCGGGGGTCAGATATTCCCGGTGTGCCCGCGGCGCGGCGCCGGGTGGGTCGCGCGGTGTAGTTCGTACGGCGGCCGCGTGTCGCACAGTGGCGGTCGCAGCACCGCTCGTCACCCCATCGCCCATGCGCAACAGTGTTGCGGCGCGACAATAACCGAACATAGACATTGCGATTTTTAGAGCACACCGGGCCGCGGGAGCGAGGACGGAGACGAGCGGAGAGTCAGACCGGGATCAGCGCGCAAAACTAAGCTCTAAGGGACATACACGAGAGGAGCTGTACGGCGTTAGACCTTTTCTTCGCGCGAGACAACGGAGTCGGAGAGAAGACGCATCGATCGCTAGAACTTCGCGAACTTCGCGAACATCGTGGACTCAGAAGAGACTCTCTGCGATGGCCTCCTCCCATTCCCACTTTTTCAGCTCCCACTCGTAGCGATTTCGACTCGTCGAGAGCAGCCTCTTCAAGCTGGAAGCCCCGTGACCGGAGCCGCTGGCGTGGTCGGAGCAGTTCGTTGGTTTCGGTGGTGAGAATGGCTTTCCTTGCGGAATGCCCGAATGATCAAGATCACCTTCGGCGGTAACAGTGCTGGCCCGCCGGGGCTTTGGCTTGCGCCAGATGCCCCGGATTCGGCTAACGCCGCGAGTGTCGCAGCTGGTGGCGTCGTGGCCGCTAGTGTCGTGGGCGCTCTGATGCGGCGCATCCGCGACGCGCTGGTTCAATTGAGATGGCCTCTTCCGCGTGGCTGCTTCCATCAAAGATTGCTTCTTCCGCGTTCGCTCTTCCACCTGTCGCACGATGGTCTCGAGCACGGCGGTGGACGCCTGATGGTTCTCACGCTGGTCTCGCTGCGTGCCCGGAGAAGGAGGTCCCCAGCTCATGCTTGAGGAGCGCTCGACGAGGAGGCTTGAATCGGAGGCACCCATCTTGTTGCCGAGCGCCGACAGGCCGACGGAGGCACCCATCTTGTTGCCGAGCGCCGATAGGCCGCGCGTCATCTCCGGAGGCGCAGCCACATGCAACCTTGGAACTGAGTATGTGCCGTCCACGTGGACATGTGCGCTGCCATGGGTCCTGTCGAGGCACTTGCCGTGGAAGCCGTTCGGGACAGATTTGCTTCGGGGCAGACCTGCTGTCGCGTTCTCAGCTGTGTCTGGGGATCGTCGGAGTGAATCTTCCAGTTCCCTGTTCTGATGAGCCTCAAGGGCGTCCTTTTGAGCTTGTTTCACCGCTTTCTTGAGTTCGTCCGAAGAGAGGTGACCGTTGCGATCCGTGTCGATCTGGTCAAAAAGCGCCTCTGCTTTGGTCGCGAGATCTTCCATATCGAACTTGATGGGCTCGTGGGGCGCGAGGAGGCCGAAGCAGTGCGCGTGGAGCGAGCCTCGCAGCCCATCCTTGCGCAGCCGCCACATCCACGAGGAGCCCAGCAACTGCGGCACGACGAGCGCGAGGACGATGAGGATGCCGAGCGTGGCACTGAAGAAGAGCCACGCAGGTCGTGACTGGACGCCGGCCGGCTCTTCATCGTCGCCCCGCGTCAGCAGTGCAAACGCAAACGTGAACAGCGAGCCGAGGAGCCCGAACATGCCCGCGCCTGTGGTGGCAGGGGGGAGAGAGGGGAGGCGAGGGCGACGGGGAGGCACGGATGCGGGGGTGAGCTGAGTTGGGCGCATGATATGGGGCGCATGCAACGGAGCGCATGATAGGGGGCGCATGCATTGGGGCGCATGGTAGCGACGACTCGCAGCCAGCAGGCGGGGGAGGGGAAGGGGTGACTTGGGCGGCTGGGACGGCTCAGCACGCACGAAAGCAAGTCTCGACGAACATGGCGAGGCCAGAGCAACGCTGACTAAACCAGTCACTGAAGTTCCAAATGTGCCGGCCTGGGGATCCCGCTTTGCACGTCTCGATGACGTATTGTTGCCGGAGCACCCGGTCAAACTTCCCAACGTACTTCTCGTCTCGTAACTCTCGTCTCGCGAGCTCCTGATCGCGCCAGTCCTCCATGAGCGGCGGCGCCAGTCCGTCGCCGCCGCTCATGCCGGCGCCGTCGTACAGACTGCCGTCGGCGCAGAACCGGTCGTCGTCGGGTTTTCCGAGCATGTGGACAGCGATTCGTCTGAGATTCTTGTTCATCAGCTGCTGCTTCTGCACGCGCAGGTCCATGAACTCGGCGAAGCGGGACGTGAGCGCGAGGCAGCCCATGATGACACACAGCTCACAGCCGAAGCCCCATGCGAGCAAAAAGTAGTGCAGGGCGGCCACCTCGAACAGGCAGCTACCGCTTCGTAGCTCGACGAGGCATCCGGACGTTGGGGGCAGCTGCCCTTCGATCACGAGAACGAAGCCGCCGGAGATGAGTAGCGAGGAGGCGGTCATGAGCATCTGGAAGCGCTCGGTGCGCTGCTCCCAGAGGTCGCGATCTGCCTCGCGATCCTGCTCGCGGAGATCGGCCAGGATGCCCTCAAAGTGGAGCCGGTGGTCCACGCGGCGCGCCTGCTGGTACAGCCGGCGCTCTTGCCGGATGCTCTCGAGATGCTGCAGCTGCGACTTTCGTAGTGCTTCGAGGTGATGCTCCCTGTCTTGAGCGATGTTCTCTTTGTGCAGCTCCGCGGCGTTGGCCAATCCTTCCTCGTGGTGCTTCATGTCCTGCGCGAGCGCGATGCGCTGCAGCTCGCGCGACATCTCCTGCGCTTGCAAGTGGTGCTCATGTGTCGTCAAGCTCGACGTCAGGCCTGAGGCGGCGGCGAGGCCTGACGCCAAGCCTGACGCCAAGCTGCCGCCCGACGCTAGTTCCGCGAGCGGCTTAGCGACGGCAGAGAGATGCGACACGTACCTGTTCATCCTGCTCATCTGCTGTGGCGCCACGTCAAGGCCGGCAGTCGACGACGAGGCTACGGCCGATCTAGGTGCGACACCGCCGGCCGCATAAACTGTCGCCGCAGTGGCTGGCGCAGGCGCTGCTTGACCGTCCTTGTGGCGGCCACACGTCGCCATGGGTCGCTTGGATTTCGCAAACATACGTGTCAGAATTTCACATCATGTAATACATGTAACGAGTAACGTGGAGTACTCCGTGGGAAAGAGTGACTACCGTTACTTTAGTAGTAGTGAGTCACTTTAGGCGTCGCACGCGGAGTGCGCAGAGAGCTACATGTACAAAAGGCGAGCACCGAGCAGCCCCCGACGCCAGAGGAGAAAAATAAGCGCGCTTCGCGGGAACTAGCGATCGCTATTCCTCAAGGGAAGCGAGCGCGCTCCCGATTAGGAAATCGGGGCGCGATGCCACGCTCCGGGGGCCGCAAGCCAGGGCAAGGGCCACACACACAGAGGGCACACACTAACACAAGACGGTAGAGACCGTCTGACAGAACAGCTTCAGGCATTTCCAATTCCTTCGGACGTGTAATCCACACTGAATGAAGGTGCATGTATATGATATTGCGTAGCACGTGTTCGTTTTGCTGTTGACGCATGGTGTGTTTTCACTCATGAAGGTTAGCAAGGGGCTGGCGAGCCCATTGAGGTTAGTCAAATACGAAACGAATGGAGGAGGGTCTCGCCGGTCTGGCACGCGTCGCGGAGTTGCGCAGCGAGATGCGCGCACTGCGAGGGGCCATCGAGCTGCAGCTCAATGAGCGGGCTATGCTGCTCGACGCGGCCAACGAGCTGAGGGGCGACATAGCGGGCCTGTCGCGCAGGATTGATACGAGGCATGAGTTGCTGACGTCGCTGCGAGGCCGGCAGCGGCACATGGACACGGTCGCCGACGCGCTCTCGAGCGAGGCGCGCTCGACGACCCATGAGCTGCGCATGCTGCGCCGCGAGGTTTCGACCGCCTTTCCGTCCTCACGGAGGCGGCCAGGGAGCGGCAGCGGCAGCGGCAGCGCCTTTTCGACCGCACGGGGCGAGCTGACACTCACGCCGGCGCCACGTCCACCCGAGGTCGTTACGGGCGCACAGCGCGAGGCGGCGCTCGAAGCGGCACGGCAGCGCATGCTGCGACGCGGCATGCTCGGCGACATGGCCATCCAGTCGCTGCGGGAGCGCTCAGAGCGCGCGCTGGCACAGCGGGCGCCCGGCGGCGGCGGCAGCACACCCCGTTCAGAGTGGCTGCACAGCTCGGTGCTCGAGGATGTCGCGGGCCTTACGGGCCTGCCTCCCCGCGGCACGCCCAAGCTCACGGAACGCACGCTCGAGACGGCGCTGTTCGACGTGTGCGCCATCTGCCTTGAGACCCGCGACAAGGGTGAGGTGGTGGTGAGCCTGGGCTGCTCGCACGTCTTTCACGCGAGCTGCTGCCGCAGGTGGCTCGCGACGGCCTCGGGCTGCCCTACGTGCCGCGCGCGCGTACCACGCGAGCACACGACGCGAGAGCTCCAAGGTGACAGCGGACTGCGTGGCTACTTGAGTGGGGTGCGCTCGACGCGAGCGGTGGGCGTCGAGGCGGGGACGCAGATGGCGCGCGGGCATCAGCTCGAGGAGGCGGGAGATTCAATCTCAGGAGATGCGATCTCGGACCCGCGGCCGGATGGTACAATGCGTCCGGTCACAGTATTCGAAGCGATGCGCGACTTGCGCACGATAAGTCGCCTCCGCTCGGCTCGGTAAGCGTGCGATACCGATTACCGTGCGCGGCCGGTAGGTATAGGCTACTATTCTATTTGGTTATTTCAATAAATGATGGCCGAGTGGAGTGTGGACCGCGCGACCGCCACGCCACGGCACCGAGTGTGAAACGGTACCCGAACCGAACGGACCCGCGCAGCCGCACGCACGGTCCTGCGTCCTCGCCCAAAACCGGTCGCGGACGTACAGTCTTTGGACTGCTCTCCGCGTGCCTCAACGTGTCAAGCAACGGGCTGCGCTTTGGCGGGTCCGCCCCGTGCCGTCGAGAGTGCTGCTTGCGTCCGCCTTTTGCCTTTCCGTTTGGATTGGGGCCCCATCCCGAGCTCCTTGCACACCTCCACTGCGGCTCGGGCGCCACTTAGGTACGCGCCGTGCACAGTCGAAGGGTAGCCGCCCTCGCCGAGTGGACCAGTGCCGTGACTAGTCGCCTCGCCGGCGAAGAAGAGCGGCGGCTCGGCGCGCGCGAGAGCGACGCGATCGGACGGGGCCGAGCCCGCTGGGAGGTGTGAATATGAGCCACAGGCGAGTTCGTCGCTCTCCCAGCGCGAGACGAGGCACTCCACGAGCGTGGCGGCGGTGAGCGCCTCGGTGCCAAACATAGAAGCCAGCAGCGCCAGACAGTGCTCGCCGACCTGTGCATCGCTCAACGCTTCCATACGACGCGCGGTCTCGCAATCAAAGTACGCGACGAGCGCCGGCGTGCCAGTGACGACGTGCAAGTTGATCCAGATCGGCACCTCGAGCGCCTCGGGAGCCGCTCGGCTCGCACACAAAGGCACGCGTTCGAAGACGTGGGCCTCGGCCACGGGCGTCGCCCCTCCTCTTGCTCCCGCGCCTTCCGACCAGAAGCAGCGATCGAAACGCAAGACAGCCTTGTTGAGCAGCCCGAAGCCGAGCCGTCGCAGTGCGGCGAGCTTGTCCTCTGGGAGTGGAGGTGTGAATGTGACGTGGCCGCGCTGCAGCACGCCCAGAGGCAACGTCACGATGCATGCGTCCGCGACGAGGCGCTCGCCGGTGGCGAGCGTCACCTCGACACCCGCACGCCTCGACCGCTCGTCCCCTTCGGATGCGATTCTCGCGATTCGGCACACGCGCTGGCCCAGCCGGACGTCTTCGAGGCCCTCGGCGAGCTGCTCGACTAGTTCGACCAAGCCGCCACGCCAGAGGGCATCGCCCTGGCCCGGATTATCGTCATCGATGTCCCACCAGCTCCAGCTTAGCCGCTCGAGGGGCGCGGCGTACTCCTGCTCCGTCTCCTGGGCCCACTTGAAGCGCAGGAGGTATTTCTGGCGCTCGCTCAACTCCGCCATGCCGGGGAAACGTTTGGTGCGCAGCCGGCAGAGCGACGGCCAGAGCCCTTCGTCGGCAGCTAAGGAATCGTCGAGCTGCCGACGTGCGGCCGACCGCGCGGCGCTCTGCGCGGCCTTGTGCACGCCCCACGTCAGCCGCATCAGCCGATTGCCCTCCTCGTCGTCCTGGGCTGACAGGAGTGGTGAGGGCTGCACGGCACCCTGGGATGAGCCCATAGCCTCCCAGGTGATGGCATTGTCCCAGTCTGTCGTGCAGAGGTTATCTGGGCTAGACTCGAAGGCGAATTGCGTCAGCGGATTGTTGGGACCCACGCCGTGCAGCCACGCAGCGCCCATGTCCACGCACGTCCCATCGGCGAGGCGGCGGGTGTCGATCCTTCCGCCCATACGCTCGCGGGCTTCGAGGACGATGACACGAATCCCTCCGTTCTTTGTGAGCGCTCGTGCGGCCGACAGGCCCGCAGCGCCCGCGCCGACGACGATGACCGTCGGCGCTTCTTCCGCCATGAAGGCCTATACAAGTACAAGTACCGTAGGTTTCGGCCACTCGACGGATAAGAGAGATTTTGTAAAGAGTGCGAGCTAATGGTAACCGCATCCGTATGTACGCCGGTCCGGTGTCTTGGGTGTCGAATTATAAACATTGGCTTTGAACACAAAAATGGTAAGGTAAGACCATTCCTTTCCTTGCCTTGCATATGTTGGCTAAAGACCTTTTCTTCGCGCGAGACAACGGAGTCTGAGAGAAGACGAATCGATCGATAGAACTTCGCGAACTTCGTGGACTCAGTAGAGACTCTCTGCGACGTTCTCATCCCATTCCAACTTTGTCAGCTGGGCTTCATCTTTCCGAACGGCACGCTGCCCGCTCAGTGCTGCGAGTGCTGCCTCCGCCAAAAATTGCTTATTAATCAAAGATTGCTTCTTCCGCGTTCGCTCTTCCATCTGTCGCACGATGGTCCCGAGCACGGCCTTCTCCGCCGCCGCCTTCTCCTCCTTCTCCGCCTTCTCCCTGGCCTCCTCCGCCTTCGCCGCCAGCCTCTTGGCCTCTTCCGCATCCGCCTCGGCATCCTTGGCCGAACGGTTTTGATCAGCTTGTTCCACCGCTTTCTTGAGTTCGTCCGAAGAGAGGTGACCGTTGCGATCCGTGTCGATGTAGTTGAAGAGCTTCTCTGCTTCAGTCGCGAGATCTTCCATATCGAACTTGATCGGCTTGTGGGGCTCGCAAAGGCCGAAGCAGTGCGCTAGGCATAGGAATGCTAGGCACGAGCCTCGCCGCTCATCATACCACAGCCCATCCTTGCGCAGCCGCCACATCCACGAGGCGCCCAGCAACTGCGGCACGACGAGCGCGAGGACGATGAGGATGCCGAGCGTGGCACTGAAGAAGAGCCACGCAGGTCGTGACTGGACGCCGGCCGGCTCTTCATCGTCGCCCCGCGTCAGCAGCGCAAACGCAAACGTGAACAGCGAGCCGAGGAGCCCGAACATGCCCGCGCCTGTCGCAGGGGGGAGAGAGGGGAGGCGAGGGCGACGGGGATGCACGGATGCGGGGGTGAGCTGAATGGGGCGCATGCAATGGGGCGCATGCAATGGGGCGCATGCAACGGAGCGCATGGTAGCGACGACTCGCAGCCAGCTACCGGCTGGAAGGGGAAGGGATGACTTGGGCGGCTGGGACGGCTCAGCACGCACAAAAGCAAAACTCGACGAACATGGCGAGGCCAGAGCAACGCTGACTAAACCAGTCACTGAAGTTCCAAATGTGCCGGCCAGGGGATCCCGCTTTGCACGTCTCGATGACGTATTGTTGCCGGAGCACCCGGTCAAACTCCTCGACGTCTTTGTCGAGCTCCTTCGAGAGCTCCTGATCGCGCCGTTCCTCCACCTTGAAGCCGCGGGCGCCACCGCCGCCACCGCTCATGCCGGCGCCGTCGTCGGGTTTTCCGAGCTTGTGGACGGCCGCGACGGCGATTCGTCTCAGATTCTTGTTCATCAGCTGCTGTTTCTGCACGCGCAGGTCCATGAACTCGGCGAAGCGGGACGTGAGCGCGAGGCAGCCCATGATGACACACAGCTGACAGCCGAAGCCCCATGCGAGCAAAAAGTAGTGCAGGGCGGCCACCTCGAACAGGCAGCTACCGCTTCGTAGCTCGACGAGGCATCCGGACGTTGGGGGCAGCTGCCCTTCGATCACGAGTGTGAAGCCGCCGGAGATGAGTAGCGAGGAGGCGGTCATGAGCATCTGGAAGCGCTCGGTGCGCTGCTCCCAGAGGTCGCGATCTGCCTCGCGATCCTGCTCGCGGAGATCGGCCAGGATGCCCTCAAAGTGGAGCCGGTGGTCCACGCGGCGCGCCTGCTGGTACAGCCGGCGCTCTTGCCGGATGCTCTCGAGATGCTGCAGCTGCGACTTTCGTAGTGCTTCGAGGTGATGCTCCCTGTCTTGAGCGATGTTCTCTTTGTGCAGCTCCGCGGCGTTGGCCAATCCTTCCTCGTGGTGCTTCATGTCCTGCGCGAGCGCGATGCGCTGCAGCTCGCGCGACATCTCCTGCGCTTGCAAGTGGTGCTCATGTGTCGTCAAGCTCGACGTCAGGCCTGAGGCGGCGGCG